>JYMV01053078.1_pt2 | contig 34712 bp, 34 predicted proteins | sample 338911 | NCBI WGS metagenome assembly JYMV01 (sample SAMN03354496, study PRJNA234377) | hydrothermal vent metagenome | biome: Deep sea; feature: Hydrothermal plumes at the Eastern Lau Spreading Center, Western Pacific Ocean; material: Seawater | place: Tonga | collected 2009 | depth 2000 m m
TTTTTATCAGTTTTTCCGTGTAATTGATCCCACCCTCATCCAGGGCTTTTCGTACATCCTGTTCCGTTTGAATCCATAATTCTGGCTCATTCACATATTTCTTACCCAAACCTTCCGAAGAATGAAGACATAATTCCATTTCATACTTATCAATTCCGAAAATTTTGAAATACGTTAAATACATCTGAAAAACTGATAAAAACTCTTCTTTAAATTGTTCTTTGGTGCAGTAAATATGAGCATCATTCATCTGCATGCTCCTAACCCTCATAAGACCGAAAAGTTCGCCTGATTTTTCATATCGGTAACACGTACCATATTCTGCTAATCGCAATGGAAGATCCCGGTAACTCCGTGGTGCAGATGCATAAATCTTATGATGATGCGGGCAGTTCATCGGTTTCACATAATAATCGATCCCATCAACATCCATGGCAGGATACATGCTTTCTTTATAATGCTTTAAATGTCCGGATTTTTCATAAAGACTTCCTTTGGTTAAATGGGGCGTGCGAACCCTTTGATATCCTGCTTTTCTTTCGGTCTCTTTTGCTAACTTTTCCAGTTCTTCGATAATGATGGTCCCTTTGGGAAGCCAAAGAGGAAGTCCGGGTCCTATCTCATCATCGAATGCAAATAATCCCAGCTCTTTCCCTAATTTACGATGATCCCGTTTTTTTGCTTCTTCAAGCATTTGAAGATATTCTTTCAATTCTTTTTTTGTATTAAAAACCGTTCCATAAATCCGCTGCAGCATTTTATTGTTTTCATCCCCGCGCCAGTAAGCACCGGAAGAATTGAGAATCTTAAAATATTTAATCCTTCCTGTTGATGGAACATGGGGACCCCGGCACAGGTCAATAAAACTATCCTGCTGATAGGCTGACAGTGTTTCCTCCGGAGGAATTTCCTGAATAATTTCAACTTTGTAGGTCTCGTCCATTGATTCAAACAGATCAATAGCATCATCTTTGGAAAAAACCTTTCGTTTTACCGGATAATTATTTTGAGCCAGTTCTCTCATCTTTTCTTCGATGGCAACAAGGTCTTCGTCAGTAAATGGATTTTCAACATCAAAATCATAGTAAAAACGGTTTTCAATCGCCGGACCGATAGTTACCCTGGCATTCGGAAATAATTCTTTTACTGCCTGAGCCATAAGATGTGCTGTGCTGTGCAATAATACTTCATGACCCTCTGAAGTATCCCCGGTAACAATATTAATATCTGCATCAGTATTAATGGATTCTGTCAAGTCAGTCAGTTTCCCATTTATTTTTGCTGCAACGGCATCCTTAGCTAAACGCATTCCGATACTTTCTGCAACTTCAAGCAGAGTCGTTCCTGAGGTATACACCCGGGTAGAATTATCGGGAAATGTAAGGGTAATCTGGTTCTTCACTTAATAGGATAAAATACAAATTAAAAAATAAAACGTATCCGTAAGGCGTAAATATATTGGGAAATCTTACAGGAAAGATTTAGATACCAATTAATATTTTTGTTTGGTTTCATCACTGATAATTGAAATTAATTATAGTGGGCGATACAGGATTTGAACCAGTGACCTCCTGCATGTCACGCAGGCACTCTAACCAACTGAGCTAATCGCCCGGAGTCATTGAAAAGAAATGTTCCTAAGATTTCAAACATTATCATAGACTGATCTAACAAAAGCAAATAAATTTACCGAAAAACTTCTATTCCCTTTGAAGAATATTTCCAACGATAAGATTCAAGTAATATTTTATTCATTTTCCAATCTAAGTACGTTCCTATAGGCCACTTGATCTTCTAAAATAGAAATTGCTTTTTCCACATGTTCATCACTTTGTAAAGTGAATTGAATCCTGCCTTCCTTTCCATTGTAATGATTGGCAAATTCAGCAAGAAGCCTCTTTCGAATATCCTCAGACTCTTTATCAAATAAGGAGGCTTCTTTCTCGACAAAAAATCCATCAATTATTTCAAAAGCACTGTTTAACTCTGCGTTCGTACTGTCAATTGAAGATAATTTAGCTTTGAAATCATTGTAAAGGGACTTACCATTAAGACTAATATCTAAATCTTGTTCTTTCAAATACACATAAAAATCTTCTATAAGATCTTCAGTTGCTAGTACTTCATCAAATGATGAATAGTTTTGTTTTCTTTTTTGAACGTAAGTAAAAAAGATGCCTTGTCTCCAACATTCCTGTGTTAACGGACCATACTTGTGAACCTCCACTTCATAATCGGGCATGATACCTCCTCCTCCTTTAACCTTCCGGCCCTTAACCGTAGCAAATAGTGTATCTTGTTCTGATACATCAATGGTAATGTCTTCATCTGTATATCCCGGATTCTGGATCAGCCTGCCACTTGGAATGTAATATTTTGCTGTCGTCATTTTTAATCTGCGTTCCTCATCAAGCTGATATACAGACTGTACAAGCCCTTTGCCAAATGAGCGGCGTCCTATGATAACTCCTCGATCTAAATCCTGGATAGCACCCGAGACAATTTCACTTGCAGATGCACTACCTTCATTAATTAATATTGCTACTTTTATATCGGAAGGTATCACTGGGTCTTTTTTAGCGAAAAATGTTCTATTTGAACCTTTCGTCCTTCCTTTGGTAGTAAGAAGTTTCTCACCTTTCGGTAAAAACATGTCTAAAATATCTATTGAAGACTGTAGCAATCCTCCAGGATTATTTCTGAGATCCAGAATAATCGCTTCTGCTTTTTGTTCCTTTAGCTGATCTATAGCTTTTTTCATGCCCGGAGCAGCATTTTTTGAAAACCGGGTCAACAGGATATACCCGATCCGATCATTTAGCATACCGGAATAAGCTACATCCTTCACTTTAATATCTTCCCTGATCATTGTAAACTTTATTACATTATCCACACCTGCTCTTTGGATGGAGAGAGTAACCTCGGTTCCTTTCTCTCCTCTTATGAGCCTTGCAACATCGTTCAAATTCATATCCTTTGCTACAACGGTGTCAATCTTTACAATTACATCACCGCTGGTTATTCCAGCCCTCATTGTCGGAGAATCAGCCATTGGTGCAACCACTGTTATTTTCCCGTCTCGTTTACCAATCTCCATCCCAACCCCTCCATATTTCCCTTTGGTCAAGAGATCAATTCCTTCTCCTTCTTCCGGTTCCATAAGGACTGTATATGGATCCAAATCATTCAAAATATTCCGTATGCTTTTCCTTGTAAATTTTTCTACATCAATTTCATCGGCATAATTGGTTACAATATATTTGTATACATCATTTATCAATTTTTGAGATACGGCAACTTGTTTGAAAATATCAGCTTTTGAAACAGCAAATAAAGCAGTTCCGCAAAGAATGATAATTCCAACTACGAACAAATATTTTCTTTGAACAATATTTACTTTCATTGTGTTAAAAAATACCTCCTTTTTATTTCATCCCATATATTATTCTGGATTATTTCTCTACCCATATTACCATCAATGACAATAATTCTGTCAGAATATTGTTGTGCTAATTCCAAATATGTTCGCCGAACCTGTTTTTGAAAAGCTATTCCTTCTTCTTCAATCCGGTCTTCGGTTTGTCCTCTTCTCCGAAAAGCTTCTTTCGGAAGTATATCTATAACAAAAGTAATATTCGGTTCCAAATCATAGGTTGCAAATTTGTTAAGATCTTGAAGCAAATCAAGGTTTAATTCTCTCCCTCCGCCTTGATATGCAAGGGTGGAATCTGCATACCGGTCTGCTATAACCCATCGATCCTGTTCCAGATTAGGTAGGATTACCTCTTTTGTCAATTGGGAACGGCTGGCCGTCATCAGCAAGGCTTCGGTTCTTGCCACCATCTGTCGATTTCCTTTCGTCAGCAAAACGTGGCGAATCGCCTCAGAAATAGGTGTCCCTCCCGGCTCACGAACTAAAATCCCCTCCTTACCCTGTTGAATTAATCTGTCCAAGAACAACGTGGCTTGAGTGGATTTACCGCTGCCGTCAATTCCTTCAAATGAAATAAAACGAGCTTTATCCAAAGTAGACATTTGGGTCATCTTTTCCGATCATTATTACACATTCTCCCCTAGGGGATTCCCGTGAAAAATACGACAATAATTCCGAAATAGTTCCACGGATTATTTCTTCATGAACCTTCGTCAATTCTCGCCCTACTACCGCCGGACGATTTCCAAGAAAAGTGGCTATGTCAGACAGAGTTTTTACTACTCTTTTCGGATTTTCATAGAATATCAGAGTTGCTTCATAAGAGGCTAAATCACTCAACTTTTTTCTTCTTCCTTTCTTGGGAGGGAGAAAGCCTACAAAAAGAAAACGATCCGTGGGAAGACCGGAAGCAACCAGGGCGGTTAAAAAAGCGGAAGGCCCCGGAATGGGTTCCACCTTCACATCCACCTGGATGACAGATCGAATCAGTTTGTAGGCAGGATCTGACACGCCAGGAGTCCCTGCATCGGTTACAACCGCTACATCTTTTCCAGACTCCAGGTGTTTCAGTAACTGAGGGATCCGAGCAAAACGATTATGTTCATAATAACTGATCAATTTTGTTTTAATATCAAAGTGATTCAAAAGTTTTCGTGTTCGCCGTGTGTCTTCTGCAGCAATAAACGACACAGTCTTGAGTGTTTTAACTGCCCTGAACGTAATATCCGCCAAATTTCCAATAGGTGTTGAAACAATAAAAAGAGTTCCTTTTTTACCCGGCATAAATTAATTGGATTCAGGATAAGGGTAAGGGTAAGGGTAAAAAAAATGTAGCAAAACTACTCTATTTCCTGATCAAAATACCGTTCCGGTTGTTAGGTAATATCCAACTCAAGAGAGATTAAATTTAATTCCCTGAGCCAAAGGAAGCTCCTTGCTCCAGTTTATCGTATTTGTCTGGCGTCGCATGTATTGTTTCCATGAATCGGAACCGGATTCACGCCCGCCTCCAGTTTCTTTTTCACCGCCAAAAGCACCGCCAATCTCTGCTCCAGATGTACCAATGTTGATGTTAGCGATTCCACAGTCACTTCCTCTGGAGGATAAAAACAATTCCGCATGTTCAACACTAGTGGTGAACAGTGACGATGACAAGCCCTGAGGAACCTGATTGTGCAATGCAATTGCTTCTTCCATTGAATCAAAGGGAATTAGGTAGAGAATGGGTGCAAATGTTTCATCCTGTACGATGTCCCATTGATTTTCCGCTTCGACCAATGTTGGCTCCACAAAATATCCTTGCCCTTCCTTTTTCTTCCCGCCGTAGAGTATTGTTCCTCCACTTTTCTCAATTTCTTCCATCGCATTCATGAAGAGGTCAACAGCGGATTTGTTCACCAAGGGTCCCATCAATGTATCAGAATCCAAAGGATCACCGGATTTTACCTGTCCATAGGCATGAACCAATTTCGAAACGAGCTCATCGTAACGTTTCTGATGAACCAGCACCCTGCGGGTGGATGTGCACCGTTGACCTGCCGTCCCCACTGCCCCAAAAACAACTGCAGGGATAACCAAATCCATATTGGCAGTTTCATCAACAATAAGAGCATTGTTTCCTCCTAACTCTAAAATTGTTTTTCCAAATCGCCCAGCAACGGTTTTGCTCACATGTCTGCCCATTTTGCATGAACCTGTAAAGGAAACCAGAGGAATCTGACGATCATTTATTAATTTTTCCCCAATTGTTGATCCCTTTCCAATAATAATGCTGAAAATACCGGTGTATCCATTTCTATTCATCACTTCGTTGCAGATATTTTGCACAGCAACAGCAGTTAGAGGAACAGAAGAAGATGGTTTCCAAATAACTGTATCTCCCGCAATAGCAGCAATAAAGGCATTCCAGGCCCACACTGCTACAGGAAAGTTAAAGGCGGAGATAACACCGACGATCCCAAGTGGATGCCACTGCTCGTACATTCGGTGGTCCAGCCTTTCGGAATGCATGGTTTTACCATAAAGCATCCGGGATTGACCTACTGCAAAATCTGCTATATCAATCATTTCCTGTACTTCTCCATCACCCTCCTGTTTGATCTTGCCCATCTCCAGGCTCACTAAACTCCCCAGAGCATCCTTTTGCTGTCGCAGTGCATCTCCCATCTGGCGAACCAATTCCCCACGAACCGGAGCAGGTACTTTTTTCCAATCCTTAAATACCTTTGCAGAATCTTTAACAATCCGTTTATAGTCTGATTCTGAACATTGGAAAACCGATGCAATTTTTTTTCCGTTTGCAGGGTTGATTGAAACTATTTCTCCTGCATCGGAAGTTTTCGACCATTTCCCCTCTCCGGAACATGCGCCATAATTCAACTCACTTAATCCCAATTCATTCAATATATTCATTAGTTCCCCTTAAAAAAATATTTTCAATTATTTACAAACTTCCTATAACATTTTGGATTGCTCCGGCAATCTGATCAATTTGAACTGCATTTATCGTTAAAGAAGGAGCAATTCTTATAATGCTATGATGAGTTTCTTTTGCATAAACATTCTGTTTTAACAATTCTAATGATACTTTATGTCCGTCCAGTTTCGGATCGTCAAACATTTCAAAAGCAGTGAGGAGACCTTTTCCCCTGACTTCCTTTATTTTATCAGGAAACTTAGATTTCAAATTGTTAAAATGTTCCAACAACTGACTTCCTCTCAGCATGGCATTTTCAGCTAATTTTTCTTCAACTAACACTTTAATTGAAAATACTGATACTACTGAAGCTAAGGGATAACCACCAAATGTTGATCCTTCTGATCCTGGAGTTAATACACCCAAAACATCACTCCTCCCGGCTACAAATGAGATCGGTAATATTCCACCACCGGCGGCTTTTCCACAAGCCATGATATCCGGTTTAATCCCATAAATCTGATGAGCAAAATGAGCACCCGTACGGCCAAATCCCGTCTGCACCTCATCCATTGCAAGGAGGATATTGTACTCCTTGCAAAGTCTCGCTACCATAGTCCAATAATCATCATCGGGTATAATAACTCCTGCTTCCCCCAGAATCGGTTCCACCAAATATGCTGCAATACGCTCTCCTTTTTGCCTGAACAATGTTTCAAGTGCAATAACATCATTAAAAGGCACTAATTCGATACCCGGGACAAACGGACCAAAATCTTTTTTTGCTTCCGGATCATCAGACATTGAAACTGCAGTCATGCTTCGACCATGAAAATTCCCCTTCGCACCTACAATAATCGCTTCTCCTGAGGGAATTCCTTTTACCTGATATCCCCAACGCCGGGCTGTTTTGAAAATCAGTTCCGCTGCTTCTACTCCCGCAACTTTTGGAATAACCCGGTCCATTTTCGTTAATGCAGTGGAAGCTAGAAGGAAAGCAGCCATGTATTTATGCCGAATAGAACGTGGAACGGTGGGAAGTTTTTCTATTGTAAGATGGTGAACAACCGCGTCAATGATTGTCTGGTTTAACTGCCCTTGGTTGACAGCGGAGTAACAACAAAGACCGTCAATGATATCTTCTTCAATAAAAGCACGAACCATTTTCGGATCCGGTTTACGGCACACCAGAGTAGATGAATTCCGTACATGGGACACGACCACATCCTCTAAAGGTTTGTAATTACGCCCTCCTTTTTCATTTTCAATAGCTTCATGATCTGAAGGCGAAAGATCCCCAATTCGAATCCCGTTAACGGTTAATTCATCACCGTAACCTGCAATTGAAAGTGTTGACATGTAAATACCTTATATATCTAATGTTTTTTTGACAAAACCGGGTGAAAGTTTACAATGAATCATTATAATCTGGGAAAGATTTCTATCATTGGTTTAGTTATATTTTCCCAGTAGTGAATATATATCATTCAGGTTGCCTAGTTATTTAGTAAATATTCTTCCTTTTTCCATAGTCATTCATTTAGTCAAAATACTAAATTCTCTGCCTTTATTAAACAAATCTATTTGCATTATCCATTTAACATATGAGTATAGCAAAAATTATTGGAATCCGTCGGGAGGATCATAATAAATGGGAACGGAGAGCACCTCTTGTTCCTGCGGATGTAAAAACTATTCTCAATGAAAACACCTGTACGATTTCAATACAACCGTCCAAATTGCGTATTTTTTCTGACCATCCTTATGAACAAGCTGGAGCGGTGATTTCAGAGACTCTCCATGAGGCAGATATCATTCTGGCAGTAAAGGAAATTCCAGTTGAATTACTCCAGGAAGAAAAGACGTACCTGTTTTTCTCCCACACCATAAAAGGTCAATCCTATAATATGAAAATGCTCCAACGTATGATGGATTTGAAATGCAACTTGATTGATTATGAAAAAATTGTTGATGAAAAGAACCAGCGATTGATTTTTTTCGGGCGATATGCCGGACTCGCTGGATTGATAGAAACGATCCATGCTTATGGAGAAAAACTCAAACTTCAAGGTATCCACACACCCTTCGAAAAAATAAAACAGGCATACCAGTATTCTTCTGTTGAAGAGGCAAAAATGCACTTTAAATCCGTTGCCCATGATCTGCAAAAAAACGGAATACCTAAAGATCTAGGCCCGGTGGTTTTTGGGTTTGCCGGTTATGGAAATGTCTCCTGTGGTGCTCAGGAACTATTTGATTTGCTCCCGCACAAGGATCTTTCTCCAACAGAATTAGCAAAAAATTTCTCTTCATTAACTTCCTGGGACGGAACATTGTTCAAGTTTGTCTTTAAGGAAGAACACATGGTTATCCCCAAAAACGGAAAATTTGATTTGAGGGATTATTACGATAATCCTGAAAATTACACCGGGAACTTTTCATCGTGGCTCCCTTATATTAATGTTTTGGTCAATTGTATTTACTGGACAGAAAAATATCCCCGGCTTGTTACCAAAGATTATTTAAACCAGCATCCTGATGGGAACCTGTCTGTCATCGGGGATATCAGTTGTGACATTGAAGGCTCCATTGAAATCACTCATAAATCCACGTATCCGGACAGTGCTACCTATACTTATTTCCCAGCTGAAAAAGAGTTTAAAGATGGTACTCTACGTAATGGCATAACAATAATGGCTGTGGATAATCTACCCTGTGAATTTTCAAAAGAGTCTTCAATAGAATTTTCGAGAGTATTAAGAGAATTCATCCCCCTTCTCATTCAAGAAAACTTTAATGTATCCCTTGAGGAGTTGAAACTTCCTACTTCCATGAAACGAGGGCTGATTCTTCATCAGGGGAAATTGACCGAAGATTACATCTATATGAAAAAATATCTAAAAAAGGAAAACTCATGAAAAATATTCTTGTCTTAGGTGCGGGATTGGTTAGCAGACCCGGAGTACACTATTTACTTGGTCACAAAGATTTTCGGATAACTGTTGCCTCCCGAACCCTCCACAAAGCAGAAGCACTCGTTAAAGGGTATGAAAACGGTATCGCTATTTCCCTCGATATAAACAACACAGCTAAACTGGTGGAACTGATTAAAGGCAATGATATTGTAATCAGTCTCCTGCCCTGGATACATCATGTAAAAGTTGCAGAACATTGCCTTGCTCAAAATACCCATATGACTACCACCTCCTATGTGAGCAAAGAAATGCAAGTGTTTGACTCAGAAGCAAAAAACAAAGGTCTTCTTTTTCTGAATGAAATAGGAGTGGATCCTGGGATTGACCATATGTCCGCCATGAAGATTATTGACCAGGTACACTCTGAGGGTGGAAAGATCCTTCATTTTTATTCCTATTGTGGTGGACTGCCTGCACCGGAAGATAATGATAATCCCTTTGGATATAAATTTTCATGGAGTCCGAAAGGTGTAGTCCTGGCTTCCAGAAATTCTGCCCACTACCTCGAAAATGGAGAAAATATAATTATCGAAGGAAAAAACCTGTTTGTAAACCCACGCTTAGAGGAGGTTGATGAATTGGGAAATTTTGAGGTTTATCCGAATAGGGATTCCCTCCCTTATAAAAATTTGTACGGTTTACATGATGCACTCACTGTTATGCGCGGCACATATCGAAATATCGGCTGGTGCGCTACTTTAAAAGCAATTGTTGACCTTGGCCTGGTGGATGAAACACCCATTATAAAAGTAAAGGGAATGACCTTCCAACAATTGTTAGCTGAACTGGTTGGGGCATCAGAATCAGATAATATCAGGGTTAAAACAGCTGAAATATTGAATATTGAAATAGCTTCCCCAGTTTTAGACCGTTTGGAATGGTTAGGACTTTTCAGTGATGAATCTGTGACGAATCATGACAACCCACTGGATATCCTCAGCGACCGTCTTCAGGAGAAACTATTCTACAAAGAAGGTGAGAAAGACATGATCCTGCTTCAACACAAATTTACAGTTGAAAACAAAAAGAAAATGAAAGAGTTCATCACCTCAACTCTGATTGATTATGGAATACCAAAGGGCGATTCTTCCATGGCGCGTACAGTAAGTTTACCCCTTGCCATTGGAGTAAAACTTATTTTAACCGGGAAAATAACCTTAACAGGTATCCAAATTCCCATAATGAAGGAAATTTATGATCCAGTTCTCAACGAGTTGGAAAGCATGGGGATTAAAATGGTGGAAAAGATATCTCCAAAAAATAGCCACTAAGTAATTGGGCAAGCCCAGGAATGGTCTCCTTTTAAAATAATGTCCGGCTCTTTTTCTGCACATTCTTGGATTGCTGACGGGCATCGCGGATGAAAACGACATCCACTAGGATAATGTAACGGAAGTGGAACAACCCCGGGGATAGAGGAAAATTCTCCCTTGTTATTTTTTTTCATCTTTGATAGCTGAATCAATGCTTTTGTGTAAGGATGTTGTGGTGTAGAAAACAGTACATCCGTCGGTGCTGATTCAACAATCCGGCCGGCATACATGACCATGGTTCTTTGAGCAAATGATTTCACTAACGACAGGTCATGGGAAATAAATAAAATACTTACACCTTGATTCTCATTAAATTCTTTCAGCAGGTCAATGATCTGGGCCTGGATGGTCACATCCAAAGCTGTTGTTGGTTCATCAGCAATGAGCAGATCAGGGTCTCGCGCCAGTGCAATTGCAATGAGAACCCGCTGCCGCATTCCGCCTGAAAATTCATGAGGGTATTGATAATATCTTTTTTCTGGTTCATCAATCCCCACTGCATTCAATAATCGAACAACTTCACCCTTATTCCTTTTAACCTTATTTTTTATCCCCTCTAGAATCTGAGTTCCCACCTTTAATACGGGATTCAAAGCATTCAGCGGATCCTGGAAGATCATTGCCGTTTGAATACCATTGATTGAACTTTGACTTATATGAGCAGATTTTGGAAGGAGTCCCGCCTGGGATAAAGCAATTTGAGTTTTCCCACACCCTGATTCGCCCACCAATGCAATTATTTCACCTGGATCTATATAAAAGGAAACCTGGTCCACAACAGAAGCCAGGTTTCCTTCGATAGTATATTGAATGGTTAGGTCTTTTACATCTAAAAGATGATCATGCGACATCTTTGCTCACAGGTAAATTTTTATCTCGATCTTTCATTGCATTGTAACCCAAAAGAATAATCATAACTACCAGTATCCAGATGGTGGCATGGTTGTATTGCGCTTTGGAATAATCAATGAGGTCCACAAACCGACCGATGAGCAGGGAGATACGTCCCATGACTGCAAACCCGAACGAAGCGCCGAAGCTGATCATCAGGAAGTAAATTCCAAGCTTGGTCAATTTTCCGAATGCACCCTTGTGTTCCTTCGAAAAATAGAAGTATGCCAGTCCAGCGATCGTACCAACTAAAATGACAATATTGTTGAAAATGCTGTTTCCTATCAGAGCAAAAAACGGAATATCACCGCCTACAAACTGCATCGCAGATCCCTTGATCTGCCCAATCACGTTTGAATTAAGAAATCCGTAAGCACGGAGACCAGCAGCCATTCCAACAGTGTATGCAATTCCCCAGCGGGCAAACCAGGACAATTTTGACGACACACTTAACAGCATCATAATCCCCAGTGCAAATGGAATAAGATAGATCAAATGCATGTCATGTCCTTTGTCAATTCCTCCTGCAGGAAAAACAGCGGATGTAAGGAAGTGCAGACCATTGTAAATTTTATACCAGAAGGAATCGGCATTGTATCCACTGGCAGGCCAGAGCCGGCCAAACAGGTTGGGCTGGATCTGGGTCCAGAAGAACATGGACGCCCAGTACCCTGCTGATATACCGACAAAAACATGTTCTGCTACTTTGTAAAACGGATTATCTTTGTACAAATCCAAGAATTGTTCCGAAAGTCATCTTATTTCCCTCCTGCCTTAATATTTTTTCTGGCGTTGCCGTTCAATGAAAAAAGTAACATTTCCAAAGATGATGAACAGTACAATGACCAAATGGGCAATGGATTGTGCATCCATCCCGCTTGTGCCAATACCGGGGACACCCACCAGCTTTTCATATTCCGCGGCACCGGGCATTCCGGCCAGGATACCTTTCACCTGTCCGCTTTGAACATAGGGCATCACTTCATTCACCTGAATGGAGGTCACACCTGTGCTCATTGGAACTCCAGTCGGGTCTGCACCGTACTGTACCCATTCCACTGTCCCGGGGTATCCCGCAGATGCAGTGAAAATAAAGTCAAAATCCACCAACTGGTTGATTCCCTCCATCATGGGTATTTTATCTGTCAAGGTTCCTCGTGCATCAGTGGAATACAATTTCCTAATATTGCTTACGATCCCTTTTACCACGGCTTCATTACCAGGACGGAAGCCAAGCAGAACGTAATCTTTGCCGTATGTGAGGTTAAATTCCTGTTCGGCAATCTCCTCAATCGCTTCCTCTGCCATAAACTGCCCATCGGGCCAGAGGCAAGTAATGTACACTTTATGACCGTTTTTAAATAAATGCCGTAATACAGCATAGGTCATGGGATGAATTTCCGGTTTGGTGCTGGGACCGTATTCAAACGAAACGAGCACCTTCGAACCGTGCTCAAGGTCATCCATTGCATCGTAGGCAGTTTGTGTAGAATCCGTTGGGCGAATCGGCAGCCCAATCGGAAAAAACAACGGGAGCAGAACCACAAGCGCAATGATTATAAATATCCATCGCCGGTCCATATCTCCAATTTTCAGAATAAAATTTGTAATCTTTTTCATGCTTTACTCTCCAATATAGGATTTTTCAATTCCAAGAATATATCGGATGGACGTGGCGAAAATGCCCAGTCCAATCCCGATCATGATCGCACGCGCTCCGGCAACATTTGGATTGTAGTAAATCCACTCCTGTATAATCGGCAGGTAAAATATCCCGGGCTGATCTATGGGCCAGCCGGTCAGCATCCCTGCAACTGTAACAATAAGTAATCCTGCCAGGACACTACTGAATGTGATCATTTTATTCCCGAACTTTGCGTTCACGGCAATGCCGATTACCAACACAAGAATGTACATCACAAACCAGGACGATATGTAACTCCCGATAGGGACACGCCCCAGCATGATAATGATCCCGGCCACTAACAGCAATGTGGCTTCAAAGTTGCGAATACGGAAAGCACGGTACGAAGCGGATGCAACAAAGAATGCCAGAAGAGCAAACATTGTTGCGGATAATGGAGTGAACATATATTCAAACATCCATTTAAAAAGCGTACCTTTACTGGTTACATGAGCACCCCAGGCAACAGATTCACTTCCCTTGATGACGAATCCAGCCAAAATCGAGAATATGAATCCGCCGATGGCAAAGAGACTGTAACCCCAGCCTTCCTGCTGTTTGATTACTTTTCTTCCCTGCAGTTTTAACAGATTCAATGCACCTAGGATAATGGCAAAACTTGCGAGAATATCATACCACTGCGTAGCATCGTCATCTACAAATGCCTGGATAGTTGGTTGCTCAATAAACCATCCGAATAATGTTAAAAGTCCGATAACGGTAACAATGAGAATCGGTATCTGTCTCTTCCAGATCATAGTTTTCCTCCTACTGTACCGTTAAAAAGTTAAGCACATCCCACCCGATCCATCCTAAATCATGGAATAGACGTAAAATAACTGATAAAATGATGACGGTGATGATTCCGGCTTTCATCATATCCTGACCTTTCACTCCGCCCAGGAGTTCAGGTTTCTGAGAAAGATATGCACTCGCGGCAAAAAACTCCTCACCGATCAGGGTGTAGTCACAAGCGGTAACGAAGAACGGAATCTGGGCCTGTGACGCTGTACCGGCAATCTGGATGGCTCCGATTGAATTTCCGGTCTCGGCAAGAATAAGGGATTCCGCATAAAATTTCCCCATATAAAGACAGGCGGCCGGTTTTTCGCGATTCATAATTCCATTCACACCGGCGGCATAGGCAAACTGGTCATCGGTCAGATAATGTACGATATCTTCGTGGAAAAGGTCGGGGCGACCTTCTAACGTATATGATTCCCGCACAGATTCCCGTCCGGCTTTCATCACAATTGACCGCGATACAGGTACATTCAGTGATGTTTCGTAGCGTGCCGTCATCCTGGCAACATGTCCAAGGACAATGACGCCGGCAACAGTTTCTACCTGATCCATGTCCATGATCCCAGGCACATAGAGTACCGGTTTCCCCATCTCGGTGGATCGTCCGACTGCTTCCTCCACTGCTTTCAATCCGGGAATGGTTCTTAAGAAAAAAGACTCTCCTCTCTTAGCAATGCGGATGTAATAGATCAATGTTCCTGCCATTCCAACGATAGCAACAAACATAACGATCCGTTCACTGTTGAATCCCGGATGACCAAGCATCCAGAAGATCAAAAATGCGACCGTAATTGCCGCTCCAGTGATCCAGAATTGTTTATCTTTCATTTTTGCTCCATTTAGACACTACTTACTCTGGATTTTTGGCTTTCAATGTCGTTGGTATTATTTGTGGCTTCATTTTCTAGTAATTCAATCTCAGTAATCAATTTTTCGAAATTATTTGAATCTTCAAAAATTTCTGCGGCACGATAATATCCTTCAGCATTAATAAATGCGGTGATAATCGGACCAAAAAAAATCATCGCGTGGCTTCCAATCAATGCTAATGGTTTGGTCATCTCCAGGAATAACACTGCGGGAGTGATTAAACCAGATTTATGAATCCGTTTTGCGATTCTCTTGATAAATTCTAAATCCAAGTCTGAATGAGGATTCGGATTGGGAGCTTGGAGTTTATTTTTTATTCCAACAAACATTTTCATTATACTGATTGCTAATCTAAATCTTTATTCTAATCTGTCTCAAGCATTTCCAGATTCGCACGCGGTACCACTATGGTTTCATGGTCTATTTCCACTTCCGCTACACGCACCATGGTTTCAGACTCCATCTTACCCAGTTCAGCCGGCAAGCTAACCACTTTCCCCATCCTGCCGAAGTATGGCGCACGAATCACACGAACAATGCTCCCAGCCTGAATTCCCTCAGAAGCATCAATCTCTTTGTGATTACTTTTCAGTTCATCCGGTAAAAGCGGAATAACGATCTCAGGGCGGATCACACCAGCGCGGATCTGTGTAGCACCATTCACTGATGCAAACTTTCCGTTATGCTCCCGCAATAAATCAAACGTCCTTAAACCCATACGGATATTCCCGTAACCTTCGGTTATTATCAATGACGCAGCCAGATCTTCAGATCCCGTAATCGCGACACCAAGAGTGTATCCAAGAACATCCTCCAAATCGTGATAATTAAAACCGCCGACTACTACTCCTGCTACGTTCATGGATAGAGCCTTCTTGTAGGCTTCCAGACTGATAAATGAACCCCCCACAAGAATTTTTCCAGCATGGTCAGCAGTAATTATATCCACAGTGAGTTCATCTTCGCGCGATTCAACAACCACTTCAAGGCTACCGCGGTTTTCACCGCCAATGCCGAAAATTCCCTGAATAAAAACTGCATCGGTCTCAACTGTCACCCCTTCTTCAGGAAAAATCTCCTGTACCACACCGCTTACATAGGCATCAATTTCAACCGGAATCGGTGCTTCACGTAAGGTTACCTGCCCGGTTACCTCTGAAATGGCTTCGATCGTACCATCAATAAGGGAATTTGCCTGGGATTTGAACATTCCGAAAATACCTTTTGTCTCAGCTAACAGACCATTTTCTTGAACGGCATCGCCTTCTTTCAGGAGCATCACTTCCCTGATGTCCGGAGCATCAATATTCAGAAGGTTCGCTACATTTACCATCCGGACATTCCCCGGGAGATCGGTAGTAGCTACAATATCTTCGGGAGATACAGTTTGTCCTGATTTAACAACAACATCGCCTTTTAAGGGAAGCCGCCGTTCTTTCACGACTTTAACTTCCTGTAATACTTTTAAACCTGGTGTATACGCGTGAGCCATAATTAACCTGGATGAATATTAGGATATTCATTCGTGGCGGTTGACCATTTCTGCAAACTGGAAATTCGTTCTGTCTTCGATTCGGGCAACATAAACGGACGTCCCCGTCCATCAAGCAAAAGCCCTACAACGCCTCCAAAAACAGTTGTCTCAATTGGTTCACCCTTTCCGGCACCAAGATCCAATCCCCTGCCCGGCGTCAGGGTCGCTTTCAGCGGTTCATACGGAACTTTAATCCGAAGCAGTTCTCCTGCCTTCACTATACAGTGCTCTGACTTTCCATCCGGTAAAACAAATTCAGCGGTCAACACCGTCATATTGGGTTTAATCTTTCCAACCGGAGAAATACAAGTCCCCAAGCGGATGAGACAATCCTTCTCAAAGACTTCAACCGCGGCTTTTCTGGCATCTTCCTTTAAGTCCTCTTTATCAATATTAGCGAGAACTCCAAGCTGGGGCATCATGAAAATAGAGTCTACAGCAAGCTGGGTGATACCTTCCGGTAGAAATGCGTCAATAAGCATTCGGGCGGACTGTTCCCGGCGCGGAGCGTGGGACATGACTCCGCCTGAGCCAACCAACAGATCCAGCTCAATCATGTTTACCAGTGATAGTCCTGACTCCGATTGTTCAAAAGCGTCAGAAATGGTTCTCTCCTTCTGTATTCCTTTCAAGTTCACCGCAAAAGCTTTATGCTGGATAAAAGACAATCTCAACGCTTCCCTTGCAATTGCCTGTTCCATCATCAATTCTTCCATGGATTGGGGTACGGTAGTTGGACGGATCATCTTGTTCCCAATCCGGTTATTCAGGTCTATTTCATCAATATCAAACTGAACCCAGCGCAGCACATTTTCCATACCAGCTTCTGCCAGCACGTTGCAAACGGAATAACTCATGCCAAGATTTGCGCTTACCGTTCGGTTGAACTGCTCCTGGAACACTGAAAATATATCTGTGGTAGCACCACCGATATCCACGCCAACTACAGTTATATTTTCCTGTTTGGCTATCATCTCTATCAGTGACCCGACTGCACCGGGAGTAGGCATAATGGGTGCATCAGTCCATGACATTAATTTTTTGTAACCGGGAGCCTGCTGCATCACGTGTTCCATGAACAAATCGTGGATTTTATCCCGTGATGGTGTAAGGTTTTCACGCTCAAGAACCGGACGAATATTGTTAACAATGGTCAGGTCGGTCATTTCAGCGAGAGTTTTCATGATTTCACCCTGGGCTTTATTGTTTCCGGCATATATTACCGGCAATTTATAGTCCTTCCCCAGGCGCGGCTTTGGATTAGCAGCATGCAATATTTCAGCAAGTTCCACCACATGTTTCGTAGTACCGCCGTCAATCCCACCAGAGAGCAAAATCATATCCGGGCGAAGCTGACGAATGCGCTGGATTTTCTGATGCGGCATCCGCCCGTCGTTGGAAGCCAGTACATCCATGACTATTGAGCCGGCACCCAAAGCAGCTCTTTCGGCGCTTTCACCTGTCATGGATTTTACTACCCCGGCTACCATCATTTGAAGTCCACCGCCGGCTGAGCTTGTAGAAACATAAATATCTACCCCTTCATCACCATTCTGCGGTGTAAGAATATTCTCTCCATCCAAAAGCTTTCTTCCGGAAAGTTCTTCGACTTCACCAACGGCATTCAAGACACCTTTGGTGACATCTTCAAAAGGCGCTTCAACTGTTGTCGGAGCTTCTCCCCTGACTTGCAAACGATATTCTCCATCCACAAGTTCAATCAGGATAGCTTTCGTAGTTGTACTGCCACAGTCAGTGGCTAAAATTGATCGCAAATCCACTTAAATTATATCAAATTGTCAAAAAAATAACTGCACATAAACAAAGGTGAGCGGACTTGCGAAAAACAGAGAATCAAATCGATCAAGGACACCCCCATGACCACGGAGGAAAGAACCAGAATCCTTCACACCCACATCCCGCTTAATCAACGATTCAGCAAAATCACCCATTTGTCCAAAAATACCGGATATTACTGTAAACATAGCTACATCTACCCATCCGAATTGATTACCTAAAACTTTTGTTGCTATCATGACGGAAAAAACCACGCCTGCACCAATAAATCCTGCAACACATCCAACAACCGTTTTTTTAGGACTTATCCGTTTGAATATCTTTTTTCTTCCCCACTTTTTTCCAATCAGATAAGCTGCTGAATCACACATCCAAATAGAAATAAATAGCCCAAATGTCAGATGCGAATTATGAAAAGTATCCAATTGGCGTAAAGAAATTAATGTACCCAACAGGATAGGTATATAAGAAATTCCAAGCAGAGTAATGGCAATATTTCTTGTTGGATTCGGTTTATCACGAAAAAGTTCAATCACCATTCCTACCAGGACAAAACCAATTATGGAAATAACCAGGAGATTATCAGCCAGACCTCCAGAATTGTAATACATCATAGCAATCCCGAGAGTAACGATCCAACCTAACCAGAGCATCGGAGCTGACCCCTGAGTTGAATTGATTTGATAAAATTCACGAATTGCAAGTAACATTACCACCGTTGTAAACATAGTGAACCAAAGTCCACCAAGCCAAATCATAAGGAGAATTCCTGGAATTCCTAGAGTGTTTACCAGCATTCTTGAAGATAAGGTATCAGACATGATTAGAAAAAAAATAGTGCGATGAAGTTATGGGAATCTAAAGGATTAAAAAAATGCAGTTTCACTTAATTCAAATATGAGCATTTATTAATTCAAAAACTGAAAACAGCCAGGTATCATTTTTACTTCGATAGGTGTTTTCCCTGTTATCTCACCATCAATATTCAATGGCGACTCCTCATCAGGAAATAAAGAGAAGTGACTCACCTGAGAATATTCAACAATGTTCGATTCGATATGAGTACCATCAAAAATTTTCGGTAATAAATTCAATAATTTCATTTTTCCCTTCTCACGAACGATAATCAGATCAATTAATCCATCATCCAATTTTGCTTTTGGCGCAGCATACATACCTTTGCCGGTGTGCTTTGTATTTAAGGCGAGAATAAAAGTGAAATCATTTATTTCTTCAGTTTCATTTATGATTAATTTAGCTGATCGCTGTTTCAATCTGAATATTTCCAGCATCGATATCAGTGTATATCGGCTTTCTCCCATCCACCGGTAATTTTCTGCTGTTATTCCAATATCAGTTACCAATCCCCAACCGATGATATTTATTGAATAAATCAATTCTTTCCCGGTTTTGACCTCAGCAACATCTACAGGAATTGTACTCCCGGAAACAATGCGTTTTGCTGCTTCTACAGGATCCAGACATTCAACCGTATGCATAAAGGAATTTCCTGTCCCGCCCGGGATCAGACCAATTGGCACCTGTTTTTTATCTTTCCGGGTTAAAAGCCCATTGACAACTTCATGAAAGGTTCCATCACCACCGATAGCACAGAACCCGTCAATGTCTTCGAAATCCATAGTGTTGATCATTTCCTGCGCATGCCCGGGATATTCTGTTTCAAGTATTGTTAATTCAACTCCCTTATCATAAAAAACAGGTCTGACTAAATCAAGAATCTCTAGGCCTTTTTCCATTCCACCATGCGGATTGACAGCTAAATATATTTTAAAAGCCATTATCCCTACTCTTTATGCTTCATATATTTATCGTCCCCCAACTCAATGACTTCGACTTTGACTTTGGTCGTCCCGTTGCCGATAAAGCCTAATTTTAAGGCCGCACCATAGGAACAGTCTAGCATACGCCCTTTCACATAGGGTCCGCGATCATTAATGCGAAGAATTAATGATTTTTTATTCTCCAAGTTGGTCACCCTGACTATTGTATTTAAGGGAAGTGTTTTATGTGCTGCAGTAAGTCCATACATATCAAACACTTCCCCGTTTGCAGTCAATTTACCATGAAAATCCTCACCGTAATAAGAGCTTATACCTTTAAGTATCTTCTTGGATTTCGCGGTAGAATTTACTTTTTTGACTGGGTTTGAGCGGCTCCTGCTTCCTGTTGTATACCGGGGTGAGCTGGAGCAATTCACAACAAGTATTACACCTGATAAGGAGATGATAATTGGTAAAATATATTTATGCACTAACCGGATATTAGTTTTTTACTTTTCCAACAAGTGAAGAAATGCTATCAATAGATACATCTTTACAGTACGTCTCAAGTTCATCAATCATTTTTTCACCGGCAGACGGATCCTGATAATTTACAGTTCCCAATTGGACAGCGGATGCTCCAGCCAAAAAATATTCAATCACATCCAGGGAATTAGTAATTCCTCCGATTCCTATTATAGGAATTTTTACTGAATGAAATATTTTTTGTACCGCGGCTAAACCGATTGGTTTCGTTGCAGGGCCTGACAAACCACCAAAAACAGTATAAATATTACTTTTCCAGCTCATTGGATTAATGCTCATCCCAACAACGGTATTAATGGCAGAAACAGCGTTAGCGCCGGATTCTTCGGCTGCTACTGCAATTGCAGCGATATCCGTTACATTTGGACTCAATTTCACAATTAAGAGTCGATCAGTCAAAGTTCTTAGTGTTCTGGTTAATTCTGCTGTGAGTGATCTATCCACGCCAAATTCCATTCCTCCCTTTTTTACATTCGGGCATGAAATATTTATTTCATATCCAGCAATATCAGAAGAGATTGATTCTACTTTCCGTATAATTTCAATATATTCATCTAAAGTCGAACCGGCAATATTCATGATTATTTTTGTACCAATGGTGCTGTAAGAGGGAACCATTTCTCTCATGTAATGATCCACACCGACATTTGCTAATCCAATCGAGTTTATCATACCGGAAGGTGTTTCCACGATTCTAGGCGGTGGATTTCCTTCCCGAGGATGTAATGTGATAGATTTTGTAACAATACCACCCAATTTCGAGACATCAACAAAATCAGGCACATCATTTCCATAACCAAATGTACCTGAAGCAGTAAATATTGGATTTTTAAACTCTATATTTCCAATTTGAATACGAAAATCAGTCAAAACACACCTCATCAGCTGAATAAACTGGACCATCCATACACACCAGGGAATAGCGCTCATGATAACTGTGTGCCTTCGCTTTAATATTTCGTTTTTTTATAACACACCCTTGGCAAAGCCCTGTACCACAGCCCATATAACTTTCTACCGATAATTGAGCTGGAATCTTATTCTGAATGACAAAATCCTGCACCGCTTTAAGCATGGGAAGCGGTCCACAGGCATAAACCATCGGATTGTCAACAACAGAAAACACATTTTCCAAAGTTGGAATCACCGTCCCTGAAGTTCCAAGCGTACCATCATCCGTTGTGAGGAAAATCCCATTTGAAGGATCATGATCTATGAAATGTTCCCGGCCGGTTCTTGCTCCAAGGATTAAATTTGAATGAATTTTGTATTTCTGGCACTCTTTAAAAAGGTTCAAAATTGGAGCTAACCCAACACCACCACCAACTAAAATCGGAACGTATTTTTCTTTCCACCCCGAAAATACATTTCCAAGCGGGCCTAAAAGATCAAGAATGCCGCCAATTTTACTTTCGGATAATATTTTTGTACCCCGTCCAAAAATTTTGTATATGATTGTAATACGCTTCTCCTCCACATTGGCAATACTCATGGGACGGCGAACAGTAAAACTCCATTTATTTTCTAAAAGAATTTCCAGAAACTGTCCCGGACCGGTATAATAAGACACAATTTCCGGTGCTGAGAACTCCATTTCCCAGATTCCTCCAGCAACTTCATCATTTCGGATAATTTTACATTGTTCAATAATCATGGTACTATAATAGATGTATCAATTGGAACACGAACAGAATCCGGCCTTATAATGCTTATTGCAGAATCCTTCGAAACAGATTTATGAGGAGCGGGTGGAATTGAATCTAACGGAACTGTTTTGAGTGAGGAAGATTTCTTTTCTGCTTCCAAATCTTCTTCAGATTCTCCTCTGAGCAGGTTTTTGAGGGCGGTATAGCGAGCACGTGAAGCGGATGCCTGTTCGCTTTCCGGATGGAGGTGTTGAATCATCTCATAGTATTTCAATGCACTGTCCGCATTGTGAAGAAACAGATCATAATGATGTGCCAGGGAGTATACCGCCTTTGCTGCCAGATCGCTGGTGGAATCTGCAGATAAAATAGATTTATACTCATTCAGAGATGCTTCTTTATCTTGAGCCCATAATTTTTCCGCATCCCGGAGAAAATTATCCTGCGCTCCTCCTCCTAAGTCTTTACTCTTTCCTATTGCCAGGGAAAATTCTGATTCTGGAAATTTCTCCAGAAGAATATCCTCCAATTGTACAGCTTCAGCTGTATCACCACGCTCAAAAAATAGAAAACGCAGGGTAAAAAGTGATTTAGGGTAAATATCTGTATCGGGATAGTTTTCAATTATATTCTGCAAATTTACAATAGATGAATCAAAATGATCAAAATGGAATGCGTCCAGTTCACCCAGAGAATATAAATTTTCCGCTATCTGGTTTTGTTTTGATAAAAGACTTTGGAGATCTGTCTCATTTGAACCTGAACTTGTGGAATCAAATTGTACAGGCACACCACTAAAACCTATCTTTGGAAGGTATTGAAATGAAGAAGGTGCCAGTGAATCATCTTTCGTTATTCCCAATAAGTCAGGTTCATTTACCAGCGATGAGTTCGCTGGTTTTTCTTCAAGAAGTGCATCCAGTTCATTTCTTGCGGTTCGATAGGCCTGAATCTCTTTTATTCTTCTCTGTGAAGGCTTTAAAAATGCTGATTTTCTGCTTTCGGATGAAACCTGTTCATAATAGTTGAGGGCTTCATCAAAACCCCGTTCCTTCAAAGAATGTTCACCCAAATGATAATATGCTTCAGCAGAAACTTCACTTCTCTCATAATTCAATGTTATTGATTCAAAACGGGTTTTTGCCACCTCCAGGTCACCCTGATCTATGGATAATTTTGCCAATTCCATCTCCAACTCCCCATGAACTGTTTTAAAATTTTCATCCGCCAGTAAATCCTTGATTTTTTTTGAAGCTTCCGTAAAAACACCCTGTAAACGGTAAATCTTAACTATTTGAAGATTTGCGTCTTCTTTTCGTTTTTTGACCATAGTATACTTAATCACATTCCTAAAAGAAGAAAGTGCACGATTATATTCCTGCTGATTAAAAGCCAGGGTAGATAACCGGTAATAAATCTGGTCTTTCTCTGATCTATCTTTTGTCAAGTCAGCAGCTTTATCCAGTGAAACAAGGGCCTGGTCTGTTTCCTCAATCTCAATATAAATTTCCGCCTTGGACAAATGAATTTTCGCCAGGAATTGATTATCATTGATTTGATCGTTCAGGGTACGCAACTCGTTCAGGGCAGGTAGTGGTTTCCCGGACTTCCATTTTGTGAGCGCCAGCCAGTATTGGGATTCATTTTGATATTCAGCTCCTCCCTCCTGTTCCAGTCGTCTGAACATATTTTCCGCCTGGGTGTATTCCCCAAGATGGTAACGGGATTTTCCAATGAGGAGCATTCCAGGAAGAACGTACTTACTTTGAGGATATTTATTCAGGATAAGGATGGATTTATCAATGACACTTTGATAGGCGTTTTTCGCGGAGGACGGAAGTGATTCACCCACATTTTCAAGCCGGGCTTTCTCCCCTTCTTTAAAATACCTACGGGCATTATAAAATGTATTAAAATAGGCACAGCTGGAGCAGAAAATAACACAACCCATAAAAAAGAAAACCGAAAAGCGCTTCATCTGTTCTGAATTTTTGGGAATATTCATTTTTTCCTATTGTAGGGAAGTAGAAAAATAGTATTAAATTTATTTCATGGACGAATCAAAAGAAACAGATCAAAGTTATCCAAATTACACGTGGCCTGAAGGGGATACACAGAGAAACTGTCCAAAATGCGGTATACCACTCCAGTTAAACGAGCAACGGCCTCAATATTACGGAAAACCATGGTGGTGCGGTCCGTGTAAATGGCAGTTCTCAGAGGAAGACTTTTCCTGAGATTCCTTTAAAATCAGGTCTTAAAATATTTGCCATAATCGGCTAGTAAATCTTCCAGGACCCACCGAACCACCACTGCATCATCCAAGTAACCCACCCAGGGTAATTGGTCAGGAATCTCATCTTCTATTTTATTAAAATATTCTAATGCAAATAATATTCTGCGCTGAGCAAGACCATTCAGATCTTTTTTGGTTGTAATCAAATTATAAAGGGTTGAAATATCTTTGATAAGCTCAACTTGAAATGACTTCAAATCAGGCAGACACCTGAGACTTTCAATTTTCCGGGGTATACTATTGAGAAGTATTTCTTTCGAAGAAAGATCAATCTCGCTGATCCGTTTTTCGTACCGTTCCTTGTCATCAGCCGTTAATTGAAAGTTTTTTGCTTCGTTTGCCATAGTTTAAATTTAGGGAAAAAAAGAGAGAAAATACTCAAAGGATTTCATTTCCAACTGGTTTGTATTAAGAATACATTGCTGCAATCAACGTTTTCGTGTAAGAATGTTCAGGACTCTCCATAATTTGCAGTGCATTCCCTTTTTCGACAATTACCCCCTTTGAAAGAACGATGATGCTTTCAGCGAACGCCTTGACAACATTCAGGTCATGGGTAATGAACAGGATCGCAAGGTTTCGTTCCCGGACAAGGCGGGTAATAAGGTTAAGTATTTTCGCCTGGATCGACACATCCAGAGCTGAAACTACCTCATCACAGACCAGAACTTGAGGATTCACTGCCAAAGCACGGGCAATGTTCACCCGCTGTCTCTGTCCGCCTGAGAGTTCATGAGGGTATTTCCCGGAAATCTCCCCTTGGAGATCTACTTGTTCCAATATAGAATCAACATTTTCATTGGAATGGTGTATCAAAAGAATTTCATTGAGGATCTGACCGGCTTTCATCCGGGGGTTTAATGCGCTCAGGGAATCCTGAAAAATATATTGTATTTCCGTACGCAGATGAGACATATCCAGGGGATTATACGCATTGCCTTCAAATTGAAAATCTCCGGTAAAACTTCCCACCAATCCTACAATCGTATTGCCGATAGTTGTCTTTCCGCTTCCTGATTCGCCTACCAGAGCAGTTATCTTCCCTTGGTACAATTCAAAATTAACATCAGACAATACCTGGTCAGAAGCTTGCTTCTTGATGAAAAAACTCCCTTTTTTAGGAAATGTTACAGAGAGATTCTGTACAGATAATATGGGAGAACTATTGTTTTTCAACGGAATATGTAGAACTGGTTATTTTCGTCCTTTTTCCATTCCTGACTTACTGAGAGTGTCGGCTCTTGTATTTTTATCCCTGAGGACATGTTCAATATTCCAATTTTCCAGTTTGTCTAGTAACTCCAAAGCCTGCTTATGAAGGGGTTTCATACGCTCATTTTTCACTTTGTATTCACCAGTGATCTGTCGAACTACCAATTGGCTATCCGCGAATATATTTATAGATGACATATTTAAATTATGTGCTTCTTTAATTCCGCGGATCAATGCTTCATATTCAGCTTCGTTGTTTGTCCTGCTCCCGATAAACTCTGAAAAAGAATATAATTCTTCACCATTGCGAAAGAATACTCCTCCTATTCCAGCGGTGCCAGAGTGCAAATCAGCAGCCCCGTCCACAAAGAGTTCTACTGTTCCAGTACCTGACAGTTTACTGCGGAGAGAGGAAATGATTTTCTGATAGTCGGGCGAAAGTTGAGAAAAATCCTCTTTGTCAAGGATTGTTGTAAGAACTTCAATTTCTCTTTTGCTGAGTTTCATGATGATGGGTAGAAATTAAGGCTGCAGGATGAAAGAACGAACATCTAAGGTCTCTTATTTCTGAATAATATATGGATTTGTCCCGGACTTCGCTGGGCACTCCTCCCAAAAATAGCACCAGTTGCACAATATGGATTCTTTAGGTGCAAATTCCCCGCCTGAATCGATTTTACTCCGAATTCGATCAATGGTCTTCTTTGTCTTTGAAATAAGCGAATTCAATTGATTTTCCGTCCGATTTGAACGGATTTCAATTCCATGCTGTAGAAAATGCCAGACAAGCGTGACTGATTCAACATTCTTTTCATTCTGTTGGAAACCGATTTGGTATAGAGCCAATTGGGAATCGGTATCTGCTTGTCTTTGAGTCAGTGCACGCTTCCCGCTTTTATAATCATGGATTTCCCACATTCCATTTCCAGTATGGTCTACCCTGTCCAAAATTCCTCTCATAACATAATCATCCGAATTATCCAGGGTAAATATCAGATCAACCTCAATCCCGGTCACAGGTTCAGAAAAAGGTTTATGCAACCGGTAATACCGTGCCAGGCAGTTCTCCCCAAGAGCAAAGTAATTTTCGGGCCCAAATTCTTCCCACCTGAAAATTGCAATGCGGTCATGCCAGGCATGTACCCAAAGTTCCCTGTATTTCTCCAGCACAGTGTCAAGAAGAGGAATTTTTCCATGAGTTACTTCATCATACAGAAATTCAAGGGCCTCATGTACTCTTTGCCCCATAAACGCTTCGATACCGGCATCCGGTTTTACAACCTTATCAAGGTAGTGTATTTTGAACTGAACAGGACATTTTTTAAACGTTTCAAGACTGCTGTATGAAAATTTCTCGATCATTTTTTCACTAAATTATCTTCAGTACCCAAAGAAAGGAGTCTGGAGCCTGAAATCTCCAAATCCATTTTCATCAACAAAGGTGAAATTTCTGTTTATTTCAAGATAATGCCATACTTCAAAGACTTTCCGTTCACTATGGGAATTGATACGCTCCACATCATCAGGAGCACCAAATAAAATATAAATCATCCCCATATCAGATTCCCAGCCAGGCTGGAAACTTGTAAAATGTTCATTGGCATAATGGACTCTCCTGTAATATTCTTCCATTAATTCATTGTGGAAACCATTGGACGTAGGATCTCGTTTTTTCCAAAACGACCTGAACAATTTTTCACGTTCTTTCCTTTTAGAATTCTTCAGTTCTAGTTTTTCATCGTCCTCAAGAATATAACGCATTTGTTCGATGGCATCACTTATATCAGAAATAAAAGTTGAAATACCTGCTTTTTTAAGAGAAAAATCAACTGATTTAGAGACTGAATTATTTTTCTGGATTAAAAATGCTTTCAGTGAGAATTTTATTCCCTTCAGCACAGAATCGGGAATGGTTAGGGTTAGGGTAAAATTATTGTCTTTCCCATTTATGCCTTGTTCATGTTTCCAGAGATTTCCTTCATCTTTTGAGTCCAAAACGCTCATAATTTTTGCATTTCCTGATTGGATTCTACCTGAAAAATGAACGGTTATTTCTCCTGCAATTCTTTCAATAGCTTTCGCAAGAACTGGAATTTTCCCTTTGGTAAACCCCCAATCACCATTTCTGTCCTCCAGGATTATCGGTGGATATAAAATAACTTCTCCCGTATATTGTGAAAGATCCAGATCCTGCGAATATTCGGCAATATCCCGCGTATCCAGATCCATTACATCAGAAAGCAAGCGGTATTCTCCAGGAATCGCAGCAAATTCGGTCATGAATGTTACAAACCGTCTTGGGGACACTGTCCCTGAATAATCCTCCACCAGGACTGAATCCTTCCACACTCTATGTATTTTCTGCATACCTTGGTTATCCTGGACAGAGAGGTTTGCTTCGTATCCAGCCTGGAATGTGGACTCTTTTTTTATAAACTGGAGGGAACTGTGTGGAATATGAAAATAAACGAAAACGCTCAGCGAATCTTTATGCTCGTGGACAATCGGATATGAAACCAGGGTAAACGTATTGATATTCTTACTATTTTTTTTCTCCCTTGCCCTTCCTCCAAAAGCTGCTGAATGGAAAAACAAACTAAATCCGAAAGAAAAAAGTAACAGCAGATTTAAAAGTCTTTTGTCCATTGGAATTTTGTTAATCCTTTGTTTGTTCCAAGCCATAATACATCATCGGAAATAAATAAATCGTTTACCCGTCCTAAAAAAGGATAACTGTAATTCCGTTGGAAGAAACGATTTAAATCTATTCTATCAAAACCAAAATTAGTCCCTAGAAAGCAATATTCATCGGAAAAAGCCATTGCATTAATCTTTCGACCACTATAATGTGCTGTCTCAAATACCATCGACCATTGACCTCGTTTTTTATCATAGGCAATGAGACCCTTTTCGCTTGCTATATAAACCCATTGTTTGTACTCGTAAATTTCCCAAAAGTTTTTTAGCAGGTCCTGTTGGTGCGAAATCCTGCTGAGGTCTCCCATATCACGAAAATCATACAGGGCCTGTTGATCCTGATGGTAAACGTACAATTGAGAACTGGTACCAATCCACACCTGATCTTCGATTACTTCTATATCATAAATAAATGATTCGTGTAAAAAAGGCTCAATTCCGGTTAATCTGGATCGTTTGGAATCCTTATGAATTCGGGCAATTCCACGAGGAGTGCCAACCCATACATGAGATGTATCGTGATCCATGGTGATGATATGTCCGCCAGGCAAACCTTTTGCTTCATCGATCAATCTCCAAAATTTTTCTTTTTTCTTGTAGACCAAAATTCCAATTTCTCCACCAAACCATATCTCATCCCCAGTATCAACTGATGAATATATAGATTGGTCATTCATATTGATTGTTACCTCAAAATCAAAGAGATCAAATTGCAATTCTTCCGGATTGAATCGTGTAATTCCCCCTGATGTGAAACCGGATCTTCCGGCAGTCCAAAAATCATTTTCTTTTGTAAAGGTTGTAATATCCGAATTTGCAAGTCCAAACGTAAAGGGATAAAATGTCTCCATCTGGGCATCACCTAAAAATAATGTTCCGTCTCCAGTCCCTAGCCAAATATCCGAAAATCGAGTTTGATAAAAAGAGGTTATGTCAATAGTTCTTCCGAATGGGTCTAAAAACCGATTTCCATTCAATAGCCATCCTTCCGTGACAGTGTAATTTGCAATATCCTCTGGGATATTAATTCCTGCAAGTACCCGGGAACTGCTCCAGAGTATTTTTTCTTCATCAGGGATTGTAAAAACACCCAATGAAATTCCCGACACCCTATCCAGTTTTAGGTATGATGCTCCCGCGTCCAGCCACACATACGCAGGTGAAGAACCAATCCGACGAATATGTACATTTTTCGGAAGTGCAAGATTTCCGTAAGGAATTGAAGTCCAGTTTCCTTCTCTAGTATAGCTGTAATCAAGACTGTGTTTTGTTGCCACCCAAAGCGTTCCTGTTTCACGATCAAAGTGAAGGGACCTAATGTTATTGGAAGATAATCCCTGAGCTTGGGTAATGGGGTCATCAAATTGATTCTGAAACGTATGGTACCGAAGAATTCCTCCCTCTTCCGTCGCAAAATAAATATAGGCAAATCCTTCCGTAATAGATTGAATTCTCCCCGTTTGTCTGTATGTTACCCAGTCAAATGGACTGAATTCAGTTTCCGGTTGTCCATGTAGATTTATGGTGAGCATTAAAAAAAAAATAAGTAAACAGGATAAACGCAATTGCATCAAAAACAATCAGATAAACGGCCAACCAGGATAATGGTCAACTGACTTGGTTATGAGAACCAATGGTATCAATGAGCATATCGCGACTAATTGGTACAACACCAACCTCTTCACATACCCGTCCGGCGGCATAATTTGCAATAGTTACTGCTTCTATTGGAGTAGCACCAGAAATATCACTCAGGGCAAATGTACTAATCACAGTATCACCCGCTCCAGAAACATCGTGAACGTGACGCGCTTTTGTTGAAATAGCCTGATGAGAATTATCCGAAAAAAGGATCATTCCCTTTTCACCTTGTGTAATGAGGAGAATTTCCGCTTTGAGTTGTTTTTGAAGTCTGAAGCCTCTTTCTTCAATCTTTTCATCGATTCTACCGCTTTCCGTTCCAGAGATAAATTCATTGAAGTTTGGTTTAAAAAGACGAACCCCTTTAAAATGGGAGAAGTTTTCCTTCTTTGGATCAACATAAACTGGCACTTTATTTTTAGTTGCTGCATCCAAAATATTTTGAATGATCCTGACAGTAAGCACACCTTTATTATAATCTGAAAGAATAACACCATCACATTCTGGGAGGAACCGGGCAACTTGTTCCATGAGTTCTTTCTGCACAGTTTCATCAATCGGTTCGTCAAATTCCCGATCGACACGAACAACCTGTTGACTATGAGCAATAACTCGGGTTTTTACTGTTGTATGACGGCCAGAATCAATGACAATACCTTCGGAACTGATACCTTCATGGGCAAGGAGTTCAGCAAGAAGAGTTCCATCTGGGTCACTTCCAACAACACCAATTATCTGTGAATTGGAAGAAAGACTATTGAGGTTTAACGCTACATTTGCAGCACCTCCAGGGGTGTAATTTGATCGGTCGACTTTAATGACAGGAACAGGTGCTTCCGGAGATATTCGTTCTGCCTTTCCCCAAATGTAGGAATCGAGCATTAAATCCCCGATAACCAGGAATCTCCTGGAAGAAAAATTCTGAATAATATCTTTAAAGCGTGCTGTGTCCATAATGAATTAAACAGATTCCTTGCTCATTGTTGATGGTTTCGGAAGAATAAATGACAATAACAGGTACAATAATATTCCAGTTCCCGCACTCAAAAATGTTCCAAAGATCCAAAAAAACCGAATGATCACAACATCAATCTGTAAGGACTTTGCAATACCTCCGCAGAGTCCAAATATTTTCTTTTCCGTTGTTGAAAGATGAAGAGAATTTTCTCCATCTCCTTCTAAGATTGAAGGTTTTACCCCTCTACGAAAGTAAAGTAAATAAACCCCCACCCCAATTAAAAGAAGAGAAAATACAACGTTTATTCCTGATCCCCAGAAGGAATCCAAGATCATTCTAAACAGTTCCCTATTTTGAAAAAATAAAATGATTCCCACCACCACAAGAAGGACTTTCCAAAACAGCAGAGACCCCTCTGATTTTTTGTCTGGTTCACTTGACTGGGTATAAACATAGCTTTCATTCGGGATCATAATCAAAGCGAGGATATATGCCAGAATTCCGGATCCCCCAAATAGAGTAAAAAAAATCCATACTAACCGGACAAGGGCGGGATCAAATACAAAATAATCTGCAAATCCTCCACACACACCAAACAGGATACGATATTTTTGCGATCGTTGAATTCGTTTCACATTATTATTCCTGATAATTTTCTCAAATGGATTTCAACACTCTCTGCAAGTGCCTTGAGGTTATATCCTCCTTCCAAAACAGAAAGTAATCGCCCGCCGCAACATTCTTCCGCAAGCTTCACAAAGATTTCTGTCATAGTTCCAAATCCTTGTGTTGTCACATTCATGCCACCAAGAGGATCCATCTCATGAGCATCAAAACCTGAAGACAAAATAATGAAATCCGGTTGGAATTTCAAAACCTTATCCGAAAGAGAATGATTCACAATATCCAAGTAAAAATCGTCTCCAGTATTCGCGTCAAGTGGATAGTTGATTGTCATACCAAGCCCTTTGCCCCTGCCCGTCTCATCTTTGCTTCCCGTTCCTGGATAAAAAGGATAGCGATGAAGACTCACATACAACACAGTTGAATCCTCCTCAAAAATATGTTGTGTACCATTTCCATGATGAACATCAAAATCAATAATGAGTACCTTTTCCACGCTATGCTCTTTCTGGGCATAACGGGCTGCAATGGAAACATTGTTAAAAAGACAGAAACCCATGGCCCTTTCTTTTTCCGCATGATGTCCAGGTGGACGAACAATTGCCATCGCATTTTTTATCTTATGTGAAAAAATCCAATCTACTCCAATCGTTACAGCTGAAGTCGCTAAGAGGGCTACTTCATAAGAATTGTTACAAATAGGGTTATCTACAGTATCAATGTAGGGATGCCCGTTTATACAACTTTGTTCAACACGGTCAACGTATTCAGGCACATGAACAAGTTCGGGAATAAGTCTGCTGGGGGTTTCGGGCTGAATCTCAGTAAGTGAATCCAACAGATTTGTCAATTTCAATTGTTCAAGAATGGATGTGACTCTTTCAGGAATTTCCACATGATTCAATCCTGTCAAATGGTCCAGAAAGGTTTTAGAGGTAATGAGGCCTGTTTCCATGAGACCTTAAATCACATATTCAGGTTTTTTTACGAAACTTTCCCTGGCTTTTTGTTTTTCCCGGTCTGATCTTTGAAACATGTCCATTATCCAGATAGATTAATACAGCAACAAATTTCTTTAAATGAAAATCATCTGGAGCAACTGCGATAATGGTGGTTCCTAACTCTTTGTTCATCTTTATGAGCCGTTTCCGAAGATCAAACTCCATTTTATTATCAATAGTAGTACCATAATCATCAATGAGTAATACACGGGGATCACTGTAAACAGCCATTATATTATTCAACCATGATTTTTCACCCGGGGAGAGTGTCCCTATTTGTTTATTCCATAAAACTTTTTGAGGCCCTTTCGAAAAATACCTTTCATAAATGGAATCAACTTTTTCCGGATGAATATCCTTAAGAGCCTTATGTACGTTCTGATTTTCCTGAATAAAGTCTACACTGGCAAGAAAGATATCTTCGTTGGGTTTAATTTTTCCAAACCACCCTGTTTTAAAAGTATCATCATCATATTTGAGAGATCCGGATGTTTCCTTTTCTTTTCCACTTAATAAACAGAGTAAAGTAGATTTTCCAGACCCAACGGGTCCAACAATTCCGTAAATAGTTCCAGGATGAAACTCTAGGTGGCCAATCTGAAGAACAGTATTATCTCCATAATCCTTCTTCAGATCCTTTAATTCATAAACAACTCTTTTTATCTGGTTCATCATTTATCCTTCTTATTTAGAATGAACGATGAAACGAAAGTCAATTAATTTCGGATATTTCCTCTAAAAAACGTTCAGCATCCATGGCTGCTTGACAGCCCGAACCAGCTGCAGTGACGGCTTGGCGGTATACATGATCCTGTACATCTCCGCATGCAAATACACCAGGAATACTGGTTGAAGTGCTACCACCTTTTGTACTGATATACCCTTTTTCATCCATGTCCAAAATCCCTTTAAACAGAGATACATTTGGAGTATGACCAATTGCCATAAAAACGCCATCACACTGGTCTTCCCGTATGTTTGCGGTTTTTGTATCTTTAAGCATCACCCCGGTTACACCGGATTCTTTTGTCCCAAGAATTTCCTCGATAACTGTGTTCCAAATGATATGAATTTTCGGGTTATTTAATGCCCTTTTCCTCATAATTTTGGATGCACGTAATTCATCTCTGCGGTGGACAATCCACACTTCGGAGGCAAATTTTGTCAGAAAGGTTGCTTCTTCCATTGCAGTGTCTCCTCCTCCAACAACCAACACTTTTTTATCCTTGTAAAAGAACCCATCACAGGTCGCGCATGCAGAAACTCCGTAACCCATGAGTTCTTTCTCTGACTCTAAACCAAGCATTTTTGCAGAGGCTCCAGTTGAGATAATAATAGATTCACTCATAAAATTATCTTGGTTAACCCACACCTTGAACGGATATTCACTGAAATCAATTTTTGTCACGTGTTTCAAGTGAGTTTCAGCACCAAAGCGTTGTGCCTGTTGCCGAAAAAGATCCATCATTTCAGGACCCTGTATCCCTTCAGGAAACCCTGGATAATTTTCTACATCAGTGGTGATTGTTAATTGACCGCCGGGTTGATCCCCTTCAAATACTAAGGGTTTTAGGTTTGCTCGGCCGGTATAAAGAGCAGCTGTTAAACCAGCAGGGCCGGAACCGATAATAATGACTTTTCGATTCATCAAATTAATAAAGTGTATTGTAGTTCAATTATCTGCCAAATATTCCCTAAGCTACTGCTGAATTTGACAAAATATTTTTCACATTCATTACCTTTGAAGACAAAGCTATAAAGCTTCATCCAATAATTTGGTTATACTATCTTTTTGAACAGAACCTACAATTTGATTTACTATAGTACCATTTTTAAATATCAATAAACTTGGAATACTTCGAATCCCGTATTCCATGGCAATTTGTTGATTGTCATCTACATTTACCTTTCCTACTTTGATTGTTCCCTTATATTCACTAGCGATTTCTCCAACAGTCGGTGCTATTGCTTTGCACGGGCCACACCATTCAGCCCAAAAGTCCACAAGCACTGGTTTGTCAGATTGGAGAACTTCTGAATTGAAGTTTTTATCGGTAAACTCATATATTTTGTCTTCCATAAAATGTCACCG
>JYMV01037174.1_pt1 | contig 34693 bp, 35 predicted proteins | sample 338911 | NCBI WGS metagenome assembly JYMV01 (sample SAMN03354496, study PRJNA234377) | hydrothermal vent metagenome | biome: Deep sea; feature: Hydrothermal plumes at the Eastern Lau Spreading Center, Western Pacific Ocean; material: Seawater | place: Tonga | collected 2009 | depth 2000 m m
GTTATACCGAAACACTATATGTGCTTCCGGAACTGATTCGGGTCTTGAAAGTAAAACTGACATCATCCGTTCCAGTTTGTTCAATAACAGTATCATCTGCACTATTATTTTGAATGACTAAAACACCTGAGAGACCTGTTACAGTTCCGCTGATACTGAATGTGGTACTTGAAGAAGAACTTGAATCTTTATTTTCTGCGGCACAACCAACAAATAATAAAATTGAAATGATGAAACATGCTGCCAGTTTCCAATGATAAAACTGAAAATTAAACACTTGAACCTGCGGGATCGTTGGAGATGCAACCCAGAGTTAATTTCATAACACTGAGTACAAATTGATAAAAAGCACAATCTGTTAATGCTTCATTTTCCGGGTCAGCTTAAAAAGTTGAACCTGAACTCAGCTCTATTGAATATACACTTTTTTGAGCCGAAAAAACTGCTTTATATAAGATGCTGAACTGCAAAATTCCACATTAAATGGAACATAACCCGCTTGCCACTTGGCTTCAGTTTTTATAAACTCTACAGATGTAATGGTTGAAAACAAATCCACTATCTTGATTTCTGTACAAGTTCATCATTTTTTACAGGTTGACCCGCAATTAAAGGATGCAGATGAAACTGGACGAAATTGATCTGAAAATATTAGTCGCACTTCAGGAAGATGGCAGGATTACTAAAACCAAACTTGCAGAAAGTGTTCACCTTTCAGTCAGTCCCTGTCATGAGAGAGTCAAGCGGTTGGAACAGGCCGGTTACATCAATGGTTATCGGACTGAGATCAATATTGATCGGATAGTGCGCAACTCACTGGTTTTTGTTCAGGTACATTTAAAACAGCACCGCGCCGAGGATTTTATTAAATTTGATGAAGCCATCAGGCAAACTCCGGAAGTAATCGAGTGCCATGCTTTAGGCGGCGGAATCGATTATTTTCTCAAAATGATCGTCAACGATATTCAGCATTATCAGCAGAAAATCGAATTCCTTCTCAGTTCAGATCTGAACATAGAGCGTTACTTTACTCACATTGTAACCAAGAAGGTCAAACAAAGCGGCTTTCCGATTGAAGAACTGCTCAAGACGGCAAGAGAAAGCTGAGTTTCTGTAAGTACGCAAAAAATTATTCTGCAATATCCGTTTCTGCTTTTCATTTTTTCTATAAAAGCGGCAGATTCAAAAACACTTTCTGTTCGATAAGCGATATTCTGAGTTTGAAGAATATATTTCAACTTAAACTATCGTAAAGGAGATCAAAATGTCAACAAACAGAACAATTGAACAGCTTCAAAGCACGGACCGCAGCACAGTCTTTCATCCATCAACTCACGCCAGTGATCATACTCACGGAAAAGTTCCGGTCAATATTATTCAGAGTGGAAACGGAATTTATATCCGTAACCAAGACGGCAGCGAATTTTTAGACGGATTCGCAGGATTGTATTGCGTAAATGTCGGTTACGGACGCACTGAAATTGCGGACGCAATTTACGAACAAGCCAAAAAGCTGGCCTACTATCACACTTACGTCGGTCATTCAAATGAAGCAATTATTGAATTGTCTCAGCGCATCATCGACTGGGCGCCGGACGGAATGCGTAAAGTTTATTACGGACTTTCCGGTTCCGATGCCAATGAAACACAAATCAAACTGGTGCGTTATTACCAGAATATTTTAGGCAACAAAGCCAAAAAGAAAATCATTTCGCGTGATCGTGGTTATCACGGTTCGAGCATTGCCGCCGGAAGTTTGACCGGATTGAATTTGTTTCATCAAGCCTTTGATTTGCCCATTGACGGAATTCTGCACACGATGGCCCCGCATCATTATTGGAACGCCGAAGCCGGAATGAGCGAAAAAGAATTTTCGCAGTATTGCGCTGATGAATTAGAAAAAATGATTTTGGCGGAAGGGCCGGAAACAGTCGGTGCATTCATTGGTGAGCCGGTGATGGGCACCGGAGGCTTGATTCCTCCTCCGGAAGGTTATTGGGATGCAGTTCAAAAAGTACTCAACAAATACGATGTGCTGTTGATTGCCGATGAGGTTGTCTGCGGTTTTGGACGCATCGGCACACCTTTCGGTTCGCATCTTTACGGAATACGTCCGGATTTGATCACCATTGCCAAAGGTTTGACCAGCGCCTATTTACCGCTTTCCGGAGTGATTGTCGGCGAAAAAGTTTGGAAAGTGATCGAACGCGGTTCCGAAGAGCTTGGTCCAATGGGACACGGCTGGACTTATTCCGGACATCCGCTCGGAGCCGCAGCCGGATTGGCGAATCTCGACATTTTGGAGCGCGAAAATCTAACCGAAAATGCCCGTGATACCGGCGCATATCTTCAGCAGCAGTTTCACAAGACATTTGATGAACATCCCCTCGTAGGTGAAGTTCGCGGGGTCGGCCTGATGGCAGCTCTTGAATTTGTAGCGGATAAAAAACAACAACTGCGTTTTGATGCAGCCTGGAAAGTTGGTCCAAAAATTTCGGCAGCCTGCTTGGAGCAAAAACTGATTGCCCGTGCGATGCCCAATGGTGACATTTTAGGTTTTGCACCACCCTTGACAATCAGCAAAGCTGAAGTGGACGACGTTGTACAGCGCACCTTAACGGCATTGAACAATGTCGCAGATCAGTTGACAAAAGAATATTCCTGGAACAGTTGATTAAAAAGGCCCTGAGGAAAAGAGGAAATGATGAAAAAATATACTTTTGCAGTAGTCGGCGCTCTGGGAAATGTCGGTACGGAAATGCGCGGGATTCTGGAAACGAGTGAGCTGCCGATTGGAAATCTGGTATTGATGGATGTCTCTCAAAACGCCGGTAAAAAAGTAAACTGGCGTGACGCGGATTACTCGGTAATTGAAGCAAAACCGGAAGCCTTTGACGGAGTTGATATCGCTATTATGAGTGCCGGTGCAGAGGCTTCACTGGAATTATCCCCGGAAGCAGTTAAAAGGGGCTGTGTGGTAATCGACAATTCTACTGCCTTCAGGATGGCTCCGGAGCATCCGCTGGTTATTCCGGAAGTCAATGCGGATGCATTGGAAAATCATCAGGGCATAATCGCCAATCCAAACTGTTCTACGATCCAAATGCTCGTTGCACTCAAACCGATTCACGACAAGTACACAGTTAAACGTGTAATTGTCAGTACTTATCAGGCAGTCAGCGGTTCCGGGCAGGCTGCAGTTGAAGAACTGCATTGCCAGACTCATGCCTTTGCAAACGGTGAGGAAATGCTGGCTTCGGTTTATCCGCATCAGATTGCTTTCAATGTTTTGCCGCACATTGATGTTTTTCTGGAAAACGGATACAGCAAAGAAGAGATGAAAATGATTCTGGAAACAGCGAAAATCCTGGACCCGGAAATCAAAATGACTTCCACAACTGTCAGGGTACCTGTGGCAACGAGTCACAGCGAAAGCCTGAATATTGAAACTGAAAAAGCCTTTGAAGTAGAAGATATTAAAACACTGTTGGCAGCATCTCCCGGAATTGTGCTCGAAGACGATCCGGAAAACAATGTGTATCCGCTGGCAATAAATGCTGCCGGAAAAGACGCGGTTTTTGTCGGACGAATCCGCCGTGATTTTTCTGCAGACAACGCACTGAACATGTGGTGTGTTTCCGACAATCTGCGTAAAGGCGCGGCACTGAATACAGTCCAAATCGCAGAGGAACTTGTCAAAAGGGATCTGGTGAGAGTTCCGTGAATTTCCACAAAATTCTGAGAAAAAATGAAAAAAAATAACGTCCCGGCTGAATCAATTATCGTGATGAAATTTGGCGGAACCAGTATCAGAGATGATGAGTCACGTACCGCTGCGGTCGAACATATCCGCAGACATGCAGATTCAGGCAAGCAGGTGGTGGTGGTGGTTTCCGCAATGGGACGCAAAGGTGAGCCGTATGCAACAGATACTTTGATTTCTCTGCTGAAAGATATCGGAGAACCGGTCAATCCGGCAGAGTTGGATTCAGTGATGAGTATTGGAGAAATCCTGAGTTCTGCATATTTTTCCCACTTGCTAAGCCAAAACGGTTTGCCGGCACAAGCCTTCACCGGAAGTCAGGCGGGTATATTAACTGACGACAATCCCGGAGATGCGGAAATCCTGGAAATCAATCCGGCTCGAATTCGAAATGTTTTAAACGCAGGAAAAATTGCGGTCGTGGCCGGTTTTCAGGGTGCAACCGCTGAAGGAGATGTACGGACACTCGGACGCGGCGGCAGTGATACGAGTGCAATTGCGCTGGCCTCCGCCTTGAATGCGGAAAAAGTGGAAATATATTCGGATGTGGACGGTATCGCAAACTGTGATCCGCGTCAAATTTCTGAGGCAGCTTTTATGGATAGTGTCAGTGCCGCTCAAATTCTCAGCATGGCCGGCGAGGGCAGCAAAGTCATCCATCCGCGGGCAATAAAAGCATCGCTGCAAACTAAAACTCCAATTATCGCCCGCAACACTTTCAGCAATGCTTCGGGTACTACAATTTTTCACGGCAGCCCTGACGAAGAGAGTAATCAGGTCACGCTGGCACACCGTGATGAAATGTGCCTGATTGAATTTGAAAGCAAAACGGATGCGCAAATATTAGTTCCGGAAATGATTCCGATTGATGAACGCAGATTCGTACTGAAAAATGATGTTTATCTGGAAAACAGAATAAAGGAACTGCAGAATAAATTAGGTGCACTCCGTAAAGAGAATGGCTGGGCCACGATTTCAGTTGTCTTTGACAAGTCGGCTTCTGAAAGCATGAATCTTCCTGATACTGAAATAATTCCTTCCGGCAAAAATGTGATTTGTTATCTGCTGAAAGAGGATTTATTACAGTCAACTTTACGGACACTCTACGGTCAGTACATCTCAGTTGTATAAGAATTTCCTCACATCAAATCCACTGGCAAAACTTGTTGCCGCCAGGGCGACCTGTTCTTGGTTGCTACCGACATATGATCATTTGGAGCACTATGATGAAAAACAGGAGGTACAGGCAGGATAAAACTGGAGGTGGGGAAAGGGAAAGCAGTTTTTGTTGTAGTTAGAATAAGTTTGAACAAGAGCGATTAATTCCATAAAAATTATATCAGGAGGTAACATTGACTAAAAATTATGACGCAATCATCATTGGCGCCGGCATCATAGGCGCCGCGATCGGCTACGAACTGTCAAAAAAGGGACGCAGAACGCTGAATGTCGAGATGCTGCCTGCAGCCGGCTACGGATCAACATCGAATTCGTGTGCAATTATCCGTCTTTACTATTCAACGCTGGACGGCAGCGCAATGGCCTACGACGGTTATTTTTACTGGCGGGAATGGGCGGATTATCTGGAGGCTCCCAAAGAAGAACAGTTGGCGCAATTTATCGAATGCGGAACTTTGGTCATGAAGACAAAACTTAATGATGGGCTGCGCAAACAACTTGTCTTCATGGATGCTCTTAACATTCCATATGAGCACCGGTCTAACGATCAAATCCTGGAAAATTATCCTTTTTATGATCTTACTTCCTTTGCACCGGCCAAGAGTCTGGATGATCCAAAATTTGGGGAACCGACCGGAGGCCAACTCGATGGCGCAATTTTTTTCCCAAACGGCGGCTACATCTCAGATCCGCAATTTTCAACCCGAAATATCCAGCTTGCTGCAGAACGTACAGGGGCAACGTTTTTATTCAACAGCCGTGTAAAAGAAATTCCTGTAAACAACGGTAGAGTCGAAGGAGTGGTTCTCTCCGATGGAACGTGTATCAATGCTCCAGTCGTTATCAATGTAGCCGGACCGCATTCCAGTCTGATCAACGCCCTCGCTGGTGCAGACGTGGATATGAAAATTTCGACACGTGCGCTCCGACAGGAAGTAGCGCATGTGCCGGTTCCAAAAGGCATAGACTATTCGGCTGTTGCCTGCGTCACCTCAGACAGTGATGCGGCTGTTTATACACGTCCCGAAGTTGGTAACAACATTCTGATTGGCAGTGAAGATCCGCCCTGCGATACTCACATTTATGTTGATCCGGATAATTACAATTCTAATTTTTCAAATCAGTGGACGCTGCAGGCACAGAGGTTGGGGCTTCGTTTCCCAAATCTTGGTATTCCCAGCAAACTCAAAGGCTGTGTCGATCTCTATGATGTGACTGAGGACTGGATACCAATTTATGACCGCTCGTGTGTAGAAGGTTACTTCATGGCCTGCGGCACCAGCGGCAATCAGTTTAAGAACGCCCCGGTTGTCGGAAAAGTGATGGCGGAGTTGATTGAGTACTGCGAATCCGGAAGTAATCATGATGAAGATCCAATGCTTTACCAACTCAAAAATATTGATCAAGAGATCAGCCTCGCAACTTTTTCGCGACTGCGTGAAATCAATCAAAACAGTTCATTTTCGGTACTTGGCTAAGCAAATGATTTTGAAAGATTAAATGAGAATTTTTTCACGGTCAGAATTGGAAAAAGCTGTCAAACTGGACATGGATGCGCTTTCGGTGATCCGAAACGGTTTTATCGCCCTGGCGGAAAATCGGGTGGCGATGCCGCCGATTTTAAGCATGGAGGTTGCGGAACACAACGGCGTAGTGGTTTTGAGTGAAAACGGCGTACATTGAAAGAATACCGTAATTTGTGATCAAGATTAGTCTGGGATTGAGGAGTACATTTGAAGGATGAATGTAAAGCTGATAACTGATAACTGATAGCTAATAACTGATAGCTATTTTAACAGAGGAAACATGCCCGCATTTGCAAAAGAAGAATACCATAACCGAATTGCTAAAGTTCGGAAAAGTATGGATCAGAAAAATATTGAGGTGTTGATCGTCACTGATCCCTCCAACATGGCGTGGTTGACCGGTTACGACGGTTGGTCGTTTTATGTGCATCAATGTGTGGTTTTGACTTTGGAGGGTGAACCGCTTTGGTTTGGACGCGGAATGGACGCGAATGGAGCAAAACGCACGGTGTTCATGCAGCACGAAAATATCATCGGTTATGCGGACGATTATGTGCAGAATCCGGAGAAACATCCAATGGATTTTTTGAGTAGAATTTTCAAAGAAAAAACCTGGCCGCAAAAAACAATTGGAGTGGAAAAAGACAACTATTATTTTTCTGCGGCTTGTCTGGAATCGTTGCAGAAAAATTTACCGCAGGCGAATTTTGTTGATTCAACCGGATTAGTCAATTGGCAGCGCACAGTGAAATCACCGCAGGAACTGAATTACATGCGCAAAGCGGCGCGGATTGTGGAAAAAATGCACGCGCGTATTCTTGAAGTGATGGAACCCGGAATGCGTAAAAATGATTTGGTGGCCGAAATTTACCATTCAGCCATTTCCGGAGTAACCGGTACTTCAGGAGAACAAGGCTTTGGTGGCGATTATCCGGCGATTGTACCGATGACTCCAACCGGCGCGGATGCTTCAGCACCTCATTTGACCTGGGACGATCAACCGATTCCAGACAATTCCGGAACTTTTTTTGAAATTTCCGGATGCTACCGTCACTATCATTGTCCGCTTTCACGTACCGTTTATTTGGGCAAACCACCGCAAAAATTTTTTGATGTGGAAAATGCTGTTCTGGAAGGAATTGAAGCCGGACTGGAAGCTGCAAAACCCGGCAACCTGGCGGAAGATATTGAGGCGGCCTGGCGCAAAACGATTGCTAAATATGGTTATGAAAAAGAAAGCCGCTGCGGTTATGCAATCGGTTTGAGCTATCCTCCGGATTGGGGTGAGCGTACTGTCAGTTTCCGGAAAGGTGACAAAACGGTGCTGGAACCCAACATGACTTTCCATTTCATGCCCGCACTCTGGTTTGATGACTGGGGGCTGGAAACAACCGAAAGTATCGTGATTACTGGAAACGGTGCGGAAACTCTGGCCAATGTTCCCCGGAAATTGTTTGTAAAACCGTGAATGACAACTTTTTACAGTTTCATTGTGCTTAATCACTTCCGCAAAAAGGCGATTCCGGAGATTTACTTTTAACGCAACAAAGAATAAGCTGAACCAAATCGACCGACAACTGTCAGCCAGCAGATGCTTCCGAAAATTACTGCAAAAGTTGGAAAGTGCTCCGGAAACAAACAAATGATGATATAAAATAAGATCGTTTCTGTGCCTTCTGCCAAACCTCCCAAATAATAAAATGCCTTCTGACCATGTGCCTCTGAGGAAATTCCGTGTTTTTCTGCAGCCACAGCAAATGCCAGAAAACTTGAGCCTGTGCCGATAAAAGAAAAAATTAAAAAACTTGCCGTCAAACCATTTTTTTCCGGATCTGCCAAAGCAAAGCCCAATATAACCGCGGAATAAAAAATGAAATCGCAGGTGATGTCGAGGTATCCGCCAAAACTGGTGATTCCGTTTCGCCGGGCAACCGCTCCGTCAAGTCCATCGAAAAAGCGGTTGACTAAAATCAAGGCCAGGGCCATGGTGTAGAGTTCAATCCAGAGCAGTGGAACTGCTAAAAGTCCAATCGCAAAACCAGCAAAAGTAATGCTGTTGGCAGAAATTTTACGGGGGACATGTGCCGCAATGTCTTCCATTGTAGGATGTACAAACGTATTCGCCCAGCGGTCAACCATGAGGATTTACTATGGTGTTGAGTTGAGTTGGATTGAGTTGAGTTTTGGTTTTGAAGCAATGATGCAGCACACCGTATGTTTTGAGTCGCAAAAGAAAGCGACATCTTACAGAAATATTTTATGAATTAAGTTCAATTCGGTCAAGGAGACCCTTGGCAATACTTTCCTTACCGACAAACTTTTGAGGCTCCTGTCCGGGCTCCAGCAGCCACGCCACTTGTGTACCGTCCGTCTTAAATTCTTCCCCACGATTCGCAATAATCAGCTGAGAGCCTCCCTTTTTGGAAAAGCGTTTTTGCGCGATTGAAATTAATTCTTTGTGAGAAATATTTTCTTCATATTTGAAAGTGATCATTTTCAGTTCGGGAAAATCCTGTCGCACTTCATCAATCAATTTGGCTGTCGGCAGCAATTTCAAAGTTAACTGATCTACTTTGCTGGACCATTTCCCTTCATAAACAGATTCCGGCTGAAAATCCGCAACTGCCGCAGTAAAAATCCCCCAATCAAAAGTTTGCTGCTGTAAGGATTCATGAACAATTTTTCTGTAATCAGCATAAGTTGCCGCTTTTATGGTGTTTAAAAATCCCGGTGCGGATTGACTCCCCTTGCCGAGAATTAGTTCAACCTCTGCTCCCCTCATCCATGCTTCACGCGCAATTTGGATGGAAAGAGCGCCTGTAAAACGTGTCGTAATGCGCCGTATATTGTCCAAGGGAACGGGAGTGGGACCGCCGGTAATCAGCAAAGATTTTCTGCAGAGTGTGGATTTACTAAGCGCCCTGATCGTTGCAGCTACAATCAATTCAAGTGAAGCAAGATTATTTTTTCCGTGTGTCTGCAGTGGTGGAATCATGGTAATTCCCATTTCCTGCAGAGTCTGCATTGAGCGTGTCAAGATGCTGTTATGCATCGCTCCGTGCATCGTCGGCGCAAACAGGATTGGTATTCCCTGACGTTCCATTCGTCCGATAGCGGCAGCGATGGCTGCAGAAACAACTGAATCCGCAATTCCATATACTGCCTTATTCAAAGTGTTGTAAGAGGCGGGTGCTACGACAAAAACATCGAACGGGGTGGAGTCGCTCAAATGTTCTGCATCTGCGGAAAAGCGTTCAATTACCGGATTTTGCGAACACCATTCCAGCGCCTCTTTGCCAACATAACGTAATCCTCCTGCGGTCACATAGACAACCACTTCCGCTCCTTCCCTGCGAAAATCACGAATCAGATCCGGCATGCGGTAAGCCGCTATGCTGCCGGTTATCAGCAGAGCAACACGTTTGCCGGATAAATGCGAACCGGTTAAACGGATTTCCCGGTCAGCAAACTCAGAAGGTGGTGGTGGTTCAAAATTCCAGTTTAAAGACATTTAAGATTTCAAGTTTCAGTTTTTAGATTTCAGTAAACATTTTTTCGGATGCTTACTTACATTATTAACCATTTTATATATTGGAACAGGTGACTATAATCAGGGTTCCGGATACACAACCCCTGCAATCTGAATCATGATGACTCACAAAACAGTTGCCGCCAACTCAGCCAGCGCTGAGCGTTCAACTCTTGAGAAACGTACATGTCCTGCAAGCGGAGAATCCTTGAAACGTTCAACCAGAGTGCTCAAACCGTTGGAAGAGAGGTTTACATCTGTGTTATCAATTTGGCTCGGATCACCTGTTAAAACGATTTTAGTACCTTCTCCTACACGCGTAACGATGGTTTTCATTTCATGCGGAGTCAGATTTTGTGCTTCGTCCACAATCATGTGCTGATTTGGAATTGAGCGTCCGCGGATATACGTCAGCGGTTCCACAACAAGCATCCCCCGATCCATCAACTCGTGGTAAGAGTCACGTTTAGCAGATTTTTTTGAAGCAGTATTTTTAATCAGCAATTCCAAATTATCAAAAATCGGCTGCATCCATGGAGCAAGTTTTTCCTGTGTGTCTCCCGGAAGAAAGCCAAGATCGCGTCCCATGGGAAATATTGGACGTGAGACCAGCATACGTGTATAAATGTTGTCTACCATCATTTGCTGCAAACCAACAGCAAGGGACAGCAAAGTTTTACCTGTACCTGCTTTTCCGCTGAGTGTTACAACAGAAATCTTTGGATTCATCAACAATGCAAGCGCCAGACGCTGCTCCGGGTTTCTCGTTCTAATTCCCCAAACCCCCTGTTCTTTTGCGACCGGTTCGAATTTCTTCTTTCCGGAATTATAAATTACTAAAACATCTTCATCCGGAACTTCTGGACTATTCAGCAGAAGTCCTTGATTTGGATAAAATTCAACATTTTCCTCCTGCTCAGAAAAAACCTCTTCCGCTACAATAGAATCCTGTTGACTAAATCTCCGTAATTTTTGTTTGCTTACTGCGTACCGCCGCATCCCTGAATACAGGCTTGAGTCATCCTTCCTGCGTCCTTCATGGGAGATGGTTGGAACACTGAGTGTGTTGGCCTTCGTGCGTAAATTTTCGTCCTGCGAAACAAAAACAAGATCCTTATTTTTTTGATTCAGCATCCAGGCAACAGCCAGAACACGGTTCGTAAGACTCTTCAGATTCAGACTGTACGGAATAGTTCCTGCTTCCGGTTCAGAAAGCTCTATCCTTAATTTGCCACCGTTTGGCAAACAAACACCTTCTGCCAAACTTCCATATTGTCGGCAATCATCCAACATTTGGCTGACTGATTGGGCTGCACGTCCTTTTTCACCCAAATCCAGTTGGAGCATTTCCAGTGCTTCAAGAATACTGACCGGCAGCACAACTTCCTTCTCCGGAAAGTCATAAAGTGCATCCGGACTTTGAAGCAGCACACTGATGTCAAGTACGTAAACTGAGGCTTGACTCATGCGTTTTCCGGCAGGAAAAAATGAATGTGCTCGATCTTAAAATTTTTCAGCATGAAAAAAAATCCTTTTGTGCATGTGCTTTAAACAGGATTAACAGTCAGAAAATGCATTTTGCAACAGGTTCCAGTATAAACCAATCCTTACAGATCGTCTATCAAAGAGCCTTTACTGTCAAGACTGTAGATTCTTTTATTTTCATTCATCATGAATCCGTTCACAAAATATTTTACTTCTTAGCTGGAATAAAGACACTTAATTTCAGCCGCTATAAATCCAAATTCTTGCACTTTCGGAAAGAATCAGGTAAAAGTTAAGTGGTGCAAATAATTGCCAACACACTTTTGGTACAAGCTTAAGCAAATAAAATGGAATTTCAGTTAACATCCGGTTTACAACCACAACTGCTTGAAGACGACCAGAAGTTATGGCTTGCGAACGCTATCTGTGAAGCGATTACAGCAGATGGTTCAATTGCTCCTGAAGAACTAGAATATCTTGAACGTGCACTCTCTTTTTTGCCCTCACAAACAGAAGTAGTAAAAATGATGCAGGCCGTGAAAGAACAAAAACTTCCTCAACTGGGACGTTTTCCCGGAGCAACACGTGAGCTGGAGGTGAAAATTTTCATCGACCTCACCACCGTGATTTCTGTGGACAATGTCCTTGGTGCAAACGAAATAGACTACCTTTTGTATATCGGACGTAAACTCGGTTTTGGCCGTGAATTTGTGAGGGTCGTCATCCGCTGGGCCAGCGAGGGTATTGTCTGGAAACGTAAAATGCTGCACCTGATTGACGCAGGAAAATCACTTGAAGCAGAATATACGGATTAAGCGTCCGCTAAATCTTCGAAATTCTCCGCCCTGAATCCTGATAGAAACAAAGTCCGGCGGTGATCCCCCCATTCAAGCTTATTCCGCAAGACTTAGCTGCGTAAGAATATGTCTGGTTTTTCCTGCAACAAATTGCAGGAGGTAGTGGGGAGCATCTTCCGCAATTGTAAATTCAAAATGAGTTTTTTCGCGCGGCAGAATAGCCCGTAAAAATCCGGATTTCGGCAACACTAATATTTTATGTGCCTTCATGGCACCAAGCGGAGTGTCGAGTCGAATTTCTTCCTGCGGTTCAATATCCATCCGGATCATGCTCATCGAACGCGGAAGACCCTTTTCTTCCAACTCAATGGCCAGCAAGGGCAGAAAAAGGGTGAATGAATAATCTTTTGTCTGCAGAATTTGCAGCAGGTTTTTTCGCAAAAAGAAAATAACCACTTCAAAAGGAACAGCATTTTCCCGACTTAAGTCTGTTTCAAACTCCAGAACCTTTCCGGCTTTTTCCAGTTTTGTCTGCATAATTTGTCCGGAATAGGTGTTTGTAATCCGGAAATCCTTGCGCAGATCCTCTTCCTCATACCATTCAGGTACACCGGAATTTGCATCAAACCAGAGTGTCTTACGTGTAAAAACCTCACCGTCCGGTTTAGTATTTTCATTTTTTTCTACAATGAATTGCTTTCCACCTCTGGTTACAGATTCGTAACGAAAATGACTGTATCCGGTAATTTCGGAACGCTGCTCATCCCAATGTTTAAATGAAGTTTTTGTGCCAGGCAGCAGTTCATTTAGATAGCTTTCTTGGGCAGAAACAGAAATTGCAGGCAGCAAAAATACTGTCGAATAGAAAAAGTGTAAAATAATTCTCCGGATGTAGCTAAATTTTTTCCGCAGCATCAGATGTATGCTCCTTCACATTTACGACAAATATTCCAATGGGGTTTTGCGTTTGCTACATTTACAAGACACTGGCGGCAGACAACTTCTTTGCAGTGCTGGCAAACCATTTTGTATGCCAGGAAACGTGACACCGACTTCCCACATATATTACAATTTTCCTCCAGCCTTCTCATATTTTTCTATTCCTCATTTTGTTATGTATTTCAAAACAGAGTAGACTTTATTATGCCAAGATTTTCTGTCGGCGCAAGCGCAATGCTAAAGCAGGATTATCACTTGTTACCCTTCGTTAAAATTTTGAAGGCATTTTAGTATTTCTTTATTACCCAACCTTGTAGAAGTTTCACTGCATTTTAGTTTTGGTCGTGGGTTTTAAGTAACGTTGACAGAAAAATAATAATAGTGTACGCTCTCGCTTATAATAAGATATCTAGAAAACAGATCATAACAAAAGTTTTACTCGGCCTTAGGTTAAAAAATGTATATTTCAGCAGCTCTAGAAATGATCAATCACATCCGAATATTCGCATGAATCGATTTCTTTTCAATTCCACCTTCTGGATTTCAATTTTGATTTTTTCCCTGATTCTGGTTCCTAAACTGCAGGCTGATCAGAATGACTCAAGGCTTGACGGACTTTTCAGTAATCTGAAGACCGCTGTCAGTCTGCAAAAAGCCTTGGTGTATGAAATCCAGATCTGGAAGATTTGGATGGAGCATCAGAACCCAAAGGTACAGAATTCAATGACTAACGGTCTTGAAGCCATGCAACAACAAAATTTTGAGAAGGCTCTGGACCATTTCACTCTGTTGATTCAAATGGAACCTGAATTTGCGGAAGGTTGGAATAAACGTGCGACCGTACTGTATTTGATGGGACGTTTCCAGGAATCTGAAACAGATGTTTTACGCACCCTTGAACTGGAACCGAGGCATTTTGGAGCACTTTCCGGTCAGGGTTTAATACGTATGGCTTTGGAAAACTGGTCCGGAGCTGTCCAGTCCCTTGAAGCAGGTTTGAGGATTCACCCCCATATGCCTGGAACCATCAGGAATTTGAAATATTCCCGACAGAAGTATAAAGAGTCAATGGCCTGATTGGTGAATGCCGATTTTGGTTTAAAACTGTTTTTGGAATTTCCTGCTTTTAAATCTCTCCTGAAATTGCTTAAAGCCTTGAATGTGTTTGAGAAAATTCGGCTGAATCGACACCAATTACTGAAACGCGGAAAGCCATTTTTTAGCGGTTTTAATTTCCGTAAAAAATCTTTTGCATTATCTCGAAAAAAAAGATGTAATTGGATTTGATTTTGCAGATGGAATTTGCTTAAATTTGACATTACAATAAAATAAGTCGGCAGAACACATTACATAAAAAACAGGAAAGACAAGCAGTCATGGAAGAAATTAAACGCCTTTTGTTGGAAGAAAAGGCTGCGCTTCTCACGGAAATCCGGGAAAAAACAGGCAATAATAAAAAGATAAACAGTGATATTGGTGACGCAATTGATTCTTCTGTAGAAGAACAGGAACGTGAGTTAGACCTGTTACTTCAGGATCGTGAGCAGTCAAGACTTAAAGGAATTGAAAATGCCCTTCAGCGCGTCGATTCCGATGACTTTGGCTACTGTGAAGAGTGCGGTGAAGACATTTCAATCAAACGTCTGCTTGCTGTACCTCTGACACGTATGTGCATCAATTGTCAGTCAAATGAAGAACGCAGCCGACTTGCGCAAAATGCTTTTTCCCGTGCAGACAACTTCAGTCAAGTTTTAAGTGACGAATAATTTCTGAACCTCATTTCGGATCTGTTGATTGCGTAGATGCTGCCGCAGCATGACATACCCCGGAAGCTCTCACTGGTGTCGACTCCTTTTTGCATAATGTTTATGAATCAATGTCAACAACAATAAACTGTGCCTGATTTTACAGTTTTTTAATTACGGAGCAGCATGGCCAATCTGCTGAATTATGACGCCAGCCAGATGCTGGCTTTTATTCTGGTATTGATTCGTGTAAGTGGAATTATTGCCACCGCACCTATTTTCGGAAGTTCAGTTACACCTCCCCAAATCAAGATTGTGTTGAGTCTCATGCTGGCGCTGATTCTCTATCCTTTCGTACCTTCGATTACCGTTTTTCCTGATCGTCCTGATCATTACGTTTTTCTGATCGCCAGTGAACTGCTGATTGGAGTGGTTCTTGGCATGATAGGCCGTTTTTTGTTTTCGGCAGTCGAATTTGCGGGAACAGTCATTGGTTTTCAAATGGGACTCGGCATGGCCAATGTCTTTGATCCGCAATCACAGGAACAGGTTTCTCTGGTAGGAAGATTCGAAAGCACAACGGCTACACTGATTTTTTTAGCAATGGACGGACATTTGATTGTCATACAAGCACTGGTACGGAGTTTTTCAGTAATTCCTCCAGGCGGAGCAAAAATCAGCCAGCCTTTAGTTGAAAAACTTACCGATCTTTCTGCAAGTATTTTTGTTATCGGTTTGCAAATCGGTGCACCTCTGATCGTGGCTCTTTTTCTCGCTAACGCAATTATCGGTCTGTTGGCACGCTCGGTTCCGCAAATTCAGGTTTTTGTGGTTGGTTTTCCACTGACCTTAATGCTCGGATTTTTATTTCTGTTTTTCGGTATGCCCTTTTACGCACAGGGTGTTCACAAGATGTTTGAAATGCTTGACACCCAGTTATTTGATGCTCTTAGGCTGTTAGGGGGTTGAGGGCAAATTATTAATAAAACGAACATTGGGTTGCCGGCTGGAAATTTAACACACATCCGCTGAATTTCATACTCAATGGTTTAAGTACTCTTTCTTGAAAGTCTATGGCAGAACAACAAGGTCAGGAAAAAACTGAGGCTCCAACCGAGAAAAAACGCAGGGAGTCGCGTGAAGAAGGACAAGTCGCCTTCAGCAAGGAGCTTTCATCTGCGGCTTTGCTGGCAGGAATCGTACTCACACTGGTGGCTTCAAGTCCTTTTATTCTAAATTCTTTCCGGGAACTCATGACGAGAATTTTCCGGCAGATGTCGTCAGCAGATGAGTTGACCATCAACAGCATTTATACCTTGTCCGGAGAAATTATTTCCACCATGCTTCCTGCGTTCGCGCCTTTTATCGCAGTCATTATTTTTGTTGCGATTTTTGCTTCCGTTATACAGGTTGGCGTCCAGATCACCTTCAAAGCAATTGTACCTAAATTCAACAAAATAAGTCCACTGACCGGATTAAAGAGACTTTTTTCATCACAGTCTCTAGCAGATTTTCTCAAGAGTATGGCAAAGTTGATCATCGTCGGTTTTGTCGGATATTTAACTTACATGGATAAAATCACAGAATTGAATGGACTTTCCGTTTCAACTCCGGAGGCCATTCTCACCTACAATTTTACAGTAGTGGCAGAAGTTGCAGGCAAGATTGTTCTGGCACTTATGGCAATTGCGATTTTTGATTATTTTTATCAACGTTGGCATCATGAACAGCAAATGATGATGACCAAACAGGAGGTCAAAGATGAGACAAAACAAACTGAAGGTGACCCGCAGCTTAAAGCAAGAATCCGTCAGATTCAGCGTGAAATGTCCAACGCACGGATGATGCAGGAAGTTCCGAAAGCGGACGCTCTGATCGTCAACCCCACCCACTTCTCCGTCGCTGTCCTTTACGACCGTGACGTGATGGCAGCTCCAGAAGTTACGGCTAAAGGAGCAGATCACCTTGCATTGCGTATGCGGACAGTTGCACGCGAGAATAATGTTCCCATTCTTGAACGACCCGAATTAGCCCGTGATTTATACGCAAATGTAGATATCGGTGACGACATTCCGGAACGATTTTATAAAGCAATTGCGGAAATTCTGGCCTTCGTTTACCGCCTCCGGAAGAGATAAATACTAAGCAGTCCTGCCACTCTCAATACTGAACACCACAGTAAAAATAGAATAATTTTTCATTTTTGCTTTTGGAGCATTATTTGCAACAGGCACACATGCGTTTCGGATTTGAGGCGCGGATTTTTTTAACGACCCTTTGGTAATGGATGACCGGTGGCCGAAGCAAGCATACCTCTAAATAATATTGTCAGAAAGTCTGATATCGTTCTCGCAGTAGGAGTGATGTCAATGCTGCTGATAATGGTGGTTCCCCTGCCACTTCTAGTTCTTGATCTGCTCCTCGCATTAAGCATCACAGTAGGAGTTCTAATCCTCTTTGTTGCGTTATTTACCGAAAGTTCTCTCGAGTTTTCCTCGTTCCCTTCTGTATTGCTCATTGCGACCATTTTCCGGCTTTCTCTTAACGTTGCTTCCACACGGCTTATTCTGCTTGAAGGTCATAAAGGTCCGGGTGCAGCAGGATCAATTATAAATTCATTTGGCGAATTTGTAGTCGGCGGAAATCAGATTGTCGGGATCATCATCTTTTTGATTCTGGTGATTATCAATTTTGTAGTCATCACAAAAGGGACCGGACGTATCGCGGAAGTTGCAGCACGATTTACTTTGGATGCCATGCCTGGAAAGCAAATGGCGATTGACGCAGATTTAAACGCGGGACTGATAGATGAAGACGAGGCCCGTCAGCGCCGCTCAACTATCCAGCGCGAATCAGATTATTTTGGAGCACTTGACGGTGCCAGCAAGTTTGTGCGAGGTGACACAATCGCGGGTTTAATCATCACCTCAATCAACATTTTAGGGGGTCTGCTGGTTGGAATCACCCAGTTCGATATGTCTGCCGGAGACGCTTTTGATTCCTATGCGACTTTAACCATTGGTGATGGACTTGTCTCACAAATTCCCGCACTGATAATTTCCATAGCCGCCGGTATTGCGGTCACTAAAGCTTCTGGTGAAAATAAAATTTCTGTTGATTTACAAAAACAAATTTTCAGTAATGTTCAGGCACTGTATGTAGTTTCGGCGGTTCTTGTTACTTTTTCATTAATTCCGGGACTGCCGGTATTTCCTTTTTTACTGCTGGCGCTTGGAACTTTCCTGCTGGCACAATCGAGTAAACGCTCCAACATGAATGTTGCCACGGAAGAACACCAGCAGGAACAGGCACGTCTGCAGAAAGAATTAAGTGAAGAGCCGGAAGATATTGAATCGCTGCTCATAATCGATATCCTTGGTCTGGAACTTGGCTATGGCATGATTCCGCTTGTAGATGAGGAACAGGATGGTGAGCTGCTGAAAAGAATCAAGGCTATTCGACGGCAAATTGCTCTTGATTACGGATATATCGTGCCCCCGCTGCACATCAAAGACAACCTTGAACTTTCTCCCGGAGAATATTCAATTACGATCAAAGGCATTGAGATTGCCCGCAATGAATTGATGATGGGACACCACCTTGCCATGAAGACCGGAGATGTGGATGAGGAAATTCCGGGGGTTGACACAGTGGAACCTGCATTTGGACTGCCTGCAATCTGGATTGCTGAAGAAGATGAGGAACGCGCCCAGTTTGCCGGATACACAGTTGTTGATCTGCCCACTGTTTTGGCCACACATCTGACAGAAGTTCTGAAAAATCATGCATTTGAATTTATCGGACGTCAGGAAACCCAAAAACTTATTGACTCCCATGCCAAGTCAGAACCAAAAGTTGTTGAAGAATTGATCCCAACACTGGTATCATTAGGTGTTGTGCAGAAAGTCTTGCAGAATTTACTTAAAGAACTCGTTTCTATCCGTGACATGCACACGATACTTGAGACTTTGGCGGATGTCGCACCGATTACCAAAGATCCTGATTTGCTGACAGAACACGTCCGGCAGAATCTTTCGCGGCAGATTACCAGACAATATCAAACTCCGGACGGCATGCTGCCTCTGATTACAATGAACCAGGATTTGGAGAATCAAATCGCCTCCGCAATCCAGGATTCGGGTCAAGGTGCATATCTAGGCTTGAATCCTAACATGGCACAGGCGATCATAAATGGAATTGACGGCATGATAGAACAATTTACGATCAACAATTATCAACCGCTTTTGCTTTGTTCACCGCTGATACGTCCCCATGTTAAAAAACTTGTGGAACGTTTCATTCCAAATCTTGTGGTACTCTCGCATAATGAGGTGGCGCAGGATGTACGTATTGAAGCACTCGGAGTTGTGGAGTTGAGTGGTTAGGAAAATAAATGTTGAGTTTCTGCTTTGGAGTAAAATGATATCAAAACTCAAAACCAAAATCTTTTAATTAACAATTTTATGAATCTCAAGCGCTACCGCGTCAATAATATCAAAGAGGCTTTGAAATTCATCAAGCGCGATCTGGGCCCTGATGCCTTGATCGTTTCCACGCGTCAGGTTAAAGAAGCCAAGGGTGCGTTTGGAATGTTCGGCAAAACCATGTTGGAAGTGACAGCTGCCGCAGGCGAAAAGAAAAAAAACAGCGGTGAGCCCACAACTGCAACTACAAAAGCACTTGAAGCATACAGCGGTGGTAATGATACTACCGAATCAACCCTGGCTGAAACATTCCTGAGACCTCAGAATAAAAACGTACTTTCGATTACAGATGAAACTCGCAGCATGATGCTGCCGATACAAAAAGAACTGCAGGGAATTCGCCTGAATTTAGGAGATTTGAGCACTCAATCTAATGCTTTTGATAACCACCTGGTTGGTGAGTTAAAACACGAGCTTGGGGAAATGCGCCACTTGCTGCACATTTTGGCTTCTCGAACAGGCAGCCTGAATGAGCCGGATCTTCCTGAAAACCTGTTGCTGCTATATCAGCAAATGAAATTCAGTGGTTTGGAAGAAAAGTTCGCGCGCCGTCTGGTTATGGAAGCACAGCGAAATATGACTGAAGAAGATCAGGAAAATTTCGCTTATGTGAAAATTTTCCTGGCACGTATGTTGATGAAAATTATAAAAATTACAAGAGGTCTGGAAGGTCTTAACCCTTCGCAGAGAATAGCAGCCCTGCTGGGACCTACCGGAGTGGGCAAAACAACTACTGTTGCCAAGATTGCCTCAGAACAAATGCGGAAATACAAACGTAAAGTCGCCCTGATTTCTGTTGACACAAACCACCGGACCTCGGCAGAACAACTTCGTGCCTTTGCCAAATTGATCAAAGTCCCGTTCAGTGTTGTTAAAGATAAAGCGGAGCTGAATCGTCTCATCAGCAGTTATGAAGATTATGATTCAATCATTATTGACACCGACGGCTGCTCTCAGCGCAATGATAAACTATTGTTTGAAATGCGTGAAATATTTGACGAACGCGGGCGCATTCACAATTTACTTGTTCTGAGTGCAACAAGTAAAGACAGTGACATGAATGAAGTCACACGAAAATTTGGCTGCATGCCCATTGACAGCATTATTTTCACAAAACTTGACGAAAGTGCTTCCTACGGTTCTCTCTTCAACCATGCAATTCGTTTCAAAAAACCGCTCTCCTATTTGACATTAGGACAGAAAGTTCCAGAGGATCTGGAGGTTGCCTCAAGAGAACGTTTGGTGGATTTACTGCTGAATATTTCCGGCACCTGAGAAATGAGCAGAAACCATGCCCACCAGGAAAAATCCCTATACAGAAAAAACTCAGCAGAGCAGAGAAGATCAGCTCATTAAGTATGCCCCTCTTGTTAGACGAGTGGTGACTAGAATGGCTGCCCGCTTTCCTCCCGGTATAGACCAGGACGAGCTGGAGCAAGTCGGAATGATCGGCCTCCTGGATGCAGTTGACAAGTTTGATCCAACCCGGGATGTCAAATTTAAAACATACGCTGAGTTTCGTATCAAGGGAGCCATACTTGATGAGCTGCGTTCTATGGACTGGGTGCCGCGTTCTGTACGTGCCGCCACCAATGAGTGGAGCAAGGCTTGGCGCAGCCAGACTTTTGAAATTGGACGTGAACCGACTGACCAGGAAATGGCTGATCAGATGGAAATGAGCCTTGAGGAATATCACGAGTTTATTCTCAAGGCCAGCCCCACTCCATTAATTTCCATTGAAGAATTTAAAGTACATTCAAACCAGGAAGACAGTGTGAGTTTACTGGAAATTCTCGCCAAACCCGGTGAAAAAGATCCGTTCGATTTGCTTTCAATGCAGCAGATGAAGAACAAACTCGCGAATGCGGTTTCCGAACTTGACGAGCGGGAACAGCTGGTGTTGTCTCTGTATTATCAGGAAGAAATGAATTTGAAGGAAATAGGAGAAATTCTGGGAGTTATAGAATCACGAGTATCGCAAATACGCACAAAAACAATCCTCAAGCTGCGCGCCAAACTGCGGTTGATAACCAGAGACGGAATGAAGGATTAACAAAAATGCATAAAGCGAAATGCCGAATGACAGCTCTTCAATAATACAGTTGCTTGAGGAAATGGTCGAGCATCAACGGACCAAAGTTCTCAAAGTTGCACGCGAAATCATACCTGATGCAACTCCGGAAGACATCCGCAATCCCCAGGACTTTCCGAAACTTTCCACCGACACGCTTTTCAACTACGAAGACGGCATCCTCACCGGTTACCTCTCACTGCAGACTGCACTGTACAACCAAGAAAATAATGAAAGTAATGGTCTTGAATGAGCTCAGCGAGCGAAAGGATTCGTGTGGCAAAGGTATTGAAAATAGATTAAGCCAAACACGGTTTTGACATCAACGCTCACATGATTGCTACCGCAAAGAGAAACCCTGTGATGAACGGAGGGTTCAGAAATGTTCAGATCCACATTTGTCAGAGAAGATGAGAGTACATATTCCAGCAGGCATGTTTCTGGTTTCATCGGCAGCTCTGATGTACGAAATCAGCCTTTCGCGTCTGCTGGCCGTTGAACTGTGGCATCATTATGCTTTCCTGATTATCAGCGGGGCGCTGCTGGGCTACGGCGCTGCAGGAGCCTTTCGTCTGGCCTGCTCCCGGAGCATCCATCCTCTACTGCCCGTCCTCTGTTTTTCGCTGCTTCTGATCCCTCTTTTCCTGCTCAGCAGTTACCTGCCATTCGACCCGGCACTGATGGCGCTGAATCCCCTGCATGGCGGCTGGCTGCTGCTGATTTTCCTGCTGCTGGCGTTCCCTTTCTTTCTGGCGGGACTGACGCTGAACCTGCTGTTGGAAGCATACACCGAACACGCGCATTTTCTCTACGCAAGCGATCTTATCGGTGCAGCATGTGGATGCGCGGGTTTTTTCCTGGCAGCCCCGCGGTTGACGGAAATTGAATTACTCGGCGTACCAGTGCTGCTGGCTGCATGCAGCAGCCTCTGCCTGGCTTCAGGGAAGAAACAAAATTTACTCGCGTTGGCAACCCTGCTGACCCTGTTCTGTGGCTCATTTTGGCTGGGAAAACTGGAACTCAGAATCAGCGACTACAAGAATCTTCCCCTTGCTTTACGCTATCCGGGCAGCAAATTGCTTGAAACACAGCGTGATGCTTCCGTGCGGATCGACTGGCTGGAAACACCGTTGGCCCGCTTTGCGCCCGGCTTGAGTCTGGAATTTCGGGGGTTGCTTCCGGATCAGCTTGGATTAACACTGGACGCTGACGGTCTTACCGGTGTGGCACCTCTGGTTCCCGATTCACTCGGATCTTATCTGCGGTACCTTCCGGAGTGGGTGCTGTATTTTAAACAATCTCCTCCTGAAAATGTGCTGATCCTGAAAACACTTGGAGGGCAGCAGGCGTTGGCTGCAGTTGAAGCAGGTACTTCCTCCGTTCTGGTTCAGACACCATACCCGTTGCTGAAAGAAAAGCTGGCTGAAAACAACTATTTCCCGCAAATTGAATTTCGGACCATTGAAGCACGAGCGCTCCTGGCAGAAGCCTGTCCGGAACCTTGTCAAAAGGCAGAGCAAAATTTTGACAGGATTCTGGTTGCAATCGAAAGCTCTGCCCCGGTCGGCAGCACGGGCATGGATCCATTGAAAACAGATCAGCTGATGAGCATTGAAGGCATTCAAGCCATGCTGAACCGCCTGGCACCCGGCGGTTGGCTGGCTGTGCACCGTTTCCTGCTTCCGCCTCCGCGTGGTGAAATGCGTCTGCTGGCCACCGTCATTGAAGCACTGCGCCGTCAGGGTTGGAAACCGGAGAGGAGGCTGGGCGTTTTCCGAACACTCAGTACCTTGATGGTGCTGGTTTCACGGGAAGCCTGGACACCGAAGGAAAGTGGACGTTTCCGGGAATTCTGCCTCAGCAGAGGATTTGCTCCAGTTTATTATCCGGGCATGTCTGAAATAGAATGGAACAGTGTAATCCAGCTGCAGGAACCCGTTTATGCGCAAGGAGTGCGGGAACTTCTGGCGGATCCCCAGGCTTTTCATGCAAGGACCCCGTTTGACCTGCAACCGGTTTCCGATGACCGACCCTATTTTGATCTCTTCCTCGACTGGTACAGGCTGGACGATATTCGCAGGAGTCTCGGGGGCAAGTGGGAAGGAATGGTTGAAGCCGGCCTGCTTGTTCCCCTGCTGTTTGCCGCAGTGAGCCTGAGTGCCCTACTGCTGATTGGATTGCCGATTCTGCCCCACCTGCGCAGGATGAAAAACACCATTTCGGTATTACTTTATTTTGCCGGTATCGGTTTGGCCTTCATGCTGGTGGAAATCGCATTGCTGGAAAAACTCAGCCCATTTCTGGGACAGCCGGTCTATTCCTTTGCCCTGGTGCTCAGTGGTCTGCTAACGGCTTCAGGGCTGGGTTCTTTCCTGAGCAGGAGGTTTTCAAGGACAGGAATACGGTTTTATTTTTTGCTGCTGTTGATAGGTTTGTTCTTCTGCTTCCGGAACCTTTCGGACTTGCTGAGTGAACTGTCCGGCGAAGAATGGACTACGCGGCTGCTGTGGGCCTGGTTGGTGGTGAGTGCGAGCGGGCTGCTGATGGGCATTCCCTTCCCGGCAGGACTGAAGCATTTTGCGGTCTTTGGAAAGCGCACTGAGGAAAGAAGGATCCGGGTAGCACTGGCCTGGTCCGCCAACGCCTGCGCCTCAGTGGCCGGCGCGACCGGCGCAGTCTGGATCGCGCAGTTGGCCGGACAGTCAATCCTGTTTCTGCTGAGTGCGCTGGCTTATGGAGCCGCGTGGTTGACCTTGGAGTTTCGGGGAGGGTGAAGGAGGAAACGGCTATTCCTGTGCCGCACCGACCATCGGCACAAAACGGACTAGCCCGTGTTGCGAAGTATGCATTTTGCCCTGTGAGTCCTTCTCTATCAGAGTCATATTTTGAGAGTAACGCACATTGCCAAGGGGCAGGATCAGCTTACCACCGGGTTTTAACTGGTCCAGCAATGGACGCGGTACATGATTGGCCGCCGCGGTGATGATGATCCTGTCAAATGGTGCGTGCTCCTTCCAGCCGTAATAACCGTCACCCTGGCGCACCTGCACCCTGTAACCAAGTTTTTTCAGTCGAATTTTAACCTCACGGGCAAGGTTCGGTCTGATTTCCATGGAAAAGGTTTTCACTCCCATCGCCGCCAGCACTGCTGCCTGGTAGCCCGAACCCGTTCCGATTTCCAACACCTTCATGCCCTTTTCAAGCTCCAGTAGTTGAGACATCCAGGCTACCACATAAGGCTGGCTGATGGTTTGTCCCTCACCGATAGGCAGGGGTCTGTCGGCATAGGCCAGTTTACGTATGTGCTTTGGTACGAATTCTTGACGCGGCACCTGTTTCATCACCTTGAGCACCGCAGGGTCCAGGATTCCCCGCGGTGCAAGGTGCATGTCAATCATCTGCGTCCGTTTGGACTCCCAATCGACTGCCTGTGCGGAATTCGCAAGAAGCAGGAGCGCTGAAAGAAATGCCGAAAAAACTAGCAAACCCTTCAACATGAAATTTTTTGTGTGTGCTGCCATCTCTTTTCCTGTTATTCAAGAAAATGCATCTATGCTTTCAAAATTTCTGACCTTGTGGAAAATCCATCTGCATCATACATCATCAATCCCTGCTGAAAGCTCCAGCTTCCCGACTTTAATCAATATATTCCTGCTCAAATATCCTGCGTGAAGGCCAGTGCATACCGCTCAATACCATACCCCGAACAGTGTCAATGCAGACGGCATGTGCTGTTTCAGACCTGATCATGAACTTTGTATCGAAAAATTGAGCCCGGACATAACGGTATCCGTTATGACCGAATACCTGGAAGTAACCGTCCCGGGGAACAGGGTCTTCCCTGTTCCAGATTACACTCTGTTCCAGAGGGCTTCGTTCAAGGTGATCCGGAGATGCAATGTCCTCCAGGCTCCAGCGTTTGTGAATCGGCGCATGCGTCACAAGCAGGCCGTCCCTGATCAGCAGCAGGGGTAGAGATTCGAGGAAATCCTGCAGGATATCAGGCAAGGTGCCGGAACGCTCCAGTCCCAGAGAATTCAGAGTTGCATCTCCACTGTTCATCAGCCAGAGGCCGGACACGTAATTTCCGCTGCCACAGAAATAATCGAGCATCATATGCTCATGGTTCCCCAGCAAGGCCTTTCCGTGATTCCGGAAAAACTCAAGCACTTCCCGGGAGCGAGGCCCGCGGTCAACCATGTCTCCCACTGAAACCGGATCATCGTCCGGCATCTGCTTCAGCAGCGCCAGCAGAGTCCGGTAATTCCCCTGGATATCTCCGATCAGGTTCATCTTTTAATTCCGCTGGGATGTGATTTAACGAAATCCCCTGCTTAACCTCAAAACAATATATTTCTTGACAAGATTAGCTCATAATATATAACTTCAAATAGATTTATACGAGGCCTATTTTAGAATAAGCCAGAATATCACACACTGATTCTGCAAAAAAACAACCAACTATATACCACAAAACAGGAGACACCACAATGTCAGCAAAACCTATCAGCCGCTTCCCGGTTCCCAAGCTTAGCGAATTGCCGGAAGACATCCGGGAAAGAATCGTCGTAGTACAGGAAAAATCCGGATTTGTTCCTAACGTCTTTCTGGCACTGGCTCACCGTCCGGATGAATTCAGGGCATTTTTTGCGTATCACGACGCCTTAATGGAAAAAGAAAGCGGCCTTACTAAGGGCGAGCGCGAAATGATTGTAGTGGCCACTTCGGGTTTCAATCAATGCACCTACTGTGTTGTAGCCCATGGAGCGATTGTACGTATTCGGGAAAAGAGTCCGAATCTCGCAGATCAAATTGCGACAAATTACCGCAAAGCGGACATCACTCCAAGGCAGAAAGCGATGCTTGATTTCGCTGTCAAAGTCGCTTTGAAGTCTTCCGAGATCAACGACGCAGACTATGAAGAAATGCGACAGCACGGTTTTTCTGATGAGGATATCTGGGACACAGGGGCAATTTCCGCTTTCTTTGCTTTATCAAATCGAATGGCGAATTTAACAAGTATGCGGCCAAATGATGAGTTTTACCTCCTGGGGCGTATCCCAAAAAAATAGGCGGAAAAGCACCAGTTTCAGTCTGCCTCGTGAGGAACAGGACAAATTTCTTCGTTTTTCGAAAAAAATTCTGTGGCTGCTTTTTGTATTCAGCTGGATGATTCAAGCAGCAGCCGGTGGAACAATTATACAGAAAAGCAGCGGCGGCGTATCTTTCCAGATAGAGATAATCACGGAGGGTCTCGGTGTCCCGTGGGGCATGGTCTTTATAAGTCCTGATCAAATTTTATTTACCGAACGAAACGGAAAGATTGGAATTCTTGATACCGTAAGCGGTGTAATTACCAGAATCTCAGGTGGACCGGAAGTGATGCATTCAGGACAGGGAGGTCTGCTGGATGTTGCAGTTCCTCCTGATTTTGTACCGGGAGACTGGATTTATTATACCTACAGCAAGGAAAAGAATGGAAATGGTGTTACCGCACTTGCACGAGCTAAACTGGACGGTAATCGTCTTGTCGCATTAGAGGACCTGCTTGTCACCCGTTCTGCAAGCAGCACCGGCAGACATTTCGGGAGCCGCATTGCATTTGATGGTAAGGGACATCTTTTTTTCTCAGTTGGTGACCGCGGCGTACGTCCCAATGCTCAGAATTTGTCCACGCACGCAGGATCGATTTTGCGTTTAGGCCTGAACGGAAGCGTACCTGAAAGCAATCCTTTTGCGCATCAGGAAGATGCCCTGCCGGAAATCTGGAGTTATGGACACCGAAATCCGCAGGGAATGTTCTATGACAGAAATCAGCAGCGTCTCTGGTCAATTGAGCACGGTCCCCGCGGAGGTGATGAAATAAATCTCATCCTGCCTGGACGTAACTACGGCTGGCCGGTTATTTCCTACGGCAAGGAATACTGGGGTCCTTTTCAAGTCGGAGAAGGTACGGAAAAAGAGGGGATGGAACAGCCGGTCAAGTTCTACACTCCATCCATTGCTCCCGGGAGTTTGATTCTTTATTCCGGAAAAGCCTTTCCCGCCTGGGAGGGGAATTTGTTTGCAGGCGCCTTAAAATTAACTCACCTGAATCGTGTAGTACTTGATCTAACAGGCAGGGCAGTTGCCGAAGAAAGACTTCTGGAGGGGCTTGGTGAACGAATCCGTGCCATAGTCGAAAGTCCGGAAGGTTGGTTGTATTTTTCAACTGACAGTGGACGAATTCTTAGACTGAGATCGGTTGATAATAATCAATAAATTTTTTAAAAGTTTCTAGGCAGAATCAGAGAAGATCATAGGAGGTTATGTGAAAAAAGCAGTCATCATCGGCGTTGGAGCTGAACAGGGATTAGGAGCTCAGTTGGCTAAACGTTTTGCCTCCGAAGGTCTGCATGTTTTTGTCGCCAGCCGAACTCAGTCCAGAATTGATGCTCTGACAGTTGAAATTGAACAAGCAGGAGGTATAGCCACTGCTGTGTGCGCTGACGCAACCAACGAAGAGCAGGTGATTAAGCTTTTTGAAAAAGCAGGCAGCGGGCTGCGCCTGGCAATTTATAATACTGGCAACAATTTTTCAGGTCAAATAATTGATATGGAATCGGACTATTTCGAAAAAAGCTGGAAATCATGCTGCTTCGGCGGTTTTCTTTTTGGCCGGGAGGCTGTCCGTCGCATGGTCCCGTCCGGTAATGGGACTCTGCTCTTCACTGGTGCAAGCGCTTCACTGCGAGGACGTGCCAATTTCGGCGCCTTCAATTCCGCAAAGGCAGGTTTGCGCACTCTTGCTCAGGCGATGGCCAAGGAATATGGTCCGAGGGGAATTCATGTAGGACACGTTGTGATTGACGGCGCCATAGCTGGGGACAAGATTATGCGTCATCTGCCTGAACTTGCCAAAAAACTCGGAGAAGATGGAATGATAAAAATCGAAGGCATTGTTGATGGCTACGAATATCTCTATAATCAGTCACCACAGGCCTGGACATTTGAACTAGATCTGCGTACCTACATTGAGAAATGGTAATAATGAAAAAGCTGTTCCTGGCCGCAACCTTCTGCTTACTATTTTTCAACTGGACGGAGTTGAATCTCATTTATGCAGACAAGTCAGCCGAATTCCGGAGCGTGTTGGAGTTGAAGCGACAAGGCTGGGAGGTTCTTGAAAAGCAGAGCGAAATCGAATCACGTCCTGGACTGAAACCGTATCAGAACCTGAAAAGGAGAGTTCTGGTCGTCAAATATCGACTGCGAAAAGGAACAGAGTTTATTTTCTGTCTTGTTGAATACGACAGCCAGTTAGATACTATCCGGGAAGCCTGTGATGTCAGTCAGGAAAAAGCGGAAAAGCGCTTTGGCAGATAGGGCAGGAATCCGTGGTCGGTTACAATTATTAAGCGTGGCTTTCAGTAACACTTAATTTACATTCCCCCAGAGCTTGTCCTCGATCTGATCGGTTAGTGGAATTTCGGAGGACTTGCTTCAAAAAAAAATTCTTTACATGAGCGGATATCCGAAGACCTGAAGAATTACGGGGACTTGAATTTAATTCGGCTTTTAAGAATTAAATATCGTGTTCCCTTAATTACCATTAATACAGAAAGGAAAAAATATGAAAACAGAGACACGTACAGAAATCGAAGCCGCGGTTTTCAGGAAGCTACTGAGTCACCTTGATTCACGCAAGGATGTGCAGAACCTTGACCTGATGAACCTTTCAGGCTTCTGCCGCAACTGCCTTGCCAAGTGGTATTCCGCCGAGGCGACGGAGCGGGGCGAGGAGATCACTGTTGATTCTGCCAAAGAAATTGTCTATGGTATGACATACGGAGAGTGGAAAGCGAATTATCAGAAATGATTGACGGCCTTTTTGATCAAGCAAATTATAAGGACAAATAAATGAAAACACGAATACTTGGTCTTGACGGCCCGGAGGTTTCGGCCATTGGCCTCGGCTGCATGAGCTTTGCAGGATTTTTCGGATCCACAGATAAAGCAGAAAGCTTTAATTGCCTCGACGCTGCACGGGATCATGGAATTACTTTTCTGGACACAGCCGAATTATATGGAAATGGCTATTCTGAAGAATTGATTGGAGAATACCAGCAGACCAGGGGACACCGCTTCAATATTGCGACCAAGGGCGGAATAGTTGTCGGAGGGAAGCGGGGAGAGAATGACAATTCTGAACCAGCATTGCGCAAGGCACTGGAAGGTTCTCTGAAACGCTTAAGGGTTGAGCATGTGGAGCTTTACTACATACACCGCCGGGACTGGTCGATTGAGATTGAAGACGTTACGGAAACACTGGCTAAATTCAAAGACGAGGGCAAAATCGGCGGTTTCGGTTTTTCGGAGATAGCCCCTTCGTCGCTGTACAGGGCGCACGCAGTACATCCGGTAACGGCAGTGCAGAATGAATATTCTCTCTGGACGCGTTATCCGGATCTTGGTATGCTACAGGCCTGCGCTGAGCTGGGTGTTGCTTTTGTACCTTTTTCGCCTCTGGCAAGAGCTATGTTAACGGATACTTTCCCGGATCCTTCCGGTTTCCCTGATACAGATTTCCGCAAAAACATGCCTCGTTTTCTGGAACCGAATTTCTCCGCCAACTGCAAATTGATTTCCCGTTTCCGTGACTTTGCACGTTCACGGGGCTGGAGCACAACTGAAGCCGCTCTGGCCTGGATTCTGGATCAAGGCGAGCATCTGATTCCGATTCCCGGAACACGAAGCGCGGCACATCTAAAGGAGTGGGTGGGTGCGGCTGAGATTAAACTTACAGATGAAGACCGGACAGAAATTGAACGTATTTTGCCTGTCGGATTTGCGCATGGCGACCGCTACTCGGATGAGCAGATTGTCGGCGTCGAGCGTTATTGTTAATTTTATAATTAAGTATCTGGTTCCCTTAATTCACTTAAAAGTTGTCATTCCCGCGGAAGCGGGAATCCGGGGGCGTTGCCGTAAATCACTTTCCCAACAGACGGGGGTTCTGGATCCCGGATCAAGTCCGGGATGACAAGTGTGAGGCTTTTCAGTGGACCAAAATTAAACATATAAGCTTAGATAAAAAGTGAAAACAAATAAATTAGTTGCGTTGCATTTTCATTCAGAACAACAGAAGCAGGGATAAGACGCAGAAAGCATATAATTTATCCCATTTGAAACAAGTTTAAAAAGAGAAAACATGGATCATGCAATCTCAGAACCCACGTTTCCTGAAGTGAAGCACCACAAAAACCAATCGTTGCTCCATAAAAGGCAGCCCTCAAAAGAGGAAGATGAGCAACTGTTGTCTCAGTTTTCCAATAGCCTCGATGCGGCCAAACTGCGAAGTTCAATTCCGAAAGATAAATTACACACCCTTCACACTCCGGTAGAATTCTCCTGGAAACAGTTCTGGACCACCATGCTTTACGAGAACCTGCCTCCGGTGTTGATTTCTCCGATTGCGGTTCTGTTGGTCGAACGCTCGCTCTCCAGAGCCTGGCATGTGATGAACCACCGCTGCCTGTTTGTGTGTTCGCGGAAGCACAATTCGCGCGGCAATCACATCTTTTTTTGGGTCTTTTTCTATCCCCTTTACTGGTTAGTCGTGACCACCCTGTTACTGAGAATTTTTGCTCCTGAGAGTCTTGTGCAAAATGTTGATCTGTTTCAGATTATCATGGCCTATCTTTTTTTCTCTTTGCGTGGTTTGATTGTTTCCGTTAAATACGGCTATTACCGTCCGGAAGATTATGCACAACTCAGTCGCCCCGCTCCTCACTGGACTGAGGATCAAACCAACCGCCGCCTGGTGGGAAACGGTTGGACAAATCCCGGAAATCATCCCGGTTTAATTGAAGATGAATTAGTCTGTGCGATGGATGAAAACGATGTCACCCTGCAGGGGATTTCATTCAAAATGGACGAAGAAACCAACGGCCGGCTCCGGAAACATCCGACAGATGAGTTGTTCACAGCGGAGACCGCCTGCAATGGAAAGGATGAAGTTACCGCCGGTTTTGTTCTGCATCAAATTCTGAGTTCGGTGTATCAGCTTAAATTCCCACCGATTTATTTATTATGCTTCCTGTCGGCGGCTATTGCGATTATGTTGTGTACATTTCTGGTACGCCTGAGTTACGGTTTGAACGCTTTCGGTGATACGACTTTGGAGGTGATCATCTTTACTGGTTGTCTAATTGGATTTTTTATCGGAAGTTTAGGCAATCTTAACTTTGGAATGATATGCGCCCATGATTTCCAAAGAAGGGCAACCACCTTAAAAAAACTGGGTCAGTTGATTCAGTATCCGGGACTCCGTTTGAGTGAGTTTTTGTTTCATAGTCCGCATCCGGAGGAAAAGAACAAAGACAGCATTGATGATAAAACACAGAAATTCGACCTGAACGAACAAAATGATCCGCATCTGTACATTGACATCAAACAACCGGCGAATGTCTTTGCGTGGATGATCTGCCGCAAAACTCTGCGCTCGTTTGGTGAAGCATTTTACCTGCGCATTCAGGCATACACTTCCATTTTGCTCAGTTATGCGATTTTGTGTGTGTTGTTTCTCAATTTGATTGCCTGGACGCAGATGCGTCATCATGTCTCCACGATTTGGCTGTTGATTATCACTGTAGTTGCTATTTCCTCGATTTGCATCTTTGCAATTTCCAAGGCGACCAAACTGCAAGCCCTCAGTTCAATCCAGCGTGATCAAGTGCAGAAGGAGTTGTTTTTTCTGGAAAAGGAACTAATGGATGCCGATGAGGCTGACAATACTCTGGAGTTCAAACAAATCAGCCACGCCAAAGTTTTGCTGCAACAGGTTGACGAATCCATCAACTTTCATGAACTGGTACACAAGCCCACGAAGGTGATGGGCTACCCAGCAACGCACAATGTGATTGGTTCTGCACTGGGTATCATTCTGACTGGATTTGTTTTAGCAGTGGAGGGCTTTTCCGGTTCCGGAATTTCCTATGATCTCAACGGCTGGTTCAACTATTGAGGTGGCCGCCAGCACAATCACAATGTCAATGGAAACCACTCAAGTTCTGGAAATATTCAGCGATTTCGTCTGACCGTGGTGCTACCTCGTCACCGGGAGTGTCGAACGATTGAAAAAGAAATACGGACTAACCGTGCGCTGGACACACTTTCCGCTTCATCCGGAGACTCCGGATTCCGGAATTTCGCTGGAGGAACTGTTCCGGGGGCGTGGTTACGATATCGAGGCGATGAAGCAGCGCATGTCCGGTTTGATGGCCGAGGAAAACTTGCCCTTCGGAAACCGCACCCACACCTACAACAGCCGATTAGCGCAGGAACTCTCGAAGTGGGGTGATTCGTTTCCGGAAGGAGATGCGCTGAACCGGAAACTCTTTGAGGCGTATTTCGCGGAGGGCCGCAACCTCGCCGAGTCTGATGTGCTTCTGGCCGTTGCTGAAGCTGCAGGACTGTCCCGTGAAGCGGCCGAGGATGTGATCCGGAAACGCCTTTTCCGGAATGCGGTGGACGCCGATTGGCGGCGTGCTCATGAATTTGGTGTCACCGGAGTACCGACTTTCGTTTCCGGAAACCGGGGGCTTGTGGGAGCACAGCCTTATGACGCGCTGGATCAGCTGATTCGCATGGAATAAACCAAAGACTTTTCTGAGACTCAAATCAGGAGAAAAAAAACTTTTCAGTGAGCTCTGTTTATGATCTATTAAAATTGAAGATATTTCCTTAAAGCAAATCAAATGGACACTTTCTGCAAATTCAGCATTGGACAAATCATCCATCATCTCCGTTTTGATTACCGCGGGGTCATCATCGACGTTGACGCAGACTTTCAGGGATCAGAAGAATGGTACCGCGAAATGGCAAAAAGCAAACCTCCGCGAGACAAACCCTGGTATCATGTGCTGGTCGATCAGTCGAACACCATGACTTATGTGGCAGAACAAAACCTTGAAGAAGAAATTTCACCCCAACCTGTACATCACCCCCTTGTAGATCAGTATTTCAGCCATTTCGAAGAAGGTTGTTATCTTACCGACTACTGTTGATTGAAATTAAGCGTTTACTTTTCTGACTGATTTGGCTGCAACTGATCGACTCTATTAAGCAATTTTACTGCTGCTTTCAGCTCATGTCCTGTTAGATTAAACAGCAGTAGCAGTATTAAGCTGTATCATCTCTTTTATCATTCCAAACACTAATTCCAATCGCTACGCACACTGTTATGGTGAAATACGAGAAGGTAGTAGCCAAAGCTGTTAACAAATCCATTGACACTAAAATCAGAACAAAAAGAACACCCAGCTGTACCACAGGATAACCAGGGTAAATATCCCAAATAATTTGAAATACTTCTTTTCTGTACCAGTAAATATTCTTGAAGATTGCAGTCACATCCTGTTTGCTGATCTCTGAAAGAGATTTTTCTCCCAGTTCCGGATAAACGTGTGATTTAAGCAAATTAACAGCTTCCTGAATATCTTTTCCAGACGATTGAGAAGCTTGTTTATTTTCCTGTTCCTGAGAAATATGATACTGTGTTTGTGACTGCTGCTGTTCTGCTTTTTCTTTTTCCTGAACCTGTTCCAACTGAGGAGTTGTTTTCACCTTTTTTGCTTCAATAGGATTAACGCCTCCCTTGATTTTCCTCCTGGCTGCGTCTCGTTTGTTTCTCGCTGCAGCCAGTGTAACTTCAGGCCAGACTCCTAAAGAAGATGATTTCTGTTTTCCCTCAAATCGAAAATCAAACCTCCAGTATTTTGAACCGTTTGAATGAACAAGCAGATACAACCCTCCGCCATCTGACAACTTGAATTGCTTTGCAGTAGTTTTCGCTTCTTTGACCACTGCCTCTGTGAGTTTGTCCTGTTTCATGTTTTAGCTATTGCTGGTAAATTGAATAATATAATGAAAGCAAATTTTATACCAGCATTTTACCAGTAACAATATCCCTATGCCAGTGCTATTTTGTGGAAAATGAATAAATTCCATTAAGGTGATAGTAAACAGACGGGTTAGGAGTTGAATTAGAGCAATGATTCTGACACTGACGGTTTACGGAAAATGCTGTGCAGGATTTTGAAATGGAAATATCGGCCGTTGCCTATGCTTATTTTCTAATCTATCAAAATGCTGACAAACCGCACCGTCTGTCAATACCATAAATGACGGTGCAG
>JYMV01044425.1_pt1 | contig 34684 bp, 21 predicted proteins | sample 338911 | NCBI WGS metagenome assembly JYMV01 (sample SAMN03354496, study PRJNA234377) | hydrothermal vent metagenome | biome: Deep sea; feature: Hydrothermal plumes at the Eastern Lau Spreading Center, Western Pacific Ocean; material: Seawater | place: Tonga | collected 2009 | depth 2000 m m
TCTGTGGATTTTCGGGTTCTGGGTATTTCCCGCGTTAGCCCTTGAGCTAGTTGCGTTTGTAGCGCCCGATCACCTATCCATTCATGGATTTTTGCCCCCAATCTTGGGCGGATTAACGATGATGATCATTAGTATGTTGACTGGCGGGTTCGCCGCGACGCTCAAATGCCTGGATAAAGCCCGCGGGCGGGAGTGATGCGGAAAATGTAGGGGCGATCCATGCGTCGCCCGGGCGATGAATGGCATCGCCCCTACAGGTTTGTCCTAGTCGTCAGAAAAACCAGCGCAACATCTGAAATTTAGAACGGCTTGTATCGGTTGTTCTTCCGGAATATAGGCGTCGAGCAATGAGTCGATCATAGTCTTGATGTTCTTGCAGCCCATCGAAGTCCGTGCACAGCTGCCGTGACACAAGCGAATCGGGCACATGGTCGGATTAACGAACTCATTACGCCACCGGTTGTACAGACCTTCGGCGGGAAGCGAGTTGGTCAACAATGTATCTTCAGCCACAGATGGGTCAGAGCAGGGAATTGAACCGCAGCAAGAGTCAGCGGAAGAGTTTTTTGGAGGAGGGGAAACAGCTTTAGCATCGGCGGATGCACCGGAGGCTTCTGAATTGTTGACTGCCTCACTGCCGGTCGGAAGCCGGCGCTCCGGACGCTCCGAGGTCCCTGAACGTTCCGGCCGCTCTGGACCTTCCACCCGCTGCGGGCGCGCGATCCTTAGAGATTCATCCGCCTGAGCAGCCGTTACTGCCAACGTGCAGAATCCGAGCAGAAGCACGACAAAATTGAAAGTCGTCCGATTCAAGCGGATTTGCAACTAGTTAAAACCTCAAGAGTCCCCGTAGCGCTCCACCGCCTCCGCCAATTCGGCAAACAGGGCAGTGCATCCCAGTGGATCGTAGCGCATAACTGGTGCCTACTTGCAGTGCGACACCAAGAATTGCCCGTGTTGCGATCCCGGCGGCGCTCGGTCCCTTTCGTTGTGTGGCTTGGGCTGCAGCTTGGTTGCGTTGGGTTTGAAGCTGGAAAGGCTGTGGCTGATTGGCATTCGCAACCGGAGGCGGCGGCGAGCCAACCGACATCATCGGTGCATTCGGATCGTTTACATCCATATAAGGTGCAGCTTCTTCCTGAATTTCGCGGGTCGTCCTCGCCCTGGCGCGATAGAAATTGGGCGCTGCTTGTGGTCCGTGGTGTGCACTGCGACTGCTGTGTTGGCTGTGTCCAAAACCATAAGTCCCCGGCTGCGATTCAAAACGGTCAGAACTTTCAATTGCATCATGGTGCGAAACAGTTTCGCGCCCACCGTACTCGCGATCAGCATTCTCACGATCGTTTGACCGCCCATAGAATGCCCTTATCTCTGCGCGACGAGCTTCTTCCGCTTCACGGTCGGAAGCCGCCGTTCCTTCATTTGAGGAGAACGCCTGGGAAGAACTAGCCCGTGAGCTGCTAGCGTGTGTGCCGGTGGAGCCTGTGCGCGAGCCCGAGCGAGAAGTGGCCGGCGAAGCAGCGGTCTCTACACCCAACTGCGATTCCACGGAGTCAACGGCATCTTGAAGTTCACGGTCATTAGGAGTAAGGGTGAGTGCGGCACGATAACTCATAAGGGCGCCGGCCAAATCTTTTTTCTTCTCAGCAAGAGCACCCAAGTTGAAGTAACCGTCTGGATTCCGAGGCTCGAGAGTGACCACTTTCTTGAACAACTGCTCAGCCTTCGCGTCTTCACCCTTGCGGTGAGCTTCCATGCCTTCGCGCAGGAGAGCCGTTGCCTGACTAACTTTAGGTGCGGCAACTCGAGAGATGCGGTTGCTGCTGGAGGACGCATAGGTCAGGGGCGTTTCGTGCGCGGCAGGACGTTTTTCAAACTTGCGTGCGTCGAGCGCGGCTGTTTCCGCAGTAAGAGTAACTTCAGGCTTCTTCTCAACTCCCTTGTTGCTCGCGGTCGCGGCTTGCTTACCGGCGCCTTTCACTGCACCCTTCGCCACAGATTTGCTCTTGCCTTTTTGCCCTTTGCCTTTGGCAGGCTTAGGCTGCGCGGCAGATTCGTGCGCGGTCTGCGCTTCCGGTTGCAGACTCGTATCTTTGCCGAACTCCTCACCAAACTGTTTGGCGATGTCCCTTACAGTTTCTTTCGCAGAGGCGGTCGTTTCCTTGGAAGGCTCTACCGCAGAGACACTCGCTGCAGAAGCTGCACTAGCGGATGACGGCTCGGTGGGCGACGCGGGCGAAGACGCCTGGACTGCTGGTTGCTCTGTTTTTTCGGCAGCAGTTTCAGCAGGCTTTTCACTGCGCTTCTCCGCAGTATTCTCGGCTTGCTTTTCTGATGAAGTTTCTACCGTTGCCGGCTTGTCACCAGTCTTTCTAGTAACCTTCAACTTCTTGCGATCAATTAAAAGTGTCGAAGTAATGCGCTCAACGCGCTCTTCTTCGCTTCCAGCCTTCTTCCGTCCAAAAATGCGTTTTTCTACTCGAAGTAGGCGTTCATTAAAATCGCCTGCCGGAACCTCACTTCCAAACAAAATCTTTTCGGCATGCCCAAGCGCCGCCTCATCTGTTTCCGCGGCGAAAACGGGCACTGTCGGACAAACCAAACACAAAGCGAGCGCCAGGCTCAGGGCCTTGTAAGAGGTGCGAGCGATTAAAGACGGTAACAGTCCAGCCTTTTGGCTTTGGGGGTGCATGTGTTAAACCACGAGACCATAATCCGTATTATGTACATTGTTCCCAGAATTTCCAACGACGCCAAAGCGTTCCGACATGTTCCCGAAACAAACCAACATAGTTCTTACCGCCCCTAACAAATCGCCGGTATAGGTTTTTACCTCCGCAACTCAGAATGAAAAAACTCGACTCACATTTCGCCCGGGAGGAAAGCATATGCTGCGCAAATTTGCTGTCTCTATGATTATGGCGCTTGCCACCGTTACTCCGGCACTGTCCGCAACTCCATCGACGATTACTGACGCTCAAATTTCCAAAGAGTTCAAAGGATACACGGGAGCCTTCGTACTGAAGGACCTGAGCGACGGTTCGATTGTTAAGTACAACGAAAAGCTGTTGAAAGAACGCGACAATCCCTGTTCTACTTTCAAAATCGTCAACTCGCTGATTGCGATTGACTCTGGCGTTATGAAGGTTGATGACTCGAAAATGAAATGGGATGGTAAGAAACGCGAGATCGAGTCGCACAATCAAGACCAAGATATGCAGAGCGCTATGACCAACTCTGTTGTCTGGTACTTTCAAAAAGTGGCGGAGAAGATCGGTAAAGAACGAATGCAGGAATATCTGCATACACTAAAATACGGCAACCAAGACATCTCGAGCGGATTGACTAATTTCTGGCTGGGCAAAGGGGGATCTCTTTTAGTTTCTCCTTACGAACAAGTCGACTTCCTGACGCAATTGTTTGAAGACAAATTGCCTGTAAAGAAACAATCGATGAGTGACGTGCGACAGCTCATCAAACTCAAGACTGAAGGCGACAATACTTTGTTCGGCAAAACCGGTACGAGCACCGGCGCAAAGTTTGGCTGGTTTGTTGGAGCGATAAAACACGGGGATAAAACATACGTTTTTGCAACGAATGTTCGGGCTAATGAAAACGCCTACGGGCGCAACGCGAAGAAAATCACAGAATCTCTCTTAACTAAAATGGGTCTGCTTTAGAAATACAGTTTCGTGCAAACCGACCTTTAACGCACAGAGCCGCGAGCCGCCAGCGATCCCACGAGTGGGTGGCTCCGTACGATTTGTCAGACAGAAAGGGTAAAAAGCTGAAAGAGATCTGGTTGATGCCCGAACTCTTTCAGCGCTATCCTATGCACTTGTTTCTGTACTAAACTCAAAGTGCAAAATCAAAAGAGCCTTCCCATGCACATGAACAAATTGATGGAACCACACTGGCAAGCAGTCGGTGATTGGAAATCGCTGAAGCTCCCGGCCCAAGCGGAGGAGATTCTAAACGTCCAAATTGCAGACGTTAATGAAGAAGAGGACTGCCACGTATGCCTTCTCGATCTCGGCATCGAGACAGACTTTCTTCGCTACGCTCTAAGAGTGGTGGCACGTCTCTTTGAAAAGTATTCGGAGTCAAAACGTTTTGCGCCTCTCGCTGCGTTTATCTCGCTCGATGATGGAAGCGAGCTGGACGACTTCGAAGCAACAGAAGAGAATCCGTGGTTTGACTGCGCGATTCATTTTCACATTGAAGATGCGGACGGCACAGTGTTTATGAATCCCGCCACCATCGAAAGATGCACGCAGCCAGTCTTGATTGTGAAGTCCGACGATCCGATCTTTTCAAAAAATCTTGCGCGCGATTAAATCACTTGTTTGCAAACAAAGTCTGCAGCTCGCTTTCCATAGCTCTGTTCTCTGCGGAGTTCATCACCGTTCTTCCACCGCCAAGTAAAGCACTTCCGACAAGCCCTCCAGAACCAAAGCTGATTAGCAACGGGCTTCTCATAGCTAATCCGCATGCGATTGCTGAAAGAGACGCAAAAAGATAACCGCCCTGGCCGTTGCCGGTCTCTTGCAGCATCGTCGACAAAAGATTTTTCAGCCCATACTTACCTGAGGCAACATTATTCAATTCATCTAGGTCGCCGGCACTAATTTCGCTATTGTCCAAAATCACATCAGTCGGTCCTAGCACTTTTACCAGATCGTATCGAGTGCCTAGCCAATCAACCATACTGAGCTGCAATTCAGACAAAGAATCATTGAATGTTGCCGCTTTCAACTCCGCCTTGTTCAAATAAGTATTGCCATCCAGATCTAACATAGGCAGCAGGCCTGCAAAGTTTTTTGGATCAGCAGAATAGATACCTTCTTGTGCTTCGTCAGTAGGAAAAAAATCCGGTACCGACAGAATCGCATCGTCTGGATTTAAGTATCCATCGCTGAGAACATCTTGCACCGGAACCTCGAATGGAGAATTTTCCATATTGCTCGCCTCGCTGTAGTAAAGCCACTTGTGACTTACAAAGTAAGTTTTTGCGGTAACGAGGTCGTAAACAGGTTTCTCTGAGCAAGCTTAATTTCGTGTATGAGCCAATATTTCCCGATTTTCACTGTTCAATTCTGTGATTTGGATTTGGCTATTGGTCGGAAATTGACAATGATATAGATGTAGACTAGAATTGTTAAATTGAGTTAATTTTACGCGTCAGCCCGCCTCTTTGGCCCCATATTGCCCTTCCGAAGAAACGCGCACATGGCTTTGTACAGACGAAAACGAGGCGCGGTCCTCATGTTTATCGCGGTCATTGTTCTGGTGATCGTGTTGTTAGGCATAGGATTTTTCCTGCTGACCAAACTCATAGGAGGCGGTCGGGAATTAGCCAATGCTACGGATGCCGGCTCGGTGAATTTGGCGAAGAATGCTCTGACTAATCCAAGTAAAAGCGCTTTGTCTTTCGATAATCCGGACATCGCTAGTAATTTTGCGGTAATCCTTGGAAATCCTGACGATATTAATCTCTTGAATTACAACCAATTGGTTGCACACTCTGCGATCGTTGCGCTCTTGGCGCGCGAAGAGAATACTGCCGAAGCTGCTAAGAATGCTCGCAAACTATTCAACGCGCTAAATCAAGTCGGGCAATTCTTGCAAAAGAAATTGACCGACAAACAATATATGGAAAAGCATTTTCAGTTACTAGCGGACGCAAACAACACAAAAATGCTCGGCAAAAACCGCATCAGCTTGGCAAATTATGGCGTGAGTTATATGAAACGCGGCTCTGCTACCAATATTGATATAGACGAAACGGTTCTCAAAGCTGCAGACATTGAGAAGGATTTCCCTGAAGTAGAGGTTTCTACAGGAACGGCAGGCAAGAAAAAATACTTTGCCGGATACAAGCCTATTTCAGTTTTTCTGCCTGTCTCCGGTGAAACACTAACTTTCGTCGGTGTACCGGTTGGACCTCATGACCGCACTCACCTGGTTGAAACAATCACCTTCGAGAACAATCGGAAAGACGATGTAGCGGTTGGCATGGGCAATCCGCCTTATCCAGAAAATACATTGCCGCCTAATGCATTTCAATCGCAGGGCACGACGCGCGAGAATCAGACAAAACAGATAGCCGGTGCGGTCGCTTGTGCAATCGTGGGCACGCTCGACAAAGGCTCGAAGCTTGGAATGCCGTATGGATACATCGAGATAAAGAACGGTCCACGCGCACCCGGACCACAAGGCTCAATGGCCATGCAGGGCAAGGACATCTTTTGCCATGCGCTTGCAGGAGAAGGCATCCACATTACCGGTACACAACCGAGAGATTACTTTTGTACGGGCAATGAAACAGAGACAACCAAATCTCTTGATGTAAATCCGAATATGTCAGACGCCGACTTGAAGCGCGAACTCGACAAAGTAAATGACGAGTCGCTTTTCACATCATCTGAAGTAGATCGCGTCATTCGCGAAGCAAAAGATGGTGTCGGCAATTTGACCGACGGCGATCGCGGGCATTGGTACCCGCGCTTGGACAGGGAAGCGACACAAATCCTGAAGAAGAACAACTACGTCGATCAATGGTTTATCTACAATCGCATCAAAAATGATCTCATCCGCGCGCTGTTGTGGCGCTTGAATATTCCCGACCGTTCAAAATCGCTGAAAGTAATTCGCCACAGAGACGGTTCAGAACTAAATGGCCCGCGTGCGCTGCTGCAGATTGATCGCAATACAAACAAGCTCATTTTTTGGCACAACTACAAGCAAGAATTGAGAAGCGACGATCCTGAATTGCTAATGCTTGATGCCTTTAAGAAAGGCTACGATCAATATGGCACTGTGGATTCAGGTCATGTCGGCGGTAACGGCTTCACTAGCCTTGAGCAGTTCAAAGTGAATGTCCTCACAACACGTACTGGCTGTATTAATTGCGCATACGTTCCCGCCCCCGCCACCAAAAGTGGTATCAAATATTTCGACCATTCAAAGAAATATCCGTCTCCGGAAAATTTATGGAATTTCGGACAGGTCAAAACTCCGTATGACTATCTACAAATGATAGACAGCATCCCTGACAGCAAAGCTTGTGGATTGGGCACAGTCACAGACAAGTTAGTGAAACGGTGTCAACTGATCAAGCCAGGAACAAGCCGAGATTACGTTCTGAACCTGCTCAAGTCTCAGCAACTTCCAATGCAGACTTCTCTATATCTGTATGCTGACGGCGGCGACTTAAAGATGTCGACTAGCCCTCCACGTTGGACGATTCCGAACACCTTAGCCGATGGGCAGGGAAGCACTGCCACTCTAAATTGTGGCGCTCCATACAATGTAATCGGAACAATCGTCAACTGCTCGTCGGAACCACCCAATGGACCGATTAAGAAGCTTCCTGCAAACCCCAAAGCTGATCCGAATACCGACGGACATTTTCCGGGATGGGCTTGGAGACATTCTCCGGAAGCAACATGCACTGATAGTGCCGTGTTCGTCCCTTCAAGTGGATTCAACCACTTACTGGGAGAATTGAACTTCGGCAATTCCTGCAGCGGCGGCGGTCAATTCTGCGAGCCTAACTAGTTATTTGTTCGACAATTGGAATCGACGCTGCTGAGACCAATCTCCCTGGTGAGAAGGGCTAGTCACGCGCAATCGAGAAAGAGTGCTTTCGCTGTAAATCATCGGCTGTCCAGCAAGCGAAGCAGCGATATCACGCAACCACACCTTTGACCATTGAAACTCATTGAGTGCATTTTGATTGGTGGTTAGGCAGCACAGAAGCAACTCGGTATCCTTCAGAAAATTGCCCGGTGTAGCCATCTGCTTCCATGCCAAATAAAACAAAACTTTTGCGCGCTCTGCCGAAGATAGTGGAACAGTAGACAATTGCTCAGCTTTCAGTTTACCAAGAAGGTACAATCCGATTTTACCGTCAGTGTCTTTTCTGCCTTCAAAATGCGCATTGAGCATCGTTTGCCAATCTGCAGGCACCGGATTAAGAACTCCCGACGCAGCACGCAAAATCCAGACATCCTCACCACCGGAAAGTGTGTCCTCTGCGGGAGCGAACTCAAAGAGGAGTTCGTCCTGTCCGCTGAAAAAAGCAAATGGTGCCACAGCAGCGCGCTTATCTTCGGGAATTTGTTCTTTCAACCACGCCAAAGCCTTTTGCTTGCCGTGTGCACGTTTCAAATACCTGTACTGACACGTAAGCAAATCATACATTGCATCTGGACCAGTCTTAACTGTAGAGAGAATTTGAAAAGCCAGTTCCGCCCTATCAGCGCTGTATGCAGCAGCGGCAATCTGACCCAGATTATCATCAGAGTTTATCTGTACCGAATCTAGAGCACCAACAAAAGCGCCCACATCCTGAGGATTGGAAAGCCTGGAAATTATCAGCGGCGCGATTTTCTCTTTCCAAATAATTCTCGGCACCGCAACAGCACTACGAAGGATGTTTGCGGCTGGTAAAAACTGTTTTTGCTTCAGACAGATTTCCAACTCAACCAGCATCGCATCGAGACTTTTAGGATAGGAGCGACGAAGCTCCTCAGCCCAAGCTTTCGCGCTGCCATAATTGCCTGAAGACAATTCGCTCAGTGCGAGCAGCTTTAAATACGTTTGAGACGAGTTGGATTTGACATTCTTAAGTTCGTTTTTCAAACCGGACAAATCGTTAACGTCATACAACAGTTGGGCTAAGAGCAAACTCTGGTCCAGCTCCAAACCATCACGTGTGACCTTTGCCCCGTCTTTCTTTGTCAAAGTCACTTGCGCTTTCCATTTGCGCATCTCCCTGATGGCCGCTTTCTTGTCACGCGATGCGAGAAACTCTATATAAGATTTTTCCGCTTCCCATGATCTCGGATTTTCGCGCAGTAATTTCCCATACAACTGATTCGCATCAGCAACGTAATCTTTGTCCAGCAATCGCACGCAAGAAATCAATTCCAGCTTCTCCCTTACAGACAAAGAAGCGCTGTTAAACATTTTCATGATCTCGCTTTTGCGACCAAGTATTTGATTCAGTATGAGCTTCGATTGAAGAGAATCGCCGGCACCATCTCTTATTGCGCTAGATACAAGATACTTGTGTGCAGTCAAATCCAAAAACGGAAGTTCAACGAAATCAGCAGCAGGCAAGCGTACTTCAGGTCGGCTATCCAATCGCACGAAAAACAACTCTCTAATGCTCGACCACTTCTTTGAAGCAGGCAAGCTGTTTTTTGCTTGCGGCAACAAAGCAAGCATCGCCGATGGACCTAATTGGTTCAGGTTTAAAAACGCTGATTCAATTGCCTCATCAGCACCACCATGCGGAGACGACAAAGCTAACACCCAGGGTCCAAGTTGTGCCGATGGACCACTGCCTTGGTACTCGAGACAAACTGACAGGCGTTCAGAGAAAACCTTTGCTGATGGAAGTGCCAAGGTCGTCCTTGCCACAATATCCATAGCAGAGAAAAAATATGCGCGATAGAAAGTACTTCTCAACCTGACGGACAAGGCGGTCATCCCCTTATTGTTCGGCGTTGAAAGACCTCTTTCAAAGTCCGAAAGCAAATTGGGGCTGAGAGTGGACGCAACGGTGGGCAAGCGGAATGATAGATTGCGCCACTCCAAATCTCCAGGGCCCAACGAGAATTGCGAACTGACACCTTCGGAAGTGAGCTTTACGTGACCCAAGATTCGAAGCGCGATCGGCATCATTATCGCTGCATCGCCAATAGAATAAGTACACTTAAGAGGCGGCAGAGTGTTAGAACTGGTCAGTGCGGAATTTTCCGCCAACCATTCACGCCAACGCGATTTATCGCGGTTCAAACAAGTCGAGCGGAAATACAGTAAATTGGGAACGCTGCTTTGCTTTTCGCTTTGAGCCAGTTGATGCAGTCGTTCAGTTTGATTGTTTAGATAACAAGCGACGGCACTTTGCTCAGGAAGTGTTTTTGCAAGGCGTCTGGCTGCTCCTTCATATCCAAGAGCATCAGCAATAAGCGCCTTTTCCTCCAAAATTTCATCTGGATATGCGGACTCAACGAAAACCAAGTGCGCCAGCGCAGCCGAAAAGATCTCATCACCGATTTCCAGGTTGTCTAGCAACTCCCATGCAAGAATTGCCAATGCTCTGGTTTTCAATTTCATCAGGGTCAAACTAGGATTGCCGCGAGATTGCAATTCGTCGAGTTTGCTCAAAGCCGCAAATAAAGACTCAGGGGAAGCACTTTCGATTTGCGCCTTAATCGGTGCAAGTTCAGAGTCCGTTACCCCCGTCTTCTCAACAGCCCGCTTATTCTTGCGCGCCCAATCCAAAAGGAACTTATGCAATTCATCGAAAGTAGGAAGTTCATGCAACTCTCCTACGGTTTGATTCTGGTAGACAACCTTCCAGGTCTTATTCGTGTATTGAACATCGAGAAGGTCCTGCTCACCACCCATAGCTAGCTGGTGCACCAACGCAATAGCATTGAGGAAACGTCTGTCAGGGTAAATCGCTGACATTGAGCGCAGTTCCTGCAAACTCTCGTTTATGGACATGGAATCTGCTTTGGAAGATTGCTTCAGCCGACGCTTCAGCACCATCGCCATTGGGGAAATTCCGTCACTCGCATTTTGCGCTGGCTGCTGGCTTTCAGACTTATTTACGGTGGATTTATCCGGCGCATTTCCAAAACTGCAGCCATGCATAAAAAGGCTTAACAAGAGGCAGATTGAAAGCTGTCGGCGAATCGGCATTTTAGAATTATAGCGTTGCAAAACGGCCGAAACAGCGCAATTATCTTGCTTACCAAACAGAACTCTGGTTGATTGGAACACGCCTCGCGTTACTTAAGCTGCCATCCGTCGCTTGCCCAAGCGCATTCATCAAACGCCCAACGGAGCGTTGCTCGACGGGTTCGTAATTGCTCAACTCGCTCATCGAATTTAGCCACATGTCGCTCTCTTGCGCCTCGGTGTTGATTACTTCGCCTGAGGGGATCTCACTTGGAGGAGGCGAAACATAGAAGTCGCTCACAGGTGAGTTATTGACGGAAATCCAATCTGTAACCATCACCGATGGTGGGGAATTCTCCGGCGTTAACCTTTCGTGAGTGACACTCGGAGGCAAAGTCTCTGGTCTGAAGTCAACCATCTGCGAACCCAACTTTTCTGAGCCAGAAATCTCAGCCGACTCCAACCATGGATCTTCTTCAGGCACAAGGACAGGGCTGGTGACGACAGCGGAGCGCTTGCGTGACGCCTGCAAGTTCGCACTATTGAGCTGCAATCCGACGTCGCTAACGACGGGATCACCATCGTCAGAAAGTGTAGAAATCGGGGCAGGAGAACTCGATGTATTTGATGCACGAGATGGACTTGCGCCAGAACTTCGCGCGGCGGGAGGCGAAGACTCTTCACCTTCGCCGGGACGACCGCTACTGCCGGCGACGCCGGTCGCCTTCGAGGCCTCTTGACCGGCTGCCTTGATTAACCCGACAAAGTCGAAAGCATACTTAACGCAGCCGGTGGCAAGGAAATTGAGGGCGGTTTCATATACGGTGCCCGTGTCAGCCATTCCTTTGAAGCACGCCATAAGAAGAATTGCCGTGTTCCAAAACAAGCTCCAAAATGCCAACGTGATCACGCCTTCCACCCAGTTAGGCAGCGCATCGCGGAATTGTTTCACCGGCCAAACCCACAATCCTGCGACAACCGGGCCGACCCAAAACAAGTACAACATGTAAGCCATCTGGAACGCGCAAAGAACATTCCACGCCGATGTGAGCAATGCATTACCGCCGAAAGCCAACAGTCGACCAAAGACAGAAGCTAGCGGCATACCTTCATCTGTTCTACTTTCCGGAGCGCTATAGGTGCCCGAGCAAGGGTCATCTGTTTTGCTCTGATAAAGATTTTTCTCCAGCCGTGGAATTGAAGTGGTTTCTACTTGGGGCCAAGATTGCGCAATGCCCGCATTTTGATTCTCTTTCGGCCCGCGCACAGGAAAAGCGCGAATCTCAGAGCACACAGCATCCTGATACATGTCGGACGAAGTAATGCGCACGTATTCTGACGCCAGCGTGAATGTGATGCTGTTTGAAAAATCAATCGCATAGTTAACTACAAGGTAGGTTGCAGGTATCAAGAAGACGGCAATCACTGAGCGAAGCAATCCATCAAACGGATTTGTTTGCGTCAACGATAGCGGAACATTGAGTCCGACCATTGCACGAATTTGAGAAAGAATAGCGCCTGGCAGCAAAAGGAGCAGACCAATCGGAACAAATAGCGAGTCACGAATCTGATTCCATTTGCTTCCTGGCTGAGCAGTAAAGTTTTCCATATATTTTGCGCAGTATTCGATGGCGCTTGCTGCTTGCTCTTTAGCGACGTCGCCTGCGGCGTTGCCCAGCGCGGTCAGTTGCGCTGTAAAATCAGCGCGCGCTTCATCAGCGGCGTTGAGTGGATATTGCACTGTCTTTGCAACCAAATTTCCCGACTGGATCTTTTGGGAAAACTCTTTCAAATCGGAATTTTGCCAACCATTGAAACCGTCAAGCCCGGACAGCATTTGGTAGTACATGCCTTCGGTTACTTTGCTCTCGGTTTGCCAGCCCATGGCGTTTGCAGGAGTAGGTGGAAAAACAGTGCCGAGCGGCGATGCACCTTTTACTCGGGCGGGGTTTACATAACCCGGCAGAGGACGCCCGTCTTTGTCGCGAATATCACTACCGCCCCATTCAGGTTTACCCAGATATTTGACTTCTGGATTCTTCAGCAGAAATTCTTTCGCCATGTCGTTTAGCGAACTACGACCGCGCTGCTGGTCTTTTTTTACCAGTTCGGAGAGCGGACTACTCTCGGCGGAAGCGCTACCACCGCTTGATGCAAATGCAGTGGGAGTGCTTGCGACTGAGCTTCCACCGCCGCTCGAAGCGAACGCAGTGGGAGTGCTTGCGACTGAGCTTCCACCGCCGCTCGAAGCGAACGCAGTGGGAGTGCTTGCGACTGAGCTACCACCGCCGCTCGAAGCGAACGCTGTAGGTGTACTTGCGCGCGACCTACCACTACCACTTTCGGCATAGGCGCTTGGCGTCTGCGCAACAGTCTTGTTGCCACTCGACCTACCAACGACCGGTCTAAAAACGTTTTCGCCATATTGATGTCCGCTATCACGTGATGGACCAATAGTCGAAAATGAATTCCCGGAATCAGCAGACGCTGGCAATATTGCAAAAAGCGTAGAAAGGCAAACGATGCTCAGACGTTTATTCATTTGAACCTCACGGAGAAATAACGTGACGAAGTGCTACTTTACGCGTGCTTTCTGTAGCAACTGATCGACCATATCGCCAGGGCGGAAATCAAAAGGAGCGAAAGGAACATAAACAAGCATTACGAGAAAGGCGGTATAAATCAGGTCTTCCCACTCGCCGCCACTTTGCCCGGACTGGCTCATCCATGACAAACGGGTAGCCATACACAACACGATGGCGCACCACCAAAAACGCCACAGAGTCAAAAGCAAAAGTGCATTCATCCAATTTCCAAAAATCGGCGCAAACAGCTTTCCAATGTTGCCGGGCCAAGCGAGGAATGCAGCCGCGATGGGTCCGAGAAGGAACAAATAACAGACAAGGACCGTTTGGAATGCGAGAAGAACAACAAACGCATGGTCCAGCAGAAAATCGAGACCATTGAACAATGTTTCCCGCAGGGCTTCAGAAGTCGATTGAGATTGCAGCTTCTCGGCGCGTTGAGCGGAGTTGCCGTTGTAAGAGTCGGTGGTTTGCTTCTGTCCCCAGGAGATGACTTCCTGAGCATGCAGCATTTTTTCAACTTCATGCGTCATAGAATTACCGACGTCTATCGAATAGCTGACAGCGAGTTGAACTGCGGGAATCAAAGTAATTGCAACAGCTCCGCGCAGAATGCCGGTTAAGGGATTATTCAAATCTTCGTCTTGCTCAGACTTGTAATAGATTGCGACGAATGACTTAATTTGTGTAAGAAGGGCGCCGGGTAGCAAGAAAAGCAGAGCCATAGGCAAATAGACATTCTTATAAAGCTTTTGAACAATCCAGGCGACTTGGGGTAGGGTTTTCTCGCCGCCTTGAGACGGTGGCTGACTGGCAGATTCGTTAGCAACATTGATCAGAACATCACTGCAAGTGCTCAATGCACATTCAAAACACTGCGCCGCTGCATCACCAGTGCCTTCAGCAATCGTTTGCAATTTAGCCTGCAGCTTTGCTTGCGCAGTTTGGTAAGAGGGGCTCAGCAAACCTTCAGCCGTACGATGTGCTCCGGCCAAAGTGCTGGCATGGTCGACGAGATCGCTAGGTGGAGCGCCTGTCATGTATGGTCGGTCAGCAAAGGCGGCAGGATTTAAATCGCGAGGATACGGATTGTGGTCGGGGGTGACTCTAAAAGGTAGAGGGTGGCGCGGTGGACCAAAATGATTGAGCATCGGGTTCGAATACTCAGTGAACAGCTTTTGAATAAAGGGATGAGGAACTGGCTGATCGCTTAACGGCTTTTTTGCGTTTGCCTGCGGGGTGTTCTCTCTGATCGGAAAAATCTTGCGCGACTCTGGTGTTTCAATCTTGCCAAAATGACGGGTTGAATCATACTGTGCCGTTTTGCCCGTCCCCGGCTCAGTCTCAAGTGCTTCCGCGCGTTCCTCACGCCCTGTGTGCTTGGCAAAATTGAAGTAATCCTTCTGCTGCTCTGAAAATGATGGGGCGTTGACCATTCTGTCCTGGTATATACCTTTGCGTTCGTCCTGGGCCGCGGCGGCCGACGTAGCAAGAAGAGAAACAACGAGGAAAAGCAATTTCGTCTTGATGGAATTGAACATCGATGTTCTCACATAGACTGAAAGGGGTGGGTTGTGCACTGAAGCGGGGAAACTTCGAGCCGGTGGCTCCGTTGTTCCGATATTAAGGACGACCGGTAACAAGGTTGTAAAAGGGACGAAATTGCCGCCATTTATATGTACGCGGCTGCCATTTACGACTCCGTTACCAGTGGCGACTATCGTCATACTCCAACCAACGCACATCCGGTCACCCCTACCGAATTCGCAGTTTCTATATTCGCCACAGCAGTGGCGATGGAGGACTTTCATGCCCGATGTTGCCGCTTCTCCTGCTAATGCTGGTGCCACTTCAGAGTCTGCGGTTGTTGACGCCTATACCGAGGCTGTAAATCCTAATGCTGATGGAGGTGAGTCAATCACCGACAACGAGATGCAGGAGATAAGCCAAGCGTGGGACGCCTACAATCCCGAGCAGGAGAAGGAAAAGTACGCGGAGATTTCTTCTCAGCTCGCGGAGAAAGGCATACTCGGCACCATCATGCTGGATGGATTAGGCAACGAAGAAGGAGAAGCAAGATTCAATCCGGAAGGAGGAAAGCACTACAACCACTACGAAGTAGATGCCATCAACAACGGTATGGCGCCGCCTGCAAGTTGGGATGCCGCACCAGTGGCTCCGCAAACTCCAATCGCTCATAACGACCGGCTCCTGGCCGCCGGACTTTCACAATACTTCGACACCATTGAAAATGCAAAATACCCGGATGTAAATGATCCGAATTACGATGACGATATCGCCGGAATAGAAGACATCAAGGAATGGGAAATGTACTTCGACCCGGGCATGGTGGAAATGTTCGGGCAAGTAGCAGTAGATGCCGGTGGACCTGATTACTTCGAAGATTTAGCAAGCAAAATTCTCAGCCCTGACAACGAAGTCACCATCGAAGACTTTGAATTCGTGAAAAGTCAGGATGAACTGGCAATGGAAAGTTCGGCTCAGAATCCGAACAATCCTGTACAAACCCTATCTCCGCAACAGAGACAATTTATAGATTGGGCACTCTTCTGGGGGCGTGATCAAGGCGCTGGGTATGGCAATTCTGAGGATGGAAATCCGACAAACATCAATCCATGGTTGCACGAAATTGCTGCATCCTATGGTGCGTCATTCGAAGAAGGTGGTCAGCTCGTTGGAAGTGAGTGGGCGAGAGCCGGCAAGGAATACCCTCTCGATCAGGATGATTTGTCCACTGTTCTTTCGCTTGCCGACAAAATAGATATTTCGAACAACCTCAAAGGAACACCTGTAATTTCCGCTTCGCAATTGCAAGCATGGATGAGCGACTCGTCGCTCTCCGAGGAAGAACGCGCCGCAGTTGCTAACATAAACGCTCATGCTGGACGTTTTCAGGACAGTGAAGGCAATACAAGCGACGGGTCGTTCGATCCAAGCAAAGCAAATATCGACCTGAACAAAGTTGCCTTCGCCTACGAAGGCGTTGACTATGGCTCTCACAGAGCGAATAGTTCCGACGTTGCTAGCGAGATTGTAGCGACGGCAGTAGACGAACTCACTACCGCGATTGACAATAACGATCAAGAATCGACGTTAAACATTATCGCAACGCTCAACAAACAAGAAAGGGAAGAACTGCAAGAACACTTCCAGGCTCAGCATTCTGCAAGCATTCCAGATTACATTGCAAGCAAACAAAATGATGCCGTGTACGGTGCAACCATCAATGCAGAATTGAAGCGCGACGGAACAGACTTGGATGTTGCAGGCACACTTAACGTCAGTTTAACGGCGCTGAAAGAGGATAAAGTCGGGCGAAAAGATGCAGATCAAGGCGAAGTCGAACAAACAGTGAGAATGGCGCTGGCATCTTTGGACCCAAAAACTCTGCAGTCGGTGAATGAAAAATACTTGGCTGACTACGGTATCAGTCTCGTCGATGATTTGAACGCGAATTCTGAACTTCTTTCCGGTGACACGCAAGAAGTTGTTGGTGCGTATTTAGAACAGCTTGATGCTAATGGAGTAGAAACCGAAAATCCCGCAGAAAATATTCACGTGACGGTGGCAAAAATCGGTCTCGCTAACGGCAATCTAGCAATATTCGCCGAAGGTATGCGAATGACGCCCGACGACGTTCGCGCGGAATTCGAGGCTACTGAGCAGGTCAAAGAACAAATCAAGGCGATTTTTCCTGATGGTGGCGACCAGGAAATTGCCAATGATTATCTTGAGTATGGAACTTTGAGTATTGCGACGCTCGCCACTCATGACAGAAATGACTTGGAGAAGGCAGGTCTTCTAGGCTTCGGCATGGTTGGAAGAACCGACGAAGATGACATTACAAGAGCAGCACATAATGCAACCGACGAAGAGAAAATGCGATTTGTACAGGGTGAAGAGCTGGCAAAACAGGAAGAGGAAGCAAAGGAAAACAACGCGCCATCTCCGGAGCTAACCGCAGAGCAAGCAAAAGCACTGACGTTTTATAAGAGCGTCCATCAGGCTTTAGATGCTGCGGCAGCAGGAGACCGAAACAAACTCATGCGCTGGGAATCACCTCTTAGAGGTGACCCGGAAGTAGTAACAAACATGCTCAGCGCCTATGATTACGGATATTTGGGATTCTTCGGAGCGGGCGGAATTATGAGCGGGACGGATGTTGACCGCGTTTATTCTTCTGTAGAAAACCTGAGCGAGGAAGACTGGAACTTAATTCGTCAAGAATATTCCACCACCGTTTCGGATGGGGAAACATTTGTTGTTCCTGAGATCGAGCAGGCAATGGATGTTCTGTCTCTGAAAGAAGAAGATCGCGAATCAATTCGCGCCATGCTAGACGAAAAACTAAAAGCAGAATCATACGACAAAGCTAATGAAGCAGGTCGTCGCAGTCTAGAAACTGTACTTTCAGGACAACCCACGGCGGAAGCCGCAATCAATGCGCTCATCTACATGACTGGCGAGGAGAAGAAAGCTTATCGAACAAACCCAGAATTTAAAGCATTCGTGCACGATCGATTAAACACAACAATGGGAGAGCTGGCTGACGGTAATCCGGCGCAAAGGACGATGGCCAATCGAATCTTGTCTCGTGTTGGCGAAACAGAAGAAGCGGAGCAGCCAGCATTAGCTCAAGATGGGCAGGAAAAACTAATCGACCAGGTACTGTTGGATTCGATTCGCAATGAGCCTGCATCAAAAACAATCGCCGACACGGAAAAATTGCTCTCGGAATATCCGGAGCTGAGAAGCGATTTGCTCCATGCCAGCCATGAAGCTGCAGCGAATCCAGAATTTGAAGCAGAAGGAATAAACCAGATAGGTTCGGAGCAAACTACACAATCGCTGAATATTGCGTTGCATCGTGCTGTAAATCAGGCAATCAACGATGAGCTAATACTACCCGGCTCAAACTCCGCACGCATCAATCACGAGTCCGTCAACTTGGATTTCTTCGGCTTGGAAGAATGGTCCACACCTTTATTCGAGGATGGAAATCTACCAATCGACAAGGAACTAATGCTCGCCAATAGTGAAACAGAGAGGCTGGAGCTCATGGCGAATGTTTCACCTGAGGAAAAAGAACAGCTACTGAGCGACGACTCGGCTTACGCTGAGTTTCGAGAATCAGTTCTCAGCGACGGAGAGCTGAGAGACGTCGAACTCAACATCATTGCAAAGGGAGAATTTGATGCCGTGGATCAAGTTCGCAGTTTTGTTGTTGACTCGGAGTTTACACAAGACGAGTTGCTAAACACATTGGATCATCTGTCACCGGAAGTAAAAACGCGGCTAGCAGATGAATACTTTGCCCGCTATGGAGGTTTGGTTGTCGACGATGTAATGACCAGGGCAACAGGGGCTGAAACCGTAAAGATCGAAGCTGCGTTGCAGGGTGTTCAACTTTCGCCGGTGATGACAGCAATTCGTGCGCTTGAGGAAGCACATGGACACAACAGCGCCGTTGACGGTGCGGTGATGCGTGTTTGGGACTGGACAAAACAAGGAATGGATGCCAGCGCGCTCCAACTGTTTCCCACAGCAATCGCACTTCAAAATGCCACTGGTGAAGAGCGTAAAGAACTGGAGGCTCAGTTTGTCGCTGATATCGAAAACTTCATCGAAGCCACCAACAATCATGTAGAGTCACAAAACGAAGCGAAAGAACAAGCCTTCAATATTTCAATAATGGTGATTGCCGCCGCAGCATCTGTTGCAACAGGCGGAACATCTCTGGCAGTCCCAGCGAAGCTTGGGATGGACATTGGACTCACTGCCAGCGTTGGCGCAGCATACAAAAACCTGGTTGCTGCCACTTTTGAAGGTGATGACTATGACTTGAGTGAATTCGATGACAATGCAGTTAGCGGGGCCTTTCTCGCAGTCATGAACAGGGTTGACATACTAAAAGTCTTGGCCGAACCTGAAGGTGCCGCAGTCTTTGCGATAGCTGTAAAAGGCGAACTGAAAGCAGCAGCCGCGGGCAAAGAAGCAGCGGAAGTGGTAGCTGCAAGGAAGGCAGCTAGTGAATTGCCTTCGAGCATATCAGAAACAAACAATGGATTCGGAAATGTCGACAATGTTGCGCCATCCCGGCAACCTGGCAATTCAATCGTGGACGACGTGGATAGCGAGCTTTGGGAAAGGTCGTCATTCACTCCAGATGAATCAGCTTCGCGTGCTGACGAGATTGCTCCCTCCGAAGCATTGCCTATAGCTGACGACGTCGCACCTTTGGAAGATCCGCCGATAAACCCGGACAGAAGGTACGATGACATCGAATCTACTCGCGCTGATCATCCTCCAATCGTCGTTGACGAAACTGTTCCCCCCGAAGATCCACTGGTAAACCCGGACAGAAGCTACGATGTCATTGAATCCGGTCGCGCCGCCTCCTCTACAACAAAATCTGTCATATCAGAAACGGCAGCAGCGAAATCGGCAGGCTATGATTCTGCTACCGGACTGCGCATTCGCTATCCATGGGGTCGTTATGCATTGAGAGCAGCAACAGCAAAGGGGTCATCTAGAGTTGCCGCACCAACTGCACTTGTTAGCGCAGAAACTCTAGCTCGTCGCGAAGAAATGAACCAGAGTGGTGAGGACCGAGAAGAAGTTGAAGTCCAAAAAGAAATCCGCTCAGAAACTTCTGACACAGCAGAGCCGCTCGTAAACCAATTCTTCACCGGTGAAGAAGTCAACATCAATGGACGCATTGCACATCGACTAGAAGATGGCAGCTATGCTTTCGTAATTCCAGAAGGAGACACGTTGTTCGTAATTCGCAACGATATTGCTACGGCAATGGGACAGGCAGTGATTGCTCCAGGCAGCGCAGTGTATGATGACGATATAATCGTGGCATTGAAGGCAGCAAATGAGATTGGTGATCCGGATTTGATTTACACTGGAAACCAATTCATCATTCCTGTCGAAGTCATAAACGCTAGTCTGTAGAAGTACAGCCAAAGCTAACTTTATATGTTGAAAGAATCATGATTTGAGACGTGGTATTGATGAAACGGAAATGGATGCTTGTCTTATTTCTTCTTTCTTCCATTCTAGTCGTCTTCTTATGGCGGTATGGCCTAGATATTTGGGTCCTACTTAATCCTTCACTTCCAAGAGATGGAACCCATATAGATGCTCTAAAGTAGAATACGCCTTTCGTTACCCACAAACAGGGGTGGCAGAATTCTTCGGGTTTTAAGAGAAGAACGCACCAGAATCGATTCTGATGCGCCCTTCTTGTCTCTCGAGAAATTCTTCTATGTTGGTTCTATCTCGTCCTCATTCGCAGCTTCCTGCGATGATGATGACTGTTTTTTCAAGCTCTCAGCGGGAACGTAATATGCTACGTCATGCTGGTACTCGCCTGAATTGAATGCACTTATAGGGTCTTCTGCCAAAACTCTACTGTCTGAGTGGTTGTTGAAGACAGTAGTTCCGTCAGGACCGACGATGCCTATGTGAGCGCCTCCATTGAAGGCTGGACGCGGCTCTCTATATCCGCACACAACTGCTCCAGGAACAGGTCCGTCGACTCGTACCCATCCTTTTCCAACCTGAGGCGTGTATGTTGTACCTGCGGGCGTGGGTTGCCCTTCTGGAGTACTGAGAAGTGATTCCAAACCTGACACGGAGGCATTGTATTCACCCTTCTCAATTACGCCAGCCTGAATCAAGACTTCCGAGATTGTTGCCGCGCAACCGTAAACACCACCAGCGACATCGACCGGTGAGTTTACCCACATAGGCTGTCCAACAGATCTCGCGGCGACAGACAAAAGATCTCTCACTGATCCGCTGAGAGAGGAAATCACATCGCTAGCTTTAGCTTTAATACCATCTACAACACCACCAAATGCATCGCCAACTGATGAAACTCCACTGCTTTCACTCCAGTCGCTCCCGGGTTGAGCGCCTCCCCCATCGGCACTTGAATATCCAGGCGACGAACGAGAAGGCCCACCATTGTAGTCACCCGCGACACCAAGATCTCCTGCACTACCGTAAGACGGTGAGCCACCGTATTCGCTACCGCCGCCTTGATTGGGCATTGACTCTCTCGCTCTAGGAGCAGCATAATCCTCGCCAATAGACAAATGCGAACCTTTTTGCGATTTGCCACCGTGCCTATTGTGCTCACGAGAATTGAAATCAAGTGGCAATCCACGTTCTAGCGCAGTCCAAAGATCAGCTAATGATTCGTTGATCTCCCTCTGAAGTCTGCGTTCCTTTGCCTTATCGGAAAGTTCCAAAAATTTGCTTCGAAGTCGATCTCTGTTGCGTTCCTTCAAAAATTTGTCAATCCAGTTGTGTTCATCACCAGTGGATTGATGTTTAGAAAGCGACCTGTCCTTTCCGGACTCACTGTCTTGCTTTCGCTCTCGCTCACTGTCTCGCACTCGCTCATGCTCAGAAGCGGCTCCAGAATTATCTCTTCGTTCACGGTCTCGATCGTGCTGCAAATGAAAGTCAGGCAGCCCTGAATTATTATGACCGGCCATTCTTCCGGCAGCTCGTGGGAACTCTCTAAAGTCTGTGTCAAAATTAGTTCCTCCAAAGTGCCCTCTAGTGCTTCCTCCACCGGTTCGATCACTAGCACCGAGACCTCGGCGAAATGAATGTATGCTCATTGCGTGTCACCTTGCTGAGTCTGCTTCGCTGGCGTGCAAAGCAGTAGACCAAACACTAATAGCCCATCAATTCGTGCATCCTTGCGATGTATTCCGAATTTGTGGTGCCATTCACTGCATCTCCGGTACCCGACGGATTGAAGTACCAGGATGAAGCTCCATCCCAAGTTCCTGTTGTCTCATATCCTTGCCGCAGAATATACGCGCCCATTCCTAGCTGTCCTTCGACAGTACTGAGGTCATAACCAAGTGTCGCCGCTTCGTCTGCCCAATACTTCGGATTGATCTGTGTGAGTCCATATGTGTTTCCAAATGTAGGGTTGATCTGAACAGCGTTTGGGTCGCCAGCACCACCGGTTTCAATCCATACCATCGCTTTCAACTGGGCTGCCGGCACCCCCCACTTCTCAGCAGCTTCAACTATCTGCGCATCCCAACGATCGACTGCTTCACCCATTGACGGTAGTTCAGCATGATTCTCAGGAAGTTTCTTGTTTGGATCTTCTTGGTCATCTAACAGATTCGGAGGTAATTCCCTATTAAAAGCCATTTCAATTGCGTGCTGATTTGCCTCTGTCAGAGGATCATGTTCAGGTTTACGGTCTGCGCTTCTTCCTTTCTTTTCCTTCCCTGTTCTGTCGAATGGATCATTGCTTGGTTCAGGAGAAACGGGTGTTTGAATTGCCCGATAGTTTCTTTCTATCAAATCATCACTTTGACGCCCCGTTACTGCAGCGCTGGGAGCATTTCCCTTCTTATTGGACATGAACGATTCCAGACTAGAACTTACACTTTCAGGGCAATTACCCAAATTAAGTGCAGGAAGAAAATCACAGCCTGTATTATTTGCTCTATGCTGTGCATAAATTCTGTTGAAAGTTTCGTCCAATTGCAACTGAACGTGATTTCCAAGATCATTTAGAGTTCTATCTGAAAAACGCGGACCTGAATCTCGAGATGAGTTTAGTGATTCAACGGACATATTGTTTGGTGCCTCATTCTTACTAAGTACACAGATATTAGATTTGGACGGTAACAAAGTGGTAAAAGCGCTTGTGCAGCACATCCAGCTGAAGTGGACGTACTGCACTGCGTTTCCCCTGCACAAACATTGAATGTCTAGCGTGGACCAGACGCTTGAGTTGGTCCGTCGATGTATTTATCCAGAATTGCTTTGTTAATTACAATTGGCTGATCTGGAAAGATCAAGTCATAGTCAGTGATTTTGTTCGCTTGAGCTATATCATGAGTGAGCGGATGATTGTAAATGTCGGCTCCTGGTGGCACTTCCTCCATAACTGTTCGTCCAGCAAGGGCATTTATTGCTCTAATCTCCGTATTCACCAAGTCATAAAGAGTATCTCCAGACTGCACTTTGAACGATATCTCGCTGGGTGAGAATGTCACAGGGCGATCGTTCATAGTTTGAGTCTGTGCGGCTTGAATTTCAGCATTTCGCCTTACTTCTGTTTGTTTCGAAGCTTCAGCAATTAAATCTTTGGTGTCTACCTGCTGCCCATTATGGAAATCCTCATTACCTCCATAGATAGTTGGTCGCAATTCACCGCGAACTCGCTCAATGTCCTTCATATCTATTTGCTCATCTGCAAATGGATTTGCAAGGTCAAATAGAGAGAAATTATCCTGGAGATACTGAACGGCATGCAGCTCTTGCTCAGTCAACTTGCTTTCGTCGATCTCTCGCAAAGCGTCGCGCGAAACACTTCCTGAGCCGAAAACGTTATCCCAGGTCGCTTGATTATCGAAAGTGTCGAAAACAGCATTCACATCATTGAACTGTTGTTCGGCAGAGGGACTTTCAATAATGCGCTGAAAGTCAGCGGCTCCTATATTGCCGTCATGCAATCTTGCATCATTGGAGTTAAAGCCAAACCCGCTTCCGTCAAATCGATCAATCTCGTTGGTGTAGTTCGAAAAAAGATACGCGCTCAGTTGATCTAGGTTATTGTCTGAATTATTTCTGACAGTCTGAAGTTGAGCGGCGTCGCCAGAACCAAACAGCTCATCATCTCCACCCACCTTTCTTAGGAATGAATCGGAGCCGGTATCTACCTTGCCGTCAAGATCTCTGTCCATAGAAACGATCATCAGTGGAACTTCGCCATATGATTCGACAAGCCGCTGCGCGTCCTGAGCAGTCATCGACGGCATGCTGTTTATTTCTTCTAGCAGCGCCGAGGGGTCGATCCCAACAGGCAAAGCATCTTGCACAGGAGGTGCTTGTTCAGTAACTGGATAATCCATGAAAGAAACTCCTCATTGAATGAAATAGACATGAAGACGCCGGACGGTGAATCGAGCTCAAGAACTCCGAATCAAACGAGATGCTAGATTCGCCGAGTCATAAAAGGAGTAATCATCGATGACCTCAAGCAAGTTGTGATTTACTGTCAGTTCGATGCTCAAGTCACCTTCGCGCGAAGAAAGCATAGGATTGGCAACTCTCTGGCTGGCGTGCTGACGCATGTAAAACTCGACTTCTCTGATGAATGCGAGGCTACTCATCTGATTGCGCGACTGGAATGTGACAGCGCCGCCACCACTTCCAATCGCCTTATCAAAAACAGTACTCATGGGCGTTAAACCTCACCGCAACAAAATCTAGATTGCTGCTAAGAACGAGTGAAGAAGGAGAACTGCAATCGCATTTGTTCTGCAGCGACTACAACCGCAATACTAGGAAGCAAAGGTATCAAAGTTGTAAATCCGCGTGGCGGCAATGCCGGCACTTTCGAATTCGCTATATAGAGGTTCGACAAACGGAGCAAACCGATGACGAGCGATGCATTTTCAAACAGCCCGATTGAGCGCGCTGAATTTACGACTTATTTACTCCATCTCCTGACAATCACAACATCGGACCGTCAGAGGAGAATTACCGATGCCACAGTTGCTTGTTGTCGACAGCATTCCTTTTGCCAGGCAGCACGCCATCAGCATAGCCACGTCCTTGCTGCAGAGAAATTTGGACTTGAAGATCATCGAGGCCAGAAACAATGAGGAAGGGTTGCAAGCATTTCAATGCTATGGACCCGAGATGGTAATTCTCGATATTAGTTTGAGTGGCGCTGGTGGATTGGCCTTGGCTAAGGCAATTTGGGAAACTGAAAGAAAGACCAAAATTCTATTCTGGGTGCACACGCACAGCGATGGCTATCTTGGGGAGGTTGTGCGTGCAGCTGGGGGCGCAGGTCTATTCGGGTATGTTCTCAAATCCGAAGGTGACGAAAAACTGCGTTACGCAATGATGGCGGTCTTCCTGAACAATCATCAATATACGGACCCATTGGTTCGCGCTTCCATGACGCGACCAGCACAGCAAAGCGATTTTCTGACCAACGCTGAGATGGAAACATTGATAGACATTGCATTAGGTTTGACAGACCGAGCAATTTCAGCTCGCAGTAAACTCACTGTGCGTGGTGTGCAAAATCGTCTTGCGACCCTGGCGCATAAGATCCTACGAAAAGATCATTGGAAGCTGAGACAGAACAATGAGCTGGAAGTTTTCAATCCTCGGACACGGCTGGTTATGGAAGCCCTGAGAAGAGGCTACCTGCGCCTGGATCAGCTACAAGCGGCGGAAGCAGAATGCGAGACATGGCTAGGGTTGTCGCAAATGGCCAAACCAAGTTTGAAAACGCAAGGAACGCAACCACAGCTGGCCAGTCTTCTACCTGAGCAGCGTGTGTCTCAAGCACAACTCAACTTCTCGGTTTCGCAAAATACAAATACAGTTGTGCCGCCGAGTCGGCCTTCGACACATGCCATCTAGCTTTTGAGTGAAAGCTGTCAACCGTCTATGGGAATCGTGAAGTGAAAGGTGCTACCTTCGTTCTCTTTGCTGGTGACCCAAATCTTTCCTTTATGAGCTTCAACAAGCATTTTGCATACAGCCAAGCCAAGACCGGTGCCGCCTTTGACTCGTGAATCAGACAACTCCACTTGCTTGAACCGATCAAAAATCTTGTCGATAAAATCGGCCGCAATTCCTCGACCTTGATCAATCACCTGAAATTCGACTGCCCTTTCCACTTCGAGAACGCGAACAGTTACTGTTCCTCCGGAGTTAGAAAACTTGATCGCATTCGACAGCAGATTAACAAGTACTTGTATCAGTTGATCCTCATCGGCAAAAATTACCGCATCACAAATATCCTTAACAAGCAAAACTTTTGAACGTTCGGCAAGAGACTGGACAGAGTTGAGAGACCTGTCTACAACGTCCTCAACCTGAGTATGAGAGGCGACGATTTCGATATGTCCGGCTTCCATTTTTTCCAATTGAAGCAAGCTATTTATCATCGAGATCAAACGCCCTACATCAGCCTCTGAATACTTAGCTTTACTGTGCATTTTTTCGGGAGTGCCATCATAGAAGCCGCTAGAAAGCATTTCCAAGAATGCTTGAATTGAAGTTAGTGGTGTACGCAAATCGTGACTGACCATATTGACGAAGTCACGTTTCAAATTCTCAATTTGTTTTTTCTCGGTAATATCGTGAGCTACGCAAAACATTGCCCCATCAACGCTGGACCAGCCACCGCTCCAAAGGAGTTCAACATAGTTGCCATTCTTGTGTTTAACGGCATTTTCTAGTTCCAGTTGAGTTCCATCTCTCTTGGCAGTTTTGAAGGTCTCATTGGTCTTCTCTTTATCAGTTTCGCGAACAAGCGAAATCAGTTTTTTCCCGAGAAGCTCCTCCGGCTTGTATCCCCAAAGTTTCAGAGCAGCAGAATTGACTTCGCGAAAATTTCCTTCTTCAGTGATAGAACAAATGACGTCTACCGCATTCTCTGTCATCGCACGTTCTTTGCGCGTCAAGTCTTCGAGTTCATTTGCCATCCAGTGAAAGCTTTTGTCCAGCTCCGATATCTCGTCGCCACCTTTCATTCGCTCATGCAGTGGCATACGAGAAGCAAGACGAAAGCTGTTATCCGTAAGAATCTTCAATCGACTTGTAATCTGACGTCCGAAGACTAGAGATAAAACTACCGCCACAATCACATTTGCAACAATGCCTGCAATGATAATCGCCCACACGAACTGACGACTGTTTGCACTTTGCCGGGCGCTGGTTTGTTGAATGTCGGAAGTAGCGTTGCTGAAAACCTCTTGTTTGCTGCTTAGAGAACTTCTCAAAGCCTGCAATTGTCTGTCAGATTCTCTCATCCGAAACTCGACTACTTGCTTTGGCGCAGTAGCCAGCGCTTTTTGCGTTTCCTCAATCTCTTGCAGGGCTGAAAGCGCAGCATCCTTTAATTGAACAAACGCTTCTTTCTGTGGCGAGGAAACTAATCCAGCTTCGATTCTTTTCAATGAGCCGGAGAACGCGTCTTTTCTTTTTTGCAGTTCAATCGAGAAAAGTGGCGCGTTGCTTTCCGCAAGACCTGCCAGCGCTCGTTGCATCTCATCCAGACTTTGTAAGAGACTGGATGACTCCATTATCAATGTCTTTGCCTGCCGCTCTCGCTCGACTTGCTTCTCTGACTCTTGAAACTGCAAAGCCAGAAATCCCAGAATCAGCAAACCGACAAATACTGGAAGCAGAGCTACCAGCAAACCATACTGACCGATTTTAAGGTTAAATCCCATGCTACTGTCGGGTCTCAAGAAAAAACGTGATGGCAGTCCCACTGGGTAAAATATTACAGGCTCGATGCAAACTACTTACCCGGTAACTGGATAACCACTGTCAGTATGGCAAAACTACTCATAGTCGAAGATGATGACAATCTGGCAGATTCAGTTACTGAGCTGTTGAAAGCCGAAGGGCACATGGTGGAACATGTCAGTTCTGGAGCCGATGCGCTCACGCTGCTAGCGGTTTCTCAGTACGACCTTATCGTGCTGGACCTGGGCCTGCCAGATAAGGACGGGGTCGACATATTGCGCAACTACAGGCACCGCGGCGGAGAAGGCAAGGTGATCATACTCACGGGACGCGGCAGAATTGAAGAAAAGGAGCTGGGTCTGGATTCAGGTGCTGATGATTATCTGACGAAGCCATTTCATGTCAAAGAATTGGCGGCGAGAGTTCGTGCACTTTTGAGACGACCGGAAGGCGTGCAAACCAACGTTCTAAAAACTGCGGAATACGAGTTGAACGCCAAAACGTTTACGTTCACAAAGGATGGAGTTGAAATTCCTCTGACGCGGCGGGAATTTGCTCTGCTCGAGTTTCTCATGCGCCATCCAAATCAAGTTTTCAGTCCCGAAGCGATCATTGCCAGAGTTTGGCAATCGGACACGGAAGCGTCGACTGATGCGGTGAAGGTTTACGTCAATCGATTGCGCAATAAGCTCGGCGATACGTTGCAGGCGGAAATTAAAACCGTCTACGGCGTCGGGTACAAATTCGAAACAAAAACCACGGACAAGAAATAGCGCGCACTAGTCATTAGCGCCGCATCACTCCTGCATCACAAGACTTTAGCGAACGAGTCCCCAGGTGCCTTCGACGGTGTGCTGAGAGAGCACCATGCGCAGGTGGCGAATTACGGAGCGAAGTCCTTGTGCATCGCAATCAGACGGCGCCGTGAAAAGCAACGCTTTCAGTGAAACAATTGCGGTTTTGAGAACCTCGATACTGTCTGTTTCATCAACAAGATCGAGGCAATCAGCAACGCGATCGCCCCAGAGGCGTGCGCGGCGTTTCACTTCGAAGGGCAGTTTTCTGTAGCTTGCTTGCGTACGTGCCGGAGCGCCGTCGAGCAGAATGTTGTTGATTACCCACTGACGTTGCTCGTCGTAACCATGACCGAGCGCAAAAAGATTGCGGCTGGGGTCACCGTAGAAAAGATATTGTTCGACAGATTGAATGATTTCTTTGGTCGGCTTCGGACCAGCAAGATTGCGAGCGTAATATCCGCGCCCTTTTCGCCAAGCACCAGGGATGATACCAGGCGGCAATCCACCAAATATATCTCTGACCTCTACTAGATTATCTTCGAGTTCAGAAACCGGGCAAATGTACTCTTTCAGATAACTGATGTTACTGGGCAGCTCTTGCAACAACTACCAAATCCTCACAAACAGCGATCAAATTCATTTGAATTCGACTCTCCTATGTTAAGTCGTTGAACGATCATTGTCGAGCAAAGTGAGCGATTACTTATCGCTTGAAAACCCTGCGTAATCTCCCTACTCTGAGGGATTTTGTGGGGATGTAGTTGTGAAGCGAGCCGCCGCCCCATAGTTTTCAGGAATCGCATTCAACAGATTTAATGGCGCAAAAATCGCCGGCGGTTTCGCAACAGAAATTTAGAGTGCGAAATCGATTTTTGTTTTCTGAACAACATTTCTGTGAAAACTACCAGGAATCAGTGCCGCCCCCACCAAATCCGCCGCCGCTAAAGCCGCCGTCGAATCCACTGAAGCCGCCACCGCCGCCGAAACCACCCCAGCCACCATCACCGCCACCACTGCCGCCGCCGCCGGAGTAGCCGCTTCGAATAGCCGGCGGCTGAGTAAAGCCGGATTGAATCGTATACATGCCGCGCCCAAGATCATCGAAGTACCAAACGGGATCGAAAGCGGAGAAGGTAGCGCCGTCGTTATAGGGTTGATACCAATCCGGTGGAGTTACAAGCAGTTCTTTAAATTTCTCTGCCCACATGTCCGCGCAGCCCAATACCATCGCGTAAGGCAAAAGCCTTCCAAAGATGGTCGGATCTTCTTTCGCAAGGACCGCTATACGCTGCTTCTCAGCTTTCTCGACGAATCGTTTGAACGACAAGCATTCCGAAAGAGTCTTCGAGCCGAGGTCGGTACGTGACGGCATGGCACCGGCCGACAAAAGGGTGATCAAACCGGACAGAACCAGACCGCCACCACCGGCGACACCTTCATTCCATGTGTGCAAAGCCATGTATATACCGGCGACAAGAATCAAACCAAGTCCAATCGCACGGAAGAGGGCGCGGTCATTGTCGGGATGTCGTGTGAAATAGCCACCATTCAGGAGCTGCTTCCAGATGGAATTTTTGATGTCGACGATATGCGGTTGAAACTTACCTTGAAGCGAGGACAAATAAGTCGTGTCGCAAACGTATCCGAAGAGCGCAGCCATGAAAAATGTTTCGTGTTGTTTGAGCGGGATAGCGTTGGCAGGAGGCGACAACTTCTTAAACTCGTAGTCCTTGTCACTCATCATCAGAATGCCGTTATAGGGCAATTGTCTTATCCTGAGATAGCCTCGCGCCGCAAGATCGATCAGCGTCGACGTCACGTCAGGCATGTCGACTTTCTCATCGATCAATGTGCCGACTTCTGCCGGTGTGAGATCCGACGGAGGCGTGAATTCAACACCCACAGCGCGGCGCGGACCTCGATCTTTTCCTTGAAAAACCCAGTAGAGATAAAGCATGATTGAAGTACCGGCCGGCAATACAACCAGCGGATACCAATCCAAAAACCAATCTCGGGCTTGCTGAATTTTTGTCGGTTGTGGAATTGCTGCAGCCGGAAGTCCTGCAACAATGGTCAGCCCTTCACCCGGATTTAAATTCTTGGCACTAAATGTGATGTCGTCGGCATCACGTGTAACAGTAGCGTGTTTCTTCGAGCCGAAGTAGCCGACATAAGATGTCGTTCTGATGTCTTTGATGTTTACGCCTTGCGGAAAAGTGAGTTTGGCAGTAGCTAAGTCGACTGGAAATTTGCCTTCGTTGCCATTGACGTTCCAGTAAAATTCAGGACCGCCTTCCAAATAGTTGATCGCGCGTCGAACGTCGTAGTCAATTTTGTATGTCATGACTCCGGAAACTTGAACATCCGGATCGCCAATCTGCAACACAATGTCGCGGGCGGCTCTGTGAGCTTCGTATCTGTAAGGATTGCCTCTTTGATCCTTTACACCGGTAAAGTTCAAAACAATGTTGTACAAGCCGCCTTTACGGTTGTACACAGTTGGTATGAAGCGGCGAATACCATGGCGCCGATTGGTGCCGAAGTCCATGACCAATGTTTCTTCAACATGCGCTGTTCCATCTTTGTCGAGCTTAATATCAGCATTGAATGACTTGATTCGCTCGGCAAGGGCTGGATTTGTAGAAACCAAAAGAAAGCACGCCAGTAAGGTCAGCCTCGTCAGTCCGGCGACCTTTGAGCTGAAGAATTTCATTGAGACCTCTTGTTTTTGAAACAACTTGGGTTGAAAAACGACTTGGTTTACAAAACACTTGGGCGATTCTTTTTTCGGCGACTGACGTTGTTGAAAACTATTCCCATTCTTATGGTTCGACCGCCTGGCAACGCCTTCTTTAATCAAACAATTATATATGAGTCTTTCTGCAACGACGAAAGCTCAATGTCCAACCAGGCGGCGGTTTCGTAGCGCTCTTGCAATGAATTGGCGGTCAGCTTAGCGACAATCGCGTCGAATTGAGGAGACAAACCGTCCACTTTCGCCGCAGGATGCAATTGTGTAATCGGCGGGGGGTCGGAGCCGACAGTCAAGAAGTAGAGGGTCGCACCCAGCGCGTACAAATCGCTCTGTGGGCACGGCTGTCCGCGAAATTGCTCGGCTGGCGTGTAGGAATGTTTGCCGACACAATCTCCATCTTTGACGTTGGCAGAACTTCCCGCAACACTGAAGTCAATGACTTTGATGCTGCCGTCAGGCATCAGAATAATATTGTCTGGTGTGAAATCTCTGTGCACGATTGGCGGAACGATTGAGTGAAGGTAGGTGAGAACCTTACACATCTCGCCGCCCAACCGTACTGCTTCAGCTTCAGAGACAGGTCCTTGGCTAGCGACCAGTTGTCTCAAGGACCGACCTTCCACATGTTCGAGAACCAGGTAAACGCGCCTATCCTCAGTAAAGACATCATGGAGCTTCACAACTTTCGGATGTTCCAAACGCGCCAGAATCGAGCCTTCGTTTTCAAAGTCTGCAGCAGATTCAATCAAGTTACCCACATCATCGTCACCAGTCAAAATGAATTCCTTGATGACAACAGTTTTCTCCTCTGCTGATTTCGCGAGATAAACGTTCGCCTGCCCACCTGAGTCGAGCTTGCTCACGACCTCAAGCTCCCCATTTCTCAAACGATCTCCGGCATCGAGCAATTCTTTGCGCTGGCGGTCGCTTTTTGAAGTTAGTAAATCAAACCAAATCTGCGTATAGCGAGTTTCAGCAAGAACAGCTGATCCCAGTAGCACCTGCTGCACATTATCAGGCACCACCACAAGCGGTGCCCACTTCCTTATCGCGTAGAAAACCCGAGCACGGTCGTCTTTGTTCATTTGCCACAGTCGCAATTTGATCGATTGAGCGACCGAACCAGCCGTACGGAATTCAACAAACTCGCAGCGACCAATGCGATCTACAATCGCATCCGTAAACGCGGCGCCTTTATTCAGAACTCTGTAGACAATACTGTCTTTGGAAAACAACGAGTCAGGCAACGGATATAGTCGACCGAAACCACCTTGTGTAATTTTGACTTCGTGCAAGTCCTTCCACTTAATTTTGACCGGTAAATACTCCGGGTAGCAAAACCACATCAGCTCTGCAAACCAGCCCTTGATGTTTTTCTTGTCGATCGCATTCTCGTCGAGCACAACGTCGTAAGCATTGCTGCTGAAATTGAGCGTGTAGGTAAACCAAGCACGGAAGAAAAGTGCGCTTGCACACCAGCAAAAACTCGAGATGTAGAATCCGATTAGTAAGATGATTTTGGTAAAGCCCGGATCTTTGGACGGATATCCGAGAAGGGCATCAATTCCGAAGAGGTTGTACACACCGATTGTCGCGGCTGTCGGAACGCCCAGTGCAAAGATTGCAAGAAGGGAAATGGCAAATGCCGGGGAATGGTAGAAGTTGGCGCCTTCCTCATCTTCCACCGGCTTAGACACCGATTGCTCGATGATGATCTTATCTGGCGAATACAAATCCGCACGGACATACTTCTCATTTCTTGTGAACATCTTGCGGACATAAGTGATAAACATCCAGACGATGAGAAACGGTCCCGACCAAAACGTGACGCCAGCCATCAGGAAAGGACGAACCTGCCGAACTCCGTCATACACGTAGCCGCCATACTTATTTATGAATCGTAAGCGTGCAACCCAACGCTCGAATTTTTGGCGTGGACCGGCAGGAAGAAACTTACTAAGCTCCTGATACGCAAAGAGTATGAGCACAACCAGCATGATTGGCAGCAAAAGTTTTCTAAATAGAAACATCGCAACAGGAACGCCGAGGATCACCGCCCAAACTAGCCACGGCTTTTCCTTCACAATCTGTTCCATCTTACGAATTGACTCGTGCTCGCAAAGCAGAGTTGGTTGAGAAGGCTCTTTTGCTTGAGAATTGGAAACTGACTCGACCGGTGCTTTAGAACCTTCAGCGGCTGACTCAGGATTCGCGACCGCCCCTGTATCGGAAGCAACCTCTGCCTGTGGTTCTGACACGGACTGCGCCACTGGTTCAAAAAACACGTCAACAGTGGAAACAGAAACCGGTTCGCAGTTCTCTTCAACGACAAGCTTCGGGCTCTCCGTAAGAGCGGTTGGAGGCTTAGGTTTCTTCGCAGTTTTGTTGCGGTTTTTAGTTGCCATCTAGTGTTTCTCAGAATCAGCTTTTTGTCTGACCTTTACTTTCTTCTTCTGACCAGTCTTTACCTTTAGTGTCTGTTCCGGCAATGCCTCAGCCATGAGTTGGATGGTGCGTCCGGCAAGCTCTGCCTCGCCCACGTCGGCAGGAGCGTTTGCCGGAACCTGTGCTGGAGCAGGAGCAGGTGAACTTTCTGTTTCTGTTTCTGTTTCTGTTTCTGCTTCTGTTTCTGCTTCTGTTTCTGCTTCTGCTGCAATTTCTAATACGGAAGGTGCAGTACGAGCAGATGTCGCAACGTACTCTTTGTCTAGCACAGACATCAAGATCTGCCTTACAGATTGAATGCTTTCCGGTCTGCGCTCTTCTTCAAAGTCTGTCATAGCCATGATCAAATTGCGCATTAGCTGAGCAGACCGTCCACTGCCCAACTCCGGCTCACACTGCTGAAGTGCAACCGGTTCTCTAGCCGTCAGCAGGAAATTCATTGTCACACCGAGACTGTAAATATCACTACGCTTCGACGCTCTGCCACGCAGCTGTTCCGGCGCCACATAGCTTTGCTTGCCAATTAACGTTCCGGTGATGCCTTCTATAAATTGATGTGCAGCGCCAAAGTCAATGAGACGAACCCCATCGTGCTCACCGACAACAATGTTTTCTGGCGTGACGTCTCTGTGAATAATGTCCTTCGCGTGCAAATGTTCCAGCACATCGCACAGGCTAAGCGCCCAGTTTGCGACATCCTCAATGTTTCGTGCACCGTATGTATCGACTACGGTCTTCAGGTCCTGCCCTTTAAAGTGCTCAAGCAGAAGGAAGTGATTGTTGCCCTCATTGAACGCATCTATCACCCGTGCAATACCTTCATGCTTCAACTCGCGCATTAATTCACACTCCCGCTGGAAAATTCGAAGATGTTCGCGAGATGTTTCGTGTCATGGACATGCCGCCAGAAGACTTGCGACTTTTGCTGGAACGCATTGACGAACATGCAGAAGACTGCGAACTCACAGAGGACATTGTGGCACTGAGAGTCAAGCTTTCCAAAGAGTCAGAAGCAAAATCAACCACAGATTCGAATTCCAAGAGAGGTAAATTCAAATCTTCGATTTTCGTTCCGTTGGTTGGCGGTGAGAGAATTGAAAACCACC
>JYMV01050108.1_pt2 | contig 34648 bp, 24 predicted proteins | sample 338911 | NCBI WGS metagenome assembly JYMV01 (sample SAMN03354496, study PRJNA234377) | hydrothermal vent metagenome | biome: Deep sea; feature: Hydrothermal plumes at the Eastern Lau Spreading Center, Western Pacific Ocean; material: Seawater | place: Tonga | collected 2009 | depth 2000 m m
CAGCCACAGCACGCCCGGCACTTTCCATAAGTGTCACACCGGGTATACCCAGCTCTTCCATAGTGACTCTGTCCACTTCTCTTGCTTCCAGCGTGGAAAGGATCCTCATTGCGGCATCACCATGGCTACTGCCGTTGCCAGCGAATCTGTGTGAGAGATGGAAACCTGGCAGTGATAAAATCTTTTTAGATCAAGATGCAAGAATACCTCCGGTGGGCCGTTATCCTGCCGGATAATCTCAATACCACTAAGCGGAATATTTTCCTCTCCAGACGCAAGAAGGGCCTTCTTAACTGCTTCTTTGGCTGCAAAGCGTCCGGCGAGGTGCATTTCAGGCACGGCACGCTCTCGGCACCATTTCACTTCACCCTTTGTGTAAACGTGATGGTAAAATCGTCCTCCGTACTCCTCGGAAAGCTGGCGAATCCGGGAGACCTCTACAATATCGGTGCCCAGTTTGCTCTCAGGCTTCATTCAGTGAATCAACAATACCAACAGTCTCGAAAATATCTTCCACGTCCCAGTCAGCACCTGATTCCACGGTGCCAAAGGTGTCCCCGTAGCGCGCAAATATTGTACGGATTCCCAGCTGATGAGCTCCCTCCATATCACGCTCGGGCCAATCTCCTACCATAAGCACCTCCTTCTTGGTCAGATTCAACTGCTTTAGAACCATACTGAAACCCTTAGGAGACGGCTTTCGTTCGCCCACATCATCAAAAGTGAGAACCAGATCGAAAAAATGGTGGAGGTTAAGATAGCAGATCCTGAGCCACGCCTCGCGCCTAGGCGCGTCCGAGACGATAACAAGCTTGATACTCATTTTCGCCAGGGTAATAAGTGTTTTCTTCACACCGGGGTAAAGGGTGAGTGCCGCATCCCGTGCCCGCCTATACGACACTATTCCCGCTGCTAGGAATTTGTAATCCACTTCTCCGGTAGTTTCTTTCAAATAATCGTTGAAGATCTCCTGGTTTTCCCATCCACTGGTCTCATAAAGCTCCATTATTCGATCATATGACTTTTTTGGGTCCAACTGGAGCCCAGCTTCGACCATACCATCTACAGCTGCTGAAATAGCATTCTGCTTCATATTTTTGAAATCGAGAAGCGTATTATCGAGATCGAAGATAACGGCTTTGATCATAGTAATATAAAAATAAGGCTAGCCTTCCAGATTAGAAAGAGTAGATAAAAAAAGGGGCGCCGAAGCGCCCCGTTAAATCTTCTCAGGGATTCCTGTATTTTCCCGGGTTCTTGATCTTGTCTATTTCATACTCAGCATTCTTGCGCCATGATCTGTCTTTCCTGGCATTTTCGAAAGATGCAAGCGCGGCTGTCTTATTACCCAAACAAATCTCAGCTATGCCAAGCTCATAATGTGCCGGTGCGTAACCTGATTTCACATCAAGGGAGGAACGGGAGGATTCCTTCGCATCGTCGCAACTACCTTTAACATTTTGCGACTGGGCCAGCAGAAACCACGCTTTGTACAGTCTAATATCTAGAGCTGTAGCTGTAGAGAGTGCACTAATGGCATCGTCCCATCGCTCCTGAGTCACATATATCTGCCCAAGATCCGCATACGCTGCGCCGTAAGAAGGGTCAACCTGAATTGCCTGGTTGTAAGCTCCTTCAGCCGATTTATAATCACCTTGTTTCATTAGGATTTTAGCTTTCTGAACCAGCGCTTTAACATTGGTGGGGTCGGCACCCACAGCACTGTCAAGTGCATTGATAGCGCTGTCATAATCGCCGTTACGTTGGTAAGTGAGCCCTAATGCAAACCACCCTTTAGTATACCCAGGATTCATTTCCACTGTTTTCTTATAGTTTACCAGTGCCAGTTCATAGTCTCCCAGTTTTGTGTTCAGGTAGCCAAGCTGGAAGTAGGCCTGATAGTAGTTTGGATTCAACCGCAACACTTCGTTAAAATACTCCTCAGCTCCCTCGTAGTCACCTCTCCGGAGAAGCTGATTCCCCTCGTTGTAGGCACGGTCCGTCAAACCTTTCAGTGCAACTCTCGGCCTCTCATAATTGGGATCAAAACTCATTGCTTCCCGAAAATATTTGGAAGCTTCACTAGCCTGATCTGAACGCATATAAGCGATACCCGTGTAATACATTCCGGCAGCAGTAAACTCGGGGTAATCCTCAACCACCTTTTCAAACTTTGTTATAGCACCATCAGGATCGCCGCCGTTCAGCGATCTCATAGCGTTCGCCATGGATGAGGCCAGTTGATTCAGATGATCGAACTCATCGCGGTATTCCTGATTTGCCTTATCGTATTCAATAGCATTTCTCAGAGACTCACGAGTTTTATCCAAATCATACTGACGGAGGTAAACTTTGCTGAGGAAAAAGTGTGCATCAGCGGCAGCTGGATCAGCCTGCACAGCAGCAAGAAGTTTGGACTCCGCCTCAGGAAAAAATCCGTCTTCAAACAACTTTTTACCTTCAGCAAAAAGTTGATCACTGCTTTGAGCAGTTGAGATTGTTATGAACCATATTGCTATTAATACTGTCTTTTTCATTCTTAACCCTGTTTTTTATTCAAACCGTGCCGAAGGCGGGAATTGAACCCGCACGTCCTGTTGGACACTACCCCCTCAAGATAGCGTGTCTACCAAATTCCACCACTTCGGCAAACTGAATTAAAGATCTCACTTTTCCTTTTCGTATTCCTGCGGCAGAGAGAGAGGAACAGGCAGATTGGCCGCTGGAGACACAACCTCTTCTCCAGCCATTTTTCTAACGATAGAATCGCCACTGTCCATAGGCACATTCACAAGGCTGATGAGAATGGCCAGAACCATAAACGTTGTAGCGAGCCCCACCGTAACCTTGCTGAGGAAACCGCCAGCACCCCGTCCACCAAACATCGCCGTGGATGAACCACCAAAAGTGCCGGCCAGACCACCACCTTTACTCGCTTGCATGAGAATCACTGTCACGAGTAAAATACTGACGACCACATGCAAAAACACCAGAAATCCGTACATCTATTCTTTTTTCACCTCAGTGATTGTTGTTACAATTTCAGCAAACTGATCGGCATCTAAACTTGCCCCGCCAATTAGAAAGCCGTTAACCTCACTAACTTCACTTAATTCCCTACAGTTCCCGAGGTTGACACTCCCACCGTAAAGGATGGACACCTCTCCAGAAGTACTGGTAAATTCTTTTTCAATGAACCCGCGAATTAACCGGTGAGATTCCTCAATCTGGTCGCCCGTGGCATTTAATCCAGTTCCAATTGCCCAGATGGGTTCGTAAGCAATAACAACCATACTCAACAGCTGTTCGTCTAACTTGGACAGTAAAGCCGTCACCTGATGTTGGAGTACATCGGCGGTTTTGCCGTTCTCTCTCTGTTCAAGTGATTCACCTACACAGAAAATAACCGAAAGACCGCTTTGCAGTGCCGCATTAGCTTTACGACAGACATCCTCATCGGATTCGCCAAACAACGTTCGTCTTTCAGAATGGCCGACAATTACCCACACGACATCACAGGCTTTGAGCATTTCGACGGATATTTCGCCGGTGAATGCCCCTTCCCGTTCACTAAACAGGTTTTGAGCACCAAGACTCACAAAGCCATCATCCCGAAGGGAATTTCCCATTTCAAAGAGCGAAGTATAGGGAGCACATAATATAATGTTGACCTCATCCCAATCCAAAGGCTTCTTCTTCAGTTTCTCGACGAAGTTCACCGATTCTTCAGGAGTTTTATACATCTTCCAGTTTGCCGCTACAACAGGTTTTTTCATCACACCATTTCCAAAGCTTTCATGGCCGGGAGTTCCTTTCCAGCAAGCAGTTCCAGTGACGCACCACCGCCTGTGGAAATGTGTGTCATTTTATTCCATAAATTTAAGTCCCGGACAGCCGATGCTGAATCACCACCGCCAACGATGGAGAGACCTCCCTTCCCAATAATATTTGCCATGGCTTCTGCTACAGCCTTGGTGCCGCCGCTGTAGGCCGCAGTCTCAAAAATTCCCATAGGACCGTTCCAGATAACGGTGCTACTTCTATTAATCGTCTCACAAAATTGATCTATAGTTTCAGGGCCGATGTCAACTCCAATTTCATTGTCATATATCTCAGATACCTTACGAACGGTTGAATCCTGACCTGAGGATATATCCTTGGTAACTACAACATCGCTCGGTAGCTGAAACTCACAGTCCAGTGAATTCAACATTTCAATTGTTTGTTTAGCTTTTTGATATAATGACTTATCATAAAGTGATTTACCAATTTTATTACCAGCAACTTTCAGGAACATGAAAGCCAAACCGCCGCCTATGATCACATTGTCAGCTTCGCGAATGAAGCGAGTCACAAGCGGAAGTTTTGTTCCTATTTTTACACCACCAAGAACAATTGTAAAGGGTTGTTTAGGGCGGATCATAGCAGAATGAAGGAATTTATATTCCTTTTCCATGAGAAATCCTGGGGTGCCATTATGTAGGAAATCAGTGACCCCTACATTGGAAGCGTGGGCGCGATGTGCTGTGCCAAAAGCGTCATTGATAAAGCAGGTACCGTGCTGCGCAAGCCGAGAAGCAAAATCGAGGTCGTTTTTGGTTTCGCCGATATGAAATCGAAGGTTTTCCAAAAGGTGAACTTCCCCCGCCTGGAGATCCTGAGAGACATCAATAGCATCATCAGAAACGCAATCGTTGGAAAACTTGATGGACATTTCAAGGTGATCGCATAAGGCCTCACCCACCGGTACAAGACTCAAATGATCCGATGGAACTCCTCCTGGCCTACCAAGGTGTGACATGAGAACAATAGATGCGCCTTGATCAAGACAATGCTTAATGGTAGGCAAGGCGGCACGGATCCTGAAATCGTCAACCACCTTTCCCTCTTTCATATGAACATTGAAATCGACCCTGATCAATACCCGCTTATTGTCAAACTCCTGAGACTCCAACGATCTCATGTTTTTCCTCGCAAATTCAGGCCGTGAAAATAAGGCGTTCCCGCAGTTAATACTGCAACATATTTCGCACTGGACGTCTTCAGTACCCCGGCACATGCCGAAACTGTAGACCCGGTCGTGAGCACATCATCGATGATCAAAATTCTCACAGGCATCTGAGTAATTGAAGTAAAAGCTTCAGTGACATTATCCATCCTCTCGTTCGCAGTCAGATTTGTTTTGATTTCGTATTCTTTTACCATTGCAAAAGATTGGCTGAGTAAGGCAAATCAAGACGCTTGGAGACGGCCTCACCGAGCAGGACGCTCTGATTGTATCCTCTCTCAGGTAACCGCACGGGGTGCAGTGGAACGGATGTCAAAACATTGAGCTGCAGTAAACTATTTCATCTGTGATGAGCCTTTGATCGCACAAGCGGTAAAAAGGTGAGTATAGGAGATCAAACAATCCTGTTCTTAACAGTGAGTTCAGAAATAAAGTCGACATAAAATTAACCTTCGGTGAAATTTACATAATCATTGAGAACTGTCACCCGTTCGAAAAAGGTTTATTTTGCTTCTGCTGAAGTGTCGTAATATTATACCAGTTATAGGATCGGTTAATAATCAAATTCGGAGATAAATCATGTACAGCTCAGTTGATGAATTCATGAACTCTGTTAAATCGAGAAATCTTGGTGAGGTTGAATTTCACCAGGCAGTCCACGAAGTGGCGGAATCACTGTGGGAGTTCCTCGAAGAGAATCCCCATTACATGGATGCAAAGATTCTTGACCGTCTTGTGGAGCCCGAACGTGTATTGATGTTTCGCGTGCCATGGCGAAACGACCGCGGAGAGACAGAGGTAAACAGAGGATTCCGGGTGGAGTTCAACTCTGCCATCGGACCTTACAAAGGAGGCCTTCGATTTCACCCTTCCGTTAATCTTTCCATTCTCAAGTTTCTTGGCTTTGAACAGGTTCTTAAAAACAGTCTAACTACTCTTTCAATGGGCGGCGGCAAGGGCGGTTCTGATTTCGATCCCAAAGGTAAATCTGACAATGAGGTAATGTCTTTCTGCCAGTCCTTTATGACTGAACTTCAACGCCACATCGGAGCAAACACAGATGTTCCGGCAGGAGATATCGGTGTGGGCGCTCGCGAGATTGGTTTTCTATTCGGTCAGTATAAACGATTAAGAAACGAATTTACAGGTGTGCTGACCGGTAAGGCGCTCAACTGGGGCGGGAGTCTCATTCGGCCGGAAGCAACGGGATACGGCTGCGTCTACTTTGCTGATGAGATGCTTAAGTCACAAGGCGAATCATTTGAAGGAAAGTCAGTGGCCATCTCAGGTTCGGGCAATGTAGCGCAATACGCCGCTGAGAAGGTGAACCAGCTAGGAGGCAAACCGGTGACGCTTTCCGATTCTTCCGGTTCCATCTATGATTCTGACGGTATCGATGAAGAAAAACTGAACTACGTTATAGATCTAAAGAATGTACGGCGTGGCCGCATTCAGGAATATGCCAAAGAGTACAGCTGTGATTTTTTCGAAGCTGAACGACCATGGAAAGTTAAATGTGAGGTGGCACTCCCATCCGCCACGCAAAATGAGATTAACGCTGAAGAAGCAAAGATACTTGTCGACAACGGTTGTCTCTGTGTATCCGAAGGGGCCAACATGCCTACGGAACCTGATGCCGTTAACATACTCCAGGAAAATGGCGTCCTGTTCGGACCCGGTAAAGCAGCCAACGCCGGTGGTGTCGCTGTCTCAGGTTTGGAAATGAGCCAGAATGCCATGCGCATTCAGTGGTCAAGAAAAGAAGTTGACGAAAAGCTTCAAAGGATCATGGTAAACATTCATGATCAGTGTGTCCGATACGGTGATAACGGCAATAAAGTTGATTATGTAAAAGGGGCAAACATCGGTGGTTTCATTAAGGTAGCCGATGCAATGCTGGATCAGGGAGTTGTTTAGGTGACACCATTCTGGCGACCGTTTTCGGAAAACTCAAGACGATTTTTTAATATAAGTCCATCACCCGTGTTCCCATCGATCCAGACACCAACAGGATTCTTCAGCTTGATCCACCGGACGTCATCTGAGAATTCATGCGTCCTTTGAGATCTGAGCCAGTCCCAGTCTATAAAGTCTTTATTATCCGTCACAGTAAAATAACCAATCCTGAAGCTGGTGACATTCTGGAAAAAGTGACTGCCGAAAGACGGGTCAATAGGCTTTCCATCTAGCCCTACTTCCACAATCACCCTCGCCCGGGAGATTTGATTCCAGCGAACGGGAATACCGAGCCAGGGATCAGCACTCCCCCACCGCCCAGGTCCGATCAAAATTGAACTCCCCTGCCTGATCTTTTTGTTAATCTTTTCTATTTTTTCGGCAACTTTGTTTGAATTAGCAAAATCGAATTTTTCAGGATCTACAACAATTAGATTGTAGATGTCATTGAGGTAACCGTTACCGAGAGCCAATGTGCTGGAGCAGACAACCTCGTGTCTGTCCGCTGTCTTGAGTTGAACGCTTCTATCAAATGTATCGCTGGGCATGGGTCTGATCTGGAGCAAGCAGAACTCAGATGGTACATCGGGCTTGACAGAGTAATTACATGCGAACTCCGCTTCAACTGGGCACCCCATGGCTTCGTAACCAAGGGTCAGTATTTCACTGATCAGTTCAGGAAGCGAAAATCCGCGGGACTGAAGGATGCGCGAGAAAGTAACAATCCTAGGACCGTTATAATTGAGAGAATCTCTCACAATGTTGTCCTCTGTAGAAAGCACACTTGCCACATAACGTAATACCCCATCTTCTTCCGCCACTGAGAGTGTTTCTTTCAATAGATTCCCATCTTCTCCGGCGCTTAGCAAATCCTGCTGAGCATCGAGGGAAAGTGCGTAAAACTCTGTTTGTGAATTTTCCAGCATGGCATCAGGTGAATAAAACTGCGGCATAAGGCGCGGATATTTTGGTGAAAATCGAAGAACTTTTCCCCCTTCAGCAATCATCCGGCCCAATCCGAGAGCAAGGTATGAAGCACCGTCTTCCCGTTTCATGTATGATATGGGATAATAATTAATGCTTTGCGCCACGCCGCTGAAAGTGGGATAAAACCGGGAACCGTGTCTCTGCCCTACAGCCTCCTGCATGATTACCGCCATCCTTTCATCTTCCAAGTGATGACCGCTTAAAGCGGTGGTGCTTTTCACCTCCTGAGAGAACATGGACGCGTACACAAGCCTAATGGCATCAGCAGCCTTTGCAACACGAATTTTCAGTGAACGGTCATTGTTGGGTAGTAAAAATGTTGAATAGAGGCCCGCAAGCGACTGATACTGCATATCTTCAAACAACCCTGATGAGCGTATGGCTACAGGTGATTTCATCTTTTTTAAGTAAGCTTTCAAAAAAATCATTAATTCTTTGGGAATGGGTGCACTTAAAAATCTTTTCGCCAAACGCTTTGAATTCTTTGTTTTCAGCGCTGTAGTCCAAAGATTATTCTTATCCATGAACATTTCGAACTGATCCGTACCAATGACAGCCACCTTAGGAATGCTGATATTGACGCCAGGAAACTTCTGTTTAAACTCATCTGATTCCACGAGGGACTGAGCAAATGCGAGTCCGCGAGCTTTGCCCCCTAAAGAGCCTCTTCCAAACTTGATAAAATCAGCAGTCGTGTCCTCATCTCCACCCCTGTACTGGATCACACGACCATGTACTCTGGCCTGCCTGGTCATTCCCACAACTTCAATAAGATACTGCCTCAAGCCTTCCACATTTTTAAAATCCGATGTCTTAACCTTCCTGACGCGGGAAGCGATCCAAAACTCACTGCGGGCGGCCAGCCAATTCGAAAAATGATTGCTGGATGCATGATATTCAATGGATTTGCGCGATACTGTTTCGAGCACTTTCTCCATTTCCTTGAGCGTTGAAGCCCTCCCAACTTCCTTACCACTAGGAAGACGAAAAACAAAATCACCAAAACCAAAATTCTGACGTATAAAATCAGACATATCCTGTAAAAAGGTCGAGGATTCTTTATAGAGAAATCTTGCATCAAGTTTACTAGCCCAAGTCTCTCCCTTAGGCTTTGTGCTTTGCAAAAGAATGGGCATTGCGGTTTCCCGGTCTCGAATCCAACGGGCAAGTTTGAACCCCGCCGAAATATCAGATTTTCCATTTATTGGGAATCTGATATCAGAGATAACACCCATAAGATTATCACCACACATGGCAATTAACTCAACAGCTTCCTCATAATTAGAGGCAAGGAGGATCTTCGGCCTCGCTCTCAACCGGAGTAGCCTATGAGTATCGTTCAAACTTTCGTCTATAAGGGATATGGTGTGATGCATTACTTCTCTGTAGATGCGCGGCAAAATGATGGAGTAAAACCGGGGACTGTCCTCCACTACCACAATAACACGTATATCTCCCATCTCCATATCGCTTTCAACATTTTTCCTGTCCTCAACATATTTAATGATTACTGGAAGTACGTTCGCATTGCCACTCCAAACGAACACTTTATCAATAGCATCCCCCTTCAAGAGTACTTTCATTCTTTTCAATTCTGTGGCATCAAATACCAATAGAATAACGGGTAAATCGGGGCGATCTTTTTTCACCAGTTTTCCAAAGGTGATGGGATCCATGTCCGCAATCCTCTGCATGGTAATGATTAGATCAAAACTTCTCTCCTCCAGCATTTTCATGGCTTCGGAAGCTGTAGAAGCGCGAGACACATGAGGTGCATAATGAAGGTGCATCCCAATATATTCAGTGAGAATTTGTTCAGTTAAACGCCCGTCTTCTTCCAGGATGTAAGCATCATATGGGGATGCCACCATTAGGATCTCATGAACACGAAAAGGAATTAGATCATGGTAATTCCACTGCGGTGGTGAGGTGACTTCAAGACGAGTCATTATCTATAATTACATAGTAAAGGTAAAAGATACAAACAGAGATTGAGATGAATGTGAGTGCTCAGTCGAGCTGAACCGAAACAATCTTTGAGACACCCGACTGGGCCATGGTGACACCGTAAAGAAATTGCGCCGCCTCCATCGTGAGTTTATTATGCGTCACAATGATGAACTGTGTCTTTTCGGAAAACTTCCCGAGTACGCGAGTGAATTTGGTAATATTGTTATCATCCAGAGGTGCGTCCACTTCATCGAGAATGCAGAATGGACTGGGCTTCACAAGATAGATAGCGAAAAGAAGCGAAATAGCTGTCAGCGCCTTCTCACCTGAGGAGAGCATCCGCAAGTTTCTGGTATGCTTTCCAGGTGGCTTGGCGATAATATTAATGTCGGCTTCCAGCGGATCATCGTCACCTATCAATTCGAGATCCGATTCCCCTCCCTCAAAAAACATGGTAAATGTCTTTTTGAAATTGGTCCGAATCTGCTCAAATGTTTCCAAAAACTGTTTTCTGGCTTCCGTATCAATCTTCTTCATTGTTTCAAGAAGCTTTTGTTCCGATTCCAAAAGATCGGTCTTCTGGCGCTGTAAGAATCTCAAGCGGCTGTTTTCCTCTTCGAACTCATCTTTAACGGCCATGTTGATTGGACCAATTCTTTCAATACTTCGCTCGATTTTATCAATCTCCAGTGCCAAATCGCTGTCTGATATGTTTCGCTCCACCACATCAGGAATCTTTTCACCATACTTCTCCTGAACCCTCTCTTTGATGCGGCGTAACTCACCTTCATGATCGGCAATACGAAGCTCAATTCTTTTAGCTTCCTCAGCCATTCGCTCCCGTTCACGCTGTTCTACCCGGATGACCTGCTCCTCCTCTTCAATCTGGCGATATGTCTCCTGAAAAGCATCATCCTTAAGATTTTTGACCGAAAGTGAATTTTTCAACTTGGCTGACAGTTTTTTATGGTTCTTTTCTGCGTCCGAACGCTCTGACTTCATCCCTTTGATCTGCTCTCCTAAAGATGATACTTCGATTGTGATAGCATCTGCTCTCTCATTATTTTCCTTGATAGCCTCACCGGATGCTTTGATTCTGAATTCAATATTGTCCTGACTGCCTTCAAGAGAAATGAGCTGAATTCTACAATCTTGGACATTTTGGTTTTTCTCTTCTCTTTCATTTTGAGCAGTTTCCACCCGCCTTTTTGCCTCATTCAGTTTTGTCTGAAATGTGGCCAGCTGTTCTTCCTGAGTTTTCAGAATCGGGATAAGATTATCCAGACTTTTTTGATAGTTAAGCAATTCAGATTTCACGGAAATGATCTCATGGGTTGTAGCTTGCTGTGCTTCTAGATTCTGTGAAATACCATATTCTATTCTGTTGATATCGTTTTCAGTTTGGGTTAGTAGATCGATAACATCCCGAAGATCAGTTGATAGCTTCCCATGTTTTTTTTCAGCATGATCAAGGGCCACGTCCATAGAGTTGATCTTCGATTTCACCTTTTCACTATGTTTAACCAGTTTGCCGATCTCTCTATCCAGAGAATCGATCCTCTCTTTGCGGCCAAGAAGTGTAATCCCATTACTGCTCTCCCGTGACATAATGAGACCTGTGCCTGCATAAAGGTTACCCTGCAAGTCTACCACATTACTAAAATAATCACCTCCGGTGAGACACTTTTCGGCATCAGCGGATTTTTTCACAATGGGAATCCCTTTAAGAAAACAGTCAACGATAGGCTGGTACCTGCTTTCGCACTTTACAACAGATGACGCATCAACACCGATCTGGGATTCTTCAGCTGTCGATACTCTGTTGAGAACGGCATCCAGCGGAATGATCCACACTCTGCCCATACCATCATCTGAAAGCTGCTCAATGAGCTGCAAGGCGTCGCTCCTCTTTTCGCAAATAAGGCTTTGAGAGACGGGTCCCAGTGCCGCCTCCACCGCCGAGCGGTATTTTTCCTTCACATCTATAACATCAGCCACGGTACCGAGCACTTCCGGAAATTTTCCTCTGTTATTCAAAACGTGGCGAACGCCGCCGGAATAGCCTTCTCCTCTCTCAACCACTTCCCTGTAAAACTGAAGTTGAGATTCCAGAGTCTCCACACGGTTCGCTATGCGATGAAACTCCAGTGTATTGTCATGTTTCTCAGCCCTAAACTGGGTGATTGACGATTCCAGCTCTTCCATTTCCACTTTTTTCTCATGAACGGTATTTTCACATTTTTTTCTTTTTGCAATGAGCAACTTCTGTTCCGACTTAAGCCGTTTAATATCTTCATCGTGATTGGCTGAACGCTTTTCCATTTCTGAAAGAGCCTGCGATTTTTCATCAACGATTTCCTCCGTTCTTTCCCGAAGAGAACGTGAATTATTTAGTTTTTTTAGATGTTCTATCTGTGTTTCGGACAAAAAATCAAGTCGCTTTCTGGAATCACTATATTTTGCATCGCTACTGTCAAGGGTATCTTTCAAAGACTCGTACTCTAATGTCACCGATTTAACTTTCGGTTCTAAGGCCGCGGACTCGGCATCCAGCTCCTTAATGCGGTGATAGTGAGATTTTTTCTTCCTCTCACCGTCAATCTTCTCATCATTCAGGCGTTCAATGGTCTGTTCAGCACCTCGCTCCTGCTCAGACAGGATAAGCATTTGATTACTGCAGATCTGCCGTTCCTCGGAAAGTGAATCAATTTCAGACTGGATCTTGGACAGTTCCTCCCGCTGCTTCTCATATTCCTTGCGTAATTTTTCAAGAGAGTCCTCCCGACCTTTCTCTTCATCCATACGGGTGGAATGTTGTTTGCCAAAGGTGTCAACATTTTTCCTGAGAGGATCCAATTCTTTCAGGATGAACTGACGCCTGAGAGACGCAAGAGCAATCTCGCTGTCCCGCAACTGTTCTACCAGCTTTGCATGCCGTTTGTACCGCTTCATCTGAAGCTGCAGACTGTGCACCTTATTTTCCACTTCACTAACGATGTCATCGACTCGTTCCAGATCCGCATGTGTGGCGTCGAGCTTTAAGAGTGTCGCCCGCCGCTGATGCCGGTACTTGTTGATTCCTGCAGCCTCTTCGAACATGCGGCGGCGATCCTCGGCGCTTTCACTGAGGATATGTTCGATCATTTTAAGCTCAATAACGGAATAGGCATCGGCACCCATACCCGTATCGACAAAAAGGTTGTGAATGTCTTTCAAACGGCAACCGTTGCGGTTGATCATATATTCACTTTCACCATTGCGAAAAATGCGGCGGGTAATCTCCACATCGTTGTATTCAAGCGGTAGCATCCCCTTGTTATTGTGAACAGTGAGAGAAACTTCGCAGACACTCAATGCCTTCTTGGCATCCGACCCGTTAAAAATAATGTCATCAAGGCGGGCTGACCGAAGCAAGCGGATTTTTTGCTCTCCCAAAACCCAGCGAACGGCATCCACAATATTCGTTTTGCCGCATCCGTTGGGACCCACCACAGCTGTAATCCCTTCACCAAACGATAGACGTTGTTTATTTGCGAATGATTTAAAACCGTGCAGCGCCAGTTCTGATATATACATACCTATCCCTGATTAAGATTTAAATATGATTCTTATAAAAAGATAAGTCCGAGGTATCATTCTGAAAATTTCTCCGCGATTGAGAAACCTAGCCGGGCGGCCAGCTCATTTTTCGTCCCCCAAGTAGATGAAGATGAATATGAAAAACAGCCTGACCCGCATCGCTGTTGCAATTGAAAACTGTCCTGTAACCGCTTCCGGAGATGCCTCGCTCATCAGCGACTTGTTTTGCCACCAGATGAAGTTCACCTACTACATCACGGTCATTAATGGAGATGTCATTCAAAGTTGGGATATGTTTCTTAGGTATGATCAAAACGTGATGTGGTGCCTGAGGACTGATGTCGTTGAATGCGAGAACGGAATCAGAATCATAGACAATATCACCAGGAATCTCCTTATCCACAATTTTGCAAAAAAGACAGTCACTCAACAGCCGGCTCCTGACTTAGAATCTGCTCACTAAGCGCCACGGACACAATAGCGGCTGTTTCGGCCCGGAGACGTCTGGAGCCCAGTGACGCATGCCTAAAGCCAGCAGCAGAAAAGGTCTCTACTTCCGTGGGCGAAAAACCACCTTCAGAACCAACTGCAAGCCAAACTTCAGAACAGGGCGAAGACGACGTTAGATGAGCAGCAAGGGTAACACTCTCAGGTGAATCGTGAAGCACGAATTTGGATTCTCCTGAACTTTTGTCAACCCACGCAGAAAGCTTTTGGACATCATTTACTTCAGGCTGCCCACCCCTACCGCACTGTTTCATGGCGGAAAGGGAAATTTTTTGAAGCCGTTGCAGGTTGATGCTCAGCTTAACGCTGTTTTCCAGAACCAGTGGTGTGATAGAACGAACACCTAATTCCGTACATTTTTCGATAACGGCATCCATCTTCGCCCCTTTTAAAATACCGATTCCAAGATAGATGTTAATTGCCGGTTCGTGGTAGCGGTCGATTTTGTAATCAATCCTACCCTCTATTCTTTCACCGTTCACAGTTTCCACAACCGCTTCGTAGGCAGCACCCGATCTATCCAGCAATGTAATTCCATCACCCGAATTCATTCTAGCCACTCTGGCAGCATGACGGCCCTCCTGACCGTTCAGGACAAAACGGTCCCCCCTAAGACTTTTGGGATTGATGATAAAGTGTCTGCGCTCCGGCAAGGCTATTTTAATTTTCGGCCGATCATAATCTTCAGGACAGTACCTCCGTAGTGGTCCCGCCCTTCAACCACATCGCCGATACTAATATAATCGTAGCCAAGAAAAAGAGACATGACCCGTTCGGGCTGCATCATAAAATCGATACCGGCACCAAATACAAAACCTCCATTAAATGTCGTCTCAATATTATTCATTTTGTAGGTGAACTTCCCGTACTCGGGAACATCCATAATAATAACGGGGCCCCCTGCCACCATAACAAAAGGTGAAAAATTATTGGCGATTAAACCAATGAAAGGATGGAACTTGAAACCAGTTAAAGCCGGCATGAGCCACAGGTTGAACGGATTAGCCTTGTAAACATACCCTGTCCAGTAATCAACAACAGGCATTTCAGCTTCACCAGTAACGTCCATCATTTTGAATTGTCCGAACCACTGCAATTTTATATTGATAGGACGAGTGAAGAAAAGACTCATACCGTTCCCGAAATCAGCAGTTTCCAGGGAAAATCCAGAAGTGGGTTTGGCTAGCCCCATTCCTAGAAAATCCTCATCGGTCTGAGCCGTCACCGGGCCACCTGAGAGCAACCCCATGATGAAAAGAACCGGAATGAAAATGCTCCGAGGTTTCATTCGCAGCTTCACGACGGATAATTTATAACGATTCCGTCGAGAGTTCAATACGATTCAGTGACTATCTGTATTCTTCGAGCAAATCTTTGGCTTCGCGAACCTCGTCTCGTTCCTCTACCAGCGATGAGAATGAAGGCTTTGTATTTGCCACATTCTCCAGCAAGGTGATGGCCTCACTTTTCTGCCCATCTTTGTGCAATGCCTTTGCAAGATAGACCATCTGAACTAACCTTGCGTCGCCGGTTTCTACGGCTTTGCGGAGCCATACGATAGCATCGTCATTATCCGGCCAAGAGAGTAAAAAGGGTATATAGGGTGATTCATAATGGACAGCCCCGAGCATGAAATATCCCCCTCCGTTCTCGTAAACAGGATCGAGTTCAATAATCTTTTCAGAATGTTCCTTCATAAGGTCCGCTACTCCTTCCCGGGCAGCAGTAAGAATACCATAAGCTTTTGACCAGCTTCCCAGATTGACCAGGTACCAGTAGCGAAATGAAACTGAGTTAGGGTAACGATCTATGTAGTTTTCCGCAAAGCGCTTTCCGCGGTCGAAAATAGCCTTTTTCTCTTCCTTGTTATTTGTAGTGTATTCACCTTTAAAATAGAGAGCTTTAACGAGCATGAGAGCGGCCTCTTTTCCATCTCCACCATCCAGTAAGCCTTCAAAGTATGAAATGGCTGAATCTATGGGAGTAGACACGGCCCTAGAGCCGCTTGCCCCTTCAGACCGCCGGTCATACCATGCTTTCCCTTTATCAATATCGGACTGTCCATGAATGTTCGAAAAAAGAACTAAGCATATCAGAAGGATTGTTCTCATGATCTTTCTCCCTTAGTACTATTTACGTTCTTGGCGGATTAACTTTCATATCAAAGTAACCGCTCAACACTTTCCCACCCACTTTCACCTGAATCCATATTCGGTAATCACCCGCTTCAGAGAATTCAAAGGGTGGGAAGGTAACCGTTCCTTTTTGGTTTTCATTTCCCTGCATTTGGCCATGCATGGAATGATCCATCTCTCCGGCCTGTCTCTCAAACAGCATCTGCGAAGCCATGGAGATGGTACCGGTGGGATGCATGTGAACAAAGACTTTTCCATCTGTCCTGAGTACGGCACAGTGGCTCATCATCCCCATGTAGGGCTCCAGAACTGCGGGCGAGCCACCAGAGAGATTGACTCTGAATTGCCACTCCAGTTCCTCATCGATGGCAATCTCATCTGGCATATTCAACCATGTCATTGTCGATCCATCCTCAAGAAAACTGACGTCTTTGCTTTGTGGAATTTTACTGTATGGTTTGATTTCCCGCCACGAATCATCCATATCGCGCTCCAGGGACGCGCTGAGCAACTCTTCATCGGGATGATATTCCGGCACTGTAACAGTATCTATTAAGGTCTGAGAGAAACCTGTTTCATGAGTGATATCGGCAAAAATGGCGTACTCCCCATCAGGGAGGGGCGGCACAATCACATCGAACTGGTCATCGCTCTGGACCTTCGGATGAATGTGGGCAAAGCCGTCGAATTCCGGCAGTCGGATAAAGTACATGTGCATCATCTTGCCATGATCTGGAATGAGAGGTGGCAAGCGACCGGATGTCCACCGATCGTCTACTATATTAACAGAAAGGATTCTGACTTTGTTCTCCAGACGGACCTGGGACTCTATCTTTAACGGTTTAAACATATTAGCCCGGTACTGGGCCTCCACGGTACTCCACCAGTTCCTACCACCAAGAAGCATTCCAACACAAAAAATCGCACCAACTAAGAAAGCGATCCGGCCTCGCCTTATTTGTGCATTATTCGGCTGCTGACCAGTTTCAAAGGTGCTCTCCCTCGCCGCGGCGGCGATAACGGAGACACCGCCTCCAACAAGCAAGATCATCAAGATCAAGAGAATTGCTTTCAGGCTAGCGGCCATTTCTAGCGTTCGCGTGGCGATTGAATTAACGGGGACGATGACTGTTCCATGACCTTTCTCCCCATACAGATGCACATTGACACTATAGGAACCGAAATCCATGAGCCACAATTCACTGCTGTACAACAATTTGTCATCAGAGATTTGTACAGCTTCATCCGGCGGTGGTGCCCCTTCAGGTCCGGCATCGAACTTGATGGGCTGAACCGTGACGCGGTTGACTCCTTCCCCCAGAGCGCGAACGGTAATCTCCGCTAGACCTGGAACCACACCCGGAGGTCGAATGATGACGCGTACGGGATAAGGCCCTGCAGTCCCTTCATAGAAAACGTTGAGGTTACCCACATGGCCCATCAAATGACTGACCGCCAGGAAAATACCGAAAACAACAGAAAACCACTTCATCTTTTGAGTCTGCTCAGCCAGCTCCCGCTCCAAATACCGACAAGGCTGGAACCTGCGGCCATCAAGACAGTTTTTAGAATCCCAGCGAAAGAAACAACCGTAAGAGGGATGGCCCCGCCCAGAGGACTGTAATCGTATTGCCAAAAGTCGTAATCATTCGGACCTATAGGAGCCCAGTAAGGTTTGTTCACATGAGTGGCAAAGAACCAGTTTCTACCATTCTCGGAGAGTAAAAACTCGGCGAATGGCCAGTGAACTAGGAAGTAGATCCCAGCAAAAAAAACACCACACAGCCCAGCAGCAAGCCAGTCATTCTTAAGATCGGCTTTCTTCAAAATATAATCAATCGCAACTGAGGGCACGATAAGGAGTGGTGGGAAAGGAGGCGCGACAAAATGGGTGATCTCACGGTAGATGGGTGCCAGTTGAGGTTCACCCGGAAAAAGGGGCAGGACCCAGATAATCAACAGACGATGAATGGTAAAGATGAGTGAAGCAGTTGTGGCGGGCCATGGAAGTCCGCTCGATTTCCCGATCATCGCGAGCGCAAAAGGAAATACAATAGCAGAAACGTTGAAGAACTCCTGTGAGTGCTGCTTGTTGGGAAACATGTATTCCATTGTGAGGATCACAAGCATGAGGATAAGAACACCCCCCGTATAGGCATACATGGTGTTAAGGACAACCTCGGATTTTGTCCTGTTCTGGCAGGCCGCAAGAAGGAACATGGCTCCGAAAATGGTCGAGAAAAAACCAGCCGCCAAAACCATGTGAGGCGGGGAGATGATTTGCACATCGAGCCCGTAGGCGTTGTGCCACCAGTCGTCGAAGGGCGCAGATGTGAGCATGGCAACGGCTCCCCAAATGCAAACCCATGCGCCAAGAGGACCCCGGAAGCCCCACACTTTCACCGATGCATCCCTAAGAGGCGACGGACCGCCAAATGAAGCTCTTAACACGAGAATACCGCCGGTGAGGCCACCAATGATCCCGCCAATGTAGATAACGATATGAGCCAGCGTCCAGAAAGTATCCCGGCCGATGGTTTCATGCCATGAAATGTCCCATTGGAGACCGATTACTATGGCCGTTGCTGCCAAGGTGACAGCTGAACAATACCATGGTAGAGTGTAGGGTGCTACATCGGTTTTCATGATGAGATAGAAATTTAGGGAAAACTAAGTCGGTCTGCGAAGAATGGTTGTGATCCCTTGCCCTTTCCCGATGCACATGGTTGCAAGCCCGTAGGTCGCCTTCCGCTGTTCCATCACATTGATGAGAGTTGTCAGAATACGAACGCCGGAGCAGCCAAGGGGATGTCCCAGGGCGATGGCGCCACCGTTTAGATTAATCTTCTCCTCGGACCAGTCACCTTTTCTGATAACATAAAGTGCCTGAGCAGCGAAGGCTTCATTCAGTTCCATAACGTCAATATCGTCTAGACTGAGACCAGCCAAGCTAACCGCTTTTTCAGTTGCTGGCAGCGGTCCTATACCCATCCGCTCCCACTCCACACCTAACACAGTTCGGGAGACGATCTCAGCCCGAACTTTCAGACTATGATTTTCAGCAAACTGGCGGCTCGTGACAATGGCTGCACCAGCCCCAATGGACAAGGGTGAACTTGTGGCGGCGGTTACCGTACCTTCATTGAAAAAAGCAGGTTTCAATGACCGAATCTTTTCCAAATCGGGCGTACGGGGTCCTTCATCTGCTTCGACGGTTGTTCCGTCCTCCAATTCCACGGGGACAATTTCATGGTGGAAGCGGCCTTCGGCTTGTGCCGCCAGGGCCTTTTCATGGGACGCTATGGAAAAGGCCTCTTGATCCTCCCGGGATATGTTGAGTTCCGCTGCCAAGTTCTCCGCCGTCAACCCCATTTCGATATAGTAATTCTGTTTTTCCAATTCTGGATGGTAATCGGGATTGAAGCCGCCCCTTGGTATGCTGAACATATCCTCCACGCCAGCTGCGATTCCCGCTTCAAGATCACCAATTTCTACCGCCCTGCTGATCTGATGAATCGCATCCATAGATGAGCCGCACAGGCGGTTCACCACTTTGGCCCCAGTCTCGATGGGAATTCCAGCCAGGATCGCCGCTGAGCGGGCCAAAAGCATCCCTTGGCTCCCTTCAGGATAACCACATCCCAAAATTATATCTTCTATATTTTGTAGAGGTAAATTGGGGTTTCTTTCAAGTAACACTTTAAGTATTTGAGCTGTGAGTTCATCTGGACGGATGTTGTCTGCCATTCGGCCTCGTTTTACACCAATAGGTGAACGGACAGCATCGACAATGACCGATTTTATCACGGTTATACTTTCTTAGGTCACCGGTGTTTGATTGAAAGGAGAAAGTGTGCCCAAGCGGTCTTTGTATTCCAACCCGTTTCCATTCACATCACTAAGAGGAAGTGCAGGTGAAGACTTTGAAGAGATGAGAGAAACGATTACCAACATCGCCAGACCAACACACCACCCGATTACGTCAGCCGGCAGTGTAGGCGTAAGCCACATAAAGAGAAGCCAAGCTAAAGTACCGCTGAACATGGAGGCGAGCCCTCCCGGTGTGTTAGCTTTCGGCCACCAGATTCCAGCCGTCAGCGGTATAAAGAGTCCAACTAAAAGAATGGAAAATGAGTCTAGTAACAGATTGTACACTTCTCCCACATAAAGAGCTACCAACATAGCAATGAGGGCTGAGATTGGAACAGTGAAACGCGTCCACCAGAGAGTCCCTTTTTCTCTAAAACTATCAGGCAGGTGAGGAACAAGATTATTGCCAAACACAGAAGCAGTGGCGAGGATAGAACTATCGGCACTGCTCATGGCTGCGGCCAGAAGGGCACTGATGAAAACAACTATCATTAACGGCGGCAAATAAGCCATTGCCAACTTCGGGATGATAAGCTCTGGGTTCTCAAGCCCAGGCATGAGGACGCTTCCGGCAATACCCATCAGTACAGCAAGCAGTCCGAATATCAAATAGAGTATAGATGACAGGTAAGCTGAATTCTGTGCCACATTTTCATCCTTTGACGAAAGTGCTCTCTGGATCAAGTCCTGTCCAGCAAGATAGCCAAACGCCGCCACCATCCACATTCGAATGTACCCGAGCCACTCGGTAATTGTCGCATCCTGAGGAAACATACGGAAACTACCCTCTGGAGCAGCGGCAAAAAATTCCCGGATGCCGCCGAACTGTTGGGCAATGATAGGAAAGGCAACAGCCAGCCCAGTCATAAGGATGATCACCTGAAAAAAGTCAGTGAGGGAGACAGCCCACATGCCTCCTAGGACAGTATAAATAAGAACAATAACGGTACCGATGATAATCCCCACATTTTCCGGGATTCCCATCAATGCATGAAGAACAAAACCGATGGAAACAAGCAGCGAACCTGTCCAACCGATAAAAACAATAATCATTATGATAGATGAAAAAATACCGGCGGTCCGGCCGAATCGCATTTCGAAGAAATCGATAATAGTCACCAGTTTCATCCGTCGCATCATCCTGACATAAAAAAGACCGGCAAGAAAGAGACAGAGGGATGCGCCAAAGGGGTCAGCAATAACCCCAAGGAAACCCCGCTCGTAAGCGGCGCCGCCGCCGCCCAGGATGGCCCCGCCGCCCATCCAGGTAGCTGTCAGTGTGGCGGTGCAGAGCCAGAGAGAAAGTCGCCGACCGGCGAGGAGAAAATCATCTGAGTTTTTGATCTTACGGCTTGCATAGAACCCAACCCCAAGCATACCGGCCAGGTAAAGGCTAATGCCGAAAAGTATGCCGGGATCGATTGAATTCATTGTTTAACGGTGGAGACCTTCTACTTTAGACTGGATATCATCAGAGGTAACCGGACCGAATTGACTGAAGACTACCATGGCCAAAGCGCTCGCTGGCAGTCCGTAAAGGATAGCTGCCAAAGGCGGGGCATCCGGATTGAACTGAACGGTAAGATAGACACCAACTCCCAAAACAATAGAAGCAATACCACCAGAAAGGTTGGCTTTCTTCCACCACAATCCTGCAACTACCGGAACAAAAAGCCCGGCGCTGAGCATACCGATGGCGGCGGAATAAAACTCAGTGATCAGTTTTGGAGGCGAGTAGGCGAAAATCATGGCGGCTATACCCACAACCCAGACAATGGCCACATTGATTATGTTCTCTGTTTTCTCTGAAACGTGTTCCTTTAAATAACCACCCAGAAGGTCGTGGGAAATGGCCGAGCTGCAAGCCAGTAGCAAAGCATCGGTGGTGGACATGACAGCCGCAATGACCGCTGCCACTGCAAGACCCCTTACAAGGGGAGGGAACTGGTTTTTCATCACTTCCAGGAAAATTTGGTCTGCATCATGAAGATTAGGAAAGGACATCTTTCCCACCGGAACAATTACCATCACTGCTGCGAGGATCATAATGCTGTACATCACCATGGCGATATTGAGAGACAGCCGTGCTCCTCCGGAATCTTTGGCGGTAAACACCCGCATGACAATGTGAGGAATGACAGGAATAGCCGCTGCCCAGATTATGAAGGAGCCTAGATAGCTGGCTAGCGGCTGATTGGCTACCTGACCCAGTTCAGGCGCTTTAACTGACGCATCGGCAATGATGGCCAAGGGTGTCCCGTTTTGCATCATCATAGCAAAGGCAGTCCCAAGTATCACTAATAGCATAAGGGTTCCCTGAATCACATCTGTCCAAGTAATGGCCAGCATGCCTCCAATGGAGACGTAAAGAACAAATACAACCGCCGAAAGAGTGACAGCTTGCTGGTATGGGATCCCCAGCAATGTCTGGGCGGTGATTCCCACCGCTTTCATCTGTGCCACAATGTACACCGTGAAGCTCACAACAATGAGTGTAGGAACGAGATATCGGAAAATAACGTGGGGATACCTGAATGTGAGAAAATCTGTGATAGTGAATTTTCCAAAGTTACGGAGCGGCTTTGCCACCAGAATAGACGCCAGTGGAAAACCGAGAACAGCCCCTGCAAAAAGTGACAAGGTATAGGGGACACCGCGATCGTAGGCCAGACCCATAACACCAATGATGGAACCGCCGCTGGCAAGCGCCGCCATTATGGCCATAGCGTTCACCCAAGTCCCGATTCGCCGCCCAGCCACCCAGTATTCATCCCGGGACGCCAAAACTTTGCGTGAAGCGAGGATACCTATGGCAATACATCCCAGGAGATAAAGAATTACAAACGTCCGTTCAAGGGCCATTGTTCTCTCCCCGCTTCCGCCGGATGAAAAGCTGAACTAGAGCGATTGCCGGTGAGAAAACCATAAGGATTGCCATGAGCCAACCAAAGACGGCCATCCCTCCTACTTCCACCGTCCGTGCCCAAGGCATGAAAGCCACAACTGAAAAAAAAGTGATAACCAAGAGGTACCACCTGTCACCAGAACCCATAGAGAAAAATTGTGACATATTAATCCCTGCTATCTAAGAATAAAGCCATCCTTCAGCGGATCATCGGGATCGATGAAGAATGTCTGGCGACCGGTAATGTGAGCATTGCCACCCACTTCGGGAATCACACCGTCGCACTCTCCCACTTTCACCTTTTCCTTGATCTGTCCGGTAAACGTAGTACCAAGGATCGAATCAATGGTTATCATCTGCCCCATTTGAATCTCACCTCTTGCGTGGAGAATGGCCAGCCTGCCGCTGACGCCCGTCCCTGTGGGACAGCGATCTACCTGCCCGTCAGCGAAAATACAGACATGCCGACTGTGATGATCTGGACTGGCGCTTTTCCCCACGAAAATGGTTCCATAAAGATAATTCATTTCTGGTGCAGTTGGGTGATCCACTGCCACGGATTGTGACACTGCTCTCTTTATGGCCATCCCTGCTTCAATGAGATTCGAAATATTTTCAGGAGAACAGCCGAGTCCTATTTGTACTGTATCAACATATGCATAGAACGCACCGCCGAATGCGATGTCAACTTTAACAGAACCAAGATTCGGAACATCAACTTCGTTATCCAGATGTTGAACAAAGGACGGGACATTCCGGAATTGTGCACCAGTCACTTTCCCTTTTTCAGAAAGCACCTCGGCGTATACCCTGCCGGAAGGAACGTCCATGACAACAGGAGTTATAGGACCTTCCATGGGGATAAGCTCCGTCTCAATAAATACTTTCGCCAGCGCAATCACCGCATGCCCACACCCTGTGGAGTAACCTTCGTTATGCATAAAAATGACACCAAAATCAGCATCAGAAGAGTTGGGCTCAACAATGATGGCACCGTACATGTCAGAATGGCCTCTCGGTTCCCACATTAAAACAGTACGAAGATAGTCGTAATGTTCACGGACAAAGGACCTTTTTTCCAGAACTGTGGTGCCCTCCAAATCAGGAAAACCATCTGTAATAATTCGTAAAGGTTCACCACCCGTGTGGGCATCAATTGTTGAAATCTTCAACCAGCTTTTCGGAGCCTCCCAATTCCCCAGATTTGAAATGTCAATCAGGTCCATTTGGATTGTTGCTATCCTGAAATCCCAGTAAGAAATATATAAATTATAACTGTAATGCCCATGATAGCCCAAGAAGCAGTTTTGGCATAGATCCAAGGGGTCATGTCCACCGGAGACTTAACGGAGACTGTGCTGGTCGCAATTTCTGATTTAGACCGGGGTCTAATCCAACCTATTAACAGCATTACGCTGACGGCAGCCACAAAACTGATGAAATAGCCGTGTAAAAAGTGAAGTTCGCCATCTGCATTGGCTAAAAAGGACGGGACAGATTTGATGTTTACAAAAGTAAAAAATGCGTAAGCCCCCATGCCAACCAGCATCCCCACCTTGGCGGCGAGAGCAGGAACGCGCTTGGTAAGGATACCCATAAGGAAAATTCCGATGATGGGGACACTATAAAGACCGTTGACCTGCTGAAGGTACTGGAAAATTGACTCCAACTGTGCCAGTAACGGCGCAATAATTATTGCAGCTACAGCCAGGATTATACTGAAAATCCTTCCCACCTTAACAGTTTGATCTCCCTGTGCACCCGGGTTGATATAGCCTTCATAAAATTGTAGTGAAAAAAGGGTAGATGCACTGTTCAGGGCACTGTTGAAAGAACTCAAAATAGAACCCATAAGTACGGCCGCAAAAAGCCCAAGGGACCAATCCGGCAGAACGTACCGAACTACCGCCCCGTAGACCTGATCTTGTTTATCGATATTTAATTGAGGTAAATGAAGGGCTATAATGCCAGGCAAGCAGAGCATTATTGGACCTACCAGTTTCATTGCCGACGCAAACAATACTCCCTTCTGCCCTTCCTCCAGGCTGCGAGCCGCCATCGCCCGCTGAACAATCACCTGGTTGGTTGACCAGTAAAACACCTGAATAAACATCATTCCCGTCAGCAACGTGGGCCAGGGTACAGTCACTGTCTTCCCATCAACATTGCTGCGGGTGAGAACGGCCAAGTAATCTGGATTTTCACTTCCTAATACGCTCAAGCCTTCAAACAGAGAACCGCCACCTAGAGCAATCAGAGCCAGGACAGGTACCGCTAGCCCGCCAATTAATAGACCAATGCCGTTATGCTACCGATTTGAGTCCCCCAAAAATGGCGTAAGAACTTCCCAGTACTCCGATAGTAGCAGCCACTAGCCATAATGGAAAATTGAGATCAAACATTCCGATCAGTGCCAAAGATCCAGTATATAACACGACCGGTAATAACACTGTTATATATCCAAACAAAAATAGTCCTGAGACCATGGATCGAGTCATTTTGTCAAATCGTTTTTCCAGGAACGCAGGCGTCGTAGTAAAACCACTTGCTAAATAGGTAGGTAAAAACAATAATGCTGTTGCAATCATGGCGAATGCAGCCAAAGCTTCCCATGCAATTCCTACCAAAGCCTTGTCCCCAAAGACATCACCGTTCAATCCTACAAGCTGCTCTGTTGAAAGGTTTGTCAAAAGAAGCGAACCACCTACAACGGGCCATGACAATGCCCTACCCCCCGTGAAATATTCTTCAGTAGCATTCTTTGATTTTTTCATTCTACTTACAATGAGATAGGTAACAATGGCAACAGCACCCGTTGCAAAAATGAACGAAGCAATAGAGATTACATTCATGGATCTATTTTTTTATTGGAAATCAACAACCTAGCTCAGCAATTATTTTAGAATAAGCATTTTTTAGGAGAAGTGATAAAAGATATTTCATCACTCCCTTACTCCACCCACTAATGCATTCTGGACAATAAATGGTTTCATGGTGAAACTGTATTCGTAATCTTTCGCCGGCAGAGTGTATTCAGGGTGAGTCCGGGCGCCCCAGCTGTTATCACCACCCAGACCCATCTGCCGGTAATCTACTAGCCATGTCACTATATCTGTAGGCTGGATATGGATGGCACCGTGCCGCTGACTGTGGGGAATATGGTCAAGGTCATCATAAGGATAGTGATGAACACTCCCGTCAAAGGTGGGATTCCCGATCACTTTCAAACCAACTTTACCGTTAGAAAGACTCATCCACCTAACATCGGTCTTATTCCCCGTTTCCTGCGGGCGAACGTATCGAAATGTTTGCTCCCAAACGATTCCAGAATAGAGACCTACGGCTGCGGAAGTTTTTCTATCCCAGTAGCTTTCGTGGGGTCCCCGGCCGTACCACTTTAATTCAGTGAAATCGCCGGGAAGTGAAAAAATCATTCCGATACGGGGCAGCTCTGGAAGTTCTTTACTCCCAACTTGAAAACTGTGATGAATTTCAACACTTCCATCACCCACAATAGAGTAAACAGTGTTCGTTGAAGACCCGCTTTTCATATGTTCCCTTTGAATGGTCACTACCCCCTTCTCACTTTTCATATTACCCTGAAAAAGCCGGACTTCCATTTCCTCTCCCGCGTTTCTCCAAATCCCTAAACGTTGCGGCATACCGTTCCCCAAGTCGTTGTCGGTGGGAGCACGCCAGAAGTTTGGCAGGGGGCCTGTCAGTATAAGATTTTGGCCTCCATACCAGAACTGTGTCATACTCCCCGCTTCGCTGTTGAATTCGATCTCGAAATCATTACCTATGACCGTAATTATACTATCCCCCTGATGCAAAATCACGCTTCCTGATTTCTCAGCCTTTGCCACGGCGGGTGAGTTTATTGGTAATCTGAACTGGTCCCAAGCCACCTCATGTCCAGCTGGTAATACGGCATCACTGTGTCTGGAGTTTGCCCGGAGAGTCAGAAAGTACTCACCGCCTGGTTTTGGGTTCAGCTCAGGAAAGTTGACTGACACTTGCTGATGTTCCCCGGCTAAGATTTTTGGAACTTCAAAGCGACCATTTCCCATAAGATATCCATTTCTATGAATCTCCCATATGAAGTCGAGATGAGAAAGGTCGTTATAATTGTAGCGATTCAGTACAGCAATTTTTCCCTCTTCCCAATTTTCCAGATCAAATTTTACCGGTTGATAAACTTTTTTTACTTCCCACGCATGAGGGTTGGGTGACCGGTCAGCTGCCATGAGACCGTTGGCGCAGAAGTTCGAATCATCCTCAACGTGCTCATGAACAAAATCACCACCGTAAGCCCAGTAAGGCGAACCGTCTTCAGCTTTTTTCAGGAATGTCTGATCTACCCAGTCCCAGATGAAACCGCCCTGGAGTTGATCATATTCATCCATGGTATCCCAATAGTCCTGAAGATTGCCGACACTGTTTCCCATGGCATGGGCGTACTCGCACAGAATGAGGGGCCTAGTATTATTATGGTTCTCAGCATAATCCCTGATGTACTCAATGGACTTATACATAGGAAACACCACATCAGTGTGACTGTTCAGCCCTGCCGGTTCATAGGCCACCGGTCGTGTGGGATCTGCTTTCTTCATAGCAGCATACATTGTTCTGAAATTTTCTCCATCTCCCGCTTCATTCCCCATGGACCACATAATGATGGAAGGATGATTTTTGTCACGAGCCATCATTCTCAGCCCGCGGTCCAGCCATGCCTTTTCCCATTCGGGATTGTCAGCTAACTCACCGTAACTGTTAGCGTGAAACTGCATACCGTGTGCTTCCAGGTTCGCCTCATCAATGATGTACAGACCATACCGGTCGCACAGTTCATACCACAAAGGATGGTTTGGGTAGTGGCTTGCCCGGACGGCATTGATGTTAAACTGTTTCATCAGTTCTATGTCCCGGACCATGGATTTCTCCGATACAGCCCTGCCCCTGACAGGATCATGTTCATGACGGTTAACACCACGGAACATAAGCGGTTTCCCGTTCAATAGCAGCTGTCCGCCCTTCATTTCCACTTTTCTGAAACCGATCCAGACCGATGTCGATTCCAGAACTTCGTCAGCTTTCTTCAGTGTCAAATGCAATCGGTACAGATTCGGCGTCTCTGCTGTCCACTTGGCCACGTCATCAACTTGTCCGTTTAAAGCAACTGTACCGATTTCGGGAGGGACTTTTTTGGACCAGGTAAGAACAGGTTGGTTTTCACTCTGCTTTGACAGAGATGCCTCTAAACTTAATCCTTCAAGCTTCTCCGACACCGCAACCTTTACACTGACAGAAAAAAGACCAGTTGTGTAGAGTGCATCTAGATCGCCCACTACTGAGAAATCTTCAAACTGGGTAGTGGGACGAGCATAAAGATAGACTTCTCTTTCTAAGCCGCTGGCTCGCCAAGTGTCCTGCCCTTCAAGATAGGAAGCGTCGGAAAAGCGGTAGACCCGAACCGCCACCCTGTTTTCACCCCGGTTCACATAATCAGTAATATCAAACTCGTGCGGCAGCTTGGACCCCTGGGCATAACCTACCTCTTTTCCATTAACCCACAGATACATGGCCGACCGTACAGAGCCGAAATGGATGATGACTCTCTGGTCAATCCACCCATCGGGAAAAGTGAACGTACGGAAGTATGAACCGATCGCATTATAGTGATGGGGCACTCTGGGCGGATCGGGATCAAACGGGTACTCCTCATCTAAATAAATAGGAACACCGAATCCCTGTAACTCCCAGCTGCCTGGGACACTGATCTCAGACCAATTATCTATCTTCGACTCACGGGCCCAGAATCGTCCGGGAGCATCGTCCGGATTGATTGCATAGTAAAACTTCCACCTTCCGTTGAGAGAGACAAAACGGGATGATTTCCGGGGATCATTCTCCAGGGCCAGCTCTTCACTTTCGAAAGGAAAGAATGACGCTCTGGCTGGAAGACGGTTAACTGATAAAATGGAAGGTGTTTGCCATTCGCTTCTGTAAAGATCATCCCTTGCGCATCCTGTGAAAAGCTGAAGCAAGTAAATTGTGATGAGCCATTTGGTTCGCAAATGGGTTGGACATTTGAAGAACGGTAATGACATGAGGGAGAAAATAACTGATAGAAATAGCTCAGAAAACAATAAACCCGATCTGAAAAATCGGGTTTAAAGCAAAAGATACGGGTTGTGTTGCTTCAGATTCCTTCCAAAGTCTCAGCCCCCAGCTGGTCCACCACCGATTTCATACTGCCGGTTTTCTCAAAACAGGTTAGCTGCCTGTCAGCACTGGCTCCATTTTTCAATATAGTCCGGACATATTCCACTTCTTCTCTGGTACCAAGAGGGTCTAAAACGTCATCCACCAGATCAATAATTTCTTCAATCAGTGAAGGGACAAGCCCTTCTGTCTTTTTACCAAAATCGATGAGACTCCCATTAATCCCATCCTTCATTGCTCGCCACTTGTTCTCAGCAATCATGGAAGGACGGTAGGTTCGCCATGTCTGGTTGTTTCTTCGATACTGGATCAGTTTTGCAACCAGGGCCTGAATCAGGGCCGCAATGGCTATCACCTCATCCACCTTGGTGGTACAATCACAGATTCTGAATTCCAGTGTGGGAAACTTCGAATGCGGACGGATATCCCACCATATCTTGGAAGGCTCATCGATACTGCCGCAATCAATGAGGGTATTCACATATTTATCATATTCCAGGGCTGAATCAAACCTTTCAGGTATTCCCGTTCTGGGAAGATCTTCAAACACGATACTGCGGTAAGACTTGAAACCTGTTTTCTCACCCAGCCAGAAAGGAGAAGAAGTTGATAGGGTCAGAATATGGGGCATGAAATAACTCATCTGGTTCATGATATCTATCTGTAGATCCCTGTCTTCGATACCTACATGAATATGCATGCCAAAGATGAGCAGACGTTTGGCCACCAGTTGCATGGAATCGAGAAGCCCGTGGTAGCGTTCCCTATCGGTGACCAGCTGATCCTGCCAGCTTGAGAAAGGATGTGTCCCTGCCGCAACAATCATCCTGTTATTTTTTTCGGCAATCTCCGCAACTATATTCCTCAAACGGCAGATCTCTTCCCGCCCTTCCTGAACATTTTTGCAAACCTTACTCCCCACCTCTATCTGTGACTGGAGGAATTCCGGCTTCACCTGATCTCGAAAAAGGATCGCCCCCTGTTCCAAAAAGTCTGAAACAAATGAGGTCAGTTCGCGGCTTTCCTTGTCCACGATCTGGTATTCTTCCTCGATACCGATGGTAAGATCTTTAAGAAAATCCATGGAAATTCAAATTATGTGAAAATTATAATAGAAAAAAGAAAGAAGGAGGAATTGATAAGGCCTATTTTAAGAGTACCATCTTTTTCGTCCTGGAAAATTTCTGACCGTCCTCTCCCCTTACCGCTAAGCGATAGATATAGACACCAGCGCTGACGGCCACACCTCTCTCATCCCTAGCATCCCACATGATATTATGGAACCCCGCGATCTGATCCGAACCGGGAATGAGGGTGCGGACTTCCTGGCCAAGCAGGTCATAGACAGTCAGTTTCACTTGCCCATTTACAGGCAAGCCGTACTCGATCCGTGTGGTAGGGTTGAAAGGGTTAGGGTAATTCTGATCTAAGACAAATTCAACCGGGACAGGCGTAATATCCATGGTCTTCACACCCTGGCGGTCGATGGTTCCGCCCTCTGCATAGAGTACATAAGAGACAGTGATGGTGGAGCTGTACCTGCCGAACTCTAGCGGCAGAACAAAATTTCTTTTCCCTTCACCTCCAAGATAAGCAAAATCGATGAGACTTTGCTGAAGACCTTCTTCAACGTGGCTCAACACGATCATATCTCCAGTTTTTTCCGCCGGAAGTGTGATAATAGCCTCACTGCCGGTCATCTGGAAAGCCAGCTGCCCCGCAATAACATGTTCGGGAATGGTGACGGCCAGCGATTTGTCATTAACCGTAACTTCAAGCTCTTCACCCAGATTAGCCCGCGCAAGGTTCAATAGCTTTGGAGTTTCGTGATACCAGTGCCACATACGGGTATAGGCCATGACGTCCCTCAGATCGTAATCACCATCCAGCTGGGGAACGAAATGAGGCGCTTCCCCAGTGACGGGACCCAACTCATAGGTGTAGTCCTCATTCATCCAACCGCTAGCCAGGGAGGATAGATCAGAGGCATCGATAACAAGATCATGGTTATAATCAGCGATTAACTCTGTGGCAAATGTAAAGAGAGTATCCTCCCCTGTGAGCCCACTTAGATCCGTTAAATTGCTCAGGTTTATGTAGACTGTATCGAGACTTGTCAATGGCGGAGTTAGGATAAATGCAATGCTGTCCTGGTCTTCCGATGTAGAGAAGGTGAGTTCGCTCATATCTGACCAAATGTCAAAATCACCGTAATCGACTGGTTCAGAAAACTTGAAAACGATCTCAGATTCACTGATGAGAGAAAGGAACACTTCTCCTGCCGGAGACGAACTTGCTACGGTGGGAGGACCGGGATAAATGTCTACAGTAAATCCGTTAGATGAGACAAGATCTGATTCGTTACCTACTTCGTCAACGGCCATCACTGAGCAATAGTAGGTAACACCGTGATCTAGATAAAGATTTGAAAGTGTCTCGCTCGTAACATCGCCCACATCTTTTAACTCAAGAACATCCTCCCCTTCCGGTGTCGTCCCCAGGGCTACCATATAGTGATTTATACCGCTCCCCGCATCTTCAAAACCGGTCCAGTTGAAGGTTATGGAACTCTCGGATCCAGAAAAATCGATATCTGCGGATGCACCATCGCTTACACTGCCGGTTTTTGGCGGAGTCTCATCAAACTGAAAACCGTCACTTGTAAGTACATCGCTGAGATTATCTGCCTTATCTTTTGCCTGAACATTGGTGAAGTAGGTTAATCCTTCATCATAATTCTCAGAAGAAGTTGTGTCAGTTGTGTCCAGACTGACATTCGCCCAAGCAATGACATTTGTAGCACCTTCGCTGGTTCCAGCTGAAAACTCATAGTGCAATATTTGGCCATTGTCTTGACCCTTCCAGCGATGTATAACATTCATACCAGGCCCAACCCAGTCAATATCTTCTTCTGAACCTTCCGCAGTTTCTACAAGTGTGGTGACAACCGGTTTTTCTGTGTCAACCTGAACAATACCTGATGCGGCAAATTGCGAGAGATTCCCCACAAGATCTGATGCTCTCACTTTAAAATAATACTGCCCATTATTTACCAATGTCAGCTCTGAAAAAGTCTTTGTTAGAGCTGTACCGGTATTTGTCCAGTCTACAATATTAGTATTATTCAAGGTATCACGCAGAAGAACCTCATATTCCTTTATCCCGCTAGCCGCATCGCTAAAACCACTCCAGGTGGCTGTTATTGAACTGCCGTTACCGGTCCAATAGAAGTGCGTACCAGTATCGGTACCGTGAACAACTATTCCAGCGATGGGTGTTGTTATATCCACTTTTACTCCGTTGCTCGTAACAACAACCGATACATTTTTTACCACATCGTAAGCCCTGACAGAAACATAATAGGTAGTTCCCTCAGTTAGGCTAAGCCCAGTAATGGTAACGGACGTATCCGTACCTGCGTTGGTCCATGCTACTACACTGCCGGTGATATTTGTATTATCAGTATCAACAGCATACTCGTAATAGCTAATTCCGCTCCCTTCATCACTTCCATTCCAATGTGCTGACATCTGGCTCTGTGTACCGATAAAAGATAGATCACCTGCGGAGCCTTCCCTTACGTGACTCACTACAGGCACATAGGTGTCTGAAAGGGGCGTGCTGAGGCTGTTTTCGTACGCACCTATGTCCGGAGGGGAACCTCGGTTGGTACTTGCCAAATCAGTTGTGGGAGCACCGGTAGCAGTGGCCGAACCAATGGCCGGTGAATAGTCGGTTAATTTGTAATCAGAAGCATTTGCGCTCCCTTTAAAAAGTGGATCTGAATCCTTGTTACCTGTTCCTGTATAAGTCCCCTCAACTATGGAATAGGTGATATCCAGATTTCCAAAGGCGCCGCCGGAACTGTTCCCGTAGAAAATACTGTTCTTAGCAATGGGCTTGTACGACTTGGCGTTCTGGATGCCATAACCAGTATTATTCGCTACAGTGCAGTTGATGATTTCTGGATAAGAAGTAGTAGTATAGTTATCGAAATAAAAGACTCCATCGCCGGTGTTGTTGTAAATAAGTGTATTCTTGATAACGGAAGCAGAATTGTAGAATCGGACAGGATAACCTTTTGAATTGGTGATGATGCAGTTTTCTATAGTGGGGCTTGAACTGGTCTCGATATTCAAGGCACTCCCCTGAAGAGCGCCTCCGTCCTTTAATGTAAAGCCAATCAGTTTTGCCGTTGACGGTTCTCCACTGTAAAACCAGACAATAGCAAGACCATTGTTAGAAGGTGTAATAATGGTGTTTTCCGCTCCAGTATCGCTCCTGAGCACCAGATTTTTTCCACCGAAATTCACATTCTCTTGATAAGTCCCGGCATAGACCACAACCGTATCTGCAGTTGCGCTTGATGCGGCACTAATGGCGGATGAAATGGTTGGATAATCACCGCTCCCATCCTGCTTCACGGTCAGTTTTTTCGGGAGCGCAAGGGTAGTCACATCTTTCTTCGATGCTGTTGTAATGTTGCCGTTGGCATCCTCCGCCGTTACCCAGACATCGTAACTGATTCCCGCCGTAAGGCCAGTAATACTGGCTGTATTCTCAACGCTTTTCGCAATGGTCATTTTGCCGCTTGCTGTAGCGTCAGTTCCGCTGGCATCGTCACCTGCCTTAATTTTTGTCGTATCCGGACGCGTTGCTCCATCAGCCAGAACCACATAGTATGCCGTTCCGGCTTCCCCCGCTTTCACTTTGAGAGTGAATGATGTCTGACCTTCATTACTTATGGCTGGATAACCACTGGCAAAAGCCGGCGCAACCACGTCTGTGGAAATGTCTATTCTTGTGGGACTTGACTGAAGCTCTTCATTGTATTCCAAAACCACATAGATAGAATAATCAGTGCTTGCTGTCAAACCTGAGATTGAAAGGGACGCCTCCGTCGCGGCAGAAAGATTTTCATCACTGCCATACGCAACTATACCAACACCCGAATGTTCATGAACTGCTTGAGAGGTGGGTGCGGTCGCAGTGCTTAACAAAATGACATAATACACTTCACTGGCCTTATCTACCTTTACCTTTAGGGTGGCTGTGGTACCGTCACTCCCGAGGGCCACAGAAGGATAGCCGGAGGCGAAAATGGCAGAGGCTGATGCTGTGGTGGTAACATCGATCTTTGTGGCACTGGCCTGCAGATTGGAAGAATTGTCCTCGGCTACTACATAAATGTCATAAGAGCTGCTCGCTGTCAGATTTTCCACAAAAAAGTTCCCTTCAGAATTCGCATAAACACTTGTGTTACCAGACAGGGTAACAGCTGTGCCGCTGGCATCAGTGGCCGCTTTGACCTGTGCGGCGCTGGGTGCAGTGGCCCCATCGGCCAGAACAACATAATACGCTTTCCCATCTTTATCAGCCTTCACCTTAATATCCAGATTAGTGTTGGAAAGGTTAGCCGTATAGGGATAGCCCGTGGAAAAAGCAATGGTGGTGAGCTGGTATTTCCAAATAGCACTATACCCTTTCATATAGTAAAGGATACTGTTCATGACCTTGAAATCATGA
>JYMV01045710.1_pt1 | contig 34646 bp, 32 predicted proteins | sample 338911 | NCBI WGS metagenome assembly JYMV01 (sample SAMN03354496, study PRJNA234377) | hydrothermal vent metagenome | biome: Deep sea; feature: Hydrothermal plumes at the Eastern Lau Spreading Center, Western Pacific Ocean; material: Seawater | place: Tonga | collected 2009 | depth 2000 m m
TGATGGTACATTTGAAACTGATGGTTACAGTAAGAATGGTAGTGTACTCACTTTTAAAGTACAGCAGAATACCACTGGAAAAATCTATCAGATTATGGATGCTGTCCCAGTTTGGAAAAGTAATGAAATCTTTAACCTTACCCAATTAACTGCCAGGGAAATTCCAGATGAATTACTGTTGGTGTCAGCCTATCCAAATCCATTTAATCCGGTAACAAATATTACTTTTGGTATAGAAAATGATGCGGTGGTAATGGCAAAGGTTTTTGATGTAACCGGACGTGAAGTCGCTGAACTTGCTAATGGTGTATATTCAGCAGGATACCATGTTGTTAATTGGAATGCTGATAGCCATTCCAGTGGACTCTATTTCCTTACTATTACTGTTGATGCTTTTGCATCTGGTAATGGACAGCATTCAGTTCATACTCAAAAACTCATGCTATTGAAATAAAGTACTGAAAAGAATAATTGAAACCCCGCATGTAAGAATTTATATGCGGGGTTTTTTATAAGGGTTTATTTAATATAAAATGTAATTTAATCCCCCTGCAATTCTAAAATCATTCTTTTATGATGAAGGGGATTCTAGAAATTTATCAAGGGAAAATATTCGACTATAATCAATTATGAGAAAAACTAAAATTATTGCCACTTTAGGTCCAGCAACAAATTCTCGAGAGAAAATTGACCAACTCATCCACGCCGGTTTGGATGTTGCTCGTATTAATCTTTCCCATCATGCATCCCCATCTCATCTAAGAAAAACAGTTCAATTGATTCGAGAACAGAGTTCGAAATTTGAAAAATCTATTGCCATACTATTTGATTTAGGTGGTCCTAAAATTCGAGTAGGAAAAATCAATAAAGCTGAGGCAATTATAATTAACGATGGGGAGGAATATAGCCTGGGAGGTGATTCTTGTGACATCCCCATAAATATGGAATTAAGTTTTTCTGACCATGCTCGGGGTGGAGAAATTAAAATAGATGATGGCAGTATATCTTTTGATATTGTGGCAGTTCAAGAAAACCATCTGCAGATAAGGGCAAAAAATTCTGGAGAAATAACTTCTGGAAAAGGAATTAATTTTCCGGGAGTGAAATTAAATTTGCCATCTGTGACTGAAAAAGATTTTACAGATATTCAACTGGCTATAGATTTAAAGGCGGATTGGATCGCCATGTCATTTGTTCGCTCAGCAGATGACCTGAATCTCATTAGAAATGAACTGGAAAAACGAAATGTCAAAATTCCCGTAATCGCCAAGATTGAAAAACCGGAAGCCATTGAAAATCTGAATGATATCATTAATGCTTTTGACGGTATATTGGTAGCAAGAGGAGATTTAGGCGTTGAAATGCCTCTGAAAGAACTTCCAATTCTGCAAAAGAAAATTGTAAATCAATGTCTCCAAAATAGGAAGCCAGTTATAATTGCCACTCAAATGCTGGATACAATGATACATAACCCAACTCCTACCCGTGCCGAGGTAAATGACATTGCAAATGCTATTTATGATGGCGCTGATGCTGTCATGCTTTCTGGGGAAACTGCAGTGGGAGAATATCCTGTGGAATCAGTTCAGATAATGGCTGACATTGCCCAATCCGTTGAAAAGGATTTAGACAGGCAAAATTTCAACCGATATATTCTCAATGAATCAATGCATTATTTAGACAGCAGGGGATCTATTTGTCATGCTGCAATGACCATATCCAACGATCTTTTTATTAATACCATTGTTATTATGACCGAAAGTGGAGTGACTGCAATGAAAATGGCACAGCATCGACCCAGAGCCCGGATTTTTGCTCTTAGCCCAGATTCTAATGTTTGTCATCAATTGGCTTTGATTTGGGGTATTACACCATTGTTGGTAAATTCTGTTACATCCACAGATAAAATGATAATTGATTCCAGTGAATTGTTAAAAGAAAGAAAATTTATAAAAAAGGGGGATTCCTTTATTATTACCGCAGGTGTACCTGTTGGAGTAACAGGAAGCACCAATATGCTGAAGATTCATTCTGTGTAGGAATTTAATCGAAGTCCCCAAAAATAATTTAAAACATCTTTTGTTAAATGATTGGCTTGATATAAATTACTTACGCTAGACTTACGAGTATTTATCTTTGAAGCGATGAAATAATAAGGAAACTCCATGATAAGCCTTTCACCTAAAAAACAACGATTTATTAATTACATTAGTGATTTTACAAATACCCATGACAGACCTCCAACTTTTGTAGAAATAATGGCCGGACTTAATATTCTTTCTTTGGGAACAATAAACTGGTATGTAAATGAACTTGAAAAAGATGGAGTCCTCCATAGAATGCGTGGTAAAAATGGTAAACGGGCACTTTCTGTATTAGAAATGCATATTGATAATCGTCTTCCCTTGTTGGGCTTAATTGCGGCCGGTTATCCTCTGGAAGTTTTTGAGAATACTGAATATATGGCTGTACCTCCCCAATATATAAAACCTGAAAATTATGTATTAAAGGTCAATGGAGATTCCATGATTGATGATCAAATCCAAGATGGTGATTTTGTAATTATTAAAAGAGTAGAAACAGCCAATAATGGAGATACGGTTGTTGCTCTTGTGAATAACGAAGCCACACTGAAACGATATTATAAAAGGAAAAATGGGATTGAACTTCATCCTCAAAATACTGAGTTTGATATTATTAGGGTGAATTCGGAAGACGAATTTCAGATTAATGGTATTGTATTGGCAGTATTTCGAGAATATGATAGGAATTGAATAGAATAAAAAAATCTAATCCTAACTTTCCTCTTTCTCCACATCCCTCCAACTAGCTAAAATTCCCCGACGGTAAAATGTATAAATTCACACCTAATAATATTAACCTCATATATGCCTGAACCAATATACGATGAATCAACAATAAAATCGCTGGATTGGAAAGAGCATATCCGTACTCGCCCGGGAATGTATATTGGGAAGCTTGGCGATGGGTCTTCTCATGATGATGGTATTTATATCCTCCTGAAGGAAGTGGTTGATAATTGTATTGATGAATTTATTATGGGACATGGAAAAACTATCGATATCAAAGTATCTGGTCAGAAGGTCACCGTGAGGGATTATGGCCGGGGTATTCCTCTTGGTAAAGTAATTGATTGTGTTTCAAAAATAAATACCGGTGGAAAATATGATACCGCCGCTTTTAAGAAATCTGTAGGTCTTAATGGGATAGGGACTAAAGCTGTAAATGCACTATCAGATGCTTTTACCGTGCAGTCCGTTCGGGATGGTGAGATGAAGTTGGTGGATTACTCCAAGGGTGAAATTGTACAGGATTATAAAATTGAAAAATCGTCACTTCGGAATGGCACAAAGGTAGTTTTTCAACCGGACAGCGAAATATTTAAAAACTTTCACTATTTACCAGAATATATTGAAGATCAAATTTGGAATTATGTCTACCTCAATTCTGGACTCAACATTCAATTCAATGGCGAAAAATATTTTTCTGAAAATGGCTTGAAAGACCTTTTAGAACGGAAAACGGATATGGAGAAAATTCGCTACCCCGTTATTCATTTGAGGGGTGATGATATTGAGGTTGCGTTAACACATGGCGACCAATATGGCGAAGAGTATTATTCATTTGTAAATGGGCAGCATACTACTCAAGGTGGTACTCATTTAGCTGCATTTCGTGAGGCAATTGTGAGGACTATGCGGGAATATTACAAAAAAGATTTTGATGCATCAGATATCAGGGCATCCATTATTGGAGCTATTTCTCTTCGAATTCAAAATCCAGTGTTTGAATCTCAAACAAAAACTCGGTTAGGTTCAATTGAATTGAGCGATGATGGTCCAACAGTACGGATTTTCATTAATGATTTTATTAAGAGAGAATTGGATAATTTTCTACATCAAAATACGGATATTGCAGATTATTTATTAAAGCGTATTATGCAATCAGAGCGTGAGCGGAAAGATTTGGCTGGAATAAAAAAGCTTGCGAATCAACGGGCAAAAAAAGCCAACTTACATAACAAAAAGCTCCGAGATTGTAAAGTCCATTTGAATGATGAAAAAGCGGATGATGAAAAAAGATTAAATTCTACTATTTTTATTACGGAGGGAGATTCAGCCAGCGGATCCATTACCAAATCCAGAGATGTAGCAACTCAGGCCGTCTTTAGTCTAAGAGGAAAACCGTTAAATTCTTTTGGTATGAAAAAGAAAGTAGTTTATGAAAATGAAGAATTTAATCTCCTACAGCACGCTCTCAATATAGAGGAAGGATTGGATAATCTCAGATATAATCAAGTAGTAGTTGCTACTGATGCTGATGTAGATGGAATGCATATTCGTCTCTTAATACTTACCTTCTTTTTACAGTTTTTCCCAGATTTAGTCAAGAATGGACATGTGTATATTTTAGAAACTCCATTATTCAGGGTTCGGAATAAAAAGAAAACTTTGTATTGTTTTTCTGAAAATGAAAAAAAATCTGCTATCAATACCTTAGGTGGGAACCCTGAAATTACGCGATTTAAAGGATTAGGAGAAATATCGCCTGAAGAATTTGGTCTTTTTATTGGAGAATCTATACGGTTGGAGCCAGTAATCATCAGGGGAAAAACATCCGTAAACGACTTGTTGAAATATTATATGGGTAAGAATACAGAAGAACGTCAAAAATTTATAATTGAAAATTTACGTGTTGAAGATGACGAATTGGAAAATATCCATGGCTAAAGACGAAAAATTAAATGGCTCTGAAAATATAAAACTAAATTCTATGTCAGAAGAGAATATTCAGGAAGCTAGACCAGTTTCTCGCCTATATGAAAATTGGTTTTTAGATTATGCTTCCTATGTTATTCTTGAAAGAGCGGTTCCCCAATATGATGACGGATTTAAGCCAGTTCAGCGACGTATTCTACATGCCATGAAAGAAATGGATGACGGTCGTTTTCATAAAGTTGCTAATATCATTGGGCAAACCATGCAATATCATCCACATGGGGATGCAGCTATAGGAGATGCCCTGGTTAATATAGGGCAAAAAGCTTTGCTAATAGATACACAGGGAAACTGGGGAGACACCCGCACCGGAGATTCTGCTGCCGCACCACGTTATATTGAGGCGAGATTGTCCAAATTTGCCTTAGATGTAGTATTTAATAAAGATATTACTTATTGGCGGAATTCTTATGATGGCAGGAAACAGGAACCGGTGGCATTACCTGTTAAATTTCCGATGCTTCTTACCCAGGGTGTTGAAGGGATTGCTGTAGGACTTTCTACCAAAATAATGCCACATAATTTTTGTGAATTAATAAAAGCCTCGATTGACACATTAAATGGGAAAAAATCAAAGTTATTACCAGATTTTCCATCTGGAGGAATGGGTGATTTTACCCAATATAATGGGGGACAGAAAGGCGGGAAGGTGCGTCTGAGAGCTGATATAGAAGTTGTAGATAAATCCACATTGGCAATTACATCGGTTCCCTACAATACCACAACGGGAAGCCTCATTGATACTATCTTGAAGGCAAATGATTCTGGTAAAATAAAAATAAAGAAAGTAGAAGATAATACCGCTCAAATTGTTGAAATATTGGTTCATTTAAAACAAGGAGTATCCTCGGATGTCGCAATAGATGCACTATATGCATTTACGAACTGTGAGGTGAGTATATCTCCAAATTGTTGTGTAATTATAAATGATACCCCTCGATTTTTACCTATAGATGATCTCCTGAAAATGTCCACGGAAAATACAGTGGAACTATTACGTAAAGAATTAGAAATTCAAAAATCCGTATTAGAAGAGAAATGGCATTTTTCAACTTTAGAGCGAATTTTTATTAAGAATCGGATTTATCGGGATATTGAAGAGTGTGAAACCTGGGAGGCAGTACTATCCACCATTGATAAGGGATTGGGTCCGTTTAAATCTCAATTTAAACGGGAAGTTACAGAAGAGGATCTGGTTCGACTTACCGAAATTAAAATAAAGCGTATTTCTAAATTTGACAGTCTGAAAGCAGATGAACTCATTGCTAAAATTGAGGCAAATTTGGAGGAGGTTAAAAATAACCTGAATCATTTGACGGAATATGCTATTCGATATTTTGAGCAAATTCTAAAAAACCATGGTGAAGGGCGTGAGCGTAAGACTGAAATTGCCCAATTTGATACTATTAAAGCACGAAGGGTAGCTGCGGCAAATGTAAAATTATACATGAATCGAGAAGATGGTTTTGTGGGTTCTTCTCTTAGGAAAGATGAATTTATTTGTGATTGTTCCGATTTGGATGATATAATAATAATTAGACAGGATGGAAAATTAATTGTCACCCGAATTGGAGAAAAAACATTCGTTGGCAAAAATATTATTCATGCAGCCATTTGGAAGAAAAATGACAAACACATGGTGTATAACGTCATCTATTATGATGGAGGCTCCGGTATTTCCTACGCCAAACGATTTTCTGTAACATCAATCATTCGAGATCGTGAATATGATCTCACTCAAGGGAATGAAAATTCACAGTTATTATATTTCACGGCTAATCCAAATAGCGAGTCAGAAATGGTAATGGTGAATCTGCATAATTCTGCCAAAGCCCGTAAGAAGGTATTTGATTTTAATTTTGGAGAACTTGCTATAAAAGGGAGAGGGGTTAAAGGAAATATTGTTTCTAAACACCGGGTAAGAAAAGTAGCACAGAAGGAAGTCGGTGAATCCACTCTTGGAGGAAGAGATATTTGGCTGGATGAAAATATTGGCAGACTAAATACAGATAAACAAGGTAGGTATCTTGGTAGTTTTAATACGGATGATGCCATATTGGTGGTTTATGAAGATGGTGCCTATGAACTTACCGATTTTGAACTCACCAATCGATATAGATTAAATGAAATTAATCTCATTGAAAAATTTGCTCCGGATAGATTTCTAACGGCCGTCCATTTTGATGGTGGATCGCGAACCTATTATGTAAAACGATTCCTTATTGAAACAGCTACATTTGGTCGTCGTTTTGGGTTTATTAGTGAGGAGCGAGCATCTAAATTAGTTCTAATTTCTTCTGGTGGGAACCCAATATTAGAGTATGGTTATAGAACCAAAAGGGGTGAAAAGAAAACTCGCAAAGAAGATTTATTACAATTTGTAGATATAAAGGGTTGGAAAGCACTAGGAAATAAATTAGGCAATTACCTTCGTATGAGTGGTTTTAAATGGGTAGAAGAACCCATGATAGAAAATCCTGAATCTAATCTTGAAGCTAAATCGGAATTGACATTATTTAATTAGCCTATTTTAGGTGTAATTTTTAGGTTATGCGGTTAATCCATGTCAAGTTAGAGAAAATCCGAAATAAATTATTTGTAAAAATTCCGGAATTAATAGCCGAGGCATTACATCTCAAGGAAGGGGAGGAAATTGAAATCAGTATTCATTCTGAACCTGCATTTGCCCAGGGTGAGCTCTGGGGCGATGATTCTGAAGAAGTTGATGAAATCGATGATATTTATCTGGATATCTCCGAAGACCTGCACACCCTAAATATGTATAATCGAATTTATGTACCAGAAAAGTATCGATTTTTTTTCCCACCGGCAGATATTGATTTCTTTTTAACCACAAATGTGGGACAAATTAAGACTCATATTACAACAAGCGGATATTTTACTAAAGGAGTACGTTCATGGGTGGAAGTAAACGGTCCACTGGAACCTACGGATAGAATTCATGTTTTGCTTTTGGATGAAAACCGAAAGATATATGAAATGAATGTTGTAAGTGGGAAAAAAAATAATTCAAATAATTAAGCTACAAAGGAAATACTATTGATCAAAGAACCAGTAATTGATTTACAAATGGCCAGGGAGCATGGGCTGTCAGATGACGAATTTAACCGAATTCTGGAAATATTAGGGCGGGAACCCAATTATGTTGAACTGGGTATTTTTTCAGTCATGTGGAGTGAACATTGTTCGTATAAGTCATCTATAAAAATGCTGAAGACATTTCCAAGGGAAGGAGGTCGTCTTTTAGTAGAAGCAGGAGAAGAAAATGCAGGATTGGTTGACCTGGGTGACGGCTTGGCAACAGCTTTTAAAATTGAATCTCATAATCATCCTTCAGCTGTAGAACCCTATGAAGGTGCAGCAACTGGTGTTGGGGGTATTATGAGAGACGTATTCACCATGGGTGCTCGTCCAATTGCTTCCATGAATAGCCTTCGTTTTGGCAGTTTAGAGAGAGCACGCAATCGCTATCTCTTAGATCATGTGGTAGAAGGAATTGCCGATTATGGGAATTGTCTAGGTATCCCAACGGTTGGGGGTGAAGTAGTCATTGAAGATTCATATTCCGGAAATTGTTTGGTTAATGCCATGTCTCTTGGAATTGTAGAAACAAAATATGTTTCCTCTGCCATTGCCAAAGGTGTTGGCAATCCCGTTTATATTGTAGGCAGTACAACTGGTAGGGACGGAATTCATGGTGCAACATTTGCATCCGTTGAACTTACCGAAGAAACAGAGTCCAAACGATCAAATGTACAGGTTGGTGATCCATTTACTGAAAAACTACTCATGGAAGCATCCTTAGAATTGTGTAAAAAGTTATGGTTAGTTGGTATCCAGGATATGGGTGCAGCAGGGATTACGTGCTCCTGCTCAGAAATGTCCGCAAAGGGAGAATCGGGCATAAAAATTGATTTAGATAAGGTACCCTTAAGAGAAGATAGTATGAACGCGTACGAAATTATGCTTTCAGAAAGCCAGGAACGAATGTTGGTTGTTATTGAACAGGGATTTGATAAAGAGTTGAATGCAATTTTTGAAAAGTGGGAATTGGATTGTACCCGTGTTGGAGAAGTAACGGACACCGGCATGTTAGAGGTATATCATCGTGGTAATAAGGTAGCAGAAATTCCTTCTGAAGAGTTGGTATTGGGCGGTGGGGCTCCCCAATATGATATGCCGGTTCGAGAGCCAGCCTATTTCTCTGAAATTAATAATTTTACTATTGATGCCATACAAGAAGAGGAAGATTATAATAAAACCTTGCTCACACTACTTTCAACACCAAACATTACCAGTAAACAATTTGTGTTCCGTCAATATGATTCAACCGTTCGAAGCAATACCGTTCAGGGACCAGGCGGTGCTGCAGCTGTCATCCGCTTAAAAGGAACACAAAAGGGCTTGGCAATGAGTACAGACTGCAATGGAAGATATGTGTATTTGAATCCCAGAATGGGCGGTCAGATTGCAGTAGTAGAATCTGCCAGAAATGTGGTCTGCTCTGGAGGTGAACCATTGGCAATTACTAATTGTTTAAATTTTGGCAACCCTCAGGATCCTGAAATTTATTGGCAATTTAAAGAAGCGGTTACGGGTATCGGTGAAGCCTGCCGTGCGTTGAATACTCCTGTAACCGGCGGGAATGTGAGCTTCTATAATGAAACGGGTGACACAGCTGTTTATCCAACCCCTGTTATTGGAATGGTGGGATTATTGGAAAATATCAATCAGAGTACTACCATAGAATTCAAGGGTGCTGGTGATTTTATTGTGACCCTGGGAGCATTAAACGGATGTTTAGGTGGATCTGAGTATCTTCGTACAATTCATGGAAAAATTCAGGGACCCATTCCACATCTCAATTTAGAATTAGAAATGGGAATCCAAGAGTTATGTCTTGAAGCAATTAAGAAAGGAATAATCAAATCTGCACATGATCTGTCAGACGGTGGATTGGCTGTGAATATTAGTGAATCAATCGTTCATTCTAAACAAGGCTTAGGTGCACGGTTGGATGTAGTACGAAAATTACAAAATAATGAATTATTATTTGGAGAATGTCAATCAGTTATCGTGGTAACTTTAGAGGAATCGGCCTTGTACGAATTGATTCTTCTTGCACAGAAATTGGATATGCATACGCAGACAATTGGCAGGGTGACGGACACAAATTCGTTGGTTATTAATGATCAAATTAATATTTCCAGAATTAAAATGGAAAATGCCTATTTCAATTCCCTCGAAAAAATCATGACCCAATAGATTATGAACAAGGGAAGAATTTATTTCAATCATTCTCCAAAACCAACAATTGGTGTTGAGGCAGAGCTTTTTACAATAAGCAAAGATTCATTAGACCTCTGCCCAATTGCTGAAGATTTGGGGTGTAGAAAAGAATTAATTCAATTAGGGGACATTGTAGAAAATAATCAAGCCCCTTATCAAAGGCAAATTATGCAATATAATAAGGATAATGAATTTTCAGATATTATTTTGTCAGCCATAAACGATTTAGAAAAAGGAATGGTAGCTGTATTATGATTGACAAATGGCTGGATGCTAATTTTGAAAAATTGGTAGGAATTAGACGTTGGATTCACCAACATCCTGAAGTTGGATTCAATGAACACGAGACTACTAGATATTGCCAAAACCTTATGAGTGAATTGGGATTGGAAATTTGTAAAAATGAGGAAATGAAAACTGGTTTTTATTGTGATTATGGAAATGGAAATGGACCAACAATTGCAGTCCGTTGTGATTTAGATGCACTCCCCATTCAGGAAATAAATCAAATAGATTATTGCTCAATTAATTCTGGGGTGTCCCATGCCTGCGGTCATGATGCACATTTAACTAATATATTGGGACTGGCATCCTATATGGTTGAGTCTAAAATTGAAATTCCCGGGAAAGTACGTTTTTTATTTCAACCGGCTGAAGAAATTGCTCCCGGTGGCGCCATTGTAATGATTGAGGCTGGGGCGATTGAAGGTGTTGACCATATTTTTGGTGGACATATACTACCATCCCTAAGTCCAGAAAAAATTGGAATTCGATATGGGCCAATGGCGGCGGCTGTAGAGCAAATAGATGTAACCCTGAGTGGTCCCGGTGGACATACATCCAGGCCTGCTGAATCTGTTGATTTAATTTGGGCGCAAAGTCATTTGGTGATTTCTCTTGAAGAATCGCTGAAACATCACCTTGGACAACAAGAAAGAGTGGTGCTTGCATTTGGCAATGTAGAAGGTGGGCACACCTGCAATGTATTGCCTGATGAAATAAAAATGAAAGGCACCCTTAGGTATCTAAATATGGATATCGAAAGTAAATTAACGAAGATTATTGATAACACAATTCATGCAGTTGAACAATTGACAGATGCCAAAATAACCTGGTCAACTCCCTATGCAACGCCAGGGCTTACTAATGATAATAAGTGTACAGATTTAATTATAAAAGCTGCAAATGCGATCCTTGGTGAAGAGAATGTAATGATAATGGAGGATTCAAGTATGGGTGGAGAGGACTTTGCCTATTATCTTGATAAAATTCCTGGAGCCTATTTTAGAATTGGTTGTAATGACGGAAAGACCCGGGACATTCATACCAATAATTTTAATCTCGATGAAAATTGTATCGCTACTGCAATTAAAGTTTTTTCAGCAACTATTGATCATTATTTCAATGATTTAAAATTATAAAACGACTTCTCTTCGGTTAGATAAAATATCTAATCTCAATTCTCTCTATTAATTTGAAAAATTATACAGTTTTAGGACTTATGTCCGGTACTTCCATGGATGGTTTAGACTGTGGGCTTTTTGAAATCTCTCTCACTACTGATAATTACCTGAATTGGGAATTTATTGATTATACTACTGTTTCTTATTCAAAAGATATCCGAGAATCTATTTGTAATGCATTAGTAGGAGATGAAGCTCTTATTGACGCTGTTGATAGAAAACTAGGGAAGGAATTTTCTTTAATAACGGAACAATTTATTAAAGGTAGAAATATTGATCTCATTGCAACACATGGACAAACAATTGCACATGATGATGGTGTCAGTACACAACAAATTGGTGATGTACAATATTTAAAGAAAATCTTTCAAGTACCTATAATTTCTAATTTCAGGCAGGCTGATATTAATGCCGGCGGTAATGGTGCGCCTCTCATGCCTTTCCTGGATTGGCTATTGTTTAAAGAATATGATCAAAATACTATCACTCTAAATTTAGGTGGAGTGGCCAATATCACCTATATTCTAAAATCCGGTAAAAGGAGTGAAGTGTTAGGATTTGATACTGGACCGGGGATGGCACTCATTGATGAAAGCTGTCAGTTATTTTTTGAAGAACCATTTGATAGAGATGGTGTACATGCTGCCGGCGGGAAGGTAAACCAGGAAATTCTGAAAGAGTTGATGGCACATGATTTTATTCAGAGAATACCTCCAAAATCTACTGGACGTCATGAATTTGGGCGAGATATGGTTAAGCAAATCATTCAACGCTTCCCTCGAATTTCACCGGACGACATGATTCGAACGTTTTGCGCCTTTACAGCTAAATCCATAGCAGAAAACCTGAATAAACATCTTAATTTTACCACTTCAGATTGCAGTCTAATTATCAATGGTGGGGGAGTATATCACCCTGTTCTGATGGAAGATATTCGAAATAGTACGAAAATATCAAATATTAAAACATCCGCTGAAATTGGGATAGATCCAGATATGAAAGAATCTCTACTGATGGCAGTATTGGGTGTCGCTAAATTAGAGGATATCCCAGCCAATATGCCCGCGGTTACAGGTGCAAAGGAGATGGTTGTTTTGGGGGATGTATTATAATGTTAGTTAAAATATTAAATAAAAGGAAAATAAATGAACCCATACATTTTTAGAAAATATGATATCAGGGGTATTGTAGAAACAGATTTTACACCCGATATTGTAATAGATTTAGGCAGGGCATTTGGCACCTATGTAAAAAGATATGGGGGAGACAGGGTCTCAATTAGTGGAGATATTCGCTTGACTACTCCCAGACTCATGGAGAATTTTTCTCAAGGTCTGCTTGAAACTGGAATTACTGTTTTGGATATGGGAATTGTTCCCACCCCGGCAAATTATTTCAGCATGTTTCATTTTGATGTGGATGGCGCTGTGCAAATAACCGGCAGTCATAATCCCCCAGAATTTAATGGCTTTAAATTATCATATAAACAGGGTGCATTTTATGGTGACCAAATACAGGCTCTTTTGGGACTCATTAAAACCAGGAATTTTGAAACGGGTGATGGAAAAATTGAAAAAGTAGACATTATGAAACCCTATCAGTTAATGTTAAAGGAAAAAATTCATTTAGACAAACCAATGAAAGCTGTAATTGATTGTGGAAATGCAGCGGGATGTTTGACTGCTCCGCAGATTTTCAATGAAGTGGGGATAGAAACTACAGAACTATTTTGCGATGTAGATGGAACCTTTCCAAACCATCATCCTGACCCCACTGAAGATCATAATTTACTTGATCTTGTAGCTGAAATAAAATCGGGAAATTACGACTTTGGGGTTGCTTATGATGGTGATGCGGACAGAGTGGTGGCAGTAGATGAAAATGGGGGAATTATTCGATCTGATATATTGATGGTACTTTTTCTACCAGAAGTTATTAAAAATCCGGGTGATACTATTGTTTATGATGTGAAATGTTCACAGGCGTTGGAAGACATGATTTTGAAATATGGTGGGAAACCAGTCATGTGGAAAACAGGGCATTCTCTCATTAAAGATAAAATGAAAGAACTTGATGTAAACTTTGCTGGTGAAATGAGTGGACATATCTTTTTTGCAGATGATTTCTTCGGTTTTGACGATGCCATTTATGTGTCTCTACGGTTGGCGCAACTATTATCCAGGACGAATCGAACCTTATCTGAACTTACCTCAGAAATTCCTGTGTACCATTCCACCCCGGAAATGCGCTTAGAATGCAGTGATGATGAAGAAAAATTTAAAATTTCCAAAAAGGCAGATGAATATTTCACTGCTAATTATAACTGCAGTACTGTGGATGGGGTGCGCATTAAGTTTGATGATGGCTGGGGACTGGTGAGGGCTTCCAATACACAGCCGGTAATTGTCTGTCGGTTTGAAGCAAAAACTTTGAAGCGAATGGAAGAAATACAAAACGAAATATTGGATAAACTAGCGGAATTTGGAGAAATAGCGCTTGAGCATTGCTGATATAATTCCAGCTTATAGAGATGAAATTAATAAAGGACTATCGAACATTTACCCGTATGGTCCAGATTCACTAACAAAGCCTGTAGCTTATGTACTTCAAGGTGGCGGGAAACGACTCCGACCCTTATTAACAATATTCTCAGCAGAGGCCTGTGGTGGTATAAAAAAGGATGTATTTTCTGCAGCATTAGCTGTTGAAGTATTGCATAATTTCACGCTTGTTCATGATGATATTATGGATCAAGACAGTATTCGCCATGGCCAGCATACCGTCCATCATAAATGGGATGATGGTGTTGCCATTCTTACTGGTGATGCCATGCTCTCTCTAGCTCTTGGATTATTAAATCAAACTCCAGCGGTTTCTCATCTTCAAATGAAAATATTTATTGATGGATTATTAGCTGTCTGTGAAGGGCAGGCATTGGACAAAGAATTTGAAACACAATCTTCAGTATCGCTTGATGAGTATATTCAAATGATTGATTTAAAGACTGGTCATTTGATTGGTTTGGCAGCAGAATTAGGTGCTATCTCAACGGGAGTTGAATCTCATATTTGCGAGAAAGTGAGAGATTATGGGAGGTTGGTGGGGCGAGCATTTCAAATTCAAGATGATTATTTAGAAATATTTTCAAACAGTTCTAATATGGGTAAATCTTTAGAAAGTGATATAGTATTAGGAAAGAAGACCTTTCTAATGATTAAGGCCCTAGAGAAAAATAGTGGTGTTATTATTAAAGCTTTGGAAATAGCTCGCGTTGATTTTAAAAAGGGAATTGGAATAATCAGGGATTACCTGGAAAATGAAGGCATTAAAAATAGTGCCCAAAAAGAAATTGATGAAATTCTCAAATTGGCAGATGAAAAATTAAATGATTTACCTATTGATAAAGAAAAACTGCTTTATTTCAGTAAATTAATTAAAAAAAGAGGTAATTAATGAGTGAAACTATTTTAGACTTAAATACCAAACTTGATCAATCAGATATGAGGGGGGCAATCACTGGGTTTCCCAACCAAATTAAAAAATCATTTTCTATTATGAGTAGCTGGGTACCTCATAAAAAATATAGAGATATCCAAAATATAATGGTATTAGGTATGGGTGGTTCTGCTATTGGTGGAGATGTTGCTAGAGTATTGGCACAAAACGCATGCACAGTACCCATTTTTGTAAACCGATCCTACAACATCCCTGAATGGGTTGGTTCAAAAACGCTAATTCTGGCATCTTCTTACTCGGGGGGAACTGAAGAAACCTTGAGTGCATTTGCACAATGCAGAGAACGGGACTGCCCCATTATTGTTCTTTCAACTGGTGGTACAATTACTGATTATGCAGGTGAGTATGACTTAGATAAGATAACTATTCCTGGCGGATATCAACCGAGAGCAGCGCTGGGTTTTTCTTTTTCCCTGATTCTAATTCTTCTAAGTCGATTGGGTTTTGTACAAAATTACATTATCGAAATCGTAGAAAAATCCATTGAATCATTGAAGTCGTTATCAATAGAAATGAACAAAGCTGAAAATAAAGCACTCACAATTGCCGAAAATATTCACACTACCTGCCCCATTATTTATGGGAGTGAAGATTTAACCTGGGTTGCTGCAGTTCGGTTTAGAGGGCAATTGGCTGAAAATGCAAAAATGCTTTCATTTCATCATCATTTCCCTGAACAGAATCATAATGAAATTGAAGGCTGGACAGTTAATCCGGATATTATGAACAGGTTTTCCATTATTTGGCTAAAGGATGAAGATGATCACCCAGGTATACAGGCACGGATGCGTATTTCTGCCACCCTGCTGGAATCAAATGCAGGAAGTCAAATAGAAATCAGCCAGCTAGGAGCAAACAGAGTTGAACGGTTGTTAAAACTTATCCATTATACAGACTGGATTAGTTATTACGCAGCACTATTAAACAATGTTGACCCAACACCAGTAAAGCGAATCCAGGAATTAAAAATAAAAATATCGGAGGAACGATAATCTCTTATTGTATGTTCTGACGAGAAATATGTAAATTATCACTATGAATTTAGTAGAAGTTAAACGCATTTCTTATTATCCACCTTCCAAAGGGTATGCAGTATTGTTACAGGAAAAGGATAGTAATCGAAGTCTTCCTATAATTGTGGGAAGCAATGAAGCTCAGGCAATTGCCCTCTATCTTGAAGGTGTAGATATGCCTAGGCCAATGACACATGATCTTTTGATTAATGTCTTAGATTCTCTCGAAAGTGATATTAGACAAGTTACGATTGCACGCATGAAAAATGGGACATTTTTTGCAGAAATTGAGGTTTCAAATTCACAAGTCGGAGATATTATCATTGATTCTCGTCCAAGTGATGCCATAGCTATTGCCTTGCGGACTATGACACCAATTTATGTTTCAGATGAAGTTATGGAAAGAGCCGGAATAGATAACTATTCAACTGGCGGTGAAGTTGCTGAAACTGTATCTTCGGATGATTTATCAAAAGAAGAATCGGCGGGTTCAGTCATAGAAAACCTTGCCGAAGCGTTGGAAAAAGCTATTTCTGAAGAAGAATATGAAGTGGCTGCAAGATTAAGAGATCGGATTAAGCAGTTAGAAAAGAAATCAATGCTCTAAAAAAAAACTAATTGCTCGTTGAGCACCATCTTGCTCGGCAGATTTTTTTGTTGAACCAATACCTCTCCAAGAATTATCAGGAGAAATCACCACTTTAATTATAAATGTTTTTTCATGCTCTGGACCACGTGAGTCAACGATGATAAATTGAGGGGCAGAAAGGTTGTTTGTGTGGCAATATTCGATTAATTGTCCTTTGTAATTTACATCCTCATCAGCCAAATGTTCGGATAAACAGAGGGTCCTTTTTATAAAATTAGAAACTTCTTTAAAACCACCATCAAGATAGATTGCTCCTACAATTGCTTCATAAACGTCTGAAGCAATATTGGTAATCACTTTTGGGTCATTGATGTTCACGCTCTGTTCAATCCGAATTACATCCATAACTTGCAGTTTTTTACCTAGCATAGATAGAAAATCCCGGTTTACTAAAGATGATCTTTTCTTTGTCAGTGTTCCTTCATCAGATTGAGGATATTTTTTGAATAACCAAATGGACACGGTTTGATCAATTATTGCATCACCAAGAAATTCTAATCTTTCATAATTTCCCTCGGAGTGGTTCTGAACAGAACGATGGGTGAGAGCTTTTTCAAGATAATAGGTATCGCCAAATGTATATTGGAGCAGTTTTTCGAATTGTTTAATCTCTGGAGATTTTTTGGAGAATAGAGCCTTTATTGTTCGAAAGAGACTCAATTTTCAAATGATTTAAAAACCAATACCGCATTATGTCCACCAAAACCAAATGTATTTGACATTGCATAATGGATGTCTTTTTCAACAGCAGTATTGGGTACATAATTCAAATCGCACTCCGGATCCGGTGTTTTATAATGAATTGTAGGGGGAAGAAAATTATTTTGAATACTCAAAAGTGATGCTACCGCTTCAACTCCACCTGCAGCTCCAAGCAAATGACCTGTCATAGATTTGGTTGAGCTGACGGAAAGTGTTTTTGCATGGTCTCCAAATGCTGTTTTTATTGCTTTTGTTTCAGTTTTATCATTAAATGGAGTAGATGTACCGTGTGCGTTAATATAATCAATATCTTCCGGTTGGCATGATGCATCTTCCATTGCTCGTTTCATTGCTCTTACCGCACCATCCCCATCGGGAGCAGGCATGGTGAGGTGATGGGCATCGGCTGTAGCACCATATCCAACTATTTCTCCCAGGATTTCTGCACCTCGTTTTCGTGCATGTTCCAATTCTTCAAGTACGATTATTCCCGCACCTTCACCCATTACAAACCCACTTCTTTCAGCATCAAAAGGACGGTTTGCAGTATCGATGTCTTCATTTTTTGTGAGCGCTTTCATATTAGCAAAACCAGCAACAGCCATGGGTGTGATAGAAGCATCTGTACCTCCGGTAATGATCACATCTGCATCCCCGTATTTAATCATTCTCAGAGAATCACCAATTGCATGACTTGCTGTGGCACAGGCAGAAACAACACAATAATTGGGACCCTTGAAGCCATACTTAATAGATACTTGTCCTGAAGCAATATCGGAAATCATTGATGGAATAAAAAATGGACTTACTTTTCTAGGACTAATGAGAAGTCTATTATGTTGTTCTTCAAATGTATTTAACCCACCAATTCCAGAACCAATTATCACCCCAATTTGATTTTTATCCAGTCTATCGTCATCAATTTTAGCCTGATTGACTGCCTCAGCACTTGCAATCAATGCCATAGCAGTAAATCTATCCATCCGGTTTAGATCACGCTTTTCAAAATGATCTTCCATATTAATTTTGAGTTCACCTGCAATATGAACATTAAAATCGCTTGAATCAAATAAGGATATGGAGCCAATCCCGTTGGCTCCACTTTTTAATCCATTTAAGAATTCTTGGGTAGAATTACCAATCGGGGACAGAATTCCTGTTCCCGTTACCACCACTCGTCTTGACATATTTATTTTTAGTTCAGCTTGGTCGAAATATAATCAACTGCTTGACCAACAGAAAGTAATCCCTCTGCATCCTCATCAGGAATTTCAATACCAAACTCTTCTTCAAATTGCATGATGAGTTCAACTGTATCAAGTGAATCTGCACCTAGATCATCAATAAATTTTGCTTCCATTGTGATCTTTCCATCATCTACACCTAGTTTATCGATGATTATTTCTTTTACTTTATCGTATTGTTCAGACATACTACACTATCTCCATTTTATTATATCATTACCATTCCACCATCCACATTAAAGGTTTGACCTGTAATATATCCGGCTTCATCTGATGCAAGAAAGCAAACCAAGTTTGCTACATCGTCCGGAGTACCAAGCCTTCCAAGGGGAATGGAGGATTTCAATTGCTCTTTTACTTCATCATTCAGTTCATTGGTCATATCAGTTGTGATGTATCCAGGGGCAACAGCATTCACAGTAATATTCCGAGATCCCAACTCTTTTGCCATTGATTTCGTCAATCCCATTATACCAGCTTTTGACGCTGCATAATTACTTTGCCCTGCATTACCGATTTGACCTATTACTGAAGTAATATTAATTATTCTACCAGCTTTATTTTTTATCATAGGGCGTGCAACCGATTTTATCCCATTAAAACACCCCTTCAAATTTATATTCATCACACTATCCCAGTCATCTTCTTTCATTCTCATAATGATATTATCACGGGCAATTCCAGCGTTATTTACCAAAATATCTATCCGACCCCATTTATCAATTGTGTTGGTAACTATTTCTGAAATTGAATTTAAATTAGATACATCACCCGCAATAGATTCAGCAATTCCACCATTTGAAATTATTGTCTCTTTTACTGCGACTAATTGATCAGAATTTCTTGCAATTAAAATTATTTTAGCCCCACAACTTGATAATTGTTTTGCAATTGCTTCTCCAATACCTCTGGATGCACCAGTTACAATGGCTACCTTGTCAGTTAAATTACAGCACTTCACAGGCATCCAAATGCTCCAATTTATCACAGGTAATAGTGGTTGATTCAGGGAAAATTTGTCGGTTTAATCCTTTAAGTACTTTTCCAGGACCCACCTCATAAAAATCTGTTATCCCCATTTGTTTCAGGTTCAAAATTGTGTCACACCATAATACTGGGTTTTCCAATTGGTTCAAAATATTATCACGAATAGCAGTAGCATTTGTAACGGGAGAAGCGGATACATTTTGATAAACGGGAATTTTTGCATTATTAAACTCAATTGAATCTATAACATCTAATAACGGCTGGCGAGCAGGCGTCATTAATGGAGAGTGAAATGCTCCTGACACATTTAAAGCCAATGCTCTTCTAATTCCAATTTCTTTTGCAGTGATAATGGCGTTTTTAATTGCTTTTATTTCGCCGGAAATTACCACTTGCCCTGGTGCATTAATATTGGCAGGAACAACAACTCCATTTTGTTTGCAAATAATTTTTAATTGATCATCATCAGCACCTAAAATGGCAGCCATTGTTCCAGGGGCATTTTTGCCTGCTTGGGCCATTTCGGATGAACGGACTTTTACAATTTCCAACGCACTTTCAAAGGAAAGTACATCTGCAGAAACCAATGCAGAAAATTCTCCCAAACTATGTCCTGCAACAGCATTTGCTCTAATATCTTTTTCTTTAAGAAATTTATCTACGATAATTGAGTGAACAAAAATTGCGGGTTGGGTGTATTGGGTTTCTTTTAAAGTTTCTTCAGGCCCATTAAATGAAAATTCTTGTAAATTGAACCCTAATATGTCAGATGCTGTTTTATAAATATCCTGAGCATAATTAGAGTTGTTGTAGAAATCTTCACCCATTCCAACATATTGGGAGCCTTGACCGGGAAATAGGAAAGCATTATGCATTAGCCTGCATACCCCATTTTAAGTACATTGCACCCCAGGAAAAGCCAGCGCCAAAAGTCGATATAATGACATTGTCTCCAATATTAAGCATATTTTTTTCACTTACTTCTGCAATGCAAATAGGAATAGTAGCCGATGTTGTATTTGCATAAGTATCAATATTGATCATAACCTGAGATTCTTTTAATCCCAGTCTTTTTGCAGCAGCATCAATTATACGTTTATTTGCCTGATGTGGTATAAACAAAGAGATATCATCCCCTTTGAGATTATTTCGCTCAGCAACTTCGTATGAAATATCAGCCATTCCTCTTACTGCAAATTTATAAACTGTTTTGCCATCTTGCCTAACATAGTGGAGCTTGTTTGATACAGTTTCATGGCTGGCCGGATGTAAACTACCACCTCCATCGACTCTTAAAAATTCACCACCTGTCCCGTCAATCCTTAATTCTGAATCGATTATTCCAAATTCTTCAGATGGTTCTAGCAAAACTGCACCAGCACCATCTCCAAAAAGAATACAGGTGTTACGATCTTCATAATTTAAGATGGAGCTCATAGTATCAGCGCCTATTACTATCACCTTCTCACACCGTCCCGATACAATCAATGCCGCACCAGATTCCAATCCAAATAAAAACCCTGAACAAGCTGCTGATAGGTCATATCCCCAAGCGTTCACAGCATTTATATTTTTTTGAACCAGGGCAGCTGAACAGGGGAGTATCATATCGGGTGTTACTGTAGCAACAATTATTGCATCTATTTCTTTGGCATCTAAATCGTATCTTTCCATTAGATCACGAACAGCATTTGTGGACATATCTACTGTAGCTTCTCCCTTTTGTACTTTTCGCCTTTCACGAATGCCGGTACGAGTTTGAATCCACTCATCACTGGTTTCTACAAGTTTTGCCATATCATGGTTGGTTAAAACCTCTTTTGGGAGGTATTTCCCTGTGGCTGTAATATTTGCTTTAAGCTGGGTTTGTTTCATTTATGTTATTGTTTTCTTCAAAAATATCACTATGCCTGGAAAGTCGTTCAGCGATTCCGTCAATCAGGTTTTCTTCCAAAGCTTTTTGTGCAGCTATTAATGAGTTTTTAATTCCTCTATCGGTAGATGATCCATGGCATTTCATAACCACACCATTGATGCCCAGTAATGGAGTGGCTCCATATTCCTCATGGTCTAATGTATTTGTGATATCATTAAAAACAGTAGTCAATATTGAAGCTAAATCCTTATCGGTAGCATGGGGCTTAATTCGTTCATGAATCCAGCCCATTAGGTGAGATATTATTCCTTCGGTGAGTTTTAGAACGATGTTACCTGTAAATCCATCGCAAATTACAACATCGGCTTCACCATCTAAAATATATCTGGATTCAATATTTCCAATAAAATTTCGCACATGTTTTTTTAACATAGGATATGCATTCGTTGTGAGTTCATTTCCCTTATTTTCTTCACGGCCGATATTCAGTAATGCCACCTTTGGGTCAGGCCTGTTTTCCAGATGTTCAATATAGGCACTTGCCATTAGAGCAAATTGTACCAAATGTTGTGGTTTGTTATCAGCATTAGCTCCTGCGTCACATAAGATAAATCCACCATTATTTGTAGGAATAAAGGGAGCAAATGCAGGTCTGCGTATTCCGGGAATCTTTCCAATTAAAAATAATGAAGAGGTTAATAAAGCGCCTGTATTTCCAGCACTTACAACGGCCTGAGCTTCATTATCTTTGACCAGTTGAATAGATTTTACTAAAGAGGAGTCTGGCTTTTCCCTGAAAATTCTGGATGCCCGCTCATTCATCTCAACAACTTCAGTTGTATGGATTATAGAAACATCAGATTCTTCTCGTCCGATTTCTCTAATAGAAGATTCTATTTGAGGTTTATCGCCAAGTAGTAAAAGTTCTGCAGCAGAATCGCCACAATGATCTAAGTAGGCAAATGCACCTTTAATATTTGATAAGGGTGCATTGTCTCCTCCGAGGACATCTAATGCTATTTTCATAAGCGGAAAGGCTTAACTTGCCTGAGCTGAAATGACGGGACGTCCTTTATAATACCCACAGTTTGGACATGCTCTGTAGGGTAATTTAGGTTGACTGCATTGTGCACATACACCCACTTGGGGGGTAGCACAATTCCAGTTTGTTCTACGCTTTCGACTGCGCGCTTTTGAATGTTTTCCTTTTGGTAATGCCATATTAAAAAAGTCCTTCTAAATTGGGTTATTTGCAAACTAACATAGCTAAGAAATTTAGGGAATTAAAAGTAATGTGAACAAGAAAAAGTCCAATGCTATTTCTTTTCTGAAGGAATGATATCTAGCCAGGTTTTTGCGTGGGTGATTGATTCAATTTGATCTTGGATTTTCTGAGCTTTATTTTTATTTGTAAAATTACCAATTCTAACACGGTACCAAACTTCATCTCTTTTATTTCTGTAATGTCGTTGAATATAAGCATCTAAACCTTCTTCAATAAGTTTCAATTGGTCTATACGTGCAAGTTCTAAAGAAGGCCATGCTGCCACTTGAATAGTGTAATGAATATCCTTATTCTTTATAACATTCTTTTTTTTCTGTTTTTTCGCTGGATTTGATCGTTTCCCTTTTTCTTTATTAGACCTTTTCTTCTTTTTAGTTGGTTTTATTACAGTTGATGGATGCTCGTCAATTTCAAGCTCAGGTTTTGCAATTGCAATGGCAACTTCTAATGTCTCGGCAATGGCTCTATAATAAAACAGCTCTTCTGCAATAACATCGTCAGAAATATCTGTGATAGAGAGGTGGATTTGATAGTCACCCTCTAATTCCGGTGAAAAAATAAGCATGTCATTTTTTAAATCAAAGGGTACTGCAATCTTGGATGGACCCGCCGGAGATTCCCATTTGAAGGTATAGTTTTCAGCATCATCATGGTAATCCTGTGAAAATACCTTTACGGTTTTGTTAACCATTACTTCCTGATAATCGGGGTTTGATCCACAGGCTGTGAATACAAGTAGAATTGCAAAGTGAATTAGTTTTTGCACAAATATTAACCTTATTGATTGGTAATAAGTTCAGACTCTGAAAAGAAAAATCCTATTTCTTTTTTGGCATTCTCATCTGAATCTGAGCCATGCACCGCGTTTTCTCCTATGCTGGTTGCAAAATCACGGCGAATGGTACCTTCTGCAGCTTCTTCAGGGTTTGTTGCGCCAATAGTTTCCCGCCAGGCTGAAACTGCATTATCTTTTTCTAATGCCAAAACCATTGACTGGCTGGAAGACATAAAATCAGTTAATTCGTCATAAAATGGTTTTCCCTCATGAATTGCATAAAAACCCTGTGCCTGAGCAAGCGTCATTCTAATGAGTTTAGCACCTAATATTTTGAATCCTGCGGAAATAATTCGGTCATAGATTTTCCCGGTATTTCCATTTTTTACTGCATCTGGTTTAATAATTGCGAATGTTAAGTTCGACATGTTTTCTTTTCCTTAATTATACGGTCATTTTTGATTGTAATGAATTTGCCATAGTTTTTCCGATTTCTGCGGGACTGTCGCAAACTGCAATTCCTGCATTTCTCAGGGATTCCATTTTATCTGCTGCAGTTCCTTTGCCGCCTGCAATTATTGCTCCTGCGTGACCCATGCGTCGCCCTGGAGGCGCTGTTTGTCCAGCAATAAATGCCACCACTGATTTATCAAAATTATTATTTTGCATCCATTGAGCAGCTTCTTCTTCTGCACTTCCGCCAATTTCACCTATCATCACAACTCCATCCGTTTGGGGGTCATCTTTGAATAATGAAAGCAAGTCAATAAAAGTAGTTCCAATTATGGGATCACCGCCTATTCCAATACAGGTAGATTGCCCAATTCCCTGCTCTGTTAATTGATGTACCGCTTCATAGGTCAGTGTGCCTGATCGAGAAATTACCCCTACATTTCCGTGGGGTTTATGGATAAAGCCAGGCATAATGCCAATTTTACATTCACCCGGGGTGATAATACCAGGGCAATTTGGACCAATCATTCGCGTGTGAGAATTATCTAACGCCTCTTTCACAGGAAGCATATCCATTGTGGGGATGCCCTCTGTAATACAGACGATGAGGTCAACTCCGGCATCGATGGATTCGAGGCAGGCATCAGCAGCAAATGGGGGAGGAACAAAAATTACAGAGGCATTTGCTCCGGTTTCAGTAACAGCATTTTCCACCGTGTTAAAAATAGGAATTCCATTGTCATCTTTTTGTCCGCCCTTTCCAGGTGTCACTCCGGCAACAATTTGGGTTCCGTATTCCACCATCTGTTTGGTATGAAATGCGCCTTCCTTTCCGGTGATTCCCTGAACAACTAATTTGGTGTCATTATTGATTAAGATACTCATTTAATTCTCCTCCCCTGTTGCTTTTACTGCTTTTTCAGCGGCATCAGCTAAACTATTTGCAACAATAAAATTATGTTCTGCTTCTTTTAATAGATCTCTGGCTTCAATTGCATTTGTGCCCTCAAGTCTAATCACAACAGGAATTGCAACTTCTACCTGAGTGAGAGCATCAATTACACCTTGAGCTACACGGTCACAACGAACAATTCCCCCAAAAATATTAATGAGAATACTTTTTACATTTGGATCAGATAAAATAATCTTAAATCCATGAGCCACAGTCTCTGCATTTGCCACACCCCCAACATCTAAAAAGTTTGCCGGTTCCCCGCCATACAATTTAATTATATCCATGGTTCCCATTGCTAATCCTGCACCGTTTACCATACAGCCCACATTTCCATCCAGTTTTATATAATTCAGGTTAAAAGAATCTGCTTCAACTTCAGAGGGTTCTTCTTCAGACAAATCGCGCATTTCCTGAATATCTTTATGGCGAAATAGTGCATTGTCATCAAAATTTATTTTTGAATCTAAAGCTATAACCTCATCAGATTTTGTTACCACCAGGGGATTAATTTCCATAAGGGAGCAGTCGTAAGATTTAAACACTTTCCAGAGGGATAAAAATGTTTTCACTGCATGTTTGATCTGTACTCCGGACAGTCCAAGTGCGAAAGCAAGTTTACGAGCCTGAAATTGTTTTAAATCCTGATTGGGTTCAATCCATTCTTTAATTATTTTTTCAGGGGTTTCAGCCGCCACTTTTTCAATTTCAACACCGCCTTCAGATGAAACCATAAATACAAATTTGCCGCTGCTTCTGTCTAAGACAATGCCCGCATATAATTCCCGAGCAATATCAGAGGCTTCTTCAATCAAAAGGCGTTGTACGCATTTCCCCTCAGGGCCCGTTTGATGGGTAATGAGATTCATGCCATAGATGTCATTGGCATATTTTTGGACTTCTTCAGTACCATTGGCAAGTTTAACACCACCACCCTTACCTCTACCTCCGGCATGAATTTGTGCTTTTACAACAACCCGGTCAGTGTCCAGTTTCTTATATGCTTCCATTGCTTCTTCTACACTAAATGCAGGGAATCCATTTGGAACTGGAACTCCCGCATTACGAAAGAGCTCTTTGCCCTGGTATTCGTGTATTTTCATATTTTCCTCAATTAATTTTTAAGTATTCGAGTGCCTGCCTGCTTCTGAATCGCTTTCCCAATATTTTCAATGGATGTAATAATTACTTCTTCACCGTGATGGTTTAAAAAGTAGAGTGCAGCTTTTATTTTTGGTTCCATTGTTCCCCGCCAGAATTGACCATCTTTGAGCCAGCCTTCCATATCTTTGGCAGTAGTATTTCTTATTATTTCCTGCGAATCAGTTTTGAAATTCAAATAGATATTATCTACATCCGTTATAATAAATAGTTCCTGTGCTTTAATGATTCTTCCCAGCAATGCTGCCGTCATGTCTTTGTCAATTACGCCATCCAATCCTTCAAGTGATCCATCTTCTAAATTATAGGCAGGAATGCCACCACCACCACCAGCAATGACTATGGTGCCAAAATCCACTAAATGTTTGATAGACTTTCCATTAAAAATGTAAAGCGGAGCAGGGGAGGGCACCACTCGTCTCCACAATCCCGGTTCCTGCTCTTTCATATCCCAACCATATTTATCCATATATTTGTGGGCTTGTTTATCATCATAAGAAATACCAATAAATTTTGATGGATTATCAATTGCCGGGTCGTTTCCATCAACCTTCATTTGAGATATAAATGAAACCACTTCCCGATTAGAATCTACATTATATAGAGCATTCTGTAGGGATTGCTGAATCATATATCCCATGGCACCCTGGGTATTGGCAACCAAAACTCCAAGAGGGAGAGGGGGTACTTTCTCAGCAGCAATCTCATTTCTGGAAAGTTCTGCACCAACTTGTGGACCATTTCCATGAGTGATACAGATATTATAGCCAGCCTGAACAAAGTGCATCACTCCTTTAAGGCTATTTTTTGTATGCTTGAATTGTTGAGTAATGGTACCAGCTTCAGACTTGGGCGATAATGCATTTCCACCCAGTGCAATCATAACGGTTTTATTATCAGCCATCAATACCTGTCAAACTGCAATTAATTAGATTTAGAAAAAAACAGTATTATAATTAATTTTCACCCATAAATGGATAACGGTAATCTGTTGGTGGATCAAAGGTTTCTTTCACAGTTCGAAGGGAAACCCAACGATATAAATTCAGTGGTGATCCGGCCTTATCATTTGTTCCCGATGCCCGGCTTCCCCCAAATGGCTGTTGACCCACAACTGCACCAGAGGGCTTATCATTGATGTAGAAATTCCCAGCAGATTGAGAAAGCATTTTTCTCCCAGAATCCACAGCTTTTTTATCTTTAGCAAATATAGCACCTGTGAGACTATAAGGGGATGTTACATCGACAATGGTACATATATCATCCCAGGATTCATTGTACAGATAAATAGTGAGAACTGGTCCAAAAATCTCTTCTTCCATGGTTTTAAAATAGGCATTTGTGGTAAGAATAGTTGTAGGTTCAATAAAGTAACCTTTTGTTTTATCATACCCGCCACCTGAAATTATTTCCGCTTCAGATGAGTTTTTAGCATAATCAATATAGCTGGAAATATTGTCAAAAGACGCTTCATCAATGACAGCATTCATAAAATTTGAGAAATCAATCACATCACCCATTTTAATATCAGCCACTTGAGAAAGATATTTCTCTTTAACGTCATCCCAAAGTGATTCTGGAATATAACAGCGGGAAGCAGCCGAGCATTTCTGTCCCTGATATTCAAATGCGCCCCTCACCATAGCAGTTGCCAATGCTGCTGGATCTGCAGATTCATGGGCAAGTATGAAATCTTTACCGCCAGTTTCGCCCACGATACGTGGATAGGTATGGTAGGTTGAAATATTATCTCCAATCCGTTTCCACATTCCCTGGAACACTGCTGTTGAACCGGTAAAGTGGATTCCTGCCAAATGAGGGCTGTCCATAACCGGATTACCCACTTCACCTCCAGATCCAGGGAGAAAGTTTATTACCCCATCGGGCAATCCAGCTTCCTGGAGAAGTTTCATTATAAAATATCCTGAATACACGGATGAGGAGGCGGGCTTCCAAAGCGCCACATTACCCATTAGGGCAGGGGCTGAGGGCAGATTGCCTGCAATTGAGGTGAAATTAAATGGGGATACAGCAAATACAAACCCTTCTAAGGCACGATATTCCAAACTGTTGTGCATCCCTTCTGGTGAAATGAGTGGTTGATTGTTACAAATTTCTTCAGCAAACTGACAGTTGAAATTGAAAAAGTCTATCAGTTCACAGGCTGCATCAATTTCAGCTTGAAATACATTTTTACTCTGGCTGAGCATGGTAGCTGCATTTATGGTATCCCTCCATGGTCCAGCTAATAATTCAGCGGCTCTACGAAAAATAATCGTTCTTTCTTGAAGAGGAGTGTTAGACCATGAATGCCACGCTTCCAGCGCAGTATCAATAGCTTGATGTACTTCCTCCGCTCCGGCTTTATGGTAATCAGCCAAAATATCTTGGTGGTCATGGGGTTTGCGGCATTGTTCCTTATTGCCTGTAAAAATTTCTTTGCCGCCAATGATGATGGGGATGTCATAGGACTCATTTTCCATTTCGGCTAATTTGGATTTAAGACTGATACTTTCTGGAGAACCGGGGGTATAATCCCGGATAGGTTCATTTACAGCAGAGGGTATTTCTAGAGTAATTTCTTCCATGGTTTAATTCCGTTTAATGATAAATAATGATTTTAATGAAAGCGCCCCGATTTTGGAGCGTGGAAATTTACTTTGTATGGGTTTTGGAGAACAAGAATTTAGTTGGAGATTGAGGCAAAGAGTTGCAAAGTTACAAAGTCACTGATTTGAATTTCACTAATCCCTACTCATCATTTACTATGCACTATTTTTTTAGTGCCTAAGTGTCTGAGTATAAAGTTCATAATTGGTTGAGCAACCATAATCAACTTACAATTCATAATTAACAATTATAATCTTATGTTGTTCTCATTTAAATATTCGTTTTAATCTTTACCCATGAAAACCAATCGAAATGATCCCTGTCCATGCGGCAGTGGAAAAAAATATAAAAATTGTTGTGAACAGAAGCGATTTCAATCTGGGGATGAAAATCGAATAACTCGCTTGCTAATTACTGCTGCAGTGGGAGTTTTCCTGGCAGTCTTCTTGTGGGGAGTAATAGAATTCTTTGCCACGGATCATCCAGAAATGGAATACTATAAATGTGATAATCCCAATTGCACAATAATGCATCGTAGACCGGTAACTGGTAGTAATTAACTCAGTTTTTGGAGCGCAAAGTTCCTAATTATCTTTTGTCTTCATTTTTTCTTTTTGCATACCTAGCTATATAATGTTCACTTCCCAACTTTTTCTGATTCAGAGGCACAAATAAGCAATTAATTATTTTGCTTGTGTTACCATCCCTATATCTGGTCTAGCTTAGTAATAAGATGTTACAAATTATCCTCTTTTATTACCCTCGTTAATTAATATATTACACGATGAAATATTTATTAATTTGCGTATTACTGCACCCTGTTTTCGCTTTGAATTACAGCGAAGATATTTCTCCAATAATTTATAATAACTGCACAACCTGCCATAGATCCGGTGAAATTGCCTCTTTTTTACCTTTAACAAATTACGGAGAGGTTTTTAATAACCGCAATTGGATAGCCTATGCAATTGTGGGAGATGAATCACGGCATGGTGACCCTATAATGCCCCCCTGGCCTCCTGAAAGAGAATATAGTACATTCATTGGAGAGAGGTATCTTACCGAAGATGAAATTCATAATATATTAGATTGGATTGGAGAAGGAGCTTCCCAAGGAGATCCTGAATTGGAATATCCAATGCCAGATTTTCCTGAAGGTTCAGCAATTGGAGAGCCAGATATGACATTTGAAATGGATGAGCCATATTTTATTAATGGTAATTTTGAAGATGATTACAGATGTTTTATTTTTTCACTTGATAATAATGAAGACATATCTATGTCAGCAATAGAATTTCGTCCTGGGAATCGAGAAGCTGTTCACCATGCAATTATAACATATATTCCTGCTGGTGCTGCAGCTGAATTAGATAACCAAGGCTCAGGCTATGGATATGAGTGTTATGGTGGTTTTGGTCTGAGTACTGTCACAGATTTAATAGGAGGCTATGCGCCAGGTCTTTCAGTTCTAGAATATCCAGAAGGAATTGGCAGAACAATTCCAGCTAATTCAGATATTATTGTTCAGGTGCATTATGCTCCGCTTATAGATGATGCAGAGGATCTTTCTTCTATAAATATATTTTATAAGGATGAAGCGATTGAAAGAGAAATTAATCAAGAAATTTTTGATTATTGGGGATTTTATTTGCTTCCTGATCAAGAAACCACAATAACTAGAACATTATATATAGATGAAACAGTTAGTATGGTTAATATTCTACCTCATTGCCATTTGCTTGGAAAATCTTGGGAAATCTATGCGACAACACCTTCTAGTGAAATTATACCTATAATCAGAATAAATCAGTGGGATTTTGATTGGCAGAGTTTTTATTATCCAGAGTATTTATTGAAAATACCAGCAGGTTCAACAATAACAGCTACCTGCATTTATGATAATACATCTAACAATCCAGATAATCCCAATGATCCACCCGCATTAGTAATTCCAGGACAGGGGACAACTGATGAAATGTTTTTCATTCCAATTGAATTCATACCATATCAAGAAGGGGATGAAGATATCTATCTCGGAGATGACCAGTCTCTCATTGGCGATATTAATGGGGATGGTGTCTTAAATGTTCTGGATGTAGTATCATTGGTGGGAGTTATCCTCAATGGCGGTGATTGTACTGCCTGCGATGTGAATGGTGATGGATTATTAAATGTGCTGGATATTGTTCAATTGGTAAATTTAATTCTTTCCTAATTTCTCCTCAATATTCTTCCCGAATATTTTCTTTTAAAGTTTAATGTTTATAAAAAAACACTTTTTAAATATTCTGCGATGGGGTCTTCGTTTACATGGTATAAGCCATTTTATTGAAGTGTTTTCTGCAATCGGTGAAGAAGCTTACATAACGGCAACTATAGCATTTATTTTTATTTGCATTGAAATATTAGCTAGCTTTTTTATCCCCCATGAACACGTCCATTTCAAGCCGCTAAAATCTGAAGTGCATGAATCCTGCGAGGACGAATAAGATTTATGTTCAATTATTTGATAAAATCAAATTGACGAGCTGTACCACATCTAAAACATTTACCATGTTATCATTATTGAGATCAGCACACTCAATATAATCCAATTCTCCTAAAGCAATATTGACTATAATTACAACATCAAGTACATTCAAAATGGTGTCATTATTCACATCCCCGCTTGTGCAAGATTCTGTTATGCAGTCACCTTGATTGATACATTCGGCAATTGAATGATTAATAACCGCATCAATTTCGGGAACAATTGTGGAAGAACTTTTATACACAACTTCCATTTTATGATTGATAATAGCAAAACCTCAAATACTGACCCTTTCACCTAGGAAAGATAAAAATAATGAACCATAAGGATGGATCTGTAAAAGTAGTTTTAACCGCAGTTGTAGTTAATTTTTTCGTGACACTTGCAAAGTCAGTTGGGTGGATGATTAGTATGAGTCCCTCCATGCTAGCTGAAGCAATACACTCTTTTGCAGATACGGCAAACCAATTATTGGTATATCTTGGAATACGGATATCCAGGAAAGGTCCCACCCGAGAATATCCTGCAGGATATGGTCAGGCACGCTACTTGTGGAATCTCATTTCTGCTTCAGGGATCTTTTTTATTGGATTTGGTGTGACAGTATATCATGGAGTGTCCTCACTTTTAAACCCCCATCCCGATGCTCAGTTTTCCTATGGTCTGGGAATAGGCATTCTAATATTCTCTTTATTGGTGGAAGGCTATGCTTTCATTATTGCGTACAAGGAGGTTTATTCAAAAAAAGGATCCTTGACTTTTAACATGTTTATTAGAGAAAGCGATGATCCCACATCAATTGGCGTATTGCTTGAAGATGGAATTGCAGTAATTGGGGTATTTCTTGCTTTATCAGGCATGGCCATCTCAAATTATTTGCATTCTCAAATACCCGATGCAATTGCATCAATACTTATCGGAATATTGCTGGGAGTTCTGGCTGTTATTATGGCATATATGAATGGTCGTCTTCTAATAAATCGATCTCTCAGCCTATCTGATGAGGATGAAATACGAAAGTTTATATTAGCATTGGATACCGTGGATAAAATTACGGTTCTAAAAACAGAAATAATAGCGCCAGATCAGGTGAAGTTATCCCTGGAAATTGATTTTAATGTTTCATTTATTGAGGAGAATATCAGCGATGATTCTGTCTCAAATATCATCCAAAAATCTGTGAAAGGTGTTGGCAAAGCAATTAATGAAATGGAGAAGCAAATTCAGAATCGTTTTCCCAATATTAAGTATATTGATTTAGAAATAAATTAAGGCATTATTGACCCCTAATTTATAATTCCAGTTGTTTCATTTTGTTACGTAGTTGCTTTTGCAGATAAAAGAATTAAGCTGTACGTTTCAACAGATTATATTTTAACCTTTATAAGGTTATAAATAGTAAGATTATATCCCCCCGTAAATAGTTCTTAACTTTAAGGGTAGTCCACACACAAATTCTACCACAATTAAACAAAAATAAATGAATACATTTGAAAATACCGGCTTGGGTGAAAACATCCTGAAAGCTATTGCCAGCTTAGGCTTTGAAAAAACGACGCCAATTCAGGAAAGTACCATACCCATCCTAATGACTTCTGATCAAGATATAATTGCTACCGCACAAACAGGTACGGGAAAAACAGCCGCCTTTGGATTGCCCATGCTGCATTTAACCGATATTGGGGATTTGACAACACAATCATTAGTTTTATGTCCCACAAGAGAACTGTGTATTCAAATTGCACTTGATTTATCCAATTACGCTAAGTACACGAAAGGAATCAATATTGTTTCTGTGTATGGTGGAGCAAGCATTGAAAATCAAATTAAAGCACTTCGGAAGGGGGCTCATATTGTCATAGGTACTCCTGGGAGGACAAAAGATTTAATTAAGCGCAGAAAACTCAAAATTAACTCTGTAGCACGGGTGGTGCTGGATGAAGCCGACGAAATGCTCACTATGGGTTTTAAGGAAGATTTAGAAACCATATTAGGGGAAACTCCCAAGCAGAAGCAAACCCTTTTATTTTCTGCCACCATGTCCCCAAAAGTAATCTCAATTACAAAAAAATATATGCATAATCCATTGGAAATATCGGTAGCTCCAATGAATGTAGGTGCAAAAAATGTAAAGCATATTTATTATATGGTTCACATAAAAGATAGATACGAGGCAATCAAGCGAATAGCCGATAGTAACCCCAATATATATGGGATCGTATTTTGCCGAACCCGAAGAGAAACGAAAGAAGTTGCCAATAAACTCATGCATGATAATTACAATGCAGATACCTTGCATGGTGAACTTACGCAAGCACAAAGAGATGAGGTTATGAACCGCTTTCGAAAACGTACTATTCAATTATTAGTAGCTACAGATGTGGCAGCAAGAGGATTGGATGTAACCGACCTGACGCATATAATAAATTATAATTTGCCAGATGAACCCGAAGTATATATTCATCGATCTGGTCGTACGGGAAGAGCTGGAAAAACTGGAATTTCAATTGCAATCATACACACTCGTGAAATGGGAAGAATTAAAGAAATTGAAAGAAAGGGTAGTATCTCATTTAAATGCGAATCTGTCCCAAATGGAATTGATATTTGTCAAAAAAGACTGTATTCTCTCATAGATAAAATTGAAAATATAGAAGTAGATGAAAAGCAAATAGGTCCATTTTTACCTGAGATATATGAAAAATTAGAATATTTAGATAGAGAAAATCTTATCAAACATTTTGTATCTGCTGAGTTTAATCGTTATCTATCTTATTATAAAAATTCCAGAGATATAAATGTTTCAAATCAACATGATAATAAAAATCATGACAGAAAGAGAAAAGATATCAGTCAAAAAAGGCAGGAGAGTTCTTTTTGTGGTTATTTGATTAATATTGGCTTTAAGGATCAAGTGAATCCTTCAAGATTAATTGGACTGATTAATGAGTGTATTGGCTCCAAAAAGGCCATCATTGGAAACATAGATATTATGAAAGCTCAATCTATTATTGAGGTTGATGATAAATGGTCATCAAAATTACAAAAAGGAATTAAAGGTAAATCATTTGAAGGGAAAAAGTTAACAATTGAACTATTAGATAAAAAAAATACTCCATCTTCACACTCTAAAAAGGGCCATAAAAGTAAACGAAGAAATGATGGAAAAGTACGGAACAAACAATTCAAGTCCAAAGGTAGATGGCAGAAGGCCAGTAAGAGAAAATGATTCTGTCATATTAAAACCTCCCGAGGAGAATAATTTTTTCCTCCAACTGAAAATATTGTTGTAAAATATTTTTTCCAAATACCAATTTTATG
>JYMV01024382.1_pt1 | contig 34627 bp, 35 predicted proteins | sample 338911 | NCBI WGS metagenome assembly JYMV01 (sample SAMN03354496, study PRJNA234377) | hydrothermal vent metagenome | biome: Deep sea; feature: Hydrothermal plumes at the Eastern Lau Spreading Center, Western Pacific Ocean; material: Seawater | place: Tonga | collected 2009 | depth 2000 m m
CTACCAGGCCCAGGCTGTAGACCCTTTAATCTCACGCCAAAAGAGAACGAACGGATTTACCAACGTGTTTTCCAGCTCTGCAACTACCAGCGCTGGAATGTCAAAGACCATGGAGCGGCGTTGAGAGATTACTTATCCCAGCAAGCCAGAGCCTGGACAGCGCCTAGGCACCTCTTCGATGCGGCCATTGAATATTGTTCGGGGCAGAAGATCGCAATCCCTGCCTACAGCACGCTGCAAAAGATCATCAGTCAGGTGGTGGGAGACGAACAGGAACACATGGCCGCGCACCTTGAGCGTGCAATGTCACGCGGTCTTAAGCAAGCACTGGCGGAGCTCGTGAACGGCACAGGTCCACTGCCGTTCCGACAGTTGCGACAATCGGCTCGTAACTTCACCGGAACCGAGTTGGAGAAAGAACTGATTGTCTATCGCCATATCCAGCATTGGATGCCGGAAGTGGATCTGCTGTTGAGCACGCTATCACTGTCGCAGAAAAATCTGCAACACCTGGCAGAGAAAGTCGACTACTACGGTGCCAAACTGAAACGTCAAACCGTAGGCAGCCAATGGCTGTATTTATTGTGCTATCTTCAAACGCGATGGCAGCAAGCGCTGGAACGTATTGCCGATGGCTTTGTGCATCATGTCAGACAGACCAAACAGAAGGCAAAGGATTATGCGCAGGAAGCGGTGTTTAAGGATTGGCAAAAAGCAGCTAAAAATGTCAGCAAGGCAGCTGAAGTACTGCACCTGTTCATTGATGACAGCATTGATCTGCAACTACCGTTTGCAACAGTAAGACAGCAAGCACTGAGCCTGCTGACCAAAAGGGATCTGGAATCTGTATGTCTCTTCCTGAACGAGCAGCGACGATCGGTCGATGAAGCCATGTGGCAGTACTGCGACGAGAAAGAAAGTCTGCGGAAAGGTTTGCTGCGAGAGTTGTTCCTATGTCTGCGCTTCGAAGGCTGCGACGGCACCCAGCACTTAGCGGCCGCCTTGGCGAAAACACAAAACGAACTCAACGGCCAGGACGCTCAGTTGCAAACTGCCGACACCAGACTCCTTTCCAAAAAATCACGTGAATTCCTGCTGGATGGTGAAGGGAATATCCTGATCGATCGTTATGAGTGGTTCCTCTATCAACAGATTCCTGATCGCCTGAATGGCCAGCTGACGCTGCCTGATATCACTAAATACCGGGCACTCGACGCCGACCTGATCGACGGGGAACATTGGCGAAAAAACAAATATACGCTGCTTCAACAGAGCCATTTTACAAAATTAGCGGAGGAGCCTGAAAAGCTGATCAAACAGATGGCCATGGAATTGGATACCCGTTTGTACGAAGTCGGCGAATATCTTGAACAGGAAGACAACCGGAATATCATCTTGCGTAATCCGCAGGGTAAACGCTTCTGGCGCCTGCCTTCGGCCAGCAAACATCATCTGGTCAACAATCCCTTCTTCCAGCAAATTCCCACAACGGGGATTGCGGATGTACTGCGCATGGTTGATCGTGACACCGGTTTCATTGACTGCTTCGCTCATGTGCTGGGTTCCCAATCCAGAAGCCGTTCCCATGAATATGACCTGTTGGCAATTCTGGTCGGCAATGCAACCAATCAAGGCATTTACGGCATGGCACAGATCTCTGATCGTACCTATGATCAGCTCAGCACTATCCAGGCGAACTATCTTCGCCTGGAAACATTGAATGCTGCTAACGACAACATCAATAACGCGACAGCCAAGCTACCCATCTTCCGGTACTACAACATCCAGGAAGATGTGATCCACGCCAGTGCCGATGGTCAAAAGTTCGAAGCCCGGCGCGAGACCTTCAAAACCCGTTATTCGTCGAAGTACTTTGGCACTCAAAAAGGTGTTTCTGCCATGACCTTGATCGCCAATCACGCTGCGATCAACGCCAGAGTGATCGGCGCCAACGAACATGAATCGCACTACATCTTTGATTTGTTGATGAGCAATACGTCAGACATCATTCCGGATGTGCTCTCAACCGATACCCATGGGGTGAACCATGTGAACTTCGCGTTACTGGATCTGTGAATCGCCCCGGATCTCCTAGACACTTTCCAGGCTCAGTAAATGTTGCCTTTCAAACTCTACCGGTGACAGCTGGTTGTTGAAACCGTGTCGGCGTTTTGGGTTGTAAAACATCTCGATGTAGTCGAACACGTCAGCGCGAGCATCCTGCCTAGTGCTGTAGATCTTTCGCCTAATCCGTTCCCGCTTCAGCAGTTGGAAAAAGCTTTCCGCTACCGCGTTGTCATGGCAGTTACCACGCCGACTCATGCTACCAAGCAAGTTATTGGCTTTCAGGAAGCTCTGCCAGTCACCGCTGCTGAATTGGCTACCTTGGACGCCCTTCTAAGTGTCAAGTGGATACTGTGCTTTGGTTGATGACGCTATTTCGCCTCTGGATGATGCCGTAGACCTCCCGTGCGATGTAACGCTTTAGGCACCGGATTGCTTCCAGCTTTGAATGTCCCTCTGAGAGACGTCGACTGACATAAGCCTGGGTTCGAGCGTCCGTCCGAAGCCGTCCAATAGCGATGATATGGAGCGCACTGTTTGCGGCGCGATCACCACCTCGATTCAGCCGATGTCGGGTGACCTTGCCTGAAGAGGCCTGGACCGGGCTAACCCCACATAAAGCAGCGAAGCTAGACTCTGAGCGGAAACGATCACTGTTGTCGCCTGCTGTCAGTAGAAGCTGAGCAGCGGACTCGTAACCAATGGCATTTCGGGCAACCAGCTCTGGGGCAAGATCATCAACCAAGGCTGCAATCATCACATCCAAATCCGCTATCTCGTCATGCAGTTCGAGATAACGCCGCCCCAGCGACTTCAGAGCAATCCGGTAGGCGGACGTGACCTGACGATAGCTTGATAGATCTGGACGCCATGCTGCCAGCGTTCTAATCAATTGCATGCGGGTCAACGTGCGTAATGACTCACGCAGATCATCAGGCGCACTAACGATAGTGTTCTGGATCAGCTGTAAGGTAACGCGCCTAGCTTGTATGGCCGTCTTACGACACACTTTGAGCACGCGTAACGATTCGACCATGCCGTCTCGTTTTTTTGGGGTAACTGTACGAACGCCTGCGAAAGCCGCATGTGCCGCATTTCCGGCATCAAGGGTGTCATCTTTGCCCCGCTTGCGCCTATCACTTTTATCAGGCGCAGTAACTTCAAGAACGGTGATCCCAGCCTGTTCCAAGTAGCGCAATAGGCCTGCACCGTACGTACCTGTGCACTCGATGCCCACTCGAACCACTTCACCAAACGAGCGCATCCACGTCAGCATTTGTTTGTAACCCTGACGAGTAGTCGCAAAGCTCTCACTGGCCAGGATACGATCCTGCTCGTCTACGACTGCGGCGACGTGCAGGTCTTTATGGGTATCTACACCGCCTACGACCTGTCTCGAAACACTGCTGATTTTGGCGTTGGGCATGACTGGTCACTCCGGTTCACCGATTACGAACAGAGCCGCTTCAACCGGACACCTGGACAAGACAGTAAAGTGACGTGACGTCAGGCCCTTCTTGGGTCACATGTGTCGGCAAGGCGGTCACCTTGACGTGCAGTGTTCCCGGATGGTCGACAGGTCCAGGGAAAGACACAAGGGTCGATCGGAGTGTGGGTCAGGCCATCCGAGACGCTCCACGACCAGATCATCCATCATCGGTCTATCGCTGTGTGAGTCAGACCACATGGAAACACTGGCCAGTACATTCTTACTGTCGGAGTGAATCATCACCTCCTGCTTTGGCTTGCGGCGCCAAACGGCCATCAGTAAGGCATCAATAGCCAGGTCGCTGGTCATCTGCGGCTTCATTGACCAACCGATTACCTGCCGCGAGAACAGATCGAGCACCACCGCCAAATACAACCAGCCCTCATAAGTACGGATGTAGGTGATGTCCGTGACCCATACCTTGTTGGGTTCGGTGACATTGAACCGACGCTCCAGATGATTCGGTGAGGCCGCTGGAGGCTTACCGCCATAGCGGCCCGGTCGACGACGATACCCTGTCTGTGAGCGCAGCCCTTCCAGACGCATCAGTCGAGCAACACGATGCTTGCCGCATGCTTCTCCAAGCTCACGCAGGTCGTCGTGGATTTTGCGGTAGCCGTAGACGCCACCGCTCTCTAGCCACGAGTGCTTGATCAGGCCAAGCAGACGTTGGTCTTCCTTGGCTCGTGCCGACTTCGGTTCAGCCAGCCAGGCGTAGTAACCGCTGGCATGTACTTTCAGGGTCAGGCAAAGGCGGCGAACGGAATAGTCTGCGGATAGCTGACTGATGAGGGCGTACTTCAGCCGCACTCCTTGGCAAAGTACGCGGCGGCCTTCCTAAGAAACACATTCGACAGCCTGTAAAGTAAAGCCAAACTCTGCTGCCCGGCGGTGCAACCCCTTTACCACGCGCTCCCGATACTTCTGTTCATAGCGATCAACGCCGGGATCCTGATAAGCCAAGCCGAAGCGCATTGCGTTGTAGAACAGGATGGCGATCTTGCGGGCGGTGGCGGTCACTGCTTTGGCTTTGCCGATACGTGCCGACAAGCGTCGGTAAAAGGCGCCCAATGCCGTATTGGTTTTGCCGACGGTCACAGCAGCCAGGCGCAAGTGTGCTGTAACTCGGTTTTTGGTCTTGCGCGTATGTGCTGACAATACCTTGCCGCCGCTGATTCGGCAGCCAGGCGCAAGGGTTAGCCAAGAGGTGAAATGGTGAGCGGTACGCCATCGACTCAGATCGGTGCCGCACTCAGCGACCAAACGCAACGCCAGGTAAGGGCCGATGCCATGGATTTGAGTCAGGTCGACGCCGACCAGTTGATAAAGCAAGGTACGTACGTCGAAATTGAGGGCGTTCGGCTGTCGAGTACGGTGACGTGGCTTCGGTAGCGCCTCGCTAGGTGAGGGTTGCTGCTGGGAGAGCTGTAGCAAGCTCTTGGCAATCTGTTGGTCGCAGATTTCAAGCTGTGCCTGATAGGCATCGTACATGGTCAAAGCCTGTGCCAAAGCAAAAACATGCTCCGGCTGGTAGTTGCCAACCAATGCACTCTGGATGGTCTCCACGCTCGACTTGCAGCGAGTATCTCGCATGGTTGCCAGTGTCGCAGCCTTTCGCTCACCAGCGACAATCGCACGGATGATGCGCATGCCTGTAGCACCGGTAATGTCGGCGACCACGTGGTGCAACTGTAGATTCATGTGGATGAGCGCCTTCTGCATGTGCTGGATATGCGCAGCGGCGTAATCGAGGTGGCGTTCTCGCAAGCGTAGATAGCTGCGTAACGCAGCGATTTCTCGATCAGGATGGAAGCTGGCACGCAGCAAGCCACAGGCATGTAGACGCTGGATCCATTGCGCATCGTTAACGTCAGTTTTGCGTCCCGGCACTGCACGGGCGTCCCGCGCATTGGCCAAGACGACATGCAGGCCGTGCGTCTCCAAAATCTCGTAAACCGGAATCCAATACACGCCGGTCGACTCCATCGCTACTGTGGTGATCCCAAGCTCGACCAACCAATCGGCCATGCGTTCCAAGTCGGCGGTAAACGCCTTGAAGGTTTGCACCGGCTCTTTAGTAATGTCGGCAGGCACCGCCACCACATGGAAGCGCGAGCCAATGTCGATGCCAGCTGCGCAGTTATGAATGACCGGCAGGCTATAACGCTCCGAACTAGGCTTTTTCATGAGTTCCCTCCAATGACAGTAAGTGCTGGACGGGGACTCGGATCAATCACATTCCTAAACGGGGTCACGAAACGCGCCACCAATAACGGGTCCGCAGCTTCCCCTGGGTCAGGTTTTTTAACGGGGACTCAGCCTCCAAAAAGCAGACGACCACTGTCCAGCAGTGTCAGTGTAGTGGGCGTGTTTCTAATCCAATGGGGCGCGGAGCGCCGGGGAGGCGGTTTTTTAGGATGTCTCGCTCTTCAGTCACGCGCTTGAGTTCGGCACGCAGACGACGCAGCTCAGCTTGCTGGTCGTCTTCTTGCACGCGTTGCTTTTCGGGTTTGCTGTAGCGCTTAACCCAGGCATACAGGCTGTGGGTCGACATGCCCAAACGAGACGCTACCTCAGCCACCGGCAGACCTCGTTCGGTCACCTGCCTGACTGCTTCGATTTTGAATTCTTCGGGATAACGCGGATTGCTCATGGCACCTCCTAGTGGGCCGTATTATGAGGCCAGGAGGTGTCTACGAAACTAGGGGCGATTCAGTCCATCAGATCACGCACCTTGCTGGCGTCCCACACAAAAGGCCGCTGGATTTCCGGAATGGCGATCTCGCCAGACTTGACCCAGCTCAGCAGGGTTTCGATCAGGTGTTGGTTAACGGAGTACTTTTGCGAAGATATGCGCAATGTCCTTGTTTGATAGCTAAATTCAGTTGGTAAGCGCCGCTGGTATCTCAGTGTGCTACTGCTCTTGATACCCAACCATCATGTTGTAATGACCTAACTGGTCAGCCTTATCGAAAATATCCCGAAAGACACGCAGGTACGCCTCATTGGTTTGTTCGCCATGATTAACATAAAGGTCATCATGTATCGAATGAGAGCCATCATTGACCCATGAGAACAGCGACTGACAAATCAACTTGTCTCGCCCATCAAAAAGCGCACAAATATCATCTTTCCCCATGCCACCCCACATGGTGAAATAATTCTCCAAAATTCGGCGCAGTGTATTCTGAAGACTGACACTGGAAATATTTTCTGACTTTACGTCCTCCCACAGAAGCTCATAGGCAGAACGAATCGGATTAGTCAGGCATCGTTCAACAACAGAACTCTGCCGGAGCTTCTTTACCAGCCAGAAACTCTCATCTGGAAGAGTTCTATCGTCATGCCTTTTTCTGTTGTAGCTAATTTCTTTATGGAAGTAGACGTTGTGAGTCAGGATAAATACTTGCTTTATCTGAGAATTCTCGCCTCTTGCCTCTTCCATCACACCCTTAATCAGACTGCTCACGATGTAAAGAATGTCGCTATCCAGTGACGATATGGGGTCGTCAAACACAACAACTCTATTAGCTGTAATTCCGGAAGGGGTTTGAGCGCCCTTAATCAGATAGTAAAAATACAAGAATGTCATAAAGGTCTTCTCACCTTCGCTCAGTGAGCGACTTGCATCCTCACCGTTAGCACGGATGATTCGATAGTGATGACTTTCATCCGCCTCTCCTATTGAAAAAGAACTGAAACCGAACTTCTTCAACAAGTCGTTGATAGCAGCTACGGTAGGCTGAATGGATGTTGTTTGCTTTTCAAGCTCCTTTACTTGGTCCTGCAGCCGACGAAGAGCTACACTCTTATCTCGTAGACTTTGCTCCATACCTTCAATCGTTCGTTGAAGTAGATTTTTGCTTTTCTGATACTGCTGTAAATCATCCGACAGCTCATTCAATACATAGCGCCAGACTTGTACAATCAAAGTATACTTTTCAGTAGCAATGTTCGTTACTACTTGGTTGTGTTCGTTCGTTGCATCGTTGGCCTCAGCTAACAACGACTGCAGCTGAGTTAGCAATGGTTTGATCGCTTGCAGTTCAACCTTTCGGCTAGGCTCATCAATCTTCTTACTCAAAACGACCAGGTTACTTTTCAATCTTTCTGCAAGGGCCTGAGCCTCTGCATTAAACAGCTCCAGCTCCAAAAATGGGTTACGAGTTTCCACACAGTGCTGAATTGTAGCCAATAGCCGTTCGCTTGCATTCTGATAGCTTACTTGAAGCTGCCTTAACGATTGAACGTCGTCGTCATAGGCTTCGCTAAAAAATGCAGTGAGGTCATCCGAAAATTTTTTATCAGTTGACTGTTGGCAGAAAGGGCATATTTCGGGCTCTTGCTCGTGATACTGACGCCCCTGCTTGACCCAGTCGCTGTTGCCCAATCGATTGATAAGCGCCGCAATATCAACATCTTGATTACCGACAATTACTTTTTGCAGTAACGCATTTCCCTCTACGGACTCAAGGTCGGCAGCGGAAAGGGTCTCAAGTGGAACCACACGTTCAAGTTCACTTGAGAAAATAGTTTGAGATTTTTGTTTTAGCTCATCCAGCGACAGGAGCTCCGCCGTGTTGGATGCTTGTTCCAACAACACCTTCTCTTTGAATCGCTCTTTATTGCCCCGAACACTCGCTGCGGCGTAGGCTTCTTTGAAATAGGCGTCATGGAGTTCCTTTTGCTTCCAGCACTTATCCCTTAATATAGGCTCTAAATCTGAAAGCTCTTTTCGCTTGCCAGATTGACCATCCTCCCCATCCAGTTGCGTATTCAGGCTTGAAACTTGATCATTGATTCTATCCATTTCTGGACGTAATCGAGCTATTTCACGCTCGGCCTCAACCTGGTTCTCGCCCAAAGTAAAAACACCTTGCAGAGGCCCATCCTGGTTAAAATTACGATCAACAAAATCACGGTTATACACCATCCTTTCAAGCTCACGACCGCTTTGCCAAGATAGCTGGCAGTGTTCGTACCCTTGATCTCCGGCAATCACACGGCTAATAGTCGTTTTTCCCGTGCCATTCGCGCCGAAGATATAATTGATACGGCGGAGATCGTTGAGCCTTGCCAGATTCAGATAGGTCGCTACTGGCGGGGTGATCCGGATTTCATTGATCATGCTCTTTCCCTAGAGTTTGCCTGAAAAGGCTTTTTGGCTTAGCGACTCAAATAAACAGTCTCCCGCTCCCCTTGAAGAGACAGATACCTCAAGGGCTTCTTGAAGGGCCCAATAGATCCGCTTGAATTTCCCTTGAAGCTCCATATTCGGAAAAAACGCATCTGTTTCTTCGAATTTGGACTTTGAAATATTCAACATTGAGCCACTCGTGCCAGTAGCCTGAGATGTCAACCTTTCTTTAAATCTTGGCTGCCAAAGTAGATAGTTAAGGAACTCCGGCAGAAATTTCTTTTGATCGGTTTCAATCAACCATAGCTTGTCTGGCAGAAAAACATCCTCTACATCAGTCATAACAATACAACTTGCAGCCACCAACTCCCTTGTATTTGCTCGACTAAACAAAAGATCCCCTCTTTTGGGGAATAAAAGCTTCTTCCCGTCAGGGATCTGGTCAAGGGGAACGGTCTTATTCTCTTCTGGCTTGAAAACGCCACTTGTCACTGCACTAATTTTAAGGACGCCTTTCTCACCATCGCTGCAAGGACGGTTTTCACCAGACGCACTCCACCCCGAGGAGATTGACCTGATACCGGCAGAGAGCGGCTTCACGTCCCAACCCTTCGGATTGGTCACCGGGTCGCCGAACATGTCCAGAAACACGGCGCGGAGGAAGTCGTCGGCGAGCTGGATGGCTTGCTGGCGTTTGCGGCGGATGGCGTCGGCCTTGTCGAGGATGGCGGCGATGCGCTTTTGTTCGGGCAGGGGTGGGAGGGGGATTTCAATCTTTGTAAGTCCTTGCCCGGTTATTTGAGGTTGTGCCGAACCAGAAATGACGTCATCGAAACCGCGCCCCAACAGGTAGTAGTAGAGAAACCTAATATCTACCTTTTCTCTATCCAATTCATCCAAAGCCATTGCATTTCCATTAATGTAAGACTTTGGCTCAGATATGTGGACATTTCCGCAAGTAGCGCCACGGCAAGTGATCATCAAAGTCGGAAACTCGTGCGTGTAATCCGAGTAAAAGCCGATCTTCCCATTAGCGCCATAAACCGGATAACCCTCTTCAAGCAGATTGCTGGCGGATATAGTTTTCCACTGTCGAGGACGACATATGTCATGCAACTTAACCGCAGGCCAACTCACAGCATCCCCTCCAGCTGATCCAGATCCGCCAGAATCTCCCGCTCCAGCCCTTTCAGCCGTTGCAGAATCACCTTGGGGTCTTCGTACTGCTCCTGCTGGTACTCCACTTCCTTGTAGCGGTTGATGGAGAGGTCGTATTTGTTGGCGGCGATATCCTCAGCCGGCACGACAAAGGCCTTTTTGCGCTTGTCGCCGAACAGGGTATTGATGGTGCTGGCGCTGGCATTGCTTTCGACCATCTGCCGATATTTGTGCCACTGGGCAATGGCGTCGGGCAGGTCGTTGCTGCCCTCGCCTTTCAGCTCGGTGCGCTTGTCGTCCAGCGAGTAGCCATCGGCCTGCAGGTCATAGAACCACACACGCTCGGTGCTGCCGCCCTTGGTGAAAATCAGGATGGCGGTGCTGACGCCGGCGTAGGGTTTGAACACGCCGCTGGGCAGGCTGACGATGCCTTCGAGCTGGTTGTTGTCGAGCAGCTCCTGGCGCAACTGTTGGTGAGCCTTGGAGGAGCCGAACAGCACGCCGTCCGGCACGATTACCGCGGCGCGGCCACCCAGTTTGAGCGAGCGCAGGATATGCGCGACGAACAACAGCTCGGTCTTTTTGGTTTTGACCAGGCCAAGCACGTCGGGGTTGGTGTTGGTTTCGTCCAGACTGCCTTTGAACGGCGGGTTGGCCAGCACCACGTCGAAGAAGTTTTCTTCCTGCTCGGGGTAGTGCTCCTTGATCGATTTGCTCAGGGAGTCCTGATACAGGATGTTGGCGCCATGCACCCCGTGCAGCATCATGTTCATGCTGGAGACGCGCAGCATGGTGGTATCGAAGTCGAAGCCCCAGAACATGTGGCGGTTGATGTGCTCCCGGTACGGCTCCAGCAGGTCGCCGGTGTAATGTTTGTTGCCGTCTTCATCGGTAAAGATGCCGGCTTCGCTGGAGTGCTCGCGGTTAAGGTATTCCATGGTGCGGGCGAGGAAGCCAGCGGTGCCGCAGGACGGGTCACAGATGATGTCGGTGGGCTGCGGGGCAACCAGCTCTATCATCGCGTCGATGATGTGGCGCGGCGTGCGAAACTGGCCGTTGATGCCGGCGGTGGTGAGCTTGCTCAGCAGGTACTCGTAGATATCACCCTTTACGTCGCTCTGGGTCAGCGGCAGGTCGTTGACCATTTCCACAGCGGAGGTGAGCACCGACTCGTTCTTGATCTCCAGGTCGGCGTCCTGCATGTATTCGCCGATATGCCCAAGTGCTTGCAGTGCGCTGCCATCGTCCCCCAGACCGTCGGCCTGATCGGATTGTTTGCCGAGGCGGGCAAAATACGGATAAACCTTCTGCTTGAGGTGGCTGTGCAGCTCCTTGCCGCTCATGTTGCGGAAGTTCTTCCAGCGCAGCAGCTGGCCTTCCGGGGTATTGGGGAACAGCCGGTCGAAGGCCTTGCCGGTGCGGTTGGCCTTACGCTCGGCCACGTCTTCCTGCATGTCGAGCATGCGGGCGAACATCAGGTAGCTGATCTGTTCGATCACGGTCAGCGGGTTGGTGATGCCGCCGGTCCAGAACTTTTCCCAGAGCTTGTCGATATCGTTGCGGATTTTGCCAGTGAGCATGGGTGTTTCAATTGTCCTGTTGTGGTGTATCTGATTGGTATCGGGCGGCTGCTTCCTTCAGGCGCAGCACTCTTTCCCGTTCGCGCTCCAGTTCCCGGGCCAGTTCCTCTTCAGTGGGCAGGGCTGTGAGGTATTTGGAGGCGAACAATTGCTTGCTTTCGCTGAGCACGGAGTATTTGGCGACGGTGTTATTGCGCTCGCTGCACAGAATCAGCCCGATGGTCGGGTTGTCGTCGGGGCGGCGTTTGTGTTCTTCATACATGCGCACATACATGTCCATCTGGCCCACGTCCTGGTGGGTGAGCTTGTGCATTTTAAGGTCGATCAGCAAAAAGCATTTGAGATGAAAGTTGTAGAACACCAGATCGATGAAGTAGTCGCCGTCATCGGTGCGGATGCGTTGCTGGCGTTCGACGAAGGCAAAGCCCTTGCCCAGCTCCAACAGGAACTGCTGCAGGTTGGAGATGATGCCCTGTTCGAGGTCGCTTTCCTGCCAGGTTTTATCCGGCAGGTTGAGAAAGTCGAGGATGTAGGGGTCGCGCAGGTAATGTTTGGGATCATCCTGCAGCGGCTCGGTTTTCTCCTGTGCTTCCTGCTCGACAGTGGACTTGTCCTGGCTGGCGAGCAGGCGCTCGTAATACAGCGTGCCGATCTGGCGCTCCAGTGCGCGGACGCTCCAGTTCTCATCCGCCGCCTCATCCGCATACCACTGCCTGGCAGCAGGGTTCTCAATACGCATCAGGGTTCGATAGTGGCTCCAGCTCAAAACACTACGCAGTGTGTAGTGTTTTGGGAAAGTCAGGTAGAACTGCCGCATATTGCGCAGGTTGCCCACATCAAACCCTTTGCCAAACTCGGCCTGCAGGCGCTCTGACAACTGTTTGAGCTGCTGCTTGCCGTACTCTGCCCGCTGCTGCCCTTGCTGCTCCTGCTCTACAATCAAGCGGCCGATATGCCAGTAGGCCTGAACCATGTGCTGGTTGACCGCCTGCCTGACCTGCTGGCGGGCCTGGGCAATGACTTCTGCTATGGCCTGATAAAGCGTGCCCGGCACCAGATCCTTACTGGCCATGCTGAGCCTCCTGCTTGATGAATGGTTCAAGCACTGCAATCAGATCGCCGACGTCATCCGGCGTGAACACACCGTCGATGCCCTCATGGGAAATGCTGTCGAAGGGAGGCTCATAGAGTTTGTCGACAACGATGCTGCCGTGTTGGGCTATGTAGTTTTTCAGCAGGTTCATGAAACGCACCTGCTGGGCGGTGAGGTTCGGGTGCTGGTGCAGGAACTGCTTGAAGTGCTCTTCAATGGCTTCGGGGTCAAGGCCGATAATTTCCCGCACGGTGAGGTGCAGTTGATCAGCGGTGCGCCCGTAGAACTCATTGAGCACCTCCAGGCTGACGCCCGGATGACTGGTCAGGATGGTTGAGGTGAGCGTTTTCAGCTCCGGCTCGGCAATCGGCTCACCCTGGCGGATTTTCTGCAGGGTCGGGTTAGCAGCCAGCATGGCGTCAAGGATGTCCTTGAGCCGACGGCGGTAGATCATGGCTTCGTTGGCGCCAGCGATATACACCTGACGCTCATTGTTCTGGATGTTGCCATCACGGGTGCGCGTGCTGCCGATGTCGTAGCCGGGGCCCGTGCCGCTCTGGCGGTATTTCATGATGCTGCGCAACTCCTTGCGGGCATGCTCCAGCTTGGCAATGCTCGGCTGCTGCCAGAACGCAGCACTGCGTACTTCGGCAATCACTGCATCCTTCTGGCGCACGGCATTGATGTTCACTGCGAGCCTATCCAGCTCGGCCAGCAGTTCAGTCTTTCCGTCCTCGAAGCAACTGGCCTGCACTACCAGACAGCACTGAATACCGGCGATCAGCTTGTCGAAGGCCGTCGCGTGCTTGTCACGCAACACCCGGGCGGACATCAGCGGGGCAATGGTGTTGCTCAACAGGTGTTGGGTTTTGCTGTCGAGTGTCTTGAGCATCGGAGTTTGTTGCAGCTGGTGCACCACCCGCAGCTCGCGCTTGACCGCCACACTGGTGTCCGGCAGGTCATTGATGTCTGCCTGCAGCAACTCGACGGCCACATCAAAGGCATCAGCGCGGTTGGCCTTGAGCGCGGCCTGCGCCAGTTGCAGGCGCGCTTCGAAGGTGGTCTGCAGCAGCGATTTGCTGCCGGTGTCCTCCGGTTCCTTATATTCCTGCTCGAAGTAGTCGAAGTTGCCGTAGTGATCGAAAATGAGGAATTCGCTCTTGTGCTTGCCCGGCCCAAACAGATTGGGACGCAGGCGGGTGCCGCGGCCGATCATCTGCCAGAATTTGACCCAGCTCTTCACTGGTTTGGCAAAGACCAGATTGACTACCTCGGGTACGTCGATGCCGGTGTCGAGCATGTCCACCGAGATGGCGATACGGAAGTCGTTGTCCGGTTTCTTGAATTCCTTGATCAGTGTTTCCACATGCGGAATGGCGTTGTGGATCACCTTGCAGACCTTGCTGCCATATTGCGGATACAGTTTGCAGAACAGTTTTTCCAGGTGTTCGGCATGATCCTGGCGCTGGGCGAAGACGATGGTCTTGCCCACCAGTGAGCCAGTGTCATCCTTGATGCCATTATTGATCAGGTTCTCGAGGATGATGCGGTCGGTGTCTTCACTGAAGATCTTGCGGCCGATGTCCTTGCCGGCGATGGTGGTCTGCCGGGCTTCTTCCTCTCCCAGGTCCTCTTCCAGCTGACGTTGCTGTGCTTCGCTGAGCTGGCTGTAATGGATGCCGTCACGCAGAAAATCGGTGGTCAGGTCCTTGACCCGGAAGGGCACCAGATAGGGTGGCTCGTTGTTGATGGCCGCATCCAGCCCGAATTCAAAGGTCGGGTCGGTGGTTTCACAGTCGAACAGGTCGAAGGTATTGCGACTGATGAATTTAACCGGTGTCGCGGTCAGCCCGACCTGCATGGCATCGAAGTAATCAAACAGGTCGCGGTACTTGTTGTAGATGCTGCGATGGCTTTCGTCGGCGATGATCAGGTCGAAAAAGCCAACATCCAGCTGGGCAAAGCGGTTCATCATGCCCGGATAGGTGGCAATGAAGATGCGAGCGGTCTGATCCACCTTGCTGGTTTCACCAATGACACAACGCGGCTCGCTGGGGAGATTCTGCTTGAAGGCATCATCGGCTTGCACGCGCAGTTCCTTGCGATCACAGAGAAACAGCACGCGCTTGGCCCAGCCGGTACGCAGCAGTAATTCCGCCAGGGCGATGGCAACACGGGTCTTGCCGGTACCGGTGGCCTGAATGATCAGCGCCTTGCGCCGCTGGCTCTGGAAGTGCGCGGCGACAGTCTTGATTGCTTCGATCTGGTAGGGCCGATCGGCAATGCTCAACTGCGGGTTGTGCTTTTCCAGCGCCTGGACCCGATATTGGCGCTGGTAAATCAGGTATTCCAGGCTGTCCTTGCTGTAGAGGCCGTACACCGGGCGATAGGTGTTGTACTGGGTATCGTCCCAGATGAAGGTTTCATAGCCGTTGCTGTAGAAAATCACTGGGCGCTGCATGCCCATGCGTTCAAAACCATCGGCATACATGCGCGCCTGTTCACGCCCGGCCTGCAGGCTGGCGTTGCCAGATTTCTTGGCTTCGATAACGGCCAGTGGCTGGCCGTTATCGCCCCACAGCACATAGTCGGCGCGGCCTTTACCGGACGGGTTATCCGGGAAATCCACCTCGACTTCATGCCCCACCTGCGCGGGGTTAGCCACATCCCAGCCGGCCTGCAGCAGCATCGCATCAATCAATAGGGTTCGGGTCTTGGCTTCATTCCACTGCAGGCTGTCGGCTACCTGCTGGCTCTCGCGCTGGCGTTTCTGCTGATCGGGCCGGGCCGGTGGCTCGAGCATTTCGATATTGCGCGTACGCTGCTGTTCCAGCTCGGCAATCACCTGCTGCAGGGCTTCCTGCTTTTGGTTCAGTTCTTTTTCGTAAGCGGATACCGACTGCTGCAACCCCTTGATGGCCGCCGTGGGGTCGGCAACCTCAACAAACTCGGGAATGGTGTCGTGCTGCACACCGTAGTATTTGACGGCCATATACATGGCCAGCTGGTGCGCTGTCTTCAATGCCAACTGGGCATTGCGCAGGTCGCCTTCCGCACCATGGGCGGCGTCATTGCCCTGGATACGCAAAAAATTGATCTGATGGATCAGCGATTTGCTCACGCAGTCGGCAAATACCGGACTTTTCACTAGATCGTAAAAGCTGGCCTGGGGCAGACGTGGAAGCGTCTCTTCCTTGTAGATGGTTTTGGTCAGCTCTTCGGCAAAGCTGCGCAACCGGGTCAACGCGCTGCCGGGGTCGACATGCAGTACCGCTTCGGCCAGCCCGCCAAGATTGGCCAGCACTTCATTGCCGGGGCGCAGAAATTCAAAATTCACTGATGTCATAAAGGCTATTGTGTCCATGCTGGTTGAACAGCGAAGATCGTGCCAACACTATTCAATGCCGTACTTCTCCATCCAGTTAGTCAGCGTTTGCTGGCTTTTCAGACCCAGTAATTTGGCTGCCCGGGTCTTGTTACCTGCTGTCTGCTGCAGTGCCTGCTCTAGGTAAGGGCGCACAAATTCGGAAAGTAACACTTGTATATCAACACCTTGCGCAACATCTACCTGAACCTTACGATCTCCTCTGGCAGGCATAGCAAACACGGCGCCGGTCATGTCCTGATGCTCGATAGTATCACCTTGACACCAAAGCGCAGCCCGTAAAAGCGTCGCCTGCAACTCACGGACATTGCCTGGCCAGGAGTGCTGAAGCACAAGTTTCTTTGCTTCGGCAGAAATTTTCTTACCGGCCAGAGCAGCGTCCTGCCTGCCGATTACATCCAGCAGCGCCTCGCACAGCAGCAGCAAGTCACCCTCCCGTTCTCGCAGAGGCAGCAGATGCAGCACCCCTACCGCAACCCGGTAAAATAAATCTTCACGAAAACGCCCTTCCGCCACATCAACCATCAGATTGCGGTGGGTTGCGGCAATCAGTCGCACATCCACCCGCTGCTCTACCGACGCACCCACAGGTGTGCATACACCTTCCTGCAACACTCTCAGTAGCCGGACCTGAACATCCGCCGTCAGCTCACCAAACTCGTCAAGGAAAAGGGTGCCGCCATCCGCCTGCTGAAACACGCCTAGCCGGTCTGCAATGGCACCGGTAAAGGCACCCTTTTTATGGCCAAACAGGGTCGAGTCGATCAGCTCGGAGGGTATTGCACCGCAGTTCACCGCGATAAAGGGCTTGGCCGCACGCGGACCGGCATTGTGGATAGCCCTGGCGAACAGCTCCTTGCCTGTACCGGTTTCACCATAGATCAGCACGGGCACCAGCTTGTGCGCTAGCACTTCGGCCTGCTGCTTGAGCAACAGCATGGATTTATTGCGCGTGATGATGTTGTCGAAGGCCGCGTTTACCGGAGCAGCCTGTATGACCATGTTGTTCAGACTGCTGGTACTGATCTCTGCAGCGGCCGGCACATACTCAGCAGCGATCTCAAAGGGTATGTCGACCTGTTGAACGCCCTGTTCCAGCGACGATTGGTAATAGGTGGCGGGGTAGCGCGTCTTGCCCAGCAGAATCCATACCGCCTGCATCGCCGGCGTACCCGGACTGAGCAAAATGGCCAATGGCTCACCGCTGCTCTGCAGCCTGCGCAAATGACGCTCTGCAGCCTGATAAATCTCGGCAAAGTTGACCGGTGAACTCAGGGGTTCGTGGTAAACATTCAGCGGCGTTTCGGTATTCTCCGCCAGCCAGGCGCGGTAGCTATCCAACTGGTCTGACGGATAGGAGCAAAGCAGTTCAGCCCTGGCAAAGCTGTCAGCACGCAATGTAGAAAGCACCGGACCAGGCAGGCCACCAGCCAGCGCCTTGAGGTCATTCCCGCCAATCCAGCTCACCAGAATCGGCAACTGCTTTTTCACCATCCATGCCCCCAAACAGCCACTCTTGTCTGTCCACTACACAAGCCAACAGAACTGCTTAGTGCTCAGCTCACTACAACCTGAAAAGCTCAGCCATCACAACGCAGTTTATGCCATTCAATTGCTACGGCCTTGGTCATCAAGGTCACTGACTCGCTCGCTAGGAACGTATTCAACCAAGTCTTCTATCTTGCAATCAAAGTAACGGCACAGCCCATCAATATGCTCAGTACTGGTGCTGAATCCCCGCCGATTGATCATCTTCGACAAGGTTACCCGGTGGATGCCGGCACCCTCCGCCACTTCCGCGATGGTAATGCGGCGCCCCTCCTCAAACTCCCTGCGGGCGATCATTTCTTTGATCTTGAAACGAAGCATATTGGCTACATCCGTTACTTATATTTTTCAAATGTTAGCAATTGGCTGCAAAAAAAGCTTGCCTAACGAACCCGTCGAAGCTATACATATACATATGTAGCCAATTAGCTACATATGAAGCCCAAGGAGAACGTTATGACTACTCAATACCTAACCACCGACGAGCTTGCAGCTCGCATCAAATATGACGCCAGAACAATTCGCGACCGACTCAAGGATAGCGTTTTGCTTGAGGGCGTTCACTACATCCGACCCTTTGGTGGGCGCAAAATTCTTTATATCTGGGAAGCCATTGAGCGAGACATGGGCGGCACATCCAACAGCCCTCTTGCCATCCCCATGGCCAACGGAGGTGTCATGCATGGCTAGTATCCGTGTACGAGAACAGACAGGAAAACTGTTCTTCGATTTCCGTTACCGTAACAAACGATGCCGTGAGCAAACGGCCCTGGATGACACACCTACCAACCGGCGCAAGCTGGAAGGGATTTTGAAAAAGATCGAGGCTGAAATCACTCTGGGGACGTTCGAGTACGCCCGGTATTTTCCGGGCAGCAAAAATGCTCAGAAATTTGTTGAAGCTGCAGCCGTTCAGTTGCAATACAAGCACCACGCAACACCGCTATTCAGCGACTTTGCTGATACCTGGTTTTCTGAAATGCAGGCTCAGTGGCGGCGCTCACACATTGATACGGTGGCAACCACCTTGCGCGCCTATTTGAAGCCAGAGTTTGGTGAGAAGGAGGTCGGCTCCATCACCAAGGCAGAGATTTTGTCTTTCCGTTCCCAGCTCGCCAAAGTCAGAAACGGTAAAGACAAACCCCTGTCAGCAGAGCGAATCAACCACATCATGACGCCTTTGCGCATGATCCTTAACGAAGCAGCCGACCGCTATGAGTTTACCTCACCTTATCAGGGCATCAAATCGCTAAAAGTACCGCGGACTGACGTAGAGCCGTTCACCGTCGATGAGGTCAAGCTGATCCTGCAAACGGTGCGAGCCGATTTTAAAAACTACTACACCGTGCGCTTTCTGACCGGAATGCGTACCGGTGAGATTGATGGATTGCAGTGGCAGTTCGTCGACTTTGAACGCCGACAAATCCTGGTACGCCAGGCACTGGTCAGAGACGAGCTGGTTTACACCAAAAATGATGGATCATTCCGCACCATTGATATGTCCGGTCCAGTCTATGAGGCACTGCAGGAACAGCGTAAAGCAACCGGGAAATTCGAGTATGTGTTCTGTACCCGAAACGGTAAGCCTGTCGCTCACCGCAACATCACCCAACGGGTGTGGTACCCCTTATTGCGGCACCTGGGGCTACGTAAACGGCGCCCCTATCAAACCCGCCATACCGCAGCAACGCTTTGGCTGGCAGCAGGCGAATCGCCGGAATGGATTGCCCGCCAGATGGGGCATACCACCACCGAAATGCTGTTCCGCGTTTATTCCCGTTATGTGCCCAACCTGACCAGAAGAGATGGCTCTGCCATGGAACGCTTGCTGGTGAATGAATTTAACCAGGCTGGCCATGCCGACGCTCAGGAGAAAGAACATGCTTAAGATATCCGATCACACCTGCCGCCGCCTTGCCCGTGCCATCCAATTCGCTCTGCGAATCCCTGAGGGGGATGCACTGGTCTTTTTGATTGGGCGCGGCCACGAAGCATCCAACCTGGATGCGCTGGAGACCTGGGTGTCTGAAACACTGCCACAGCTGGAGGAAGAGTGTGGCAAAGCGGTACTGCCCTATTTGCTCGATCGCCTGGAAAGCACTATGGATCAGTGGGGGGCAGCCTGATGAACAACTCAGTGCCATCCACCTATTCAAATAAAGATGCAGATGCCTTTTGGTTGACTGGCTGCCTGGAAACTCAACAGGCCTATCAGGTATCGCCTCTAAAATCCTGTATTTTCCTCGTTTTGGAAAACCTTGCAGGACGCCATGAGGTTCTAGCAGCCCTGGATAACCACCCGGGGTCATGGCCAACCAATGGATTAGTAGCCGTCTCAATGCTCGTCACTGCCCATGGGGGCTTTTTGACCGTTGAAGATCAGAAGCTATTAACAACGCATGCTTTTCAATCACTCAGCCATCTACCCGCCAGCAAAGTGGGCTCAATCACGACCGTGATGGACGTTGAGCGGTGGATAGACAGCTGCCCATACCCAACGCTGCAACGCTTCGCCTATCAGGTACTTGGAGAGCCCAATATTGGCTGTCGATTTTTTAGCTACCCAGCGAGCGCTAACCACCACCACTGCTATCCGGGTGGGTTGGCTGAGCACAGTCTGGAGGTGGCTCAGTCAGTCTATGCCGTAAGCAGCAGCTTCTCTGAGCATGAGCGCTGGCTGGCCGCGCTCGCTGGCCTGCTCCATGACCTCGGCAAGGTACGAAGCATGCAGCCAGATGGGCGACGAACAGAAACTGGATATTTGGTGAGTCACGAGCTGCTGGGATATGAGCTGGCTATTCCGGCCCTCAACACGCTGGAAAAAGAATGGCCAGACGGCGCCAATGGGCTTCGCTACCTGTTTGAGTGGCTGATCAAGCCAAAGCAGCAACGACCAGTATTGCCCGTTGCCCTGGCCATCAAGCAGGCAGACATCATGAGTGCTGCCGCCAATAACCGGCAAAAAGTCTTCAGTGATAAGCCTGTCTGGCAGACCTTTGCCCGATGCGATGGACCTGGCCCTGAAAGTACCTTCTGGCTGCCAAGGCCACCGCACGCTGACTAAGGGAGGTCAATGCTGCCATGGTTTTACGTCAGCCGCGAGCTTGACTTGGGCGAAAGCCATGCCAGTATAAATACTGATTATCCATACAGCTTTATGGCGAAAGGTAAGCCTTTAGCCCGCTATCAGTTTCCTATCGGAGCTTAATATGCCCACTCTCAATGAAATGACTAACCTGCTGTTCGGCGATGGAGAGCCAATGCAGGGCGCCACCTTCACGCTGGAAGAGGCGATTGAACAAGCCAAGACCTATGCCACGCACAAGCCCTTCAGGATTGTCCGTGACTGGATATGGGCTGATCTGGATGTGGGCGAGAAAATCGCCCTGGATCTGGAGTCACGAGGTATCAACCCGGTGATGGTCTATGCGCATGAGGTCATGTACGACAGCACTTCGCGCTTCGAGCCCGGCAATTGGGTAAGGACCACACCTCTTATACGGTTTACTCCACCTGGCTTTTTTGAAACCCGAAACACGGTCTATGTCTTGATAGGTGAAGGCAAACGTAAAACAACATCGCTGGACGCCATTATGAGCATTCACTGACCCAGCCAACGGCATGCGTTTGGAGGGTGCAGACATTGAAGCGGGTAATGACAGCTGATGGAAGGCTGCCCTGCCCGCTGTACTGAGACCCTCATTCTTACCCACTAGGGCCTATCAGTAAGGAGCCAGAACCATGGAAATTCGTGATGGATTGTCGGCATCAATTCAAGCAGATTTTGAAAAGTCGCTTGGTGAGGTGCCCCGTCTGCTGGAAAGCCTGGATGACCCATCTAGCAAAGATCTACTGGCAGACATTGCCGCCACAGAAGCTCTTGCACTTAGCCTGCTGGTGTTTGGCAGTACGGCAAAAGCAAAGCACTACCTGCAAAAATCCAACACTCGTCTTGCTGGCATGACCCCACTGCACGGCATCCAAACCGGCGCCAATGCGCGAGATCGTGTCATCGCTGATCTGATCAGGCTGATAGAAGGCTATGTTTTCTGAGCAGGCGCGGAGTATTACGGTCTGTATTTAAATAACTCACATAAAGAGCAGCATGCAGATGGTTACGCAAGAAAATGACCTGCCAGGCGAGAACGAGAGCCACATGATTGGCTTGCGTGCGGCGATTACAATCCTCAAGGGTTGGAAAGCCACCCGGAGCCAAATTCAGAAAATATTGGGCATTTCCAGCTACGCTCTGGACCGAGTCACCGCCGGAAATGCTCCATCCAAGCTGGATGGCGAGCAGGCTGAGCGCATCAGCATGGTGCTGAACATCCACGCCGCCATGCGCACGCTTTTTGAAAATCCAGCAAACGTATACGGTTTTATGAGACGCCCCAACGACAATGATTTTTTTAACGGCCGCGCACCGCTCGATGTTATTGCTTAGGGCCGCCTGCAGGACCTTGTCGAAACGCATCGGCGCATCGAAAGCCTTAGCAATGGCACTTGGTGAGGTGTCCATGACAACGGCACCGCAGCTTGCTTCACGACAAGTACGTGAATGCGATAAGTCGCGAGCCCCAATAACAAGGGCAAGAATACTGCCATTGCAACTCCGAGGCTTGTCGGTTCCATTAGCAGCATAAACGCAATACCCGCGGCTGCTGTGAGAAAAGCCACATAGTTGAAAGTTTTCTCAAGGGTGCTGCAGTCGATGGTCACTGAAGGCCCCTTAGTCCGTGAACTGATTTATTGGAAACCAAACCTCAAATACGCGCTGGCTCGCCAAAAGCAGCAGCCTGCCATGCGCATCATTGCTGACAAAGTAACGCACAGGAGAGACCCCATGAAAATCAGCGAGACACAAAACGTTCCGGTCACTACCGATGTGCTCTGTGATGTATGCGGCACATCCACCACAAAACCTGGTACGCCTGCGCAGTTTGGTGTGCTGTCAGCCCACTGGGGCTATGGTTCGCAGCATGATGGTGAACGGTATGAGGTGCACCTGTGCGAGGGCTGCTTTTTCAGCACCCTGTCGGGACTGCGACGTCAGCGGATGGTTGAGCATTTGTTCGACGAAGTATCCGATCAGACGATCAAAGCTGACGCACCGTTCGGTCTGGTTGAACGTGACAACTATTTCAAGGACTGAGTGAAACCACGCCACAGCAACCCTCAGCCATACGGAAAACCGTCCAGACTCAACAGCCGTGCAAAAGCCGCTCTCGCAGCCGTTGTGCTGTCTGTTCGCAGGACAAACCCAGTGCGGGATCAGCATGAATCAGTTGAGGCAGCTTCTCGTCGGGCCAGCCTCGGGCATCATCATCGATGGCCAGCCAGTCACAGGGTGAGTTCATTCGGGCCAGATAGGCCTGAATCTGCTCGTAGCGTGTCTGTAGATCCCAAAGCGTTGCTGCTCCGGACTCGCCGATTTTCATTTTTGAGTGCCAGGTGGCGCCAACCACCAAACCTCTTAAGCTTTCCGGCAAAGCATTGCAGGCACGCCTGAATCCGAGATGACGCGCCCAACTCGTTGACAGGACAATCCGCACATCAGCGCCCTCAATCGCTGACAGCAAGTGTGGTACCCACATGAAAAGCTCACCCGGTCCACGCAGCACCGGACGCCCGCGCTTCAGGTAGACCTCGTCAGGGTGCAGCACCCCGTCATAGTCCAGGAACAACAGCATGAGTCCTCCTACCATAAATACTTCGTCCGAGCTGTGAATGTCATGCACACCCTTGCCTCGCTCCGCTGATGGGCTTGTCTGAACGGTAAGCCCTTTTTCCGGTAACCGGCATTGATTAGCAGCAGAGCCGTCGGAACCACTACCGTGAGCCTAGAAAGGACTAGCCAGATCCAGCACTATCGGTGGGTTAATCGGCTGGTATTGCTCGTCACAGGTGCTGGCATTAACCAGGGTGAGCGGTCCGCGCTGGTAGCTGCCGTACCCTTCATGAATATGCCCAAAGATATGAGCTTTGAGGGGCAGCCTGTCAATACGCTGCAACAGCTCAGTACACCCAACATTTCTGGGCCCCAACCCCAGCACAACCTCATCTCCGATCCCCCTCGGCGGGCCGTGGGTGATCAGCACATCCGTGTTGTCAGGGATGCGCGACCAGGCATCGTACAGCGGCTGGCCCGGGTCCAGCATGAATGCCCAGTTCCAGAAGGTGGGAGTCCAGGGCGAGCCCCAGAAACGAATGCCTTCAATTTCAACGCCACTGTCCTCAAGGTAAATCGCGTGACTGAGCGCCTCGCGTGCCTGCTCCGGGCTGTCCTGGAATGCCCAGTCGTGGTTGCCGGCGATGACAATCTTGTACCTGTGGGTCAGTGTACCCAGCCAGTCATTGAGCTCCTCAACATTATCCAGCGTGCCCTGCCCCAGGCTGTCACCAGCGTGGATCAGCACATCGCCATCTGGAATGTGCTGGATGCTGCGATGCATGCTATGTGTGTCGGAGATACAAACGAGTTTCATCGGCTTGTCTGTGGTGCATTGTGAGTTGCAGTATCGGTCGGCTGGCTGAGTAGTTCATCCAGTAGCGACCAGTCCAGAAATGGCAGTAAGCGTGCGATATTCCTGGCGTCATCAACCCCGCGGTGGGGCTGGCCGTCAAATTCCAGCTCATGATGAGCCAGTGCATGGGCAAGGCTGGTTTTCTTGCGCTGCCTGGTGGTACGTCGCCAGAGCTTCTTCAAGTTCAGGTGCGGCAGGCTCAGCAGTTGTGAACCGGCACTGTTGAGGGCGCATTGTGCTGTCAGCTGGTTAAGATCGTAGTTACCCCAGCTGCACCAGAGTGCATCCGCTGCGACGTCGTTCAGCCAAGCGTTCATCTGGACAACAGCATCTGCAAGCGGTGGTGCGTTATCAACCATGGCTTGCGTGATATGCGTCAGTTCAATGCAGAACTCACTGAGCACGGGTTGGCGTTGGGGTCGCACCATGAAGGAGCGCGTATCCAGCACAGTGCCATGCTGGTTGCTCAGCGCACAGCCAATCTCGATGATTTCCATCGTGTGAATGCTTTGTGACGCGCCTTCTGGCGTGCTGGCATCCCAGCAGGTCGCTTCGAGATCAACCACGAGAATTGGCGAATTATTTTCCTGCATTGGCATTAGCCTTGCCTTTAGTTAGATAGCCAATAAACAAGCATTCAAGAAGACCGCTTTGCCTAAAAATTGAGCCGTCAATGGGGCTTGGCGCAAGCCACCACAACACCCGCAGCCTCACAGAACACCCCTATCATGCGATCCTGCAGTTAAAGGTGCTGGGTGGCAGCTTTCGGCCAATTGCGGACACTGAAATTTGGGCGGCAGACGAACTCTCGCCAAGCCGACGACGTGAAACCTGCTTATGAACGCTATCGCAGCGGCTTAATGCGCTCTTAGAGAGGCCGGCCGGCTGGGCGATCACTGCTTCGGGGCGGTTCACCATGCAATGACGCCCCTCGGCTTTTCTAGCCCCACGTGCTCCTCGCCAAAGGATCCGTCAGGGCCTACCAAACACCAGCTTTTCACGAATCAAGTTGAACAACTCCGCCTGGTAAACGGCGTCATCTAGGGCATCATGGTTGCCCGAGCTTTCAGGATTCACTACCTTCTCAATTTCGCTTGATCGGGTCGATGTCCAAGTGCATTCGGAGGTACCAAAGTACATCGACTTAATGTCGAGCGCTGCGATTCCGAAGGGGTTTTCACCCAAGAACAGATGGAAGTAATAGTTCACGAAGCTCCAGTCGAACGAAGCGTTAAACCCTACGAACACTACCCTTTGATCGGCATCAGCTAATGACTCTACCCAGGACCTGAATTGCGCCATAGCCTCACCAGGTTCCAAGCCCTCTTCGCGAAGTCTCTGAAGTGACAACCCTGTGACCTCAAGGGCAGCCGGCACAAACTCCTGAGATATAGGCTTCAGAAAGCAGGAGAACTGCTCAGCTGGGTTCGACGCCACACACGCGCCGATAGAAAGCATGCTGTACTTGCCTGGGATCGGGCCAGATGCTTCGATGTCGACTGATACGAAAATTTCTTTGTCGGCTTTCATAAATACTCCGTTTTAGCTGATTTCCGCATGGCAACAGCAGTCTTCAGAACCAGTCACCACAACAGCGGGAAAGATCATCATGTACTAGGTAAAGAGGACTGCAGGTCAACTCGAGGCGTCGCCAGAAAGCCCAACCACACGACCAGAATATTTACTTATCTTCCATAACCGGTGATGGCTTCATCTCCAGTATTGAATCGGTCAGATCTTTGAAGCTCAGCGGACGATTCGGAAAGGCTTTGGCCATCGCCGTTGGGTACAGGCGAGTCCGAATATCGGAGTAAGTCCATGCTGGCTGCCCATTACTCTCACCAGTGACGGTTGCCAAGTCAGTTAGTTGCTTCTCCGTGAGCTCCATACCTGCCAGATCCATGCTGAACAGCTCTTTGCGCTCAGCAGCATCTGGACGGGTGAACTCTTCAACGATGGCAGCACGACGGCGCAGAGCTGCGTCAAGTACGGAAAGACGGTTGGTGCATAAGATCACAACGATCCGTCCGCCATATTTGCGCAACTCATCCACGCCTTGGATCAGCGTGTTCACAGCCACTTTATCCTCGTGGTGGCTCTGGCTCTGCGAACGGGAGGCTGCGATAGAGTCACCCTCGTCGATGATGAGAATCGCCCGGCGCTTTTTGCCGGCAGCTTCGGCAACCTCCGCAAATGCCTGGGTCAAAAGCGTGCCCATTTCGCCGACCTTGCCGGAGCCGCGAACTCGGTTACTCAGCTTGAACAACACCGAATCTTCAGCGCGAGAATCACGTACGATACGGTTAGCGATGCACTCCGCTGTCGCAGTTTTTCCGGTGCCGACGTCCCCGTGGAAAATCACAAGAGGATACTGGTCGGCAACTAGATTGCAGATCGGTAGCACGCTTTTATGGTGCACCTTGCTCCACTCGGACAACTGGCCCTGGTTCAGCAGCAACTGAAGCTGGTTTTTCACGCGCTCGTAGCGGCCGCTGAAGCCAAGCAACACCTTCTCGCGCTCAGTCAGCTGGGCTTCCGGCAATTCAATTGCAGAGTCAAATACGCTGTTGTTGCTCATCGGGTGTAGTCCTTTCGTTCCATGCCATAGCCGTTGCTGGAGTATTCGCGACCACCGCTCTGAGTGAGCTGGGAGTGGCTGATGTCGTCGTAAGAGGTCGTCCAGTTGATTTTTAACTTGCCAGCCATTTTGTCACGAGCTTGCTGGGTATAGCTGTCGTTGTAGGACAGAACGATCCGCAGGTGCGGGTTCGACACTTTGGGCCAGCGAGCATCACCAGGACGCTGGTTGGCCAGGGCGCCGGACTCGTTCACGTAGTACCGTGTCGCCTTCTGTTCGACCCCATTGCTCAGCAGGGTAAGGTCTGCGAACTTCAGATACCCGTTTTTGGCCAGCAGCTCGATGTCGTAGGCCCATTCCTTGGCCTTGGCTTCAGTCACTGCTTCGCTACTAGAGGCGATCATCAAGAGGTCGGCAGTAATCCGGCGAACGACTGACTCAATGTCAGTGGTGGTGTACGTTGTCGTTTGCGTAGCGCTGTAGGTCATGCTGCATCCTCGACTTTGAAGCCCTTGCCGAACAGTTCTTTCCAGAGATTGAAGTCATCTTCCACCGATGCGAAATGAGCGGTTTCCCAGGACTCTTCTGCGAGCTGGACGATCTCTTTGCACTCGTCCGCTGTGATTCGGCTGGCGACGTTGTTGGTGTCACAGACCGGATCAATGATCACGACGGTATCGGAGAATTCGGGCACATTGCCGTTCTCTGGGAACTTGATGACTTCCTTGAGCCCCGACTCAGCGATGTAGAGGAGGAAGTCACGGAAACGCTTCTCTAGCGATCCTTCCTTTCCGTTCACTTCAAGCACATGAGCCATGATGAGTTCAATGTGGAAGGACTTGAGAGGTACCTCTTTCCAGGTACGCCACCGCTTGGCCATCCGCACCAAGGTACGGAAGTCCGGATCTTGATCTTTGCGATCCTTCATGAACTTCACTTGGCACGGAGCGCAGGTTTCAGTCTTCGAGCCATCAATACGGTCAAACTGCCAGCCGTAGTCTTCCTTGTTCGGGTTCTCGATGACCGGAACAATGTCGACCTCCAGCCCGGTACCTACGAAGGTGACCTTAGCTGCCTTGCGCTGGATTTCGAAGTCTTCGACAGACTTGTTCGGGTACAGCTTGACCAGCGCGTCGTAGATTTTCTGGCTAAGGGTCGCAAAGGTCTCTTCATCCACCTTCTGGCCGCTGATATAGAAAACCACGTCAATGTCAGCAGAGTTTTGAGCGTTGGGGCGCAGGATGGTGTGCTTGGCAAAAGAGCCGGCCTTTACCACCTTCTTGATGGTGATTTTGTCCTGCTTCTTCAGGCTGACCTTCAGTGCTGCAATCAGCCGGTCGACTTGGGCGTTGTAGGTCTCCCGTTTGTCCTTCGGAAGGCGCAGCACATTACTGTCGTAATACTTGATCTGAGTGTTGGTGAGTGGCATGGGCCATCCCCTCCTAAAATATTGTGTTAGTAGCAAAGCATCCCTACCAGCAGCTACACCACATGCAGAGCGATGAGATGGCGCGGCGGCTCGATCACTAGGCCCGAATCACCTTTACGTTTCGCCGCACTTCAACCCTCTCCGAAACATCTAAAGAATCCGTCCGGGAAATTGCGATCGGCCGTTCGCTAGCGTATTATTACTATACGCATATTTTTTAGATGCAGTCTAGTTTTTATACGCTATCGAGGTTCGATCATGACAAACGAGTCCAAACCCACAGACGACCAACCCACCAGCAAGGGACGGCAAGGTGCGCGTTGGGGCCAGGAACGTCGGTTGGAATTCATCGACTATCGATTGCGGTGGGATGGTCAGATCAACCGAAGCAGCCTCACTGAATTCTTCGGAATCTCTGTACCCCAGGCGTCATTGGATATCACCGAGTACACAAAACTCGCCGAAAGCAACCTTGAATACGACACCCGGGCCAGAGTCTACCGGGCGACCGATTCGTTTAAGGCTGTCTTCCCCTCTAGCGCAGTTGAGCGGTACCTAGAAGATCTGCTTCGCGTCGCCGTGCAGTCAGAGGTTCCTTATGGCAGTTTCCTGAACTGGCAATCCCCTGTCGCTGCTGTACCCAAGCTGGGTCGTCGCCTGAACGCGGACATCGTTGGGGAAATCCTCCGCGCGATTCGCGAGAAGGAATATGTCGAGGTCTTCTACCAATCCATGAACGACCCTGAAGGTGGGGAGCGGCGGCTGTCTCCCCACGCATTGGTGCATGACGGGAACCGCTGGCACGTCCGGGCCTACTGCCACAAACGTAAGGACTTTCGGGACTTTTCTCTAACCCGTATCAAGCACTGCAAATATGGTGGTCAAGATCGCGACCGAGCTTATGAGGACTACGCCTGGCACACGATTGTGGACGTTGTTCTCATTCCTCATCCGGGCCTCACACCCTCCCAGCGCAATTTGATCGAGGCCGACTTTCTGATGGAGAACGGTGAGATGCACGTCAAATGCCGGCAAGCCCTCCTCGTGTATCTCCTGTTCCAGCTCAACCTGAATGAAGATCAGGCTGACCAGAGGCCCGAAGTCATCCAGCTCGCACTCAAGAACAAGAATGAGATCAAGGCGCTATTCCAGTATTAACCCCTAGAGAAATCAGCCAACACTCAACACCTCAGCTACCGGAATTGTCACGATGGCAAAGCTTGAAAATGAATTCATTCTGATTGCGGGCAGCATCTCCAAGAAGACAGAGAAGGCCTCGATCGATCTCGCGCACGACTTCACTCGTGCGTTAACCAAGAGCGTCTTGGCGGCTCAGGGCGGACTAGTTGTCTACCTAGCAGGTCAGCCAGTCAATGAAAGCGGCGATGCATTGACCTTCGACTGGACGGTGGCCTACGAGGCTGAGAAGCTGCTGGCTGAGTACGCCCCAGCTCATCAGTTAAAGATCGTCACCTCGCAGCTGGCCATGCGGGAAAAAATGACCCTTGAACAACGGACATTGATCCGCCGTCTTGCCGCCGAGAACTATGCACAAATCGTCTACATCGAAGACGACCTGGTCACCGGCGGGAACATTGGTGATGAGCAAGTTGAGGTGGCCACGGCAATGATTGCCCTAGGCGGTGGCAAGGGCGTATCCGACCGAGCTCGTAAACTTCGCAAGCGTCAGCTTCCCGTTCTGCCGTTTGACCTGCAGCTTGGGGGCTTCAGCGAAGATGGCGAGGGGGCGCTCGGCCTTCGCGCCAATTTCTTCAAGGATCCTTCCGCGATGTTCTTCTTCACCGGCGAGCAAGTTAAGGGACGCCTGGACAGCATGTCCCTTCAGGAGCCTCTGTACAGCCTAGACAAGCTGGCAGACCTTTCAGTTGGACTGTTCCAGGCAGAAATCGAGGCCAAGGAGGAGGCACGCTCTCCAGATCTCCTAGTCATCACGGCTATCCCCATTGAGCTAACCGCCGCGAAGAAAGTATTCGGTATTGGCGAGGATGTACCTGCACGCTACTCCAAGAATGGCATTCATTTCTGGCCCGTAACCATCCAGCGAGCGGACGGCCCTCTATCATGTGTCGTTGCCTCTCTTGGCAACGCTGGCAACGTCAACGCAAGCACCGTCACTACCCTTCTGTTGTCAGACCTGAACCCCCAGAAGGTGCTGATGATGGGGATCGCGGGCGGACGTCGTAAAAAGCTCAGCCTCGGCGAAGTCATTCTGTCCGAACGCGTCGTGTACTACGAAGGTGGGGCAGCACACGCCGGGGGCCAGATTGCGCTTCGGCCAGAGATGCAACGTCCAAAACTTTCCACCCAGCAAGATCTCAATGCTTATTTTGCAACCGCATCGTTACCTGACCGCCTGCAAGAGCGCGCCGAGAAGCTGGGCTTCGCGATCCCGGTAGAGTCCCAGGCTGGGGAAGTTGCAGCGAAGCTCATGGTGTCTCCGGCAACAGTCGCCTCAGGCGAATTGCTCATTCGTGATCCAGAAGTTTTCGAAAGCTTCCAAAGTATTCATGAAAAAGCACTGGTTGCTGAGATGGAGGCCTATGGAGTATTCGATGCATGCGAAAAGCAGAACGTGCCCGTCTTGGTCGTCCGAGGAATCAGCGATTACGGAGACACGACTAAGGACAATACCTTCCACAGGGTAGCGTCCGAGGCTGCAGCCATTGTGACCCTTGATTACGCCACACACGGGTGGAGCCGAATATCTACTTGATAACTGGCTCTTGTGTAAGAAGCCAACATTCATTGGATCGCCAGGGATTTTTGAAGGCGCAAGATGACCGCTTCTGGCCGACTCCTGACAATCAGCTTTGACTCAGATTAAGTGGGTATACAAGGTTCGAGTGGCCACGCCCGCGTGCGTGGCCACCCTAGCCTTACATCTTCGTAAAAACGACGGCGACGCAAAGAACCAGTACAACAGCGGTTACTGGTGCAAGGCCAGCAGTGCAGAGCACTCCAACCACGCTACCGAACGCCGCAAGGCGCAAATGTAAAGCTGCTGAACCAGCTTGTTCGAAATTACCCAAGGGCAACCCTCCCTAGCTGTTCTCCCAGTCTCATAAAGCAGTTGGCGGGGAGGTTCAAACTGTGCTGCCGGCTTCCTGTTTACCGGTTGCCCGGGCTTTCCAGCGAGGGTGGCGGCAGCGACCCAACTGGACAGACCAAATTTGCCCGAATACGCGATTTTCCGTAAGGAGATTGGCTTCGATCCATCGGATCTAAGAACCGAATATCGGGAAAATGGCATATGCAGTTCTTCGTCGTGGATAGGTCGAAGTATTCGACTGCGTATCGTTAGCACATTAAATGGTAATCCCCCCATTTTTAGTGCTCGCCAGAAGTAGAGGTCAGGCCACGAGAGCCAACTTCTGTTTGGGGGTGATGCCGCCCAGGGCCATGTTTGGCCGTTCGTGATTGTATATCCATACCCAGCGCGTTGCATGCTCCTGCACCTCGGCGATGGACTCGAACAAGTAATGCCCCAGCCAGTCGTAACGCACCGTGCGGTTGTAGCGCTCGACGTAGGCATTCTGCTGTGGATTACCGGGCTGGATATGCTCTAGTCGAATGCCGTGCTTTTCCGCCCATAGCACGAGCTTGCTGCTGATGTATTCCGGGCCATTGTCGCTGCGGATAACTTGGGGCTTGCCACGCCACTCGATCACTTGATCCAGTGCGCGCACCACCCGCTCTGCCGGCAATGACAGGTCGATATCCATGGTCAGGGCCTCGCGGTTGAAGTCGTCGATCAGGTTGAACAGGCGGAAGCTGCGACCGTCGGCCAACTGATCGTGCATGAAGTCCATCGACCAGCAGTGGTTGATTGCCTCCGGCACAGCCAGTGGCTCGGGCTTCTCTCGCACGATGCGCTTGCGCGGCTTGATCCGCAGGTTCAACTCCAGCTCCCGATATATCCGATACACCCGTTTGTGATTCCAGCGATAACCTTTCACGTTACGCAGATACAGGAAGCACAGGCCGAAACCCCAGTTGCGTTGGTTATGTGTGAGTCGGATTAGGTGATCGGCGATCTCGGCATTTTCTTCCGACAACCGTGGCTGGTAGCGATAGCAGGTCGTGCTGATGCCAAACGACACACACGCCAGTTTGATGCTGACCTTGCCTGAGGCAACCGCGTGTTGCGCCATCTCTCGTCGCCGAGATGGCTTCACCACTTTTTTGCCATCGCCTCCTGGATGATCTCGGCCTTCAGGCGCTCCTCGGCATACATCTTCTTCAGGCGACGATTCTCCTCCTCCAGCTCGCGCAGTCGAGCCATTAACGAGGCGTCCATGCCACCGAACTTGGCGCGCCATTTGTAGAAGGTCGCCGAACTGATGCCATGCTCGCGGCACAGTTCAGGCACGGGGCTGCCGGCTTCGGCCTGTTTGAGGATGGAGATGATTTGACTGTCCGAAAAACGCGATGTCTTCACGCAAAATTTCCTTGATCCGATTAGGAGAAAATTCTACTTCTGGCGAGGACTGATTTCAGGGGGGATTACCAAATGGCTGGTATTGACCTCAAGTTGCCGTCAGGCAGTCCGTGCCATTCGCTTTTTAATTGTGCATGTGCTGCAGCGGACTGAACTAGACATGCTTTTTCCTGCATGCGCGAGGCACGTGCATGCAGGCTTTACGCTTTACGCTGGTAAAGCCCAAGAAATCGCGCTAGGTTTGTTACATCAAGGGATCCAAGAGCACCGACATGGACATCGCCAACGAGCAATCACAGACTTTTCAAGTGACCAACGGCCACCTTCAGGCCGGCATCATCCTTCGTTTTGAATACAAAACCCAATAGATGCTGCTACATCAGTGTGGCGGCTTAGTCCAAGAGACATTTGAGCGGCATGCTGTACACGCCGTTCAAATGCTTAGATGTTATCCATAAAGATACGAAGACCAAGAAAATGTTGAAAATGTCTTATACGACATGCGACAAAACTCTACAAGATGGGGCGAAGTTGGGATGGGTATTTCCACCCGAATATCCAATTAAAAGCTATATAGAAATAATGTCTAAATTAAACTCAGGCGAGAATGAAATAGATAAATTTTTTACTGATTACTTTAATTCGGACTTTGAGAACACGGTCAAGGCTCCTATCCGACAATACTATTCAAGCATACCAGAATACCTTAGAACCTTGCTGGAAGAGTGCTTTATCTCGTACGAAAATGGTCACTATCAGATTTGCGTCCCTGCTCTATTTGCAACCTTGGAAGGGTTGCTAACCGAACTATCCAATGACCAAGATCGTGTAAATACAAAATACACTCAAGGAATAAGAGATAAGATCCAACTCCTTGGTGAAAGCCCAAAAATATTACCCCTAACATCAATTTCTTACTTCCTTGAAATGGCATTCTGCCAAAGCAATTTCAACGAAACAGAAACTGACATGATAAATCGCCATTGGTCTCAGCACGGGAGATACATAAAAGAGCTGTCTAAAAAATCCCCCTTGCAGTTATTTAACGCTGTAGCATTGGTTCTGTTCGCAAAGAAATTCATTAAGGGGGAAACGCAGTTTTGAGGTGCCAGATAGCCACAGAAAAGTATTTTTTGAAGGTCATGCGACCTTGTCGGGTCTAAACCAACTGACGCGTGAACTTGAGCAGCTAGCAAATGATGTTTTGCGTGAGAATCAGCGTTCTTTCCACCGCCTGGCTGAAGCTAGGGTGGAATATTAATGCGCACGAGCACTCGTCATGGCTAAAAAGATTCGTATGCTCAGGTTGATTTGCATTCGGTTTTGTTGTTTTAGTGGCATATAGGCGCACGATTGCCAAAAAAATAACTGGAGTGAAAAGAATATGAAAAAATTTTCCGCCGCAGGCACATCCTTCCAGAAGGATAACTGGAAAAGCATCTTTAAAGGCGATGCATGTATAGATCAATGCAGGATTACACTTTCGCCTGACAATGAAAACAAATTTGACACTAATGCAGTTAAAGTTATGTATGAAGGCGTTCAGCTGGGCTTTATGAATCGCTCTGACGCCTTGCTATATAGATCGAAGTTTGGAGACAAAGAAGCTGAGGTAGGCGGAAGAATAGTTGTTAAAGGGGATAAAAGAACGATAGAGTTTGATGTTGATATTAATGACGGAATGAATCATTATGTTTACAAGATAACCAACCTTTTAAACGGTTGTTACTATATAGGAAAGCGGTCTTGTCTTGTTGAAATTGATGACGATTTCAGGTATATGGGAAGTGGGGTTGAGCTTTTAAGGGCCATCTATGAGCATGGCAAAGAAAACTTCAAGAAAGAGATTATTTATCGCTGCGGAAGCGCCAGCGAAGCATTTAAAAAGGAAGCCAAGCTTGTTACATTAAAAGAGGTTAGCGACCCGCTTTGCTACAACTTGGTGGTTGGTGGGGCTAACGGATACCAAAGGACTCTTAATGCTTTAAGTGAACTTTGGGATGAAATTGACGTTATTGACTATCTAGGTTTTTTTAGAGAATTAAAAACAATGTCTAAATGCGAGCTCGATTCGCTCGAAAAATCAATTCAAGGCTGCGGCAAAAACTGAGTGCAACACCTGACCTTTCCGGTACGGTGCTGCCCTATGTCTTATTCCGAACTCAGCGTTGAAGAGCGTGCCA
>JYMV01020488.1_pt2 | contig 34616 bp, 36 predicted proteins | sample 338911 | NCBI WGS metagenome assembly JYMV01 (sample SAMN03354496, study PRJNA234377) | hydrothermal vent metagenome | biome: Deep sea; feature: Hydrothermal plumes at the Eastern Lau Spreading Center, Western Pacific Ocean; material: Seawater | place: Tonga | collected 2009 | depth 2000 m m
GGAAACATCGACACAGAATCCTCCAGAAAAGGTGCAAAATTTATTCGATTTTGCAACCTCTACAACATTCCGGTTATTTTTCTTGAAGATGTCAGTGGCTATGCTCCGGGCTCTGAGCAGGAACGTGCGGGAGTCGTTCAGGCAGGTCGGGAACTACTGGATGCAATCGTGGATTTGCGCGTACCCAGACTGACGCTGATAGTCAGGAATGCTTTTGGAGGGGCATACTGTGCCTGGAACAGTTATCACGTTGGCGGTGATTTTGTTTTTGCCCTGCCAAGTGCAAGAATTGCTGTGATGGGTCCGGCTGGAAGACAGTATGTTTACAAAGATGAATTTCGAGAAATTCTGAAAAATTTTCAGCAAAGTCTTGATTCCGGAGTGGAGGAACATGAAGCTGCAATTGTTCGAGATAAGGCAATGGCAAAACTGACTTTACGTTATGAGAGGGAATTGCTCAATCCGGAAGAAGCTCTGCGGCTTGGTTCTGTTTCCAGTATTGTAATGCCCGGGCACAGCCGAAAGGTTTTGGGCAACGCACTGTGTTATCTCCTGCGTCATTATCAACCTAGCGCTATGGGCGGACCGCAAAGGGAATAGCCGAAACAGCTTGAAAAATCAAACAAAAAGTGTATCCTGATTTGTTTGAATCTGTTTGTCTTTCTACAGTTTAAATTACATCTTTCATTTTATATGCTTAAATTTCTTGGTAAAAAAGGCCGTACACTGGTTATTCTTATTTTGCTGGGCGCACTGCTGGGAATAATTTTGTTTTTGAATAAAATTCTTTTTCCTTTTCTACTGGCAAGTTTTCTGGCATACGTACTTGCTCCGGTGATTGACAATCTTCACCAGAGAAAAATCCGTTCGCACAGTATTTCTCGTGGAGGTGCAGTCCTGCTAGTTTATTTTGTAATTTTAGTCGTACTTATTGGTGGCGGAAGTTATGTGGTGCCCAAAGTCTCTGCAGAAATGGGTTCCATGATTCAAGAATTTCCCAAAGCTGTGACGAAAATATCAAAAAAATGGGGCCCGGTTTTAGATGAAAAAATAAGCAGTATTGCCTCTCTTTTTCCTGAACCTGATGAAGTGGAACCGCTGCCGGTTATTGAAAAGATTGAAGATAAAAATCAATCCACAGAAATTTGGACGGAAAACGGAGAATTGCTGAAAATTCTGAATAGTTACACTTATGAAATAAAGGGTCTTGACTCAGATCGAATCGAGATAGTTCCGCATCGTAAGTCAGGCCGCGAAAGTGGAATTGAAGAAAAACCCAATGTTCCATTAGATATGCAAACTCAATTATCTCTTTTGGCAGAGGAAGGTGTGGACAAGCTGAAAGCCAATATGGTCCGCTTTCTCGGACTTGGCCGCCAACTGATTTCACAAGTGGTTGGCTCAGTTTTTACACTGTTTTTAACTTTTATGGTTGCAGCATTTATCTTGGTGGATACCGAACGTACTCTTTCTTTCTGGCGTTCTCTTGTGCCTTTGCAGTATCATACACGTTACAGTGATCTGCTCAAAAGTCTGGATAAAGGATTAAATGGAGTGGTACGAGGTCAACTGATTATTTGCCTGGTTAATGGGATTTTGACATTTATCGGTTTGATGATAATTGGAGTCCCCTTCGCTTTCACACTTGGCCTTGTGGCCATGGTTTTTTCATTAATTCCCATCTTCGGCACGATCCTTTCGAGTATACCAATTGTAATCATGGGACTGACAATTTCATTAAGTACGGGACTGCTGGGGCTTCTATGGATTTTAATAATTCATTTTATTGAAGGAAATTTTCTCAATCCAAAAATCATGGGTACCGCGGCACAAATTCATCCTGCTCTGATTGTTTTTGCCCTGGTTACCGGAGAACATATGGCCGGAATAGCAGGGGCACTGTTGGCTGTACCTGTTTACTCCATTCTGCAAACTTTTTTCTTCTTCCTTAAATCAATGGTAGAGGAACTGGAAAAGGAACCCGCAGTCGCAGAAAAAGTTGTTTAAAAAGTCCATTAATTTTTTCCCCTTTCAAAAGCCGGATGTCTGAATATCTCAAATTTGCGCATGAACTTGCAGATGCGTCAGGAAAAGTAATTCGGAAATATTTTCGTTCAAAAATGACTGTTGAAAATAAGGCCGACGACAGTCCGGTTACTGTTGCAGATCGTTTGACCGAAACAATTATGCGAGAGATGATTTCAAAAAAATTTCCTGATCATGATATTCTCGGCGAAGAACACGGTTATCAACCAACAGGAAGCAGATGGAAATGGGTGCTGGATCCTATTGATGGAACACGCAGTTTTGTGGCCGGAATGCCAATATTTGGAACGTTGATTTGTCTGCTGGAACAGGAAATTCCGCAAATTGGAATGATTGATATACCAATTCTTCAGGAACGCTGGTGCGGATTGAGGAAAAAAGAAAGTATATTTTATCCTAATCAGCCTGACGGAAAACCGCTTGCCTGCAAAGTTTCCAATCAGCAAAAAATCGAACAGTCCATTCTTTACAGCGCAGACCCGGCGATGTTCAACAACGCTCAAAAACCGTACTTTGATCAGATTGCGGCACAGGCAAAACTGGTACGATTCGGTGGAGATTGCTACAGCTATGGATTGTTGGCTTCCGGACACATAGATTTGGTAGTTGAGGCAGATCTCAAAAATTATGATGTAATGGCACTTGTTCCGGTAGTCGAATCAGCGGGTGGATTGATCAGCGACTGGAATGGTAACAGCTCTTTTGATGACGAATGGGATGGTTGCCTGGTTGCGACTGCATCTCCGGAATTACACAAGCAGGCCTTGGGTCTGCTTAAAACTGCTTAACCTTGTTTCAAAAAATAATATGCATATTTCACGATTCCCACGACTCCATTTTGCGCACCTGCCGACTCCTCTCGAACCACTCAAAAACTTGAGTAAACTACTTGGCGGTCCACAGCTTTTTATTAAACGCGATGACTGTACCGGTCTTGCTACTGGAGGAAACAAAACACGTAAATTGGAATTTCTGCTGGGGGAGGCACTGCAAAAAAATGCAGACACAATTATTACTCAAGGCGCAACACAATCAAATCATGTTCGGCAGACTGCAGCAATTTGCTCAAAATTAGATTTACGCTGCGAAATTTTGCTGGAACACCGTACAGGCAGCAAAGATCCGGACTATCTTGAAAACGGGAATGTTTTGCTGGATCGACTTTTTGGTGCAAATATACTTTCTGTTCCAGCCGGAACTGATATGGATGCTGCCATGGAAGAAACGGCTGCTGAAATAAGAAAAAACGGCGGCAATCCCTATATTATTCCCGGCGGCGGTTCGAGTCCGACCGGTGCGCTGGGTTATGTAAATTGTGCCATGGAACTAGTGGGACAAGCTAATGATCGTAGTTTAAGGATTGATCATCTGGTTACTGCTACCGGGAGTGCCGGAACACAGGCCGGACTTTTGGCAGGCCTGGAAGGAACGCGCAGTGGTATTCCGGTTTTGGGAATTTGTGTAAATGCAGACAAAGAAACTCAGGAGGTAAAAGTATTTGCGCTGGCCGAAAAAACTGCAGAATTTCTCGGAATTCCCGGCAGTATAAAACGTGAATCAGTTGTTGCGAATGGTGACTACGTCGGTCCTGGTTACGGATTGTCGACAGATGGAATGATTGAAGCCGTGCAGCTACTGGCTCGTGAAGAAGGGATTCTGCTGGATCCGGTTTATTCCGGAAAAGGGATGGCAGGTCTGATTGATCTTGTACGAAAAGGTACACACCGGTGGCTCGGCGGGTTTGTTTGCCTATCGAAAAACTTTTACTGCATGAAGTAAGATTTGTCCGGAGCTTGATTTAGAGTGATTCGTGATCCAGCCGGTTCATGCCGTTAAAAGCTGCAATACGGTAGGCTTCATCAAGTGTTGGGGAGTTAAAAACTGTGTTCATGAAATATTGTATTGTACCTTCATAAAACATCACTGAATGTCCCAGGTGAATCAATTCTGAGGCGTGCGGTCCAATGATGTGGATACCCAGTATTTTGAGTGTTTCCGGATCAAAGAGCAGTTTGAGAATTCCCTCTTCTTCACCCATAATGTGGGCGCGGGAAATTTCTTTAAAATGAGCAATACCGATTTCGTAAGGAATGCAGGCATCAGTCAATTCTTCTTCCGTTTTTCCCACCATAGAAACTGCCGGAATTGTCCAAATACCTAATGGTAAATCCTTGGGCATTTTTTCAGATTCAAGTTGACCAAAAGCGTGCAAAACGGCAATCCGGGCCTGGGACATGGAGGTGGATGCCAGACCCGGAAAACCAATCACATCTCCAACCGCAAATATATTAGGTTGAGTTGTCTGGAAATTTTCATTGGTTTTGATTAATCCGTTATTACCCAACTCTACTCCTACTTTATCCAGATTCAGACCACCGGAATTAGCAAAACGCCCTGCTGCCACCAGAACTGTAGAGCAGGGTAAAATTTTCTGGCTTTCCAGTTTTACATGTATTTCATCTGTATTGATTTTTTCTATGCCCTCAACATTTTCTCCCAGACGCAAAGTAACACGCTGGTTACGCATCTGGTACATTAAATTTTCTGCAATTTGACGATCTACAAAGGGCAGTATATTACGGTCACGTGCAATGAGATTAACTCGAATACCTATTTTTGAAAAAATAGAAGCGTACTCACAGCCGATTACCCCGGCACCAATGATAGTTACTTTTTTGGGCAGATGTTTGATGTCAAGAATGGTGTCTGAATCAAAGACGCATTCGTTGTCAAAAGGAGCCCATTTTGGTCTTCGTGGAGATGATCCAGTGGCGATAATCGTATAGTCGGCAGTAATTTCATATTTTTCGCTGCTGTCTGCAGGAGTGATTTCCAGCATGGTTGCAGACTGGAAGCGTGGTATTCCTTCGATAACCGTGATCTGATTTTTTTCAAAGTTGCGACGTAAGGAATTCTCCTGATCCTGGATCACAATTTCTTTACGGTACATCAACTCCCGGGTGGTCAAATTTTCTTTAAATCTAATGTCAATTCCGTGTGTTTGCTGACGCAGCAGTGCTAAATGCATTACCGTTTCTCTAAGAGATTTGGAGGGAATTGTGCCTGTGTGAAGTGAGGCTCCACCCAGATGCGGTGATTTATCAATCAGTGCAACTTGTTTTTTAAGTTTACTGGCCTGCAAGGCGGCCTTTTCGCCTGCCGGTCCGGAGCCGATAACAACTATGTCGTAATGATGAATTTCCTGCATTTATTTCCTTTTATTGTTTTGGATATATAAAAAAAATCGTAACTGAAAAGTTATAATAAGCTGATCTATTCCAGTATGAGTCCGGTACAAAAACAACAAGTCACAATAATATTATCACGCTGAAGTCAAATCCGGACGTTCTATCAAAAACTTATCAAGTCCGGAAAGATCTTCGCTGGCTGCTCTTAATCGACGGACACCTTCTTCAAGCACAGCTTGATCAGCGGCAATTGAAAGACGCAGAAAGTGTTTCCCCTCAGTTCCGATTTTACCAAAAGAATTACGGTCCAAAACGGCAACCTGGTGTTCATAGAGCGCAAACATCTGGAAAATGTTGGCCGGAGAACTCTGCTGTTCTTTGGGGAGATGCTCGTGTTTTTCGATGAGTTCAAGATTTTCACATACGCCTGAAATATTTGGAAATAAGTAAAATGCACCACCAGGTTTTTGGCAAGTAATTTCCGGAATTTCGTTAATTTGCCGCCAAATCAAATTTCGGCGGTTTTCAAAGGTTTCCACCATTTTTTTAACAGCTATTTTGGAAAGAGGATTTTCCAGAGCTGCCCTGGCAGCTTCCTGATTGTAAGGTGGAACGCAGGAAAAATAATTGATGTTCAGTTTTTTAAAAACGTCAGCTTCTTCCACAGTCGGAAAAACCGCGTAACCGATTCGCCCGCCGGTCCAGGCATAAGTTTTTGAAAAACCGCTGGAAATAATCGTGCGTTCGGCCATTTCGGGTATTGAGGATATCGAATTGTGTGACTGTCCGTCAAAAATGATGTTCTCATAAATTTCATCTGAATAAATGCGAACGTTTGGATGACAGCGTTCCAAAATAACTTTTGCAGTTTCTTCGAGTAATTCCAGGCCGGCGACTCCTCCAGTTGGATTGGACGGGAAATTTAGGAAAATTAGTTTCGTTTTTGGCGTTATCAAGTTTTCCAATTGTTCCGGAGAAAAAGTAAAATTTGCGGATTCTTCAAGATGCAACGGTACCGGAATAGCTTGGACATAACGAATGAATGATTCGTAAATTGGAAATCCCGGACTGGGGTAAATTACTTCATCCCCTGGTTCACAGTATACCTGCTGAGCAAAACCAATGGACGGTTTTCCTCCCGGAAAGACAACCACATGTTCCGGAGTAGTTCTCAATCCACGTGTTTCATTGATCTGATTGCTGATTGACTTGCGCAGGGAAAGCAAGCCCTTTGGATCACAATAATGAGTATTGTCCAGATCCAGCTGCCGCCGGATTTCATCCTTTATATGTTCCGCAACCGAAAAATCCGGCTCTCCCAAATTCAATTTTATCACTAACCCTTTTTGCTGCTCTACAAGCACAATATGCGGTCCGACTTTGAATGCGTTTTCGGTATCAATGCGGGAATTTCGTTCTGCAAATAAATTCATTTTTTGCTTTGCTCTTGAGTTGGTTTGGATTGGTTAGTGAAAACTTTTCTGTAATTCTTATTTTTTATTCCGGCCAAAACAAAAAACGGTTCCGATCACAAAGAGGAAATGCAAACAAAAACCGATGAAAACCTGATCGACAAGCAGCAGAGGCTCAATGCGTTGAAAATTTGCAAAAGCTGGAGAAAAAACTGCCACAACAAAAGACAGTGATCCGAAAACCACTATCAGTTCTACCTTTTCACGAAAAAAAAACAGGAATAAAGGCAGCAGTATCAGCGTGTTGAGTATACCTTGTCCCCAGAGCAAGAGGACTTTTTCCTGCGTAGAAATTGGCGGCAAATCTAATAATTCCTGTAAGCGTCCAGTCCAGAAAGGTGAGGCAAAACTTTCGTCAAAGGTGCTTTGTAAAATCAAAAATAGCATCGCGTAAAGCAAACCGCATCCAGATAATTTAAGTAAAGCGGGCATATTTATCTCTTTTTGAACTCTTCTCCAAAGCATTCCCGGAGTGATGACTTGCTGCGGAGAAGGAAGCAGGATAGTTGCTAAAATACTGACAAAAACTACAGCAATGATTTCAGGAATCAACAGCAGCCAGAAAGTATTATCAAATGGAATGCCCCAAATAAGACGTCTCAAGATTTGCCCAACTGGACCAAGTATCAGCAAAAATGATGAGAAAAATAAAATTGAGGTCGTCCGTTTCCAATATATTTGATTGGTAACAGGACGGAGCGCGAAACCGAGAAGAATTCCGGCAAGAAACTGGTAAGTAAAATCCTGAGCGATTGCCAACTCTGTATCCATCACACGCAGCGAAAGCATTTTGGAGATCGCGTATCCGGCCCCGAGTGCTGTCGGCGCTATATATTTTCCAATTCCGGAAGATAACATCAGTAAAAGTTCAGCTTTTGAGTTGAGTTTTTTGGCAAACTGGCTCTGTAATGGATGATCATTTTTTCTTTATTTCAATAAATTACGCACAACGACAGATGATTTCCGCACCATTTGAATTACCGTCACGTACTCTGTATTCCAGAGGAAAAAAATTAAAGCTTGATCGTCCGTGCCTGATGGGAATTCTGAATTCGACTCCGGATTCATTTTCTGACGGCTCCAGCTTTTTCAAATTGGAAGATGCTCTGTCACAGGCCAGAAAAATGATTGATGAAGGTGCAGACTGGCTCGACTTTGGCGGCGAATCTTCCGGACCTGAAAGTGCGGATGTATCGCTGGACGAAGAGCTTCAGCGTGTAATTCCTCTAATTCAATCAATTCGCGGAGAAAGCGACATTTGGATTTCTGTGGACACCTGGAAAGCAGAAGTTGCACGTCAATCACTGGAAGCCGGTGCAGATGCCGTCAACGATGTTACCGCCCTGCGCGGTGATGCGAAAATGGCAAAAGTGATTTCGGAATATCAAGTTCCTGTGATTTTGATGTTTTCCAAAGACGACACTGCACGTACAACCAGACTGCAATCAGATTACGAGGATGTGCTGGACACCCTCAAGAGTTTTTTCCGGGAACGTTTGAGATATGCCGAGTCACAAGGAATTCGTAAAAAACAAATTGTACTTGATCCGGGCATGGGATTATTTATCAGCGGAAAAGCAAAATACAGCTTTGAGGTTATACGGAGAATTTCTGAACTGCATTCATTTAATTTGCCGTTGTTGCTCGGACCTTCCAGAAAATCGTTTCTTGCCGAAGTTACTCAAGCACGCAGCTTAAATTTGTCGGAACGTGACATTCCGGGTGCTGCCGTTTCCAGTATTGCGCTCTGGCAAGGAATAGCAGTTCTCCGTTTTCATGAAGTGGAACAGGGACGCTTGCTTATCGATACAATTGAGGCTTTAAAAAGCGGTGCAGTTTATAAAAATAGTAGATAAAGTTATATTAAGGAGAATTATGAAAACAGTTGGAGACGGTGCTTTTAGGCGAGATGATTTATATGGCCGCTCAAACGATATGGGATATTCCGGCGCGCTCAGTTTTTTACGCCGCAAATACACTCGTGACTTGACTGGTGTTGATGTAGCCGTAACGGGGATTCCTTTTGACAGTGCCACCAGCAATCGCCCGGGAGCCCGTTTTGGACCGAGAGGTATTCGTACGGCATCGACTGAAGTTGCCTCACTGGATGGCTATCCGTTTAATTTCAATCCTTTTGACCATTTGGCAGTCGTGGATTATGGCGACGTTTGGCTGGATTACGGCTATCCGCAAAATATTGTGGAGAAGGTTGAGAAACACGCAGACACTATTTTAAAGCAAGGAACATCGCTACTCAGTTTTGGCGGAGATCACTTTGTCACCTACCCCTTGTTGCGTGCACACCACAAGATTCATGGACCAATTTCACTAATTCATTTCGATGCGCATTCTGACACCTGGGACGATGATGGCGAGCGGCTGGATCACGGTTCCATGTTTTTGCGTGCCGCCCGTGAAGGTATCGTGGTTCCGGAAAGTTCGGTGCAAATCGGAATTCGTACACAAAACAACTGTACTCACGGATTTAATATTCTGCCTTCACCCTGGATTCATACTCATGGTATGCAGGATGTGATTGAATACATACACGACATAGTGAAACTAAGTGACCCTGTTTACATCACTTTTGACATTGACTGTCTTGATCCCGCTTTCGCGCCGGGTACAGGTACACCAGTTGTGGGTGGATTGAGCACAGCCCAGGCACTGTCTATTCTGCATTCGCTGGGAGATCTGAATTTAATCGGAATGGATATTGTGGAAGTCGCGCCAGCTTACGATCACTCCGAAATCACCTCACTGGCGGCAGCCACACTCGGGCATGATTACCTTTGTCTGTTGGCGCAAAAAAAAGGGGCAAGGGCACGAAAGATTGGAACTCGGCTCGATAGAAAATCCCAAAGTAAAGGTTCCTGATAAATTAAAAACCGGCTTTGATTCCGCGCATGGCCGCCAATGTGTTGGGGCAAATAGCCCATGCCGTTGCAGTGCGGTGCTTGATAAAAGCGATTGCGGGCTGTTACCGGGCTAATCTGTAATGGTTAAAGGAGGATATCATAACGAGGGTCGCGCTCAGGCATTTTGAGTTATCCTTTCCATAAGCCTTCTTGGCGCAAATCCTCTGTTGCCAGGATGATGCCTTGTTCAAGGATGTTGAACATTTCGTCGATTTGTTTCGGAGTAATTATCAGCGGTGGTGAGAACACGCACATGTTCCAGAGTGGACGCACAATCAATCCTAGTTGCTGGCAATGTTTGTCAATGCGTGAACCCATTGCAATATCCATTTCAAGTGCATCCGGATCATCCGGATCGACAATCCTGCATTCTACACAACCCACCAAGCCGACACCGCGCGTGTCTGCTACGAGCGGTAGTTTGCTCAGTTCCTTCAATCGTTGTTGAAAATATGGAGCGATTTCACGGACGTGTTCCAGCAAGCCCTCGTTTTCAATAATTTCAATGTTTTTGAGTGCGGCAGCAGAACTCACCGGATGCCCCGAATAAGTGTAGCCGTTTGAGAAAGTTGCGTCTTGAGATTTCTCACCGGAGATTTGGCTGAAGATCCGGTCGGAAATAATGCAGGCTCCCATCGGTATATATCCGGAGGTCAAACCCTTGGCACAGGTGATGATGTCCGGCTCAATTCCGAAAACATCCTTCGAGGCGAACCAATGTCCTAAACGGCCAAATGCGGTTACAACCTCATCGGAAATATACAGCACATCATGTCGGCGGCATACTTCCAGACAGCGTTTATGGTAACCTTCCGGTGGAATAATCACCCCTCCGGAAGCCAGCACCGGTTCGGCAATGAAGGCACCAACATTCTCAGCGCCAAGTGTCTGGATTGCGGTTTCAAGGTCTGCGATTTTCTCATCAAGAAAATCTTCTAAACTCATACTTTCTGGACGACGGCTGGGGTTGACATCCGGAATAATATGAACCAGCTCGTTTGCGGTGTCCATCCAATCTTTGTCGCGTTCCTTTCCGCACATGGTCGCGCTGAGGTACGTACTGCCGTGATATGACTTTTCACGCGAAATCACTTTCTTTTTTTGCGGACGACCCAGCACATTGTTATAGAAATGGACAAAACGGACGGCACTGTCCACAGCAGTTGAGCCGCAAGTCGTGAAGAAGACATGGTTCAAGTCTCCCGGAGTGAGTTCGGCAATCTTTTTTGCCAGCAAAGCACTGGGTGCGGCACTCATATTCCACGGAGAGTAATACGGAATTTTGAGGATTTGTCCGGAAATCGCTTCCGCCATTTCTTGGCGACGATAACCAATCTGCACGCACCACATTCCTCCGGGACCATCGATCAGTTTCTGACCATTTTCGTCGTAGAGATAAATCCCTTCTGCGCTTTCGGCAAACATCCGTTTGTTGCTTCCCACATCTTTCATGCTTTCCCAGGGGTGCACAAAATTTTCGTTATCAAAATTCTGAATTTGTTTAAGATTTTTCATTTTTATTTTCATTCTGTGTTAGATTTTTGTGAGTCTATTTTTTGTCAGCTAGAAAATCTGTTGATAAGAGATATTTCCGCCATCCCAAAAATCGTTGAAAAAATCATCCATATTCCAACTGGTGGTTATCATAAAGGCAGACTTATTACTCACATCCTGGAATTCCCAGCTCACACGTAGTTTGACTTCTGTTTTGCGACGTGTTTTATCCTGCTGCTCCGCACTCAGATAATTCGTTACTTTGTCGGTATCGCCCGCATACAAGCCATATTCCCAAAATCTGTCCGGCGCGGTTTGTTGACGCAAAATTCCATAAATCTGCGCGGTCCACAAATGGAAATCGTAATTGTCGAGAGCAAGATCAAGTTGACGCAAGATATTTCGAAACCGATCTTCACGCAGTCCAAGGGTTCCATGAAGCTTTTCGCTTAAGGGATGGAGCCAATATAAATCCGTAGAGTTATAAAGCAGTTGCTGATCACGATTGTCCGGCGATGCAGTTTCTGTGGAAGTTGTTGTTTCACGACGTTTGCGTATATCAAAGCTGCGCCAGCTGAGACCGGCCAGTCGTTGCTGTCCATAATGATAATCCAGCACCGCAATGCTGTCCTGCCCTTTGTATGTGAAAGTCAAATCCTGTTTTGGAAAAACTTGTTTGAATGGTTTATCAAGCAAATGACTGAATCGTGTCCGCCAATTATTCCAGCGAAACGCCCCTTCCAGATAATTCTCCTTTGGATGCGGAGAATAGTACGAGACATCGTAAAAATTTTTTTCGTTATAATACAGATCCTGAAGCAAATGCTGGAAACGCAGAAAATTCCAAGGACGTTTACCCAGCGTGACACTTACGCCCTGATCCGCTTTCCGCTTGTCATATTCCGGCATTCCAAGCAGAGAAAATGCCGCCCAGTCATGTGGACGCCATTCTACTTCCACCAGATAACGAAAGGGTTTTATTTCATAAAATTCTTCCTGTTTTGCACTGAAAATAACGGTAGTTTCTTCTGCAAGAGCATGGGGCAATCGTACTTCAAACCGAGAATAAAGCAGATCTAAACCAAGACTTCCGCCGGTAAGACGCCATCCTCCCGTGCTTTCATACCATTCTTCTTCACGCAATTTGTTAAATTGGTAGGATTTTAGATCAAGAAAATTTTCCTGATTCAGGTAGGAGTGATTTATTTCAGAAGCATCATCAAATGCCAAAAGTTTTGTGGCTAATGGACCGAAAATTAAACTGAAAAAGACGACGCAGAAAAGAGTGATTATTGAAATTCGATGCAATGTGGGTGACCATCTTGTCATGACCCTCAGTTCTGTGGATTTTTTTCCTGTTCCAGCTTGGCCCATGTATCCCGCAGGGTTACTGTCCGGTTAAAAACCAATGCCTCCGGACGCGATTTTTTTGAATCCACACAAAAATAACCGACACGTTCAAATTGAAAAACATCTTCCGGTTTTGCTTCCAGCAATGCGGGTTCGACTTTGCATTTGGAAATTATTTCAACGGATTCCGGATTTAAGTCCTTGAGAAAATCTCTTTCCGGATCATCACGTCCGGGATAGGGGGCAGCGAAGAGGCGGTCATACAAACGAACTTCGGCTGAGACAGAATGCTGAATTGAAACCCAGTGGATAATGCCTTTAACCTTGCGTCCTTCTGCTTTTACGCCGGAACGAGTCGCTTTGTCGTAAGTGCAGCGGAGTTCGATTATCTTGCCGTTTTCATAAATAACCTCATTGCAGCGAATGACGTATGCGAAACGCAGCCGAACTTCTTTTCCCGGAGCAAGCCGGAAATATTTGGGAGGCGGATCTTCACGAAAATCGTCCCGGTCGATGTAAATTTCCCTTGAAAATGGCAAAGTTCGCGTTCCCATTTCCGGATTTTTCGGATGACGCGCCGGTTCAAATTCTTCGGTTTCATTTTTCGGATAATCTGTGATGACTACTTTTAAGGGCCGTAAAACTGCCATCACACGGGGCGCGGTTTTGTCGAGCTCTTCTCGGGCGCAATCCTCGAGTACGTTCATCTCAATATTGTTTTCGCTTTTTGAAATACCGATGCGTTCGCAAAATAAACGAATCGCAGCAGCCGGATATCCGCGCCGTCTTAAACCTGAAAGGGTTAACATGCGTGGATCGTCCCAGCCCTCAACGTGTTCCTCTTCAACCAGTTGAATCAGTCTTCGTTTGCTCAAGACGCTGTACCGTAAGTTGAGCCGCGAAAATTCAATTTGCCGAGGAAGGCAAGGTGCGCTTACCTCTTCCAGAATCCAATTATACAAAGGCCGATGGTCCTCAAATTCCAGAGTGCAAAGCGAATGAGTTACGCCTTCCAGCGCATCTGATAAACCATGAGTAAAATCATAGAGTGGATAAACACACCACTGATTTGCTGTTCGTTGATGTGAAACTTTTCGGATTCGGTAGAGAACAGGGTCACGCAGATTTATATTTGGCGAAGACATGTCTATTTTAGCCCGCAAAACATGGGAGCCGTCTTCAAACTCACCTCCGCGCATTTTCCTGAAGAGTGTCATATTTTCTTCAACACTTCGCACGCGGTACGGACTGTCTTTTCCAGGCTCCGTCAGAGTTCCACGAAGTTCCCTTATTTCTTCTGCATTAAGGCTTTCAACATAAGCTTTGCCTTTTTGAATCATTTCTTCCGCAAATTCATAAAGCCGTTCAAAATAATCTGATGCATGAGTCAGGCGCTCACCCCAGTCATATCCCAGCCAGCGTACATCGTTTAAAATTCCCTCCACATATTGCTCATCCTCTTTGACAGGATTGGTGTCATCAAAGCGCATGAAACAATATCCGTCAAATTCGTTTGCAACACCAAAATTCAAGTGAATTGATTTTGCGTGCCCAATGTGTAAATGACCATTTGGTTCTGGAGGAAAACGGGTTACGATTTGCTGATGTTTTCCGGAAGCCAAGTCTTCACGGATAATTTTACGGATAAAATCAGTTGCAGATTTGTGAGAAAACTCTATATCTGACATTATTTGATAATAATTATTTTTTATGTTTTGATGGATTTACTGAATTTTAATCAAACTGTATATCCCACAGCCTTTCCGGCCAGTCCGTCGTGCAGGTCAAGCATTTTTTCGCGCCACCCACAGATGGGATCGTCTGCAGTCAGCAGTGAAAAATCTGAAATACAGCGTGCCCACTGAAACGCCCCAAAAACAATGTAATCTGAAAATCCCGGTGTTTCTCCAGCGATATATTCCTGTTTTTTGAGAGTTAACCTTAAAGGGGTTAACAATTTTTGCAGGTTTGGCAAACGTTCTTCACGTCCTTTGACTACTTCTTCAAGTGGTTTACCGAGGAGTTTTTCACGGCTTTCACGGAAATAGCTTTGGTCTTTCGCAGCTAAACCTTTGTAAATGTCCAGTACTAAAAGTTTCATTAATTCCGGATGCAATACAGTCTCAGTCCAAAATTTTATAAAAAACACTTCACCATTTTCAAGTTGTAATGAAGGAGAATCCGGATATTCCGTTTCCAGATATTTTGCTATTTCCCATGAATCTGAAACAGTCTTTTCGCCATCAACCAGTACAGGAACTCTCTCCTGTCCGGAAAACCCGATTTTCTCTTTTTCAGTAAAATGCCACGGCAGGCAATCGACAGCCAACCCCTTGTGTGCAAGTGACATGCGGATCCTCCAGCAATAAGGACTGAATCTTCTATTTTCATCTGCACCTGCCAATTCATATAATTTTCTCATAATGTCTCTTGATTAAAATTTGTATTTCTTATACAGTATTGTGTTTTTTTGTGGCCATTTGTAAATCAAAAACAATCAACAATGATGCTGTCATCAAAGGTCCTAAAACCGCGGCATTTCGAACGAAGCGAGAAATCTTGCAAAATCTACTACATTATCAGAAAGATATCTTTCTACGCTCTAGAGGACAGGACATACAGTCGCAAGGACTGTGTAGATTTCGGTCTTTTGCCGGACCGTCAATGATGAAAGAGCCGTATTCCGGAAAATAGCATCACCATTCCATATTCGTCAGTTGCAGATATGACTTCTTCGTCACGATTGCTGCCGCCCGGCTGAACAACATAGTATACTCCGCGTTTAGATGCTTGGTCAATATTATCGCGGAAGGGGAAAAAAGCATCTGAGGACAAACTGACCCCCTCAAGTTTAGTTAGCCATTTTTCTTTTTCTACCACGGAAAGTGCTTCAGCAGTAACACTTAACAGACTTTTCCAGGAGCGTTGTTCCGGCGCGGTCATGCCTCCTTCAATGCAAAGGATACGTGCATTTGTCCTTTCAACACTTCCAATTTTTTCATGAAAAGGCAAATTCCGAACTCTAGGATGCTGTCGCAAAAACCACGTTTCAGTCTTGCGTCCCGCCAGTTTGGTGCAGTCCACGCGACTTTGCTGACCGGCGCCAATACCGATCATTTGACCATCCAGGGCATATGCCACTGAATTCGATTGAGTATATTTTAAGGTAATTGAGGCCAGCACCAAATCACGTCGAGCTGCATTCGGCAAAGCTGTGTTTTTAGTGACAACTTTTTTCAATAAAGATTTTTCGTTGATTTTTATTGTGTTACGCAGTTGTGAAAAGACTACTCCGGCAACTTCCCGGAATTCATGTTCTGGAGATTTAAATTCCGAATCGGCTTGCAAAATTATGTATTTCCCGCCTTTTTTTTCTTTTAATATTTTTAGTGCATCCTCATCATATCCGGGTGCAATTATTCCATCTGACACTACTTTCCGGATAAACTCTGCGGTGTAAACATCAACAATTCGACTGAGTGCGATAAAATCTCCAAAAGATGACAAAGGGTCCGCTCCACGGGCCCTTATGTATGCTGTTGCCAGTGGCGAAAGTTCCTTGTTTTGACAGTCATAAACTTCGCGCAAAGTTTCATCCAGAGGCACATTTACTGCGGCACCCGCAGGGCTGACGTGTTTGAAAGAAGTTGCTGCCGGAAGTCCCAGAGCTTCGTCAAGCTCCAGTACCAGCTGCCACGCATTGAGAGCATCCAGCAAATTGATGTATCCCGGTTGACCGTTCAGTACAGAAAAGGGTAAATCATCTCCATTCAAAGAATAAATCGTGGCAGGTTTTTGGTGAGGATTGCTCCCATATTTAAGCTCAAATTGATGAAGATAATTTTTCTGTATTGTTGACATTAATTCTGATGTACTTAAAGTTTCAGGAGGGCAGCAAGTACTAAGTCCCTAATGGTAGCTCTTCAAACTCAAAGACTCAAGGAATCAATTTGTTGAGCAGTGCGGAAAGAAATCGGTATGGAATTGCAGCAGGGTGCTTTGTGGCGAACTTCAGGAAAGTTGAATTAAATTAGACAGAGCCTACTGTGGTAGGTTCTACGCTCATTCCCAATTGGGAACTTCTGATTTACCTTGACGGGTATTATTTTTGGAGCTGGATTTATTTTTCGACCCGGTAGAACTTCTTTTTATTACTTTTTGTTTGGAATCAGACTCAGCAATACGGGCTTCTCTTTCTTGCTCCTTTCGGACTTCGACCAAGCGTTCCTGAGCTTTTTTCAAGCTCAACATGTCCTGGTAGCGATTGTAGTAAATGTCTGCCAAACGGCTGTTGGACATTTTATAGTGCGCAAGTGCGAGATTGTAATATGTGTCTGATTGGCTGGGGACAAGTAATTCTACACGTTTGAAGGAATCAATAGACTCGCTGTAGTTTCCTATTTCATAGTAGGTTAAGCCAAGATTGTAATGAAAATTTGGGGATTCACTGTCTAAACTGATAGCCTTCTGGTAGTTCCAAATTGCAACTTGGTAATCCCGATGCTTAAGAGCCGAGTTGCCTTCATTGAAATAGCGTAATGCAGATTTTTGAATTTGCACATCATCAGTGCAAGCCACAAAAATCACTGGAAAAAGGAGCAACAGTAAAAATCTAGATTGAAGAATTATTGATTTAAGATACACTGAAAATTCGATAGAAATGGTGACAAGCAGTAAAATTCTGTAAAAAGTTAAACTTAAATAGCAGACTCAGAGAGTGGGCTGGGTAGCCAAGATCAATTTTGCTCAGGGATTGCATGATAATCCAAGAAGGTTTTGCGTTTCCTCTTTACCGGAAAACAATCATGCATAATTCATACTCAAAATCATTGTGATGCAACGAATTTTGTTCCCGTTTTTAATTCTGTCAGCCTTTATATTCTGTCAGTATACTGTCTTTTCACTTCAGCAAGTCTCAGCCCAGAATTACAACCAAGAAGATGAGAAAGCTATCAAAGCAGAAAAAGAGAGGCAAAAGTTTTTAGCAGAAATGAAAACCTTACTGGATGCAGCCTCGAAATCCGGTTTTACTGAAAAAGAAATACGGGAGATTACGGTTACTCGCAAGGGTAAGGTGGTGCATGTTTGGGATTTTCTGGAACAGGAAAAGTTGCGGCAGAAAAAAAATGCCTTAGCCAAAAAAAGATTGAAACCGCTTGAGCGATATCTAACTGTAATGGATATTGCAGAAGAATTGGAAAGTGGTGAAACCAGCGATTTAGACGCCTTGAAAAATAAAAGTACCTTTATAGGAGCAGAAGAAAAATGAAAATCATTGCCGTAACCGGCGGCTCTGGCTGTGGGAAAACATTTTTTGCCAATTTGCTGGTTGAGCGTTTATCCAAAACAGTGGTGCTGCCATTGGACAGTTACTACTTCGACCGCCCTGATAATATTCCCTCAGATCAATATGATTTTGACGGCCCCCAGGCTTTCGATTTTGATCTGTATCATGAGCATCTGGAATGTTTAATTTCAGGAAAATCAGTACATATGCCACATTTTGGTTACGTATCAGGAAAAAGAAAGACGAGTTTTTCTGAGATTGATCCAGAGGAGTATTTGATTATTGAAGGTTTGCATGTTTTACTGCATTCAAGAATCCGGAAATTATTGTCGTATTCCTTCTACATGGAGTCACCTTTGGATGTGGCAATTTGCCGAATGTGTTTGAGAGATATTAAAAATTTCGATGTAACGGCAGAGTACCGCCTGAAGCAATACCTGAAGTTTGTAAGACCAGCCTATTTTGAACATATTGAGCCTACAAAACAGTATGCGAATATAATTGTCAAAAATAATTACGATAGTCCTCTTGATGAATTTGTAGATGATTTTTTGCTTAATAAAAAGCTGTAAATTATCATATTGCTTTTGTTTGTAATTGGAAATTTTTTTCGAGCTATCTTACCTTCCATACTATTATCAACAACCTGAATGGAATTTCTTAAACGATATTCAATCTCTTTTGCAATAGCAGGTTTCCTGCTCTATTATTTTACTATCTGGGTTGAAGAAAAGTATGAAGGTAGAACTCCACATAATTTATCCACAAAAAATGAAGAAAAAGCGGCTATAACTCTGTTGCCGAAACGCTATTATGAAAAGTGTGTTGATCTTAGTCCCGCACAACAACTTCAATATGGTTTTAATTCAAATGCTGCTTTGGCGTTTAATATCCACTATCACGAGGAAGGTGAACAATATTATCCTGTGAAGGAAGATTCAATCACTGAAATGGAAAATACATTCCAGTCAGAAAAGAGGGCATATTATTGTTTGAAGTGGGGAAATTCCAGAGGTGAAAGCGTTAAAATGGACTTTCATTTCAAGATACTAAATCGCGGCTCGGACAACGATTAACCGTTGCTAAATATCGACATTAATGAGTTAAAGTGTTAGTATATACTCTCCGCGAGAGTGGTGGAATTGGTAGACACGCCAGATTTAGGATCTGGTGCCGAAAGGTGTGGGGGTTCGAGTCCCCCTTCTCGCACCACGATTTAAAACAGAAGATGCAAAAAAAATTACTTGTTTTCCTGACTCTGATCATGTGGAATACAGGTATTTCGGGACAGGAACTCAAAACCAACATCCCGCTAGTGTTAGCCCACAGAGGTGCCTCGGGCTACCTTCCTGAACACACGCTGGCTGCTGTTGCTCTCGCGCACGGTCAAGGAGCAGATTTCATTGAGCAGGACGTAATTCTCAGCAGTGACAATCAGCCTGTGGTTCTGCATGATCTTACTCTTGATGCCACCACCAACGTTCATGATCTTTTTCCCGGACGAAACCGTAAAAACGGAAAATATTATGCCATTGATTTCACACTTGCAGAGCTTAAAAAGCTTAGTGTCCATGAGCGCAGCAAATCCTCCGGTTCTATAGCCAAATACCCTCTGCGCTTCCCCAGGAAGTCAGTACTTTTTAAAATAATCAGCCTGCAGGAGGAAATAGAACTTATCCAGGGTATGAACAAAAGTACAGGGCGTAATGTTGGTTTATTTGTTGAACTCAAGGCTCCGGAATGGCATCGTCAGCAAGGAAAAGATCTTACAGCAGTTGTGATGAAAATTCTTGAACGCTTTGGTTATAAAACTGTAGAAGACCGGATTTACGTACAATCATTCAGTGCAAAGGAGCTGAAAAGACTTCGTTTAGAATTCCAGACCAAGCTCAAACTGGTCCAATTAATCGGAGAAAACCGCTGGAGACTTTCTGAAGCAGATTTTAAGCAACTGCGTACTGTAGAAGGTCTGGCGGAAATTGCCACTTATGCCGAAGGTATTGGTCCCTGGATTGAGCATATAGTCGGTACTGACGGCTTTTTTGCCGATCCAGAACTTACTTCACTTGTTTCCGATGCACATAGCCTGGGAATGAAGGTTTTTCCATATACCATTCGGGCGGATGCCTTACCTGGTTTCAGTAGTTCTTTTGCCGAACTGCTGGAGATAATGTTCATGCAGGCAAAAGTAGATGGAGTTTTCACGGATTTTCCGGATCAGGTTCGTGCATTTCTTCAACACAGATATTAGTCTGTTTGCAGATGACAAAGATGAGTAAATCCGCAAAAATAATTGTCATCGGAGGATCTTCCCTTGATACCCTCACTGTTAACGGAATTGACTATTCTTCTCCTGGAGGAGCCGGATTATATACCGCACTTGCGGCGGCGAAAAGCGGTGCAGATGTTACACTGTTTGCACCAGTTCCGTCTCCACTGCCAGCAGCTCTTCTTGAATTTTCAACACATGTTAAATGGATTGGTCCGCGGGTAAATCCTTCAGAACTGCCAAGTTTCCATATCGTCCATGCAAATGGTGAAACCCAGTATAAGCGGTCATTTTTTGGCGCGGAAGGAGCTATGGTTGCAGATGATTTGCCGGATGATTTCTCTGAATATGACCTGGTCCATATTGTTCCTTTGGGTAACACAATTAAGCAGCTGGAGTTTATAAATATTTGTCGTCAGCGGAAAGCAAAACTCATTTCGGCAGGAACTGGAAAACCACTGATTAAACAGGGTCCGGAATTGATAAAAGAGGTTATTGCGGCCACAAGTATTTTTTTCATGAATGAGGAAGAAGAAAGCGCAGTTTTTCCAAACGATACTGAAATCGAGGTTGCAACAGGCAAACATATGTTTGTCACAAAAGGAAAAAACGGAGCTTCTGTTTTTCTTGGCAAATATGAATATCAACTGGATCCTCAAAAAGTAAAGGTGCAGGACCCAACAGGTGCCGGAGATGCTTTTTGCGGAGCTACGATAGCTGGAATTGCACATGGTGAACATCCTGTAAAAGCTGCAATGACAGCCTCAGTTTTGGCTTCCGAAGTAATCACAGGTGTTGGTCCTGAAAAACTATATATAAAATCAAAAATTACTGAAAAGCAGTCTGATGACAATGTATTTATCAATCATGATCAGGTTCAGCAGACAGCAAAATTGATTTCCGGATTTGGGTCAGACAGCCATTACAATTTTATTGACAACACGTTGCCTTTACTCAATCATCCTTTGACAGTTGAATATTTCTTTGTCACGATTCTGCAGCAGTTTAGTTTTTGGTCCAGCAGAGGAGAGCGTTACCATTTGCCGTTGATCAGCAATATTGGTGGAAACAGACTGAAAGGTGCTTTTTATCTTTTTATGGCCTATAAACAAAAGCTGGACGTGGAGCCAGAATTTTTTTTAGCAGAACGGCAGGCCAGTTTGAGTTTAGATGATATGCGGGAGTTGTTTCTTTCTGATGAAAAAGAGGATGTTATGCCTGCTCTGGAGCTTCATCTCGATGCAGCAAAGCGTTACGGAAAAACAATGCTTGAACTCGGCTGGACACCTAAAAGTATTTTAACCTCAGCCTCTAAATCAAGTAGTCCCCTGGCAACTTTGTTGTCAATGCTGGATCACGTTGGAGGTTACCGTGAAGATCCTTTACGCAAAAAGAGTGCATTGCTGGCAATGGTTCTCAACAATCGTCCTGAAAAATATTTTGAATTTGGAAACATGGAATCGCTGCCGCCGATCGTTGATTACCACTGTATGAGATCAAATTTGCGTATGGGATTGCTGGATGTGAAAGATGAACAATTACGCAAAAAACTCGAAAACAGAGAGTTGGTTACTGAAAATGAAGAGTGGAAAATTCGTTTTGCTGTATATCAGGCAGTAGAAAAACTTCCTGAACTTTCAGCACGTACGATGGCCACTGTAGATGAATATTTCTTTTTTTCGCGTAAACGCTGTCCGGAAATGAGTGATCCTGATTGTTCTTCCTGTAGTGCGGACCCAGTTTGTGCCCACCGAAAGGAATTATTTCAGCCGGTTTTCCGGACAGATTATTATTAGTTTTAATCAACTTTGAAGTTTTAATAAGATTCTGAAATCCGCCCAGCACCTAAATAGCCTCTGGAATTTTATTCTTGTCCGGATTGCTGATTTAGGTGCTGGGTCATTTCTACAGTAGGGAGAAATCTTGCAAGTGCAACCGTAACAGTCTCGTTAAGGTTTCCGAATTCGGCTTAAATGACTGTGTTAGTTTAAGAATTATTACTAAACAGAAAATTCTGTGAGAACGGAATCTTGCTGATACAGATGAAAAATTTTGTTAAAAAATTGAATAAGAATTTACGATTGAGATATTATTATGATTCTGTTTTTGGAATGCTTTTGTTGGGATTTGTCCTTGGAGCATGCAGCAGTACTGATGCCGGTTCAAACTACAATTATCCCACCGGACAACAACAAAGAGTTCTTGAACTCTGTGCATTAGTTTTTACCGATCCGTATTATCAGTATATTTCACCTTCTCGCCGCGTAAAACTCAAAACATTCAGGACAACTTCGTGGGGATTCTGGGCAACATTTGCGGATGGCCGGACTTACAAAGTTCCAATTTCTTCCGGACTTACTTCAGGCCAAAATTACTACTGCAATTACCGTCCTGTTCCGACGGTATGCGCTTCACGAAATGATTGGGATGAACGGTGTGAATGGGATCAGACAGCCAGTCCAAACCGCTTTCAATAGTTGTTAAACTGCAAGATTTACATCAAATTCCGAAACGTCAAGGTCAGTAGCAATGACTGCAATCGTATCCCAGTTTTTAACAGAAGCACGTCCGGCACGGGTAATGAGCACACCGTCGATTTGAGAATGAACTTTCACAGCCGGAGCGTCTATGTGGGTCAAACTATGGATCCTGCCGATGATTTGGCCTTTTAAGACAGGTTCTCCCAGCCCTACAAGCGTTTCATAAAGCCCTTCCTGTGATGCCATTATATAGCTGCCAATATCAGGTGTTTCCAAAAAGCGTGTTTCTGGAACTACCTCATTGTCAGGTGGAAGAATCTCAAAATGCTGCAGTATGTTTCGGATTCCATTTTCCGCAATTTTAAGTGTTCGCGGACTGACACAACCGCCTCCACCAAGTTCAGTGGAAATAAATATTTTACCACAGTTTTCTACAACCGTATCCAGCATGCCTTTGCTGTCAAGTTCACGCAAAACAAGACTGATTGGTGCACCAAATTGTTGGGCAGCGGCCACCGTTTTTTTCATTTGTTCAGTATCTTCCAAATGATGAATTACAACACACGGCTCAAAAACCATCGAGTTTCCTCCGGAATGGAAATCTACAACTACATCACTCCGTAAAACAAGTTCACGATAGACAAAATCAGCAATCATCGGAGTCATCGAACCATCCGGACTTCCTGGAAAAGAACGGTTCATGTTCAGGCCATCTACCGGAGAGAGACGTGTTCCTGCTAAAACTGCAGGATAGTTGAGATAAGGTACGATGATTACCTGTCCCTGAATTTGCTCCGGTTTCAGTTCATTTGCCAGTTTCCGCAAGGCAATCGGACCTTCGTATTCATCACCATGATTACCTCCGGTAAAAAGTACTGTTGGACCATTACCGTTGCGAACAACAATTACAGGCAGAAGTAATGATCCCCATCCGGATGTATTGGTTGAATTCGGTATTTTCAGTAAAGAAATGAATTTTCCATCTTGATCAAATGTCAGATTGTCAGGGAGTGAAACAGGCATGGTGCTTCCAAAAAATTAAATTATAAAGTTGCAATTTCTTCAAGACGGGTAACATAATCCAGACTCAATAGATGTTCCCCTTCAAGCAGATAATTAAGGTATTCACTGGTGGGTCGTGATTCAGGTCCGGTATTGAGGGCAACATAAGCAACAGCCGGCATCAGACGACCGGAAAGGTCCACCACTTCAAAATCCTGCCGCCTGTATTGCTTTTCTGCAACACCTTCATACTTGTCCATTGTCAAAAGGTCTTCTTCTCTGACAAAATAGAGAATGCCCTCAACTTCATCTCCGGGAGAAGCTTGAATGTTGGCCTTACCCCCGTCACAGGACTGTTTATTGAACGCGAGCAGGTAGCCCTGCAGGATTACGGAAATACGCGAGGGCGCCCAACCGAGTCGGTGCCTAATACGACGTGCACTCATGTTTGATCCGTATGCAAAATAATGCTGCATGGTTATTTAAATTAAAGTGAAAAATAATAACTCAGCATGGATAATTACTGAGATATTCGCAAGTTTTTTGCTTTCCTTCAAATTTTGTTCACATTTGCTTGTTAGGCTTGTTGTAGCTTTATGAAAAAAGCAGGTAGTTAAATTAATGGAGAATCTTTTTTTGCTGGAAGACGATGAAAATTGGTTTGAACTGGAAACTATTTGGTGTATTGCTTTTGAACGCGGCCCTGATTGTAGGAGTAATGGCAGGTGCAATGCATCTCAGTGTTTCCAGAAATTTTGAAGAGTATGTAAGGGAATTTAATCGCGAACGTTTTGAGGCGGTCGTCGGTGTTTTAGAAGCAGAATACGCAGAGTCCCAAGGGTGGAAAGTCATGCGACATTCACCGCAACATTGGCTAAGAGGATTAGGATTCAGGCCTCCTTCAATGCCTTTTGAACTTTTTCGACCTGAATTCCCCTACCCTGATATGATGAATTCATCCGAATGGATTTTTCTGGGACAGGGCGTAATGCAGGAGCATCAAACGATGAGGCGCATGCTTCCGCTCGGCAAACAAAACCGGGTTCCGCAAATTCGTCCGACTTTGCCCTTTTCAGCAAATAAAGGTGGAGATCGTGATATTTTGATTTTGCTGGACGCAGAACAAAATCAACTTTGGGGTCCGGAATTGAAACGAAAACCGGATTTATTTGAAGCTCTTCGCCATCAAGGTCAAATAGTGGGCTGGCTCGGCATGGTGACAAAGGGTACGATGGAGCAGTCACGTCACGCGCACTTTTTGGCTCAGCAGCAGCGGATGTTGATAACTTTGGCGGTTGCTGCTGTTCTCACATCGGCTTTAATCGCTTTTTTACTTTCACGGTACCTGCTGCGTCCCGTGCGAAAATTAGCTGAGGGTACGCACGCGATTGCAGAACGACGTTTTGATACCCGCGTGAAAATTAACTCATACGATGAGTTTGGTCAATTGGCTTCAGATTTTAACGCAATGGCCGAAACATTGGATTCATTTGAAAAACAACGCCAACAATGGATTTCAGATATTTCCCATGAATTGGGAACTCCTCTATCAGTCTTACGAGGAGAAATCGAAGCAATGCAGGACGGAATTCGTCAGCCAAATCCGGAACGTTTTGAATCTCTTCATGCGGAAGTACTTCATTTAGCACGTATCGTCGATGATCTTAAATTACTAAGCCGCGCTGAAGCAGGTCAACTGAATTTGTGCAAAGTGGTACTGGATCCTGTGAAACTCCTTCAGCAAACGCTTGAAAATTTACGGACCGTTTGGAGGAACGCGGAATTTCTATTCAAAATTTGCTTCCGGAACAATCCGTAAAATCCGCTATGGTTGATCCGGATCGATTGCGGCAAGTTTTTGTAAATTTGTTGGAAAACGTGGCGCGTTATGTTAATGATTCCGGAATCCTTACGGTACGAAGCTTCTGTGATCCGGACAGTCTAACTTTGATTTTGGAAGATTCAGGTCAGGGTGTGCCGGACGAAGCTTTGTCTAATCTTTTTGACCGTTTTTACAGGACAGACTTATCCAGGAATCGTGAAACCGGAGGAAACGGACTTGGACTGGCGATATGCAAAAACCTGATTGAAGCTCATGGAGGCAGCATTCATGCGGAATCCGTTGAACCTCATGGTTTGCGTATCGTTATCACAATTAAAACAGTTGCAGATACAAAACAATAATGAGCTTACAAAATGTCATCTATTCTAATTGTTGAAGACGAAAGAAAAATTGCTGAATTGCTGCGGGATTTTCTAAGACAATCAGGTTTCCAAACATCGATCGTTAATCGTGGAGACGAAGTAATTCCATGACTGAAAAAACATGAAGTCGATATGATCCTGTTGGATCTCATGCTTCCGGGAATGATGGAATTGAAGTTTGCCGTGGAAAAAGAAAATTCTCCCAAGTCCCGATTATAATAGTTACGGCCCAAACAGAAGAAATAGACCGTTTGCTGGGATTGGAGTTAGGAGCGGATGATTACGTCAGCAAATCCTTTAATCTACTTGAAGCGGTAGCACGGGTCAAGGCTGTATTGCGTCGTGCTGCACAACCTCCGGTTCCAGAAAATCTGCTTAAATCCGGGATTTTGAAACTCAACGAAGAAACTCATCAAATATGGGTCAATGACAAAGAAGTAGGTTTTACACCAGTTGAATTTGGAATGTTGAAAGTGCTGATGTCACGTCCGGAACGTGTCTTCACCCGTGAAGAATTGTTGAACAAAGTACAAGGTTACGATTTTGTGGGTTATGACCGCACCATCGACACGCATGTGAAAAATTTACGTAGGAAACTTGCAAAAAATGGTGTAGAAGAATGCATTCATTCAGTTTATGGTGTTGGCTACCGCTACCATGCCACTTCCGCTTGAAGAAAGACAGTATCATATCGCTCTAAAAGATAGCCTACTGGGGTGATGTGTATTTGTTTCTTTTTGCAAAAATCCTCTTTTGCTAAATTATTCAGTAAGTCAAACTTATTCCATTTTCCCAAGTTATCAGTGGTCATCCGTTTTAATCTCAGCATGATCCAATACAGGTAGTGATAATTTCTGAAAAAGGGCAAAAGAAAAAATAAGAATTCCTGTTACTCCAACGTAATAACGAATCGGTTCAAAATAAGTGAGCAGAAAACTGGAGCCAAAAAGTAGTAAAAGCAGTTTGTTGCAAAGCGAACAGCCGAAGCCAAGAAATCCGAAAATTCCTCCGAAACCAGCTTTTTTAACGGCACATTTCGGCGCTCGTATACCGAAGAAAAGACCGATCAAAATTGTTTCAAAACCGAGGATGACATAATCCAAGTCCGAGACTTCAGTCATGCGGATGAAAAAAGGATTACTCCAAAGTGCGGTTACAGTATCAAACAACAAAAATGTTGCAACTGTGATACTCAAAGAAATGAACCATTCCCTGTAACTGATTTCTATTAATCTTTGCATGACAGACTCTATTTCAGCATTTGCTTGATTTCCTCTTGAAGCGCTTCAAAGAGGTTGACTAAGGACGCATTGCATGTCTCACTTGAATTTCATCCGGCCACAGGGATTTAACGTATTGAAGCACTGCCACAATATCATCATCTGATAGTTTTTCCTTGAAGCCAAGCATAGTGGAATCTTTTGCAACGGAACCATCTTTTACTGTTGAGAAAAGCATTTCATTAGGATGGTGCCAGGCATGTCCCGTACCGTTTAAGGCCGGAGCCAGGTAACTTCCATCGGCTTTTTGTCCACCTCGGGATTGAGCGGGATTTTCACCTCTTGCACCTGAACCGTGACAACTCAGACAATTTTCTGCAAATAGTTTTTCACCAAGTTTAATTTGCGTAGGTGTTGCTGATGCGGAAAGAGAGTCCGGCGGTTGATAATAAAAATATGCTGTTACTCCTATAACTATGCAAATCCCCAGACCGGCCCACATCCAAAGTGGTTCTTTCCTTTTGGACTTGGTTTGTCCTTTTTTTGTTTTTTGACCTGCTTTGCTTTTTTGCTTTTTTTTCATAAATTTCCTTTGTCAGCTTATATCTTGTTTTTTTCTTTTCAAAATTTATGTTTTCTATGAAGCAAAGGCGGCAAAGGAAACACTCAAATCAAGATAGTTGTTTTTTTGAGCAAAAAGAGGAGGGTTGTCTGGTTTCGAAAAATATTAAAACCTGAATTATACTTTATAGGAGTAACACGTTATGCTCAAGAAGTTTGTCTAATTTGTTTTGTATAAATTGAAGTTGGGAAGCCGGGATTTAGATTTTTTATTGTACTTTGATTTCTTCACAACTTTCCCATAATTCCTTCAAATTTGCTTCACATTGTATTGATATACTTGAATCCAAGTCAAGAGACATGGTGTCTTTTGGCGTTATCAACAATTAACTTCTAAGGAATAAAGGTATTATGAAAAAGTTAGTCAAATATATTCCCGGTGGTATCATCGGTACAAGTGTTCTTGCAGGTGGAGTAGCTCTGACACATGGCTGGGGTGAAGAAGCACATCACGGTGGAAATGACGGAATGTTCCGGCATAATTCTGAAATGCACCAAGGAGGCAGCAGTCAGCTTGGACACTAGTGGCAGGGGAAAGCTGAGCACTCTTCCGGAATGCATCAGCGTGGTCACCGTGGAGAAATGTCAAGCGGTTCAGAAATGATGGAAATGATGGGGACGGGACGCTTGTTGCGGAATGAAATGCAAACAATGCATACAGAGGTTCTTGCCGAATTGAGCGGCCAAACAGTCGAGCAAATTGAGCAGGACACAAAGACGCATTCCATGAGGGCACTTATGCAAAAATACGACATCAATTTAGACAAGATGGAAACATCGATGCACACTAAAATGGTTCTCATCATCAAGAATGCCGCTGATGAAGGTCGTATCACCCAGAAAGAGGCCGATGCCATTTTATCTCACATGGGTACTGGACATCACAGTCCAAAAGCAAAAGCTAGCGTTACAGAATAATACACGCTTGACAGCCGCGCTAAGGAACCGGTTACTCCTTCCCTCCGTCCGGTTTTAAGGCGCGGTTCGTTGTTTTCAATTTATAATATTCCTTTTACCAATATAAATCCCGCAAAGAACTTCCACTCATCAAGGTTCAGAACTTGAGCCCACATGGGAAATATGAGAGAATTAAAAATTATTTATCAATTTATCTGAAGTTTGAAAATTTAATCTTTTGCACAAATCGATGGAATTATTATTTTCCAGAAAATTTTTTCAGTTTCCCCTCAATAAAACGGTTGCAGTCAATTCAAATAGTTGGGTCAGAACTCCTGCCTGGGATATTTTTTGGTTTCACTCAGGAATTTGGTTGACGCTCCTCATGCTCCTGGTAAATTCTTTGCCGGTGCAGGAAATGTTTTATGCTGCTGCAGTTTTTCTATTCTGGATTTCTCACCGTTTTAGCTCATTTTATTTAGCATGGGGTACTCGTGCTTACAGGCCACTTTGTCGTAAACAATTGAATCGTTTTGTGATTCTTCCGGTCTTACTTGGCTTAGCTGTTTTTGCTGTACTTTTCATTCCTGAGGATATACTTCCTGTTCCTCTTCCGGAAAGAATTCTCTGCTTGCTTCTGATCGATTTTGCCTGGGGAGTGCATCATTTTGCTGCTCAGCACTATGGAATACTCAGACTCTATCATCACCGCTGGAACCCTGAATCCGTACCTTCTGCCAAAAAACAGGATCGCATTTTTTGTTGGGGAGTGGGAGGAGCACTTGTTATAATTGCGGAGCTTTTGCATGGAACGTCGTATTTACAGGAAAAACAGATTTTGACAATGCTACTCCCAAATTGGGGACTTGAGGAGATTTCTTTGTTGCAACGCTTTGGGACACTGTTTGTCATCGGAATCACTATTTTCATGATTCGCAATGCATGGCTTCAAGATTCCGGGCTTCCAAGAATTATGTATATTTTAGGTGTTGGTTTGATGGTCGTGGCCGCGTTTCAGCTGGATCCATTTCAGTTTCTGATGCTTTGGACACTACAGCACTGGATGGTGGCATTAGGTCTGGCAGCCCACATGGGAGGAAATGATGTTCATCAGGGTTATAAGAATAGAACCGTTTTCGTAAAAAAGTCCTCAGAAAAACCTTTTTTGAAACCCTGGTTGGTACTACTTTTCCTATGTGCTTTTTCTGTTATCATGACTCCGATTTTTGAAATCGAAGCGGTGTCAGTCGGAGGACGTTACAGCGAACAATTCTTTCCTGCTTTTATGGGTTGGTTGCAGAACTCTGAATGGTATACTTTTCTAGTGGGAATTGGCCTTGCGAGTGGGTTTTTACATTATTGGATGGATAGGTCAGTTTATAGATTTTCTGATCTGGAAACGCGTAAAAGCGCTCAGCAACTATTATTTGCACTATAAATTTTGCTTTAAAAATGAGGAAGATTGAGGAAGAAGAAATCAAAGAGAATTGGCCCAGTGCTGTTGAAGGTGACTTGGAACACCCTGAACTGGGTTTTATCCACTATTGGACGGGGGAACAGCGTGGCCGAATAGTACTCCGGTTTAGCTATGAGGGGCAAGCTGAAGGTGAATCCGAAAAAATGTTTTTTATAAATTTGAGTCAGGAAGCCTGGGTTTTAAGCCACATTTCCACCTTTAAGTCGCAGGATTCAAAATTAAAATTAATGAAAATTCAATCGTTTAAAGAACAAGATGAACTGATAAAGAAATATCGAAGCCTTATCGATTTGTTCCTCGAATCCCGTAAAAAGAGAAATCACTTCTAATAAACCTTTGGTTACCTCTAATTTCATTTCTGTGAACTCATAGGCGATGAGTTAATCTTTTATTCGTAATATCTGTCATTATATCTCCTAATATTTGTCAGATGTTATCTTTTGCTTGACTTATTCCTCCAAAAATTGTTAAATTATTAGCACTACCATCTACTGAGTGCTAATGCTAATAAAACGATTATGGAGGCTATCTTTTGATAAAAACGCTTATAGGTATTGAAAAAAAAGGAGTCCGGCATAGTTTGGTATTGAATGAACGCGCGCAGTTAGTGCTTAATAGCATCATTGAAAATTATATTCAATCGTCCGAACCAATTGGTTCACGCACACTTTCTAAATCGATTGGAGTTGCGCTCTCTCCTGCTACGATTAGAAACATAATGTCTGATTTGGCAGAATTGGGCTATCTAATCCAGAGCCACACCTCAGCAGGACGTGTTCCAACTGATAAAGCCTACCGATTTTATGTCAATTCCTTAGCTACCCCACCCAGTGTTCCTGAGCAGATTAAACAGAAAATTTCTCAAGTTTCCAATGAACAGGGATCTCAAATAGAGGCTATATTGGCTGAGACTGTTCGCATGCTGGCTGAACTTACAAAGTTTGCTTGTGTAGTGAGCACTCCCAAGGCTTCAGTCAGTCGGCTTCAACGCATTGAATTAATAAAAATTTCTGAAGACAGAATTCTTGTCATTCTAGTCACAAAAGCAGGAGTTGTGCGAGACAAAATAATTTTTACCAAGGAAAGCCAGTCTCAGGAATTTCTTAATTCAGTTGCAGAATTCCTGAACGACAAGTTCAAAGACCATTCAATGAAGGAAATACGGGAAGAAATCCATCAGAGCATGGTGGATGACCGTAACCGATATCACGATCTTTTAGCTCATGCAGTTCGTTTAGGGAAAAAAGCTTTTGAGTTAAATCAGCCAGGTGAAATGCTGATTGACGGTCAAATGAACCTGTTGCTCGATTCACATTTTCACGAACAGTCTTCAGTCCGGATGTTAATTGATGCTTTTGATCAAAAAAGCGCAATTATGAAAGTTCTGGACGATTCAATGAAACATAAAGGTGTTCATATTTACATTGGTATTGAAAACGACTTGAAACAATTGCATGGCTGTTCACTCATAACAGCCAGTTATCGCAACAATCAAAACGTGTTGGGTTCAATCGGTGTTGTCGGGCCTACAAGTATGGATTACAAAAGCATAATTTCAATGGTCGATTATACAGCTACAATATTGTCAAAAACTATTACCGAACAATCTTACGATTGAATATATTTATAAAGACGTCATGAGCGCTAAAAAACGGAAAGAAACCGTAGAAAAAAAGCAGAAAAGGAACAAGCAAAAAAAAGCAAGCGAGAAAGAAGATTTGAAGGAAGTGATAGAAGCAGACGTTTCCGAGACTTCCACAGATAAGCTTGAAGTTGAATCTACTGAAGAACTTTTGCAAAAGGAGCGTGTCCGTACACAAAATATGGAGGACCGCTATCTCAGAGTCAATGCCGAGTTTGAAAATTATAAAAAGCGAATGCTTCGCGAAAGTTCTGACCGTTTCAAATTTTTTAATTTGGATTTGATAAAAGAACTGCTGCCCTCAATGGATAATCTTGAACGAGCCATTTCTCATGCAAAAAGTGACAGTACTGATGTGGAGAGCATTATAGTCGGGCTGGAGATGGTTAATAAAATGACACATGAAGTTTTTGAAAAATTCGGTGTTGCGAGAATTAATACAGTTGGAGAAGTCTTTGATCCAAACGTACACCAGGCTGTAGGAGTTGTTGAGTCAGACTCTGTTCCTGACAATCAAGTTGTTGAGGAGTGCCTTGGCGGTTACATCCTTCATGGCCGTATCATTCGTCCGGCAATGGTCCGGGTGTCCGGAAAAAACTAAGCTTAGTTGCAGAAAAAATTAAGTAAAAATTTATCTAAATCCCCTTGACACAATCAAGTTTTATCAGGGGGGCATTCATGAAAAACAAGGAGAAACATAATGGGGAAAGTCATTGGTATAGATTTAGGAACCACAAATTCATGTGTAAGTATCATGGAGGGAGGTGACCCGAAAGTCATTCAAAATGCAGAAGGAACTCGTACAACTCCTTCAATGGTGGCTTTTAATGATGAAGGGGAACGATTGGTAGGACAGGTTGCAAAGCGTCAAGCAGTCACAAATCCTCTGCGTACAATCTATTCCATCAAGCGGTTGATGGGACAGGACATTAAATCCGCGGAAGTTAAGCATACAAAAAAAATGGTGTCTTATGAAATTGTTAAAGGCAATCAGAATTTAGCGTATGTGAAGGTGAATGATAAAAACTATTCTCCACAGGAAATTTCAGCTTCCATTTTGCAAAAAATGAAACAGACGGCAGAAGAATATTTGGGAGAGACGGTTACTGAAGCTGTAATTACTGTACCTGCTTATTTCAGTGATTCTCAACGTCAAGCAACCAAGGATTCAGGAAAAATAGCCGGTCTCGATGTACTCCGTATCATAAACGAACCTACTGCAGCAGCAATGGCTTATGGTCTGGATAAAAAACAGGACGAGAAAATCGCAGTCTTTGATTTAGGCGGCGGAACTTTTGATATTTCTATTTTGGAAATAGGTGAAGGAGTTTTTGATGTAAAAGCAACCAATGGTGATACTTTTCTTGGAGGGGATGACTTTGACAATCGGTTGATAGCTTTTTTTGCGGAAGAATTTAAAAAAGAAAATGGAATTGATCTTCGTGAAGATAAAATGGCTTTGCAGCGTCTCAGGGAAGCTGCAGAAAAAGCCAAGCATGAATTGTCAGCCAGTTCAGAAACAGACGTCAATTTGCCTTTCATTACTGCCGATGCGTCCGGTCCAAAACACTTAAATCTAAAAATTACACGTGCAAAATTCGAATCGCTGGTGGACGATCTTATTCAAGGTTGTCTTGCGCCTTGCCGTAAAGCTTTAAAAGACGCAGGTTGTACCTCAAAAGACATCAATGAGGTAATTCTTGTTGGAGGCATGACACGTATGCCAAAAGTACAGAAAATGGTCAAAGATTTCTTTGGAAAAGAACCGCACAAAGGAGTTAATCCGGATGAAGTTGTGGCAATCGGTGCAGCAATTCAGGGTGGTGTTCTTACAGGTGATGTAAAGGACGTCTTGCTGCTTGATGTGACTCCGCTTTCACTTGGTATTGAAACTCTGGGTAGTGTTATGACCAAACTAATTGACCGTAATACCACCATACCTACGAGAAAAAGCCAGACCTTCTCCACTGCGGCAGATAATCAGCCGGCAGTGAGCATTCATGTTCTTCAGGGAGAACGTGAGATGTCAACTGATAATAAAACACTGGGACGGTTTGAACTGGTTGGAATTCCTGCTGCACCGCGCGGGGTACCTCAAATAGAAGTGAGCTTTGATATTGACGCAAACGGAATTGTCCACGTCAGTGCCAAAGATTTGGGTACTGGAAAAGAGCAGGCTATAAAAATTGAGTCTTCCGGAGGACTTTCGGAAGAAGAAGTCGAAAAAATGGTCAATGATGCAGAACAGTTTGCAGAAGAAGATAAGGCGAAACGTGAGAATGTTGAAGTGAAAAACCAGGCGGAAACCCTTATTTACAGTACAGAAAAATCCGTAAGTGAACTTGGTGAAAAGTTGCCTGAAGAAGAAAAAACAAAAATTGAAGCCTGCAGAGAGCAACTCAAGAAGAGTTTGGAAACAGATGACATTGATGCGATAAAGAGTGATCTGGAAGCATTGACCCAGGCATCACACAAAATGGCTGAATTATTATACAGTCAACAAGCGGAGCAGCAGGGAGATGTTTCCGGAAATGAAGACACACCCCCGAGCGGTGAAAAATCAGGCAAAGATGATGAAGATATCGTTGATGCAGATTTTGAAGAAGTGAAAAAATAAAAACAGCTTCAGTCTGAAAGGAAAAGATACGAATCTTTTAACCTTGAAGATTGACTTTGTATCCCATTGACGGAACTTCATGGCAAAACGCGATTATTATGATGTGTTGGGCGTGTCTCGCAACGTTTCAGCAGATGAGCTCAAAAAAGCATACCGAAAGGTTGCGATGAAGCATCATCCGGATCGCAATCAGGGAGATAAAATAGCAGAAGACAAATTTAAGGAAGCTTCTGAGGCTTTTGAGGTACTCGGCGACCAGGAAAAACGTGCACGGTATGATCAATTTGGACACGCCGCTGAAGGCATGGGCAGTGGGATGGGTGGCTTCGGAGGTGCAGGTGGAAGTGGAAGTGGATTCGGTGATGTTTTCGGAGATATTTTCAGTGTTTTATTATCAGTTGACATCTCACGTTCTCCCTGAAGAACATGAA
>JYMV01023469.1_pt1 | contig 34614 bp, 31 predicted proteins | sample 338911 | NCBI WGS metagenome assembly JYMV01 (sample SAMN03354496, study PRJNA234377) | hydrothermal vent metagenome | biome: Deep sea; feature: Hydrothermal plumes at the Eastern Lau Spreading Center, Western Pacific Ocean; material: Seawater | place: Tonga | collected 2009 | depth 2000 m m
CGGGTTTGCCTACGATCGGTCATTGGAAGCCATGACCATGAGCCCTGCGACTTGGCCAATTATTAAAGAGCTTACGGACAACAAACCCCGGCTGGTCAGTGGTACATTATCTTATCAGAGTTATTGGGAAGATCAACCGCCAAATTTCACCTCAGCGGGTGGTTTACATGGAGGCCCATTGCCGTTGCTCTACCGCTACCAGGTCAAAGATGAAAGGATCTTCTGTAACAATTTTGTTTGCTTTTTCTATTTGACTGATGTCGAATCAGGTGATGGAGGATTGATTGTAATTCCAGGGTCGCATAAGGGGGAGCTCGCTCGTCCAGACGATTTACTTTCGCCCGATGAGGAAGGGCTTGATGCCATCGAAGATCCAGTTTTTACCAATTTGACCCCTAAAGCAGGTGATTTTGTGATCATCTCTGAATTGCTGACTCATGGTGTTTTGCGCTGGCGACGTAAAGACACAGATCGGCGATTTCTGATTTTGCGGTATGTGCCACAATATGAGGGCAAAATGTCGTTACCAGAAGAGATTTTGGAACGACTTGCCCCCGAAACACAAGAGTTAGTTTCCAGTGCAGGTTATGGTCATCAGAAAGAAATCACCCACCAAGAGGTAGTCACCCTCTCCGCTTAGTAAGATGAGGTAGATGTTGATCTATTGTGGTCCATGACTGATGGCATCAAAGAACCGTGTAACGTTGACGGTGTGATGTGCCGAGAATCAGGACGGTTGGCTGAGGTTTTGTCGAACATCCCAGTTGAAATGCCGATAGAAGAGGTTGTGGATACCATCATCAATGATGTGGAGGCCTACACAGCGGATGAGGAGCAAGATGACGATATTACGTTGGTGGCGGTCAGGGTGAGTTAAAATTAACATATAACCTCGACAACCCCATTGAGTTAATGCCATCGCATGGGATCTATCGCCACGGCGGTACATACAATACGTCGGATAATTTTCCAGCGCAAAAGAACAGCTTCTGAAATCACGTAACCTCGTATTCCATCCCCACCCAGAAGGGTGTAGACTGAAATAGACAGATCGATCAACGGCCATCTTGGCTCTTGCCACCGTGAACCTGTACGATTCGTCAACCCCGATTACTAACAGCGAGCCCACCCGCTTTACCCTGATATAGCAACCGTGATAGAATGCCAAGGCTAGTGCCACAACTTGAGACTCACAGGGCAACTGATATGGCCGACGTATTCATCTCCTATCCCTGTAAAGACATCCAGTTCCTATAGTATAATTGGAGATTAGAGGAAGCTAAAATTGGTACATTTTGCTGCTTCTACCAACACCAAGCGTATGAAAAAGCATTTGAGGAATGCCAAATTTCGAGCGTCTTGCGGCATCGCACTGATTGCAGTTTGGCTGGCTTTTCCCCCTGTTATCCTGGTTGCGTATTGGCCGTTGGATGGCGACTTGAAAGACGTTGCACCGTCTGGCCAAACCAAAGATGATGGCAAGTTCGTTGGCAAAGCAACCTTCAAGGATGGCAAGATCGGCAAGGGCATTGTACTGGATGGCTCCAACCACGTCTCGATCCCGACGAGCCCGGACCTTGAAGCACGAAACAAGAGCATCTCCATCTCTGCCTGGTTTCGTGTCGACGCCTGGCCTGAAAGATATGAGACTTTGCTTGCCAAGGGGCATGGTGACAAGTATCGCCTCGCCCGTCATGCCATTGATCCCGACAGGCTGGCCTATTTCGGGGGCTCCCAGGGAGACCCGCTTGATGCCCCCGCCGGGGGGGTAGTGAATGATGGTCGTTGGCACCACGTGGTTGCTATCACCGTCGCTCAAACGAAAACGCTACTTTTCATTGACGGCGTACTTGTAAAATCTGGGGGAGCCGACATGGCCACCCTGGGAGACTCCAATCATCCTCTGCTGCTGGGTAACAACCCGGAGAATTCATGGGAAAACCAGGACGGCAAGATCGGACACTGGATCGGTGCAATCGATGATGTGGGTATCTTCTCGATCGCACTCACCGCCTCGGAAGCCCAGTCTATCTACACTCTCTCAACCAACGAGGCTCTACGCTACGACTTGGGAGCCAGTGCGCGGCTGATCCGCCTGCATCGTGAGCAATCTCCGAATCAAATCAACGTTGGCAACAACAAATGGAAGTACGCCGTTTGCGATCCAGCCGACGGGCAGCCGTTTGTTGTCCTTTCGGAAAAAGGTAGCGGCGTGACCACCTCCCCACGGCCGAGTGTTGTTTCGTTCGGTACGTCTCGCCGTTTTCTCGATTCGGGAGACTCAGCACAACTTCAATGGTTGGTCACTGAAGATACCAAAGAAATCCACATCGCTCCGCAGCCAGGCGCCGTCTCGCAAAAATCGGGAACGATGACGATCATTCCCAAAGCCACAACAGAATATGAAATCACGGTTCGAAACGAGCATGGCGAGAGTCGCGCCACCGTGACGGTCCATGTGGACTACGCATTCGCCACACCCCACATCAGCGAGTTCATGGCTGACAGCGCGGCCGAGTATCCCGATGAAGATGGAGAATCATCTGATTGGATCGAGCTGCACAATCCCGGTCCAAACATGGCGAGTACATCCAATTTATTCTTGACCGATGACATCGAAAATCCCACGAAGTGGCCGGTTCCGGAAATGGTCATGGGACAGGATCAGTTGATTGTCATTTTTGCTTCGGGAAAGAACCGCCAAAACATCAATTCAGAACTTCACACAAATTTCAAGCTACGTACAAAAGGGGAATACTTGGCCCTCGTCCACAGTACGGGCAGGACGCCCGAAATAGTGTCCTTTTTCGGGCATCGCTATCCGACACAGACACGCGGCATTTCCTTCGGCGTGGACCTGGACGGCACCACAGGGTCTTTATCAATGCCTACGCCTGGTGGACGTAACACCGAGATTGTAATGGGGGATTTGATCTCCGTACGATTCAGCCGCAAAAGGTCCCTGTGCGAATTGCCTTTCCAACTTATCTTGGTCAATGAATCTCCCTTATCTGTTATCTATTTTACAACGGATGGCACGGTGCCAGCACCAACTACGGGGCATCGTTACCTTAGCCCCATTTTCATTTCATCGACGATAGTTGTAAGAGCCGCTGCTTTCCAGAAACGGATGCGTCGTAGCCCGGTCTCAACACACACTTATATCTTTCCCATGGCTGTCGCTCGTCAACCAAAAGCACCTGCGGGGTTTCCGGACAAGTGGGAGTCTTTTCCCGCAGACTACGCGATGGATCTGAGAATCACACAAGATGCGGTTTACCGAGCCGATCTGCTGAAGGGGCTGCGCGCGATTCCCGCCATGTCGATTTCCATGCCCCAGGCTGACCTGTTCGGGCCGAACGGTATCTATTCGAACCCCATGGATCACGGGGAATCCTGGGAAAAAGCAACCTCGTTGGAGTTCATTCAATCCGATGGAACCGAGGGTTTTCAAATTGACTGTGGCTTGCGGATTTACGGGGGATTCGGTCGCAACCGCATATTTCCCAAGCACAGCCTGCGGGTTCTGTTTAAGGGAATCTACGGAGCAAACAAGCTCAACTTCCCCCTTTTTCCGGATGAAGAGGCTACGACCTCTTTCGACACGCTGATACTCCGTGGTGGATTCAATAATTCATGGCAAGCCGGATCGATTCAGTCACAGCATCTTCGCGATGAGTTTATACGACGTTCACAATTGGCGATGGGACAGCCATCGAGCCATGGCATATTTGTTCATCTTTACCTGAATGGACTCTACTGGGGGATTTACAACGTTGTGGAACGTCCGAGTGGCGCGTTTGCCGCTGCTTACCTTGGTGGCAAGCGAGATGACTACGATGCTCTCAACTCTGGCAAGGCCATCGACGGAACGACGGAATCCTGGTGGCGAATGCACGAACTGGCACGAAAAACCACGCCGGAAAACGTAGTGGACACTCTGGGCGTATTTGTCAACCTAGACAATCTGATCGATTACATGCTGGTCAATTTCTATGGCGGCAACGACGATTGGGATGGCCACAACTGGTATACCGCACGCAGGCGCGAACCCGGCGCAAGGTACCATTTCTTTTCCTGGGATGCGGAACGCACTCTCGAGAACGCCGAAGGTGATGACAAGACCCGCACCAATAATGGAAATAACCCCTCGTTCCTCTTCAATCAACTACTGCGAGATGAGACCTTCCGCCAAAGAGTTCTATCACGAGTGCAACTTCACTTCTTTGACGATGGGGCATTGACACCCGAACGTGCCGCTGCCCGATATGCAGAGATGGCCTCAGAGATCGAAGACGCGATCGTGGCCGAGTCCGCGCGATGGGGGGATGCCCAACGGGAGAAACCATTCACTCGTAATGACGCCTGGATTCCCGAGCGAGATCGTCTGCTACAAACCTGGTTTCCCAAACGCACAGATGTTGTCCTGGAACAACTCAATGCCGCGGGAAATTTCGGCTACATCAAGCCTCCCATTGTGAAAGCCACCGGAAATTCGGTCGAGATCTTGGCGACGGCGGGGACGGTGTATTTCACCACTGACGGCAGCGACCCGCGGCAAAAAGACGGAAGTCCAAACCCCATGGCAACGGTCATCAAGGGGGTTACAGTCGAGAACGTGCTGTTGCCAAGATCGTCCGAATGGAAGTATCTCGATGACGGAAGCAACCAGGGAAAGACCTGGTTCGAAGCTGAATTCGACGACTCCAAATGGAAATCAGGCAAGGCGAGACTCGGCTACGGTAATGATGGCGAAGTTACAAAGACCCTATATGGGCCCGATTCAGAAAACAAATACATCACGACGTATTTTCGTCGATCTTTCACCTTACCAGTTGTCAGCAATCTCGATTTCCTCCAACTTCTGCTCAGCCGAGATGACGGTGCTGTGGTCTATCTGAACGGTAAAGAAATCCTGCGAAGCAACATGCCGGTCAAAGGTGAGATTACTTATCGCACGCTAGCAGTAAGGACACATGATGAGCGGCAGTTTCTCGAGTTTGAGGTGCCCCTCGAACTTCTGAGGCTGGGACAGAATGTTATCGCCGCAGAAGTTCATCAGGGAACACCCGCATCCAGCGACACTGGATTTGATCTGGCCATTCAAGGGATCAAACAAAACCGAACGATCATCCCAACTGGATCGGTCAACTTGTTGAAGGCACGTGCGTATGTTAATGGAACATGGTCCCCGCTAAGCATCTATCCCTCGAAACCGGATAAGTAACTGTTACGGCGGTACATACAAAGCGTCGGATAATTTTCACGCGCAAAAGACCATCTTCCAAAACAGCGTAGCACTGCATCCCGCCATGCAGAAGGGTGTAGCCTTGTAGGTGAGTTGGTCGTCAACATACTCTCTACACGAGTTATCTATTGTTTGGGTATCAATAGCGGTTAGAAATAGGAGCTAAGGTGTGAAAGTTGTTTTGGCGATTAGGAGGGTTGTTTTGATGAGTTCACTCTATGTAAACGAGGGAAATCCACCAACATGTTTTTCAACAGACGATCGGCTACTGGATCTTTTCCCAGATTTTCTACGATGCGATGGGTGCACAAGATGTATATGCCCTTGCCATAGGATATCTGTGTTAGATCCGCGCCATGAAATGCTTCGGTGACACCAATGTAGTTCTGTTTATGTTTGAGACCAGCATACCAATCGTAAGTAATGTTGCCGCCAATCCAGTTACTTTTAGGTTCAACAATGGACCATTGGGAGACCACATTACGATATTCCTGGCCCATCAGACAGTTTGAGGGTAAACCGTCGTAAAATGGATGATTTTTGACAACGTGACTGCAAGGTGTCCAAAGTCCTTTGCCAGTGTATAGAGACAGCGAAAATGGAAGGATAGTGTCTTTCTCAAGGTGGCGAGACATATGGCTTCCTCTTGTCACCATCTTGAGATGCGTCATCTGCGGCAGGTTGAGGTATAGTGCTATGCCACCTCTTTCAACCCAGTTGGCCAGTTCGTTGAATCGTATATTGGATTCGCCATTCCAGCCATTAAGGTTTACTAACACAGACTGATCAGGTGGTAGTTGGCTTGAGAATGTCTGGAAAGTGGCTCCAGTATTGGATAGGTATTGACCCAGCGAACCATCCATATCAATCAGTGCAGGTGCAGAATCAGGCAGGTTAGATTTGCTCTTGTTAAGGATATAAACGCTGGATTGGTTTCGGATGGGCTCTACTTCTTCGGATTAGAAGGAGAGATCAATATGACACCTCCCTTCCACTCTCTCAGTGTTGATGTCGTATGCACCAAGATCAATAATTCCGTTGGGTATAATCATTTTTTCATTCACGTCTAATAGCGTTTGCCCATCGTTAGCTTTCACACGAAGTAAAAGTGTTCCTGACAATATGTCTCCATCGTTGACAGATGTAAGCAGGATTTGTACTGACCTTCCAGCGTAGACATTTTGATCGCTTGGGCGAATAGCAATGTAACGATCAGCGAACACTTTCTTAATTGCGTAATAGGGCTTTTTTGGATTACGAAAGTTATCGATAAGACCTGCACCGAGAACCCAGTCGCCGTCGTTGAGCGCATGAATGCCAATGCCAGCGATGTCCGGATTGAGGCTTAATTTTACCAGACTGGAAGCGATCGGGGTGTTTTCGTTAAACTCGGTGATTGTCCATTCGACCCCGGTAGACTGTAGTTTCAGACCTTGATTCTGAAATGTACTGGCAATGGTAACTTTGCCAGTGTTGATATCAGTAGTGACAAAAGTATCGTCGACATAAACGGTTCCTGTGGCCATGAGAGAGACTGGTTGCCAAATGCCGCCGGTAATGGCCCCACGCCAATGCGGCATGTCGTCGCGTCCCAGCCCGTCGATGACCACATCTCGAGTGATGAGAGGGGTGATTATACGGACTGCGATGAAGTTTTCTCCTTCGATCAGGAGATCATCGATTTGCAGTTCAAAACCTGTGTACCCACCTTCGTGTGCGCCAACGGCTTCGTCGTTGACCCACACTTCTGAGCGATAGTTGACCGCCTCGAAATGAATACGAATGATTTTTTTTGCCAGCCGGATGGCAAGTTGAAGTTTTTACCATACCAGGCAACGCCTTCATAGTCCTGTTTAAATTCTTCCAGACAAGCAGGTACAGTGACCTGTTCAATGTCCTGATAGCTATAGAAATCTTCTCGATGCTGCCAGTTGAGCGTTCGACCTTTATTATCGTGATCAAAGATGACTTGCCAGTTGCCGTCAAGGGTTACAATTTCTTTCATGCTTAAGGTCCTTGTTCGCCGGTAGCGACGATTGTGCCTGCTGGTAAAAGCAGGTCGAGTCCGTCTGGTAAATCGTCACCAATTTGGTTGAGCCAAGAGATAAGTTGGGTGTGAAGATTTTGCTCCACGGTTCTGGTTTTTGCATGGTTGGCAAGGTTCGTCATTTCGTGGGGATCGTTGTCAAGGTCATAGAGTTCATTAATATCTTGGGGATTCCAAACGTACTTGAATCGCTCGTTGCGAATGGCGCGTACTTCAAAGCTGTAGCCATTGTAGCGGTAGTAAACACCATAGGCTGATTGTTCCCAATCAGGGGGACGCCTAGATGTACCAACGAGTGGGAGCAGGTTACGTCCTTCTCGTGCAGGGTCAGTTAATCCTTCGTCGTTAATGAGACTGAAGAGAGTTTGTCCAACATCGAGTAATGAGACGAAAGTATCCTGAATTGCAGGGGAGGTATTGGGTGTGCGAATGATGAGTGGGATGCGCCAAACTTCCTCATAGAAATAAGCGCCTTTTTCGAAAACGATTGTGTGCGCCTTCCATATCTCCGTGGTCAGCGACAAAGACGACAGTTGTTGAATCAGTGAGGTTGAGGAAATCAAGCCCGTCGAAGACTCGACCGATGGCTTCGTCGACCATGGTAATGTGAGAGTGCGAATAGGCAATGACGGTTTTCCATTCTTCGTCGCTGAGGGGCGAGGTGTTCATACAACCCCACCAGGGCGTTGAGTGGAACCAGGAGCGTCCTCCGCAGTTGTGTCTTTCATGTTTGCTGGAAGCTCCACGCGTATACGTAGTTTTTGAGCCAGTTTGACGTACTCTTCGGGCAAGTGATGTGGGAAGTGTGGTGGTGCTGAAGATAGGGTTAGAAAGAAAGACTGGCCTGAAGCATTGACTGCCCATTTTTCAAGAAATTTTATACCCTTCTTCATAGTGGGAAAGGGCGGAGTTTTTCTTTTGGCTCCGAAGTATTGCCCCAGAATGGGGCATGGCCTCTGATCAGACTCTTGGTTTGTGTGTCGTAGTTGTCAACAGTTTTCTGGTAGCAATGGTCGCTTGTTTGAGGATGGTAGGGTTTTAGTCTGACTTCAAGGTTAGGGTCATATCCATGCGCGCCATGTTTTTCTGGATTGATATGACCAAGGTGCCATTTGCCGTAGTAACCGACATGGTAGCCGAGAGAAACGGCTTCCTCAATCCAAGTTTTTTGGTCTAGAGGCATGGATTGCTGCAATGAGTAGCCGACGGATTGATTGTCGTAGACCTCGTTTTGATGCGGCCAGCGGGAGGTAAGCAGCGTAGCACGGGCGGGTGTGCAAAGCGGACAGGAAGTGAAGGCATTATTGAATACTGTACCTTCGGAAGCCAGCCGATCTATATTGGGGGTCGGAATGTCAGCACCTCGAAAGCTAAACGCCCAAGCCGGCCACTGATCAGTAAGAATAAATAATATGTTATTCATGGCCTCAATTTTATCATTTCCATCTTTTTTATCGGAAATAAAAGCGTGTTTTTTTAAGAATATCAAATAATGGAGATTAATTGGTCCCCGCCTGATTGTTTACCTCATATGCTCCAATATCAATAAAATTATTTCCTATAATGGAGACTCCCCAATAGTCTTGTCCTCCATTATTACTTATAAACACCCCACTATTAATTGTGGGTGAATTGGCCTGTAATTTGTAATCATTCGCATTGATTCCACCTTTGTTTCTAAAAATAGGATCTGCAAATACAGCATTATTTCCAAAAGGGAGTATTGCATATCCCTAAATTGTTATAATTAAGAGTACCTTCAACATAAATAATGTTGTTTTTAACTGTATTATTGTTCGTGTTGCTTTCAAATCGTATTTGGGTAGTAATTCTTGCTCCAGCATAAATGGTATTGTTATACACATGATTATTTGTAGCCTCCACTTTGGGTTGTCCATTAAAACCCGTAAAGTCAGAGAACCAAATTATTTTTCTGTCCTGAGTAGCCCCTTTTTGACCTTTAACTCGTGTGCCATCATTAATGCTTACATTATATCGATAAATACAGTTTGGTATTAGCCCTATAAATCCAACAAATCCACTAAAAAATACTATTCCGAAGCCGCCTATGTGATCCACTGTACTATTTCTTATAGTTATAGCTCTATGGAACTGATACTTTGATGTTGGTGAATTTTGATTAGGAATCCATTTATTGCAATACCATAATATGCATTATTCGTTATTTCGCAATCTTCAATGGTAATACCATCAAAATATGTTTTTGCTCTCCCAGAAGATGTGATATAAATGCTGTGTCCTTTGTAGACATGCTTACTGTTTTCATTTGAAGAGCTGTTATTAGGATATATTTGGTGAATTTTAAGGTTTTTAGAACAATGTGTTGCTTAATCTGGCCTAATAAAGTAGTTGCAAAAAATTCTGTGCGGAATTCTAAAGCATTGGTATCTGGACTATTCCCGCCATCGTTGATTAGCTCCAGGTCGTGAAATTCCTATCCTTAGCAGGTTGACTAAGTGAATGCTCGCTTTTTTATTTTCTCTGTTAATAATGGGGCTCGAATCACCTCCATATTTACCGGCAAGGGTTGGGGCAGTTGAATTACCATTTGAACGGGGTTTTAGAGTTCCCAAAATACGAGTCCGAATTTGAATAAAATTTGATCTCCAGGAGAAAAGGAGGATGTATTTACTTTTGATGAAGATTGCCAAGCAGTTGCTTCTGATGTTTCATTATTTGTGCCAGATCCTGTGACAGCATCAACATAATAACTGGTTTGGTTACCTTTAGCCCAAACAGAACTGCAAATTGAAATAAGCAGTAATACTAATAGACTAATTCGTTTCATTTAAATGACTCCATATTTCCAAAGCAGAGTAGTTTTTTATTGTAGCAAAATCGGCTACTCTAGCTATCCTCCAGTTTAAGGTTGAATACTCTCCGAAAAAACTTATCACCAATAGATAACGATCTATCGGTTGGTAAATTTTTTATAATGGTTTTTTTATTTTCACATCCTATAATTCCCAAAATGATGTTGTTTAGTATAGATGAGTGAAATCAAAAACGATAGAATTATTAACACCGCTGATGGAAAAAATGGTTAGAGCGAAAGATTAGTCTGGAGTACATTGAGGAGAGAATAATGGAGACTAGGAAAAAGGTTATTATCATATAGACGTGGGAAAATCCTAGTCGAATCTCGTCGACTACTGCCATGCTATCTGAATTGAATCGAAATTTTTGGAATGATTTAGGGAACAATTGGGTAAGTTGTTGAATTGGCCGGTGAAATGGGTTAAATAGGATCAAAGAATGCCTTGCTTGACCTGATACAAGTATTACAGGATCAAGATAAGTATGTTTGTGTTAATGTTGCATCGGCATTAAAGAGTATAGGTACACTTGAAGCACTTAATGCAGTTGAGGAATACGAAAAGAGCAATTGAAATAAAGGATACTGCAGTTGTAATTCTTGTCTACAGCCTTTACCGGGGCAACACAAAGAGATCAGGGGGCATATCAGCGCCTGGGTTGAAACAGTAAGTTCCAGAGGTACCTTCCTCACGTCACTTTGGCTATTATATAGTGGAGAAAGACTTTCATAATAAAGGGAATACTATGGTTCAAAGATCAGTTGTCGTGTTGTTGGTGATAATGGTTGCCTTTATTGGTTGTGGTGATGATGAACTTGAGAAAGTGAAGCCCAAAAATGTTGGAGATCTCCCTCCTCTGGGGATGGCTCTGATACCTGTCGGTAGCTTTGGAATGGGCGATTATTTGGATAATATGGATAGAGCTTTACCCGTGCATACAGTGGAATTAGATGCTTTCTATATGGATGTCAACGAAGTGACAGTGGGTCAATTCAGGGAGTTTATCCAGCAGAGCGGATACAATTATGAAGGTAATTGGTTGAATGTAGACAAGTATTCACCCACTGTCGACCACCCGATGATCTATGTGACTTGGTATGATGCCGTGGCCTATGCCAAGTGGGCAGGCAAACGATTGCCCACTGAGGCAGAGTGGGAATATGCTGCTAGAGGCGGACTGATTGGCAAGCGGTATCCGTGGGCTGATGCTGAAAGTGTCGCACGAAAATATGCTAATTACCACGGTATTGGTGGCAAGGACAGGTGGGATAAATCCGCTGCGCCAGTAGGTAGATTTAAGCCGAATGGCTATGGATTATATGATATGGCGGGTAATGTCTGGGAGTTGTGCGCTGATTGGTATAATGGAACCTACTACAGCAATTCACCGACTAAGAATCCTCTAGGACCTGACACGGGCCAGTTGTTTGATTGGGGAGGACCATGCCGAGTGTTACGTGGGGGGTCTTGGTACAGCGTTGCTAGTGCCCTGCATGTCGCTTTCCGCGCCTTCTTAACTCCGGATGATAGGCACTACTTCACCGGCTTTCGCTGTGTAGTAGGATTACCTGAGTAGCTGCTGTTGCAATTCTTGTCTACTGTCTTTTCCAGGGCAACACAAAGAGATCAAGTGTCATAACAGCGTCCGGGTTGCAACAACAGTTTTCACAGATACCTTCCTCGCATTACTTCAGCTTGTGATATAGTATCTTAATAACAAAAAGGAGATAAATCATGAATCTCAAACACAAAAACCATTTAATATTTAGTTTCGGATGCTTAATTTTCACCTGTGTATCCTTTTTTGTTTCTTCAGGAAAAAGTCATGCCAGACTGGAAGGACTTGTAGGCGCGTGGCTCTTTGACGAAGGCAAAGGAAACGTAGCGGAGGATGCATCTGGAAATGGTCATGATGGAGAAATAAGAAAGGCTAAATGGGTTGAAGGGAAATTCGGGAAGGCGTTGAAATTTGATGGAGATGGCGCAGTGGTTATTCTACACTCGGATGACTTTACCTTGGAGGTCTTTACAATCGCAGGATGGGTGAAGTGTAAAAACCACGGGGCCTGGCAAACCATCATCACGAAAACAGGCGAAAACGAAGGGGCTCAGCCAAGAACCTACGGCACATTTGTAGTTCCAAACAATGGAGGTATCCACTTTTCTCTTCAAGGAGGCAATACAAAAATAAACAGCGCTGAACAAGTGACTGATGGGAACTGGCACTATGTAGTAATGACTCGCGATAAAAAAGGAAAGTTGCGAGGCTACATTGATGGCAAAAAAGTTGTAGAGGGAGACTCCCAAAAACCAGGGGCAAATGACGAGGATGTGTCCGTTGGTGCTGGCGGAGGAGGAGTTCGGTATTGGCTAATAGGCGCTGTTGATGAACCTGCTATTTTTGACAGAGCATTATCGGAAGCTGAAATCAATGAACTAATGGATAATGGGATGCAAGTGGTACTAGCTGTAAACACTTCTAACAAGCTGGCGACAACTTGGGGAAATATCAAGGAGAGCCCCTAGATTTATGTAAAATAAATCTACATAATTTGTGTTTGAAAATGTCGTTGGTTTGAACTATCTCAGATGTGTGGGTGATTTAGTTATAGGTGTTGTCTAGGCTTACAGTTGATTTTGAGGTCTGTCAGTCTTTTCCAGGAGCAGCATAAACTATCGGGTGTCATAACATAGGGCTGGACTGAAACAGACGTTTCTAGAGGTACCTTCCTAGTGTTACTTTGTAAAATAACGTCAAACCAGAAACCTCGCTTAACTATCTGTAGCTTGTGAAATATATAATGTAGTAGAGTAAGACTCTTATGATGAAAGGAATACTATGGTTAAGAGGTTAGTTATTGTGTTGATGGTATTTATTGGATATGGTGAAGATGAACCTAAGAAGGTCAAGCCGAAAGAGGTTGAAGTTGACCTCCATCAGAAGATGGGGCTTATTCCTGAAGGGGCAATTACTGTAGATGATGAAATGGTTAACGTGAATGCTTTCTATATGGATAAATATGAAGTGACGGTTGGACAGTTCAAGGAGTTTGTTAAGAGAGCAGATTATGAATATGATCTCTGGGACGATGTGGCTGAGTATTCACCTACGGATAGTCACCCGATGATCGAACTCAGTTGGTACGATGCCAAAGCCTATGCTTGGTGGGCAGACAAGAGGTTACCGACTGAAGTTGAGTGGGAATATGCAGCACGGGGCGGCTTAGTTGATAAAAGATTCCCTTGGGGTGATGATGGAAATGTTGCCAGAGACTATGCTAATTACGCTGGCGATTGGTGGCAAGGATCAGTGGGTGTGCAAACAGCACCAGTAGGTAGTCTTAAACCAAATAGTTGCGGTTTGTTTGATATGGCGGGCAACGCTTCGGACTGGTGTCAGGATTGGTATGACAGTGGTAAAGACACCAAAGTGTTGCGCGGTGGCTCTTGGCACCTCAATGCAAGCAATCTGCTGCCACTGCTTTAACAGTCCGAATGATAGGAGCTTCATCAACGGATTTCGTTGTGTGTCAGAAAACTAATCGAAGCATTGCAAGATCCATAGGTTCGTGTTCATGTAACATATGCATTAGTTCAGAGAGGAAAGGCCGCCTCCAAATTTGCAACTCAATACTTAAGTCTGTTAAACTCTGTTTGTTTTTCAAGACCTCTCGCTGGACTAGCGAAAAGTCAGGTCTGTGGAGGAAGTGTGAGACCTGTGGAGCATTGGTTGGTTCGCCACCGTAAAAGTTCCGACAAAGACTTTAATGCGAGAACCAAACATGTTCCGTGGGCAACTTCCAATGAAACAGAAAAACCCAATTGTAAAATTGGGAATCTCCCTCCTTTAGGGCGGAGAGGATATTAATGTTTCAAAGATTTTTGAAAGGAGTAGGCCATGCTCACGCAGGAACAAATTGATTTTTATCACGAGTACGGATATTTGGGTGTGGAAAATGTGCTGAGTGAAGATGAGGTGGCAGAACTTCGATGTGTAACGGATGAATTCGTGGAGAAGTCGAGGGAGGTAACCGAACACACGGAAGAATTTGATCTAGAACTGGGCCACACACCAGACAACCCAAGATTGCGCCGGTTGAAGAGTCCAATTTTGCTGCACGAATTATATCGAAAGTTACTGCACCACGAGAATATTTTAGCGCACGTGTCTCAGCTGATTGGTTATGGCTTGCGCACCAATGGAAATAAACTGAATATGAAGCAGCCCGGATATGGCAGCCCGGTTGAATGGCACCAAGATTGGGCATTTTATCCGCATACTAACGATGATTTGCTGGCTGTAGGCGTGGTCATTGACGATATGACCGAAGAAAATGGGCCGTTGCTGGTGATTCCAGGTTCACACAAGGGGCCGATTTACGATCACAATTTGGATGGTCACTTTTGCGGTGCAGTAACAGATTCAGCATTTAGTGACAAGGCTGCTGTATCTGTAATAGTCAAGGCAGGTGGAATTACGATTCACCACGTTCGGATGCTGCACGGTTCGGTGGCCAATACGTCGGATCATCCACGAAGATTGTTGTTATTTCAATATTGTGCAATCGATGCGTTTCCGCTGAGTGGTCCTAAGGATTGGGATTCATTTAATGAAACGATCGTGCGTGGCGAGCAGACAAATATTCCGAGAGTGGAACCTGTGCCAGTACGTATGCCATATCCCCCTGCGTTGCGGACGGGATCGATTTATGAATCACAGACGATTTTGAAAGAATCGAATTTTGGGAAGAGATGATGACATATCATAAACATAGTGATGATGTATCATAGCGGGCAATGGGAAATTAATTTCATTGTTTTAAAGGGAGCTTGCATATGAACCGGTTGAGCAAATCAATGCGGCAGAAATGGCAGGATCAAGGGTATTTGCATTTGAAAAATGTGATCTCCAAAGATGAAGCTGCCGGGTATCTCGATGCGGCCAACGAAGTGATCGAGGGGTATGAAGCTGAAAATCCAAAAGTGCGCAAGGGCGGTGTCTATACGATTATTCAGACGCTTTTTAGAACGGATGGCATTGATGGTCTGATGGATCATCCCAATTTGTTTGGCATTATTCTCGACTTGATGGGGCCTTATCTTCAGATTATGGGTTCGCAGATCTACGTGCGTTATCCAAGTGAGGGCAAGAGAAATTTATCAGGGTGGCATACCGATGCTGGTCGATCACTAGCGCAGATTCGGGTGGCCCCAGATAGTTTACCGCTCAACTTTAAGATTCAATTTTTCCTGACCGATATTCCTGAAGAGAATCATGCGAACTTTTGTTTGGTACCCCGCAGTCATCATCGACCCGTTCCTGAGGGAAGTTTGTCTCGTAATGAAACGCCGCCTGGTGGTTTCCAATTGATTGCTGAGGTGGGGGACTGTGCGATTTTCCCAAATACCCTGTGGCACGCGGTTGCGCCCAATCATTCCGATATAGTGCGTCGCAGCATCACTTTTCGATACGGGCAGATGTGGTGTCGACCTTATGATTATGAAAAGTGTCCTGAAGATGTGCTGGCTCGGATGACGACTCGACAACGTCGATTGATGGGCGATTTGGGTGAGTGTTACACAGCAACGGATTATTTCAAGCCAAAGGATCAGATCGAAGTGATTATGGATGGCCTGGATTTTGAATGTCCAAATATATAAGTAACATATTTCATTCTTAAAGAAAGCACCCTCATCAGGTAATAAATCTGATGAGGGTGCTTTCTTGTTATTTCATCCTTTATATTCAAATTCGATAAACCCTTGCCGCTGTGCCATAAAACAGCTCGTGCTTTTCCTCTTCGGAAAAGTTTGCCACTATTTTCTCACCGGACTGGCCGACATTGTGTTCGTGGTTGTCACGGCGAATTCGCAACACGAAGTTGACGAAAAGAAGAGAAGAAGATCGATGCCGAACGGTGATACCGTAACGAATTCCATTCAGACGTTGGACCCGAAAGATGTTTTGAAGGAACATGGTGATACAGGACGTTTTCCGAAATTACGGGTCATCTCTACCTTGTCACCGGTGGTGGTTCGTTAGAAATTGTCGATGAAGTCCGAATATGGAATCGAGTCTTGCCCGATGACGAAATCAAGTTCAGTATGGAAACAGGAGAAAAGAAGTTCTTGGCAGTTCAGCCAGTGGGCAAATTGGCCTTCACCTAGAGTCAGTTGAAGACCCAATAACCAAATCTGAAGGAAGTGTTGACATAGTCTTGAAAGACTAACAAAATAAAAAATATTTTAAATTGAAGGTTATCGAGATACTGAAGAGAATATTTCAATCGGCATAAAAATGATAAAATAAAATTTTTATAATACTTGAGAACAATTTGTGGATTCCAATCGAAAAGGCTCAATTGAGTTTGCTAGCCGTTTTGAAAGTACAATCATTAATTCTGAAAACGAAGATTTATGGGTACAAACGGGTCAGATTTCACATCTGGTCTACTCAATGAATGGGGGAAATATATTCAAGCTGCTTCAGGCTTCGCCGACCTGAAACATCTTGTCAGAATTGCTGATGCAGAGAATGAGACGGGACCAAAATCAGGTTTATTTGTAAAGGAACTTTATAGCTACCAGAAATCTGGAGTCGCTTGGCTTAAGAGCTACGCTATAAGTTCTTTCAGAACAATCTGGCAGATGACATGGGGCAGGTCCCTGTACCTTCTGATCATTGTCATGTGGTCCGGTGGCAGTTGGTATGTAAGATGGTTTATAATGTTGTCTTATGAGTTCTGAATCTGACATTGCTATATTGAATCAGCCGCAGTGGCCGAGTATAAAACGTATTTTGCTTCATGTGTGGTTAGGCTTCATCGTTTTATCAGCGTTAATAATTTGTTTATGTACGCTTAATTATGCACATAGTTGGGGTGGTGATTTTTCGGCCTATATTATGCAAGCCCGGAGTATTTGCCAATTTTCTACGGGCGAATTTATTGAAAATAATCGCGTTACAGTTGAGCAATCATCAACGCGGGTAGGCCCGGTCGCTTATCCGTGGGGATTCCCAGTGATGTTGGTCCCCATTTATGCTACCTGTGGGTTGCATTTGTTTGCTTTAAAAATGGTAGGGGTTTTGTCTTATCTGGGTCTATTGGTGGTTATTTGGTACGGGTTTGAGCGCTTCCACACACCTCTTTGGCGATCAGCTTGCGTACTGCTGTTTGCAGTAAATCCGACACTAATTGGGTTTACAAATCATATATTATCCGACATCCTATTTTTATGCATTTCGACCTTAGCTATATGTCTCATGGGTCGAATTATTGTAGAACAGCATATGTTGTGGTCACCGATGAAAGACAGAATATTGTTGGGCACTGTTATTGCCTGTGCTTTCTTTGTACGGACTAATGGGATATTGTTGTTTGGCGTACTGTGTTGGTCTCAATTGGTTGTCATGTGTTCGTTCATCTGGAATAGGCACAAGCAGGGAACGACCTGGAGAGAAGCTGCTGTTGGTTTATGCAAAAAAGATTCAGAGAATCCACATAAGAGGCTTTTGCCATTTGTGCCATATATAAGTTTAGGCTGCCTTATTTTATTCTGGAAATTAATCTTGGCAGAAGGAGGTACTTCACACTTTGAACATTTAGAACATGTTAACATTGAAAGCATCAAGGAAAATAGTATTTATTATAGAGATTTATTAGCCAACTTTTTTAGTGGTATACCTGATTACGAAGACCATAAAGGGCAATGGATCGCTTACATAGCTACGTTGCCTTTTGTTGTTATTGGATTGATACGCCATATACGCATTGGCCACCATATGTTGATTTATGTTCTATTAACATATGTGCTTTTTATATTGTGGCCACATAAACAAGGGTTGCGGTTTTTATTTCCTGTGTTGCCATTTTATATGCTATTTTTTATATCTGGTCTTTCTTTGTTCGCACGTGGCAGTTGGGTATGGATTGAAATCTCAACTACGTTTGTATGTGTATTGCCGGTTTTATTTATGCTGTTTCATTTTGGATCTCATTCTATTCACCAGGCTGAGATGCAATTGCAAACCAAGGATATGGTGAAACACGGACCTTTTTCAGATGACTCATTGGAAATGTTTGATTTTATTCAGGAACAGACGACCACAGAAGATATGATAGTGTTTTTTAAGCCACGGGTTATGCGTCTGATGACGAATCGCAATACATTGCGCATTGACAATATTAATGACCTGTTTGTTGCTGACTATGTATGCTTTTTTAATAACCTCCATCCATTTAGCATTGACCACATGCAGGCACTCGAACGACAGCAACGAGCCGAAATTAAATTTTCAAATAAGAATTATGTCGTCTATAAACTGCATCATACAGTTTCAGTGGCAGATTAACCAAAAAGCATTAGGCGCAACAATAGGCGTTAGGCACAGAAGGATCGGTAGTCATTCCAGGTAGCCACAAAGGCGAACTTCCATTGCCCGAAGAACATGAGGCGATGTGAGCAATATGAGCGGTACGTGGTAGATGTCAATGCCAAAGCCGGCGACGCCGTTATTTTCACCGAGGCACTAATCCCTGGTACGTTGCCATGGAAGGCGAAGCATCAACGACGGGCGTTGCTCTATAAGTTCAGTCCGGGATACCAAGCCTTCAGTGGGGGGGAGCGCATGAAAAATCATTTCCGGACTACATTCTGGACGTGACCGAGGAGCCACGTATGGCCATGAAGCCGCCGCACTACCGCCACCAGCGTCGGGTCAATGAAAAGTTTCAAGAACCCAACCTAGGAGGAGCCGCTTTTTCAGCGATGGCAAACGGTCAAATCAAGGGCTGTAGGACCCGTCGATGATGGCACGAGAATTGACTGTATGAAGCAGTGGCATATAGGGTTTAGGGGCAAGGGGCATTTCCTAAATCTACACTATAGACATGGGAGAACTGCTGCAAATCGCCGACAGCCGAGGAAAAAGCAAAGATAGAGTGCTGGATTGGCAGGGGCAGTAGTTAGCCTCGAAGGCAACCTTCAGCTTCGCCATTAGCGGCTTGGTCTGTTGACTTTGTAGTTTAATTTAGTATACCCCTTCAGCTTTTTGACGTAGTTGACTGCATCTTTTTCGTAGCTGAGTAAGTTGGTCAGCAAACTCTATATTATTAGTTAGGTTTATTCTTTCTAGTGGATCTGTTTTTAAGTCGTACAATTCCTCATAGATTGGTTGTTGCTCAAAATATCGGATATACTTCCAACGTTTTGTTCGGACACCCTCACTCTTATGAATTTTTGGATGATCAAACAGATGTTCGCGGAAGAAATCGGTTCGCCATGTTTTTGGAAGGCGATCAGCTAGTAAGGGAACTAAACTGCAACCTTGCGTTCCCCATGGTATGTCCAGACCAGCCAGTTCCAGAATTGTGGGTGCAATATCTAGATTGAGCACCATCTGTTCAATCGTAGTACCACAGCTCATGGTTCCTTCCAATCTCGGATCGAAAATAATCAGCGGAACACGAATGGAGTCTTCGTACAGCAACCAGCAGTCACTCAATCCACGTTCACCATAAAACATACCATGATCTGACATGAATATGATGATTGTGTTATCCTCCAGCCCAAGTTGGTTAATCTCTTTTTGTATTCTGCCGATGGCTGTGTCTACTCCACTGACCATGCGGTATAATCCTTTCATCATCCGTTGAAACTTTTCGGTTGTATCAAACCTCCAGTACCAGCGTTCACGCCCAAGAGATTGCTGAAGAAAATCAGGTAAGTTGGCAAAAAAATCGGGATCCGAATTAACTGGATTAGGGATGGTCACCTCCTGGTAAAGATGATCGACGTCTGACGGCCAGAAATATTGCTGAGGGGCATTGTCCTGAGCGTGGGGCGCATTGCAACTGACAAACAGACAGAAAGGTTGATTTCGTTTGCAACCTCGTAGGAAGTCAACCGCCTTCTCTGCAGTAACATCAGTTAAGTGCTTCATGCTGCCATTTGTCTGCTCTACCAAGTATCCGTTAGATCCCCAATGCTCAAAATTGTCAAAGACATCAAACATCTTTCCTAGTGCTTCTTTTTCATCTTCCACCAGTAATTCCCCATTAGATTCTATACCGAATTTACCGATAAATCCGGTATAAAAACCGGCTAATCGTAGAAGGGCCGGATAGCTGATATTTGTCAACTAGCTGCGTAACGGCGGCGTGTTAAATGTAAACTGGTGCCTTCGTTCGTAGAGTCCAGTGAGGAGGCTGGCTCGGCTGGCCGCACAGATCGGAGCCGTGGCAAACGCGTTGGTAAAACGCACTCCCTGATTGGCCAGATTGTCCATGTTTGGTGTGTAAAGAATGGGATTACCCGCACACCTCATGAGATCGCATCTCTGATTATCAGTTAATAGAAAGATAATGTTAGGACGTTTCATATGTTGAAGGTTGGAATCAATAACCAGTTGATCTTAATTTGTTATGAATTGCGCGGCTAAATCGAACTGATAAATCGGTTGAGCGTGATACGTCCTGGCAATTGAGATATCAGGTGATAGGGTCACTAGATTTTGGTCTTTTCCTGACAATGATCCGAAGATTCCAAGCACACTCAGCGGTGAATTGATATTACCATGGTTTCTAATGATTACTTTGACTTTTGTTTAATTCAATCACTTAGTAACCCTATGTAGCAGAGCTACCTGTCCGATAATAGCACCAATTGGCAGATAACGGTAAATTCAGTCAATGCTAAGCTATCAAATTATACTACTATAAAATTGGATTTAAGGTGACAACATTCATCTACAATCAGCGGCCCTCAGCAGTCTTACATCCTGAAGTTGCTAAGCAATAGCATCCGACTAAGAATGGGAAGTTGACTCCTGATGGTGTAGTTGCTGGAGGTGAAGTACATCATCAGAAACCAACATAGAACTGCTGCAAAAGTGGTGAAGAACGTGACCGCGATCGACAATACGACCGCCAAAATCATCCAATGCGCCAGTCTCATGTTTCTAGATGGGTGATGATGAGTGTTCGCCAATCGAAAATTCTGGATTGAGTGTGCCATCAGCGATTGCGATGACCAATTGGGAATAGAAGATCTATCGAAACTCAACAAGATTTAGGTTGCGGACTTCCAACACTCGCCCACCAAAGATCATGCGAAAAAAATTGAACGGCGTGAAACCGACTCCTGTTTCGTTTGGTAGGGATGGTGTTCTGTTGATTTGGAGTCTTGGCAGTATGTTTACGGTTACCATCTTTCTACAGAAACCCGAGCGGTGGTCGAAAAGAGCGTTCTCCGACCAACAGTGACAGGGAAACCCGGTCTCATCCCACTAGACCTAATAGCGATTTGTTGCTATAATAGCCGCCTGACGTATATTCAGCGACCTAGATGATACGAAATATAACCTAAAAATAGAGAGGATGTTGCTTCGCTAAAACAAACCAGCGAACGTAATCGCTAACAAGTTATGAAAGTTCTAATTACCGGTGCCAGCGGGAAGCTGGCCGGTTTCGTCATCCGGGAACTGAGAGATCAGTACCAATTGGTGCTGACATCGCGTCGCAAACCCGACGCCGAATTTTCCGACCTGCCTTGGATTAAAGGCGATCTGAACAGTTTCTCAGACTGCCAACAGGCAGTAGACGGAATTGAAGCTATCCAGCACTTAGGTGCGCAACCGAATCCGGTCGACCACCCCCAACTCCGACAACAAGCGCAAGAAAATGGGATTCCTTTCGACGCCACTTTTAAGACTAACATGCTTGGCACCTACTATCTGATGCAGGCAGCGGTCAAGGCTGAGGTAAAGACCGTCGTCATGGCGGGGAGTAACTGCGCCCTGGGACACGGTTTTCGGATCAGCGAGACCCCGTTTTCAATCCAGAAACTGCCGATTGACGAAACGCATCCCTGTTTCCCAGAGGATTCTTACAGTTTCTCCAAGCGAGCAGGCGAAGACCTGTTAGCTAGTTATACGCGAGCTTATGGCGTTCGCACCTACATGACTCGCCCAGCGGGAATCACGCCACTAGAACGTCGGCAGTCGATGGCTGAGAATGTTAAACTGGCCACGGACTGGAATCCTTGGTTGTGGTGTTGGGTGGGCAGCGAAGATGTGGCTAAGGCTCACCGTCTCATCATGGAGGCTTCTGTGGGTCAACTTGGTCGTTCAATCCCCCTACATGATGTCTACTTCCTCAACGCCGCGGATACGAGTGCGCTGGAACCATCGGCGGAATTGGTGAAGCGGTTCAAGCCGGAGTTAGCCGATCAGGCCGAGAATTTAGTTGGCCATCAATCTTTCCTGAGTTGTCAGAAGTTAGAGTGGACAATCGGTTGGAAACATCAAACCAGTTGGAGGAGTTATCTCAAATGAATGACATTGTAAGAATAGGCGTGGTTGGCGCCGGAAGCATCTCGGTGCGTGGGATTATGCCGCACCTGGAGCAAGACGATGTGCACGATCGGGTACAGATGACGGCGGTCTGCGATCCTGTTCCGGGACGGGCAGAGGCCGCCGCCGAGCGGTTTAACATTCCCCGGGCCTTTGAAAGTTACGAAGACCTACTCGATTCTAAATCGGTAGATGCTGTTACGATCGCCTCTCCCATTGGATTGCATTATGAGCAAGGTAAGATGGCAATCGATGCTGGTGTTCACGTCCATTTCAACAAATCCATGACCACCACTGTTGAGGAAGCCGATGATCTGATTAAGTCGGCGCAGCAGCATGGCCTCAAATTAGTCGCTTCACCAGGCGAGATGCTTCGACCGCTGAATCGCCGCATACGAGAATTGATACTGGAAGGTGCATTGGGAAAGCTGGCTTGGGCAGTGACGGGCGCAGCTTTTGGTCGATACCACGAACAGGAATCGGTTCGATGGGGAGAGGATATCCTCTCCAACATCAATCCGGCCTGGTATTTCCGTCGTCCGGGGGGTGGACCTTTGTACGATATGACGGTTTACGGTCTTCATGCCCTGACCGGTGTCCTAGGACCGGTCCAACGAGTAACCGCCTTCTCTGGTGTGCGGATTAAAGAACGGGAATTTCGTGGAGAAATGCTCCCCTGTGACATGGACGATAATACGCTTCTGACGCTCGATTTCGGTCAGTCGCTATTTGGGTTTGTCTATGGAACGGCTGCTGGTGGCTTACCCGACATTGGGCGCTTCGCCATTTTCGGTCTCAACGGTTCCATTCGTTTAGGTAAACTGAATGGTCAACCGATCGACTACCCGGAAAGTCAACTGGAAGCGGAAATCGGTGGTAACGCCTCACTCCCACATGTGGTCGATGCTCACTATCAGATTCAGGAAGCCCATGTCTACGAGGACATTATGCAACTGGTGGATTGGATCCGATTGGGGAAACCGACTCTGGCCAGTGCCGAACATGCGCGGCATGTGATTGAGATCTTCGATGCCGGCTATCGATCGGCTGAAACTGGCATAGCTCAAGATCTGCGCACCACCTTCGAAACCATACAATAGACCCTCTGTCAGTGGAAATCGAATCTCACATCAAAAAAGCACTCAAACGAAATCTCCAAGTGCTTTTTTGACGAAGTTCAGCCATCTGATATACCAATCGTTGTAAGATCAGTGCATCGGCACTTATTTGGTCTTATGTACTCCAGGTCACCGCCAAATCATTTCCCGGATTGATAGCCGGTGGAATGCGTTCCAAGGCATAGAGGACAGAACGCTCGATCAATTTCCAACCCTCATTGGTAATCATCCCTTACACTATGTGGGAAGCATTTTGCATAATGCTTAAGAACATCTGCAATTTTGCGGATGGGTGGAATAAACTTGCTCCACGGGCAACCAAAATTGAAAGCTCTTGACAGTACCTTCTGCCATGCTAGATACATCCACTCTCAAGCTTTATTCGCTAACTTCACGCAGTATGCTAATTGGTCTTTTGGGGGTTACAATACAGTGTTTGGTGACCCCCTACAACGATTTTCTCGTTGGCGGCACCTATCTTGCTGGAAACCATCTCCCAATTGCGGTTGTTTTTAGCCTCACAGTGCTCATCCTTGTCGTCAATGTATTGCTAAAGAGAATCAAGTTAGGTATGCAGTTAAGTGCGGCAGAGCTTACTATCATTTGGGGGATGATGCTTGTGGCGTCAGGAATCCCATCTTCGGGGCTTATGCGTTATCTTATTCCCTTGCTCGTGAGCCCATTCTACTTTGCGACGGCCGAAAACGAATGGGCAGACCTTTTCCACCAACATCTACCAAGTTGGATGGTGGTCAGCAATTCGAAGGCGGTATCATACTTTTATGAAAAACTGCCCGATGGAGAAGCAATTCCATGGGAGGCCTGGTTGAAGCCGATGCTTGCGTGGAGTGGATTTGCCCTTGTTTTCTTCTTCATGATAATTTGTTGGTGTGTCCTTCTTCGCAAGCAGTGGGTCGAGCATGAACGATTTAGTTTTCCGCTCGTGCAGTTACCAATGGATATGTTCCAACCCCCCGAAGGAAGAGATCTAATCAACCATTTCTTCAAAAACCATGTGATGTGGATTGGGTTTATTATCCCCGTTGCACTACATGGTTTAAGAGGGTTACACCTCTACTTTCCGTCCATTCCGAATCCACCCGTTTTCTTCCCAATTTCAAGATATTTCACCGAGAAGCCTTTCTCTGCATTAGCATGGTGGCCCTCCGTTCAATTTTTTATCTACCCCTCTGTAATCGCTGTCGTATACCTGTTGACACTTGAGATTTCGTTCAGTTTCTGGTTTTTCTTTCTGCTGACAAAAATGGAGACGGTCCTAATTTATGCCGCTGGGTTCAAAATAAACGCTGGGATGTTCCAGCAGAATCAACAGATGGGGGGGTTTCTTGTGTTTATCGGTTTCATCATCTGGCTTGGTAGGGATCACTTCAAAAATACCTTCAGTACATTGTTTGAGAGAAAAACTGCCAATGATCAGAATGAACCCCTCCCATACGCTTGGGCGGTGATAGGACTCATCTGTGGCCTGCTTCTGCTTGCACTGATGTGTATGCTCGCTGGAATGAGCTTTTGGGTTGCGATATTTATCCTTGTACTTTTCTTAGGACTGTCGACGGTCATGACATGGATGGTTGTGAATGGAGGTCTATTATTTGTGCTTTACTCTTTCTTACCAGGAGATTATCTTATCACACTCTTTGGCAGCGCACGGGTAAATGCCCCAAGTTGGACAATTGTTGTCTACGAACGGGTATTGATGTTTGATATGCGAGAGTTCATGATGCCAAGTGTGATGAACAACTTCAAGATCGCCGATCCAATTCGAGTGAAACAGCGTTCCTTGTTGATCGTGATGGGACTGGCAATGGTACTTGCTATCGGCGTTTCATACTATTCATCGTTAAACTTAATCTACAAGCGGGGGGCGTTGAATTTACAGCATTGGACATATGTAAACTCCGCAACGTCACCATTTACACGACTTGCTAGTATTCTTCAGCACCCCACGGGAATCGAGATCGATCGGCTCACCTCACTGGTCATCGGAGGATTTGCGATCTTCGGCATGCTCTTGATGCGTCATCATTACCTCTGGTGGAAGATTCATCCGATCGGCTTCTTAATGACAACAAGTTATGCTACATATTGCTACTGGTTTTCGTTCTTCCTCGGTTGGATTTGTAAATATATCATGCTCAAATTTGGTGGCTTTACATACTATCGTAAGCTACGTCCGGTGTTTCTCGGAATCATCTTGGGAGAATGCTTAATCGGTGGGATCTGGATCATCGTCGGGCTTGTGACAGGGATCGGGTATCGATTGCTTCCAGGATAGCGACATAGGCCGGTAGTTTGAGAATTGATGACAGCATGCTAGTGGATATTGATCGAGCCAGCGCAGCTGTCACTTCACTGGATCACGCCACTGACATAGTCAACCAAGAACGAAGCTACTTGGGCTCCATGCAGGATCGCCTAGCACCATGTCTAATCTGACCAACCAGACACAGAATATTGAAGCCTCACGTTTTAGTATTCAAGACACTGACTCTGCCGCCGATGCAGACGATCTGGCCAAACACCAAATACTGGCACAGTCCACTACAACTATGTTGGCTCAAGCCAGTACATTACCACAGAATATCCTGTCACTCTTGAGATAGAGTTCCACTGATAGTCTGACTTACACAGTAAGCCTTCATCTTTTGGGTACCATCGCACTATTCGCCGTGGCAGTACATACAAAGCGTCGGATAATTTTCACTCGCAAAAGAACATCTTCCAAAACAACGTAGCATAACATCATATACCCTCCAGCTAAAAGCTAAGAACCCAAAGGTACACATATCACCCACACTGGCCTGAAGTCTAGTTCAAGCTGATGTGGGTGATTTAATTTTCTGCATCACCGGTTCAGACTGACCCACTAGCCGAACATTTTGAGACCTAGAAACACTACATTATTTAATTTTTCACATTAATTCTAAAGTATTTGATATATCCTTCTGTTGATAGATTAAGTAAGCTTCATTTATTGCATCCAGATTGCAGGAGTAATTTTATGGGGGAAGTGTATTCGTCTTCATTTCCAATTCAGTGACTTTATCACCAGTCATGATGACTGGCGTGCAGGAAGGAATTAAAGCCAAAGTGTTGCCGCTCTCGCCACGAATGGTCCTGTTCGGTGGCCTGCAACTGGCTGAGAACAACGTAGCGACGAGCACCTACGAATCTCAGCATGCGGCGGACAGCCTCTTCGAACTCCTCGACACGACGACCTTTGCCCGACTCTGCTGCGACGTACGGGTGGATTAACCGGTATGTCTCAGCAATGCGGTTTTTAATTGTGGATTCGTCCCAGACCTGTTCCAGTAACTGGTGCATCATTCGGCCATAGCGTCGCTTGCCCGAATCGGTCTGCACCAGTGCACGGCTCAGGATGCCACCCTGTTCTCGAAAGATGTTGCCCCCTAAGTCTTCGAAGAGTTGATCAGCACCGTGGGGAAAGAACTCAAACTTCATTGTCTCTGGGTTGTTGTACATTCGATAGTTGTTGGTTTGCGTGTAACCATCCCAGTGATTGATTAGCTGCTCGAGTGCGATGAACCTGGTGAAATTATCAACATCGACAAAATCGGCGAGCAATTCCCATGGATCATCGTCGTTGGCCTCTTCGATGGCTTCAGCTAGGTGTCGCAAGTCGCTGCGGTCTTCTCGTTCCTGATTGCTGTCTAGATCCAGTTCATCCCATTGCATCACGTCACCTGGACCTTCGTAAAGGTTGCCACCTGTTTTTGAATACCACCGCTTCAGGAAGTCTTTGCTGATGGCCTCAACCTGCTCGTACAATCCGTATGATTCCTCGTTGATGGTTAGCATCGCATATCCGATGCGTGGGGCCGGGACACCCGCATCGCGGAACAGACTGTAGCCAATATATTCACATATGTAACTCGGATCCTGCACAGCGTTGTTCAAAATAATCCGGCGTAGCCCGTGAAACCGCTGGTCCTTGACGAACTGATTGAACTTGATGGTGAATGCAGCTTTAGAGTCACTGTCCAGCATTCGAAAGCTGCCGTATCCGCCTTTCAGTCGCACCCCGACGTCTTTGTAGACATCATCACCTTCACGAAACGTCGCGCGAACGTAATGTTTTGGTTCTTCATGTAACTGTTCGATGGCGCGGTCAGAGAGTTCAAGGTGATACTTACGAACTCGTTTTGCACCAAAAAACCCTGCGCCGGGATCGTCTTCAACAACGAACGTTCGGTCTAATGTGTTGGTGACCGGACTGGCCAACATTTTGATCAAGGAACGGGCTTTGTCCGCGGATTCTGAATCAGGAGCGGCCTTCGTCACAAGAGTGGCCAAAAGACGAGATGACGGTTTGCTTCTGTTGGCTAGGTTGATTGCTTGATGGACAACTCGTAGAACTAGTTCTTCAATCGACGGTCCGCGTTCGCCTTCCTCCGATTCGTCATCGTTATGTTCAACCCACCGTTCGAACGGGCGACGGTGCTCTTCATCGTCCTCGTCGCGCTTGTGCGGTTCGATGCGCTGAAGAAGCATTTCTGCCATTTCGCTGGCTTCGGGGTCGACTACCCGCAAAAATCGAATCTGGACTCGCAGTTGATTTTGCTGGTGTGCAGTCTGCAGTGCATTTGCCAGTTCATTATCAGCATCCTTTGCATCATCTCGCAGTAGTTCGATCGGCAAACGGTATCGGTGAAGGATCTCACCCCATGTCCGCTCGATCACGTTCCTGTTCGTTNAGACGCGCGGCATCAGTGTAAAACTCCAGTTCAATCAGGTTCCGAACATGTTGCAGTGCAGCACCGGAATGCCGACGGTCCCGCATTGCATTAGCAATCTTTACAATGACGTCTTTGGCGCTACCTTGGCGCACCGTGTTGACTGTGAGTCCCCATTCATTAAGAAGGTGGACTGCTTCATTCCCTAGATCACTATCGCGTACCTGTAAAGCAATTGCCGCTAAAACACGTGCGGCCTCATAGCCAGCTCCTACTTCAGCTAGCGCGTGTGCTCCGTGAATAGCTTCATTCATTCGATGGTGGTCATCCTCAGAACCAGTTAAAACGATGACAGGAAGGTCATCGTTGGCCAAGGTATTGACCATAAACACTTGAAAACCAATAATAATAAGCAGTAATAAACTAAACTTCCTCATTCTAATCCCCACCTAATTTAGGCTAACCAAGTCAACACTAAACCTAAAACAGACTTTGCAATTTGTAAACCCTTAAGTCTACCTGCCTAATTTAAATTGTCAAGCCACCTCTTAAATCGAATTCCCGTTCGTTTTGCATGTTTGGACTTTGGGCTTAATTGTCACTGTCAACAGCGGATAGATTTAAATAGACCTATCAACCGAATATCGCCACTTCGACTTTTCATCACTAATACAATTTTCTAGGTGTCCACAATGGATTTCCATCTTGTTTTCACTAGGATCCAAGAATTGGAAATTGTCACCTTTCGTCTAATTGTCTTTCCATTTTACAAAGTAATGGGGCCATATCCTTCGAAGATGTTTTTTCCTACCTTAACTGCAGCAATCTAGATCTCACCACATGAGAAGTAAGCACTCATCGCAGATTTAAAACCCAATTTTCAATGTAAAAACCAGAGGATTCATCGATATTGACAACATTACTGGCTAAGGGACTGGCTTTCTCCGCCCCGTAGAAGTGGAGCATTCAATTATCTGTTTTACTGTGATGACAAGACGGATATCAGTAAAAAAGCTGGTGGTGGAATTCTATGCCATAAGAAGATATAGTATAAAAATCGCCATAGTGATCAATACCAGTACCGTTCAAATCGGAACGTGGAATGGTGAAGCTTGGTCTGGTGCTGTTGACAAAGTTCGGTTGTGAAACCGAGCTCTTAACGATGCTAAAATCAAATTTAGTATGCAACTTGGAGCTAGGGAGTTCGCGACCCCAGTCGAGCCCAAAAACAAACTGGCAGTTATCTAGAGTCAGACGAAATCTGGTTGGTAACCTAAGACCTATTTCTGTTGACAGGTCCAGAATGTAGGGATTGCTGTCAGCCATGGTTCACAGGCAGGTACCGATAATGACGTCAACCATCAGTTGTAACTAGGCGTCAACAGTGTCACAGACTACGGTTTGAAGATTAATGACAGCGAAGTAGTGGATATTGACCAAGCCAGAGCGGCTATCACTTCACTGGATCATGCCACTGATATGGTTAATCAGAAACGAAGCTACCTAGATTCGAGGCAGAATCGCTTAACTTTCACCATGTCTAACCTAACCAGCAAAACACAGAACGTCGAAGCCTCGCGTTCCAGTATCCAAGACGCCGACTTCGCTGCTGATGCAGCCGAATTAGTGAAACACCAGATTCTAGCACAGTCAGCGATGGCTATGTTGGCCCAAGCTGGTGCCTTACCACAGAACATCCTGTCGTTGTTGAGATAAGTCTTCCACCAAGAATCTGACTTATCGGGTAGGCCTCCACCTTTTGGGTGCTATGCGCTTGGCTCATCAACCTCAATTGCTGATAGCGACCCACCGCTTTACCCCGATACGGCAATTGTGATAGAATGCCTAAGCAGGTACAGCAACTTGGCACTCAAAGGGCAACTGATATGGCCACGTATTTCCAGGCAGTTATTTCTCATCAAATGAATGCTGGAAACTATAAACAAACTCAGAAGATGGTCATTCTCAAGTAGATGAAAAATCTTATCAAATCTCACCTACTTGTACTTATCTCAACATTGTTATTAGGAACGGGTTTCCTTAATAACCAATTCAAAGTGGCCGAACAAGGGTGGTTTCAAAACCATCAGCAGGATACTGAGAGCTTAGTGGTGGGACGAATGATTAAGGCTAAGCGTGATGGTATCTTCTCCGCTGGTGGTCTAACAGGTCAGGTTTCAGGTATAAAGCAGTTAACCATTAATGATACATTGCAGTGGTCAGGCCAAGCTGTAAGCAGCCAGTATCAAGCCTATTACAATGATTTAGATTTCACCTCTTTTAATCCTTATTTTTCCCAGATTGGCTTTCAGGCTATTAGCTTCAGTTTGATCGACAAAATCCTGCCACTATCCCCCCAGCACTATATTATGTTTCTAAAATTCATGAATGCTTACTCTTTTGCCTTTGTCCTATCGCTGATTATTCGATGGTTTTATCTGGAATTTGGCTTATTCAGTGCCTTGATGGTAATGCTAACTACTATATGTTCTCATTGGGTAACCGTTTTTGGTCGTAATCTCTGGTGGGTAATGTGGGCATTCTATCTCCCTTATTTAGTCAGCCTCTATCACCTACAGCAAAAAACATCCATCAATACAGCTATCATACTTATTTACGCCACTGTTTTCATTAAGTGTCTCTATAATGGATACGAATATATCACCACTACGCTACTGATGATGGTAACACCTTATATCTACTATTGGTGGGTTGAAAGATGGAATTTTAAGTATTTAGTTAAACAACTATTAATAGTCGGCACAACGGCTATGATCAGTGTGCTTTCAACCACCATAATATTGGCCGCCCAGATATCAGCTGTCAAAGGTGGATTAAAAGCAGGATTACATCATATCTTCATCTATTCAGTGGGCAAAAGAACACATGGAGATGCAGGTAGTTATCCTGAAGTTTATGCTAACAGCCTAAAAGCGGATGTGATAACTGTAGTTAAGAAGTACTTAGAGGGATTTATTTTTGATTTTAATCAAATGCTGGGTGGTTCCAGCCAAGACTTAAATGTAAAGTATCAAACGGTAATCGTCGTTTTTGCCTTTATTTCTTGTTTGGTGTGGTTGTTTCATTTCCTATTTCAGTGGGGCAAGTTGCCTTTGACAGAAGACTCAATAAGAAAGCTGACAGCCTTATCAATAGCTGTATGGTTTTCATTATTAGCCCCTTTATCCTGGATGGTTATATTTAAAGGGCACTCTTATATCCATACCCACATGAATTTTATAACCTGGCACATGCCTTTTACCCTTCTGGGATTTGGGCTATTAGGCACATTTTTGTCTATGCTAGTTACTACCATTTATAATCTCAGACATAATCAAGATATGAAAGAAGCATCTTAGATTTAATTAGAAATAGGCGTTACGCAGTTGAAGGACAGATCAGTTATACTTTCTACTATGAATCCAGCAAAATGTAACGAAAAGTACTATATCAACTTTTTAGTTGCAACACAACAGAGTTATAGCTGCCTGGAAGCGGAAAAAACACAAGGCAGAACCAACAAGGCTTTTGCGCATGATGCATTAAATCGCCTGCTGCTTAGACGGCAACCATCCTCATCGCCGTTGTGGAGCGAAGCCCAACCGCATATTGATTCACAGCGCGGTGTTTTGGTTGTAGGTGATACAGTGTTAAATAAACCATATGCTAACAAAATAGAATTAGCGGGTAAACACTGGTCGGTTAAACATAAACGTGTGGTCAAAGGCATTACTCTGGTCACTCTCTTGTGGACTGAAGGCCAAAGTCATATTCCTTGTGATTACAGGATCTATGACAAGCTCAACGATAAAATGAGCCAAAAGGATCATTTTCGTTCCATGATAACAGAAAGTCAAGAGCGTGGCTTGAGCCCAGAGTGTGTTCTGTTCGATAGTTGGTATTCCGGTCTAGACAAGCTGAAAATGATTGGCCACTTGGGATGGACCTGGCTGACAAGATTGAAAATGAATCGTCGGGTGAATGCTGATAGTTGTGGTCTGGTACCAATCAATCAAGTCGCGATTGGTGCCGATGGTCTTAACCTTCATCTCAAAGGGTATGGTTGGGGCAAAGTGTTCAAGATAGCTGCCAAAAACGGCAGCATTGAGTATTGGGCCACTAATGATTTAGAGATGAGCCTGAGCAGACGTTGCAAATTTAGCCGCTGATGTTGCAAGATTGAAGAGTATCACCGAGGGATTAAACAATTTGTGGGTATCGAGCGCAGCCAAGTGCGTTCCAACCGGGCACAACGGAATCATATTGGTTTGGCATTACCAGCCTTTCTTCGTCTTGAGCGCTATTGTTTCCGAAGCGGTCTTAGTTGGTTTGAAGCCAAAATCGGACTTACACGGCCTAGAAAATCCCCTTTACCAATTAACTGCGTAACTCCTATAGAAATAAACGTCTCATCTAAATACCCATAATAACTGTATAAGAAATACCAAACCAACAAACCAAAACATAAAATGAAAATAAGAGCAACAGCTAAAAGCATATACCAGATATTGTCTTGATTGTCTGCTATATAATAGTCTTTTTCATTTCCAAAATTACTTCAAGTCTTCGTTAATATAGATTTGTTGCTTTATAACCCTGTCGTTTTTCCATGTTGCGATGTTCACACAGCTAACACTCACGTCTTCCCCTAACTTGTTTTTGTCGCTAAACTCGTAGTAAGATGCCATATCTCCATTTATAGGTGACTCAAAAACATTTATGAATCTAAGTTTATAATTGGGAAGTCCAAAAACTTGAGGCTCAAATTCGCGTAAAGATGTAGCGTTTGCTCAACACCGCACCATGAACTGGAAGGCAGAGACCATGAGCCCTGTCAATTTGTAGAGGACCCGACCACGGGGCACCCCTGCTATCAATCTAGTAGGTACCGACAATGGATTCCTTCCTACTGAGAGGTCCTAATTTTTGCAGAACAAGAAAAGTCGTACCCTCACATTTTGGGTTGATGATGATGTGACCCAGAAGCTGGAAACGTACGAAAAAGCAATACGTCAGCCACGGCGATACAAAGCGTCGGATAATTTTCAAGCGCAAAAGGACAGCTTCCAAGACAGCGTGACATAGCACTCCATCCTCCCAGGTTTTCAAGGGTTTAGGAGATCATCGAAAAAAGGGATTAATTTTGATCAACCGAAAAATAAAGTTTGCAGTGATAGTAAGAGTCTGTTATATTATGTTGCCCCAAATTGAGGGGTTCTAATCAACCATATTGGAATTGAAACCATAGCAAACTGTTGATGAAAGTGGCTTAAGTATGGTGCAATTATGCCTTGGTACCAAGGCTACTCTTACTGAAAAAACTAGAGAACTAAACATTGATGACTAGTTGTATACTATCGTTGGATGCCACCACCCAACAAAATGGTTGCATCTGGTTTATGCTAGGTAATCGACGAGTTGTTAGTACACGACCGAGCGCAGACTTCTTTTGGTCCGTTTTTGCTTAGTCTTTATTGAAGCCAGAACCGATATGGGTGATTGAGTCTTCGTCGATCCCTTGATTATTCACAATTCAGTGGGAAATACCTCGCCTTACCATCGGCGGGCTAATACCTTTGCTTGCAACGTAACTGACAACGGAATGCGACACTCACAGGAGGTTCTGAGGGGCAAAGTTGCATGGGTTAACGAAACCACTAGCTGATATTTAAACGAATTTACCCTGCCTAGAGAGGAGCCCCTTATAAATGTTGAAATCATACTGCCAACGGTATTGGATTAACACAACCCAACTAAGCTGTTTTGCTTTACTGCCCATCTTCATAGGGCTAATCCCAACAGCACAGCTGCTAAATTCAAAATGGCACAGGTAATACTCCGTAGTACATAATCTTATGAAATTATTAAGGGAAGGATATGATGGCCCAGACGGTCGGACCGATGCCGAGAAGGCGACTGACGGACGAGAGCGTATTTACCGAGCTGTGCAGCAAAGGGTTTTGCCTCCTGCCAGGCTACCTGCCCCGAGAACGAGTTAAAACCCTGGCAGCGGCAACGCGCCGTCTCCACCCACCTTGGTCTGATCTCCTGCCCGAGCAGCTGCCACCTTTGGGCAGCCTCCCGGCTCCGAACGCTTTTCCGTCTCAAAGCTCCAGCTTCCCGTTCGAAGAGCCGTGCCTTAACCAGGCCATTGTAGATCCAGACACGATCGCCCTTGCGAAACGCTGGTTAGGAACAGGGCAAATCTGCATGCGTGGTAGCGGATGCTCTGTTCGCTACCCGGGATTTGTGGATAGTACAGGCCGACACTTGGACGGATTCTCGCTACTCCAGACA
>JYMV01011767.1_pt1 | contig 34592 bp, 31 predicted proteins | sample 338911 | NCBI WGS metagenome assembly JYMV01 (sample SAMN03354496, study PRJNA234377) | hydrothermal vent metagenome | biome: Deep sea; feature: Hydrothermal plumes at the Eastern Lau Spreading Center, Western Pacific Ocean; material: Seawater | place: Tonga | collected 2009 | depth 2000 m m
ATATACGTCTGTTTTCTCCTCGCAAACAAACTTTTTCTAAACTTTATTTAAAGTTTTTTTAATAAATCAACTTAAATACCAAACGGGCAGGTAGTTAGACAAGGAAATAATTTGAAAGTTTATAGAAAGAAATCCCAAACTATACCAAAACGAATCGCAAAATCGCGATAAGGCTGCATTGGTGCTACGAAATTATTGTTCCCATCGAAGATAGAAATGAAGTTTTCCAATTTAAAAAAGAGCCTTGCTTGATCGATCTTAGCGTTAAAAAAGTAATCTAAACGATGAAAACCTTCAAGCTCAAATGAATTTTGCACATAAGATTCTGCCAAAACAGGATCGTAAGCGTTTGCTTGAAAGCTTGTGAAATAATTATAAACGAAACCTGTTTGTAAAAACAAAGCTTTATCGAACCAGAAATCTTCATAATAAAGTGAGTTTCTTGTTACAAACTCCGGTACTCGAAAAACTTCCTCCCCTTCAAACACATTCTGATACATTAAAGTATTATCTAAATTGAAGTTTTGAAATTCAAACTTTCGATTAGCTTTCAATTTTAAATAACCAACATTACCATCGTATTGTGCAGGTTTCACCATTTGCACTGGAGATATACCGGTGATCGTATCGGTAACTCCGTTCGGGTTGTCTTTTAAACCGAAATAAGTGAAATTATTTATCTGTGTTAAATGCGCAGATACGTTCGCCCACTTTTTCGACTTTAAATTGACACTTAGGTCTTGCTTTTGAATATTATCGAAATCGTTCTGCCAATTATAATTTACATAATCACTCTGAAATAACAGAAAATTGAAGTTGGGAGCGCTAGAGTTTATTACTAACCCTGCATCTGCAACTGCATCATCGTTAATTCGATATCGAGCTTTTGCTTTCAAGTAATTTCCTGAAAATTCTTCAGAAAGGTTAATCATGGCATCTCCGGTTAAATTGAAACCTCCAATCTTTTTGTGATACCTTCCTCCTACAGAAACAATATCTCCTTTTATTCTATTATTAATAGTGGTACTATCTAAAATCAATTTCCGCTGATAACCATAATTGTAATTACTATGTTTTACCTGAAAAGCAATTTCACCTAATAAGTTGTTACGATATTCTGCGTAGAGTAAATTACTTACCCGCTGATATTCTACTTCATCTCGAAGATTACTGTTCTTATAAGATTCACCATAACCAAAAAATGGAGAAGTTTGATTATACCAATATTCTTTATCGGTAAAGTTTAACGTATGCCCTATTCGTATTTGATTGTTCTGTGTCGAATCGTTACCCTTTACTACTTTATAGTGATGCTTCAAGAAAAAACGCTTTGTATAGAGCATGTTTTCAGCATCTTCAAAATTTACTCCTAATAGAGAACGATCGTCAAACTCTTCATCTTTCGCTAAAAATTGCTGAGCAGCGATGGGGGTTAAACCTCCGTTTTCTTCATTATTGGTATCTTGAGAAACAAAATGGGTTTTTAAGTGATAGCGATTGTTTTTAGATTCAAAGCTACCGCCTATTCTAAATGCTCCCTGACTCGACATTAGATTTTGATACCTTCCTAACGATCTTAAACCGCGATAACCAATAAAAAGATTTAATCGGGGCGTCATATTGGTTGTAAAGAATGCATCTACATTTTGACCTTGCTCGAACGTCGTTTTAAAAAATAATTCGGTAAACGGAGTTGGGACGTTATAATAGAAAATATCTTCAACTTCATAATAGCTGTAATGTTTTTCTCGAGCTCCTAAATCTGGTAATAAATCTACCTCATCAAAATCCCAAGCTAATTTGGTGTAAGCTTGCCCAACATTTGAAAATGGCAGTAACTCAAAATTATCTCTTCGAAGGTAATTATACTTATAGTCTTTATATATAGTAAGTGTCGTATCGACATAAGTGGTATCGTTATCTACCGAAATTATTTTGTAATCTTCTATAGGTGGTTTTTCTCTATTATCGATCACTGTTTTTGGTGCATCACCAATTTCTCTATTATTGGTACCAAGAGTATTCCCATCTCTTCGTTGCAGCTGGCGTTGTTGTGCGAAACTTGCAAAAGAAATCACTAAGAAAAAAATGATGGTAATCTGTCTAATCATATCCGTTGTTCACTGCGGCAAAAGTATAATTTTTTAACGAATGTAATTTCGAATAATTGCTTTGGGTTTTAATAAGTGTCAATTTATGTAAATTTGCGGTATGCTAGAGCTTAAATATCATAAAGATTTAATTGAATGCGGAACCGACGAAGCCGGAAGAGGTTGCCTTGCCGGACCGGTAACTGCCGCAGCCGTCATTCTAAAAGACGATTTTAAAAATAAATTGTTGAATGATTCTAAGCAACTTTCAGAAAAAAATCGCGACAGTTTACGAATTCTTATTGAAGAAGAAGCGCTTTGCTATGGCGTAAGTCACGTAATGATGGAAGAAATTGATGAGATCAATATTTTAAATGCTTCTATTTTAGGAATGCACCGTTCGATCGAGCAACTTTCAATTTCACCGAAACATATTGCGGTCGATGGAAATAAGTTTAAGCCCTATCAAGAAATTCCGCATCAATGTGTGATTAAAGGTGACGGCAAATATCTAAATATTGCTGCAGCATCGATTCTAGCAAAAACCTATCGTGATGAGTTTATGGCAAAAATTCACGAAGAATACCCGATGTATAATTGGAAACAAAACAAAGGTTACCCAACCAAACAACATCGAGAAGCCATTAAAAAATACGGAATCACAAAATATCACCGAAAAAGTTTTCGTTTATTACCAGAACAGCTTAGCCTTCAATTAGAGTGATCTTGCTTATAATTTTTAATTTTGTTTAACAGTAAAACTATAGCAATACCGCTACATTTATCATATTAGAATTTTTTATCTTATGAAGAAGTTTCTCTTTTGTTGTCTTACACTTTTACTTTTTGCGGCTTGCCAAGAAGAGACTAAAGCCCCTTCAGAATTATTTAGTTTTATACCGCCCAACACTTCTATTATTTTAAAAAGTGATAACCTAAAAGATCTAGCAGCATCTTTAAAAGAGAATGAATTTTTAAAGGCTAATGAAAATTCTCCGGTTTACGAGCGCTTTCAACAGCAATTTAAAGCGCTTCAACATATAGAATCGTTTAACGAGAGCTTACTTTGTTTTAATAAAATTGGTAGAAAAGAGATTGCCATTACACTACTTACTGAAGAAGCGATCAACATTAACTTAGATTCTATTCAAGATAAAAAAGTAGAAACTTTTAAATACGACAATAACGAAATTAGAAAATACACTTTAGCCGGCAGCGAAACTTTTAGCACGCAGCTTAACAATATATATGTCTATAGTTCTTCTAAATTGGTGTTAGAAAATATTATTAGGATTTACGACAACCAATTACCGCAAGATCCTACTTTAGAAAAAATTTATCACGCCGCTTCAGAGAAACATTCGGTTTTTATTCATCAAGAAGAATTTAATCAAGTTTACCCATTGCTTTTTCCTAACGGAAATACTAAGTTTCTACAAAATTTTTCAGATTGGACGGTTCTTGACCTCGACATCGATGAAGATGAAATTCATTTAAACGGAGTTTCTTCAGCAACTATTCAAGATAATCGCATTTTAAATCTGTTTGAAGGCATTGAACCCCAAACTAACGAAATGGCTGAAGTCGTACCCAATTCTGCCATTGGTTATTTTGCGTTTACCTACGATAATTTTGAAAAACTAAAATCGAATTTAACTGAATATAAAGCCAAAGAACTGGCTCCGCTTCAGAATGAAAATTTCTTCAACTCGATTCAAGAAGTTGGTGAAGTTTATTTTTCAGATAATACAGAAGCTATAATTTTAAACTCGATCGATGCCACGATTTCTGCGGAAGCATTATTGGCTTATCAAGATATGAATTCAGAATTTAGAGGCGTAAGTATTTATAACTTTCCCGATCAAGACAATATTTTTGAAGCTTACCAACCGCTTATCAAACAAAATGATTTGAGCTTTTACGCAGCACTCGATCACTATTTTATTTTTGCCGATAATGTAAAAACCATTGAAAACATTATTGCCAATTACCAAAACAGAACGGTTTTAGGAAATGCCGATGCTTATAAAAATTCGCAAGATGCGCTAAGCGACGAATCTTCTATTCTTTTAGTTTCGATTAACGAGAATTTAAAAAAGCATTTGGCTTATAAAGTTAACGAAGAATTGAAGGAAGATGTACAACAATTAAAGCTGAATGATTTTAAAGTGGGTGCGCTCCAATTTATCTATGACAATAATTTTGCTCACGTGAATGCGATACTTCAAAAAGCGAAAACCAATAACTCTCCTCAGCATATTTCTCAAATAAATAGCATTAAACTTCCTGAAGCGATTGCATCTCGACCACAATTCATTAAAAATTGGGGAACCAAACAGATGGAAATTGCCGTACAAGACGAAGCGAATGTGCTGCGCGTTTATAACAACACGGGAGAATTACATTGGAAAAAACAACTCGACAGCAGGATCGAAGGCGACATTCAGCAAATCGATATTTACAACAATGGTCGTTTGCAACTCATGTTCGCTACGCAAAACCAGGTTTATATTTTAGACCGAAGCGGAAATGTGGTAAAACCTTTCCCTTTAAAATTCAACAACACGATCACGCAAGAGCTTTCTATTTTTGATTACGACAACAATAGCAAATACAGATTTGTGCTCACGCAAGGCAATGAAGTGATGATGTTTAATAAAGAAGGTCGAAAAGTAAAAGGATTTAAATTCTCAAAAACCGATTCTGAACTTTTACAACCGCCTAAACATATTCGCATTGGCAGAAAAGATTATATTCTCGTGAACGAAATGAACGGAACGCTACATATTTTAAGTAGAACCGGTGACATTCGAGTTCCGGCGAAAAAAGATTTCAGTTTCTCTACTAATAAATGGTATCAATACAAAAACTTGTTTACCACTACAAATATGAATGGAGAATTGATCCAGATTAACGAAAACGGACAAATTACGACAAAAGATCTAGAGCTTACCGAAAATCATAGTTTCGTGGCGAATAATGAAACGATGGTCACTTTTAATGAAAATGAATTGAGTATTAACGGGAAGAAAGCAAATTTAGATTACGGTTTATATACTTCACCTCAACTTATAGAAGCAAATAATACGCATTACATTGCGATTACCGATACGCAAACCAGTAAAGTTTATTTGTTCGATACCAATGCAAATTTAATTGAAGGTTTCCCGGTTTATGGTAATTCTGAAGTAAGCATTGCCAACATGGACAATCGCGGAAAGTTAGAGCTTTGCGTAAAAGGGGAAGATAACAGCGTGTTACTTTACCAGATGAATTAAACTGAATTATTCACGAATCATTTCAGCCTCAAAAAGTTCGGCAAAATGTTTCAGTAATTTTTCTTTTACTTCAGCAATATCAACTTCAGCTTTACCTAATTCAACGTTTAAAGAAGTGACGGCTTTGCCTTTGATTCCGCATGGGATCATATTATCGAAATAGCCTAGATCTGCATTTACGTTTAATGCAAAACCGTGCATCGTTACCCAGCGACTCGCACGAACGCCCATTGCACAAATTTTACGAGCAAATGGTGTCCCCACATCTAACCAAACTCCTGTTTCGCCTTTGCTGCGTTCTGCTTTTAAACCATATTCTGCTAAGGTTCGAATGACCATTTCTTCTAAAAAACGAAGGTATTTATGAATGTCTGTAAAAAAATTATCGAGGTCTAAAATAGGGTAACCTACAATTTGTCCGGGACCGTGGTAGGTAATATCTCCGCCTCGATTCACTTTATAGAAAGTTGCATTTTTAGCGGCCAGTTCTTTTTCTGAAATTAAAAGATTAGAAAAATCTCCACTTTTACCTAAAGTATAAACGTGCGGATGTTCTACATATAAAAAGTAATTATGGGTAGGCACTTGCGTTTGCTCTTTTCTATTTTTACTTTTTTGCTGAACGATCTCTTGGAAAATTTCTTCCTGAAAATCCCAGGTATCCTTATAATCTTTTATCCCTAATTCTTGTACAGCGACCTTCTTATTCATCGATTTGGATTATTTAAAATAATAAGTGCAGCGATCACGCCGGGTACCCAACCCAAAAGCGTTAAGATAATGACGATCAAAATAGAACCGCAACCTTTATCTAAAACTGAAAGCGGCGGAAAAATAACCGCTAAAATTACTCGCCAAATACTCATTTACCGGCAAAGTTACGATTAATTTATTACCTAAAAATAAAAAACCTCCACACGAAATGTATGGAGGTTGTTCTATGAGTAAGACTCAAAATTATCTTACAATAAGTTTTTTAGCAATGGTAGATTTACCCGATTTTAATTGAATAAAATACACACCACTCATTAACTCAGAAACATTCACTGAATTTGCGCTTAGTTGTTTTTCAGAAAAAGTTTTCACTAAGCTACCATCGATTGCATAAATTTTAGCTTGCTCTATTTGCAAACCATTATCGAAACGAAAGTTCGCCGCATCACTCACCGGATTTGGAAATATGGAGAAATGAGCTCTCTCAAAATCGTTGACCGCTAAAGCAACCTCAGCTTCTAAATAATCGGGAATACCGTTATTATTGGTATCATCATCGGTTGGATCGCCATTATTATTATAATCTTCATCGGCAGTTAAAATACCATCGCCATCATCGTCGTTATCTAAATAATTAGGGATGCCGTCACCATCAGTATCATCATTAGCTAAATTTCCGTCGGGACTATTAAAATTTGCATTACGACCTTCATTACTTGTGTTATCAACATCTTCGTATTGATTTTCAACTAAATCGCCGTCTTCGTCATCTTCACAACCAACTACTGCGATATCAAAAGAAGTAATATTCCAACAAGTGGTGTTTGCATTTTCTACGCGAACATAAACTCTCTGCGGATTCATATAATTTGTAAAACTTTGAGGAGTTGCAATTTGGTTAACAAAAGCCTCTGCATCTGCTAGAGTTTCAAAGTAAAAAATCTCAAAATCAACAGGATTTTGACTTCCTAAAATAGTTGGTTCAGAAATCGTTAAATCGAAAGTTGAAAAAGAAGCATCTTCACTACATTGTACAATACCAACATAAGGTGTAACTTGAGGAGTTAAATGCACAAACAAGTCGATTTCAACAACCGTAAATTGTTGATTACTCTGAGCTACAACTCTAGCGTAAATCATTTGGTAAAATGCCGATGTATTCTGAAACATATCTGGGTTCGGGATGGTATTACTCCCACCATTTTGAGCATCTTGAAGGGTAAGATAATAAGAAGGTTGCAAATCTGGATTTCCCCCTGCAATATCATCCTCTAAGTCATTTAAATTGAAATAAGCATAGCCATCATTATCATCGTCACAAACTTGTATTTCTGCATCATTAGCAGCTACTTGCGAAAATATCGCCATTGGAAATAGTAAAATTAAGAGTAGTAGTTTTTTCATTGTTTGTTAGTTATTGATTCAACTATAAAACAAACCAACTTCAAAAAATACCCTAAATCACAAATAAAACTTCTTAGAAAATGCTCTACTCCTTTTTTGATTGCTAACTTCTTAGTAATTATCTTTGCCCCTTCAAAAAATAGAAACTGTATTATGCAATTATCTGAACAAGAACTTGTACGTAGAGAAAAATTAGATTCTCTTAGAAAGCTAGGCATTAATCCTTATCCGGCAGATTTATATCCGGTAAATCATACGACTACTAAGGTCAAACAGGATTTTGAAGAAGGTAAACAGGTGGTGATCGCAGGTCGTCTAATGTCTAGAAGAATACAAGGTAAAGCTTCTTTTGCAGAATTACAGGATTCTACCGGACGCATACAGGTCTACTTCAACAGAGATGAAATTTGTACCGGCGAAGACAAAACGCTTTACAACGATGTCTATAAGAAATTATTAGATATTGGGGATTTTATTGGGATCGAAGGAAAATTATTTACAACTCAAGTAGGTGAAAAAACCGTAATGGTAAAAAACTTCACCTTATTAAGTAAAGCTTTAAAACCTTTACCGCTACCAAAAGTAGATAAAGAAGGAAATGAGTTTGATAAATTCAACGATCCGGAAATGCGTTACCGCCAACGTTACGCAGATTTAGTGGTGAACCCAAAAGTGAAAGACGTTTTTGTAAAACGCACCAAGCTTTTTGCTGCTATGCGAAACTTCTTTAACGAAAAAGGTTATTTTGAAGTTGAAACGCCAATTTTACAATCAATTCCCGGTGGTGCAGCAGCAAGACCTTTTGTTACGCATCACAATGCGTTAGACATTCCTTTATATTTAAGAATTGCGAACGAACTTTATTTAAAAAGATTGATCGTTGGTGGTTTTGATGGCGTTTATGAGTTTTCTAAAAACTTTAGAAACGAAGGAATGGATAGAACACACAATCCTGAATTTACCGCAATGGAAATTTATGTAGCCTACAAAGACTACAATTGGATGATGGATTTTACTGAAAAATTATTAGAACATTGTGCTACCGCCGTTAACGGAACTACCGAAGCAACTTTTGGTGAACATAAAGTTGACTTTAAAGCGCCTTACAAACGCGTAACCATGACCGATGCCATTAAGCAATTTACCGGTTTCGACATTACCGGCAAAACGGAAGATGAATTGCGTGAAGCTGCTTTAGGAATGGATATCGAAGTGGATGAGACGATGGGTAAAGGTAAATTGATCGATGAAATTTTTGGGGAGAAGTGTGAAGGTAACTTTATTCAGCCTACTTTCATTACCGATTACCCGAAAGAAATGAGTCCGCTTTGTAAAGAACACCGTGAAAACCCAGAACTTACCGAGCGTTTTGAACTTATGGTTTGCGGTAAAGAAATTGCCAACGCGTATTCAGAATTAAATGACCCGATCGACCAACGAGAGCGTTTCGAGGAACAATTAAAATTAGCTGAAAAAGGTGACGATGAAGCGACTGAGTTTATCGATCAAGATTTCTTAAGAGCTCTAGAATATGGTATGCCGCCAACTTCTGGTTTAGGGATCGGGATGGACCGTTTAATTATGTTCTTAACCAACAATCAATCGATTCAAGAAGTTTTATTTTTCCCACAAATGAAACCGGAACGTAAAAAGGTTGATCTAACCGAAGAAGAAAAAGCAGTCTTAGAATTATTAAAGAAAGAATCTCCGCAAGAATTGGAGGCTTTAAAAACAGCTTCTGGTTTGAGCAATAAAAAATGGGATAAAGCCATTAAAGGATTAAGAAAGCACAAATTAGCCAATGTAGAGAAAACAGATGATGGTTTGTTTGTAGCAATTCTATAAATATCTCAATTTAAAGCAAGTAAAAATCGACTATTATTAATTTAATAGTCGATTTTTTCATTTATCGACACTTTTAGGTCATTCATCGGAATAAAAATAACTTTCAACTACAATAATTGGTTAATGCATTTAGTTAATGTATATTCAATACATTAAAACAAAAATAATGTCCTCACGTCTTCCCCAACTTAATGACTCTTTTACGAGGCTCAGCCTTATAAAAGAATACCAAATGCTTATTTCTCAAGCTTGGGATTTTAAGCAATTAGACCCTTCAGAAAGTGATTTTTTAGAATATCAGGCTTTACAAATTCTTCAAAAGATCAAATTCATGTTTAACTAAACTTACACACTTCATCTAACTAATAATAGTTACATTAGTTAGATGAAAAGGTGTATTCCTAAACAAACCTCACTTCTACACTCGTATTTTAAAGTCAGCTTTTGGCTTTACATTGCTTTACTTCTATTTGTTGCTGAAAGTGTTTATTATAAAATTCAACTTGATAATTCACAGGAGTTCTTGGCTCTTTTCTGGTTGAGTTGCTTCCTATTTTCATTTACGCATATTTTTCTGGTGTTAATGGATAGCTGGTCACGTTTTCAAAATTACAAACGCATAAAAGATCAACTTTTTATGTATGGTTTTCAGCCTAAGATCGCTAACAATTATTTGGTTTCAAAATGCCAACGAAGAGGGTTAAAAATTGCCTGTGAAGAACTAGATCTTGAACAAGAATATACTCGATATTTAGAACGTTGCAAGGTGAAATGGTATCACTTTGTTCCTTATTTTATGATTGAAGATCCGCTTTTTCTATTCAGAAAACATTTCTGGAACCGTACTTTTTTAGAAAAAATCTACCAACCAAAATTTGACTATCAACAATTATATTTAGAAGAAGTTACCGCCTATAAAAAAAGAGAATTGCTATAAACAATTCTCTTTTCGATTTATTCATCTTTTTGATACAGTTTTAAATCTCTGGTATTCTTCTGCACACAAATAGAAGCGTACATACTTAACACAAATGCCATCCCGTAAAAACCTTTTTCGCTGAGTTCTAGATCGGCATTCCACAACCCGATAATTAAAAGTAAGATGGAAGCTAAGGTGGTAAACCAACTTATGCCGTAATAAATTTCGGTAACAGGAAGTCCTTCTTGTTTGTCTCTTACATTTTTTTGTACAGAGATCACCGAAAACAAACCGAACAATAAAATGGCGAAATAGTACCCTTTTTCGTTCAGCCACATATTTGCATTCCATAATCCTACGCAATAAGAAACCATTCCTGTAAGTAAAGCAACCCAAGAAGCCGAAACAAACGCGCCGGTAGGTTTGCCTGAATAGGATTCTTTTAAAGATTTCTGAAATGCTTTTCTTTCTTCTTTTTCTTCTGAATTAAAAACTTGATTTTCCATAGGTTTAGTTTTAATGTTGAAGCAAAATTGAAGAAAAGCCTTCATGTGAAAAAAGCTAAATATTCAAAAAACTTACGAGTTAATTATTCAAATTATCCAACTAAATACTATATTTAGTTATTTTAAACGAGTTAAAACTTACGAGATCATTGAAAAATATTCAGCAACTTATTAGCATTCTTACCGAGAAAGAGCAAGTTGAATTTATTCAGCATTTAAAAAAGAAGAATAAAACCAAAGACGAGAAGAACATTCAGCTTTTTAAATTGATCTTAAATGAACCTCATCTGAATAATTATGCAGATAGGATTTATGCTGAAAGAAATAAAAATGCATTTCACGCTTTAAGCAAACGCCTGCAAGATAGTTTAGTAGATTTTATAGCGATTAAGGCTTTTGAAAATGAAAATTCTGCGGAACAAGAACTTTTCAAAAAAATTTTAGCTGCAAGAATTTTGGTAGATCATCAAAACTATAAATTTGCTTTTAAGCTTTTACAAAAGTCCGAATCTAAAGCTAAACAATTAGAACTTTATTCCATTTTAAGGGAAGTTTACATCACTCTCTTACAATTTGCGCATCATTATGAAAAGATAAATGTCACTGAATTAAAGCTGAAAATCGCTAAGAATCAGCAACACTTAGATCTTGAACTTCGCTTACAATTGGTAGAAGCTGACTTAAAATTAAGCGCTAAAAAGAATAAAATTTTAAACTCCGCATATATTGAAAAATTACTTCAACAACACCAAATTGAAATAAAAGAAGAACTTACCTTTAAAGCTTTACTAAGGCTTTTTACCTTACTCGATTTAAAATCTCAGTTAGAAAATAATTACTTCTCTAACCTAAAAGAGCTCGAAAAACTCTATGCGCTAGTTCACCAAAAACAGCATTTACAGCATCGTCATCACTACGAGCATTTACAAATTTTACAATTATTGAGCTATGCTTATTTTAGAAGTCGAGATTTTAAACACTTCAAGAAATACTTAGATAAATTTGAACAATTACTGGAGCAAAATCTTCCATTTCAAAAGCAGTTTGATGAAGATTTATTTTTACTAAAAGCATATTACTTCAATTTTACGGTCAAAGCTTCTGAAGCGATTCAGCTTTTAGAAGCTCAAAAAACCAAATCCTTTTTACCGCAATTGTTTTTGATGACTTGTTACATTCAGCAAAACGAGATCAAAAAAGCTTATCAAACTTTACAGCAACTCCATCAATCTGATCTTTGGTATGCTAAGCATCACGGCGAAATTTGGGTGATCAAGAAAAATCTTATTGAACTTATTTTATTGGTAGAGCTAGACAATTATGATGTTTTTGAATCTAGGCTAAATTCATTTCAGAAAAAATATTATAAAAAGCTCCAATCAACAGGAAACGAAAGAGTAATTTTTTTCACCAAACTAATCACCGATTTTTACCTCAACCAAAATTTTGATCAACAACAAATCAATATTTTAGAAAATTCAACTTTCGAAAAAGAAGATATTTTTATGATTTGCTTTTATGCCTGGCTAAAAGCCAAAGTTGAATCTAAAGATTTGTATGAATTAACGTTAGAACTCGTCAATAACTAACTCCCTTTTATTTTAAACCATTACTAAAAACATCAGTCTTACTAAAACAAAACATAAATTCATGATTAAAAAATCCACTCAAAAAATCTGTATTGCGCTCTCGTGTCTTATTGCGAGTAGTTGTGCAGTTTTTCAGCCTAAAAAAAATGAAAGCGCTAAACCTAAACAAGAAAAAAGCGCTTCAGACATTAAGCCTTACAGCAAAGTAATAACCGACAAAGCTAAAACTGACGGAGGTTTATTTAATGTGCATTACCTAGATAAAAAGTATTTTTACGAAATCCCGGATAGCATTTTGAACAGAGAAATGCTAATGGTTACTCGTATTGCCAAAACTGCTACAGGAATTGGTTTTGGTGGCGGGAAACAAAATACTCAAGTACTGCGTTGGCAGAAAAAGGGTGATAATATTTTATTAAGAGTGGTTTCTCACGAAATTGTTGCCGCAGATTCGTTACCTATTCATGAAGCGGTTGTGAACTCTAATTTCGAGCCGATCTTATATTCTTTCCCCATTAAAGCTTTTCATAAAGATTCGGTTAATAATGCAAGTGTGATTGAGGTAACCGACTTATTTGAAAAAGATATTCAAGCATTAGGCCTAAGACAATCTCGCAGAAAAGCTTATAAAATTTCAAAAGTAGATGGTAACCGTTCGTATGTAGATACGATTAAGAGTTTCCCTCAAAATATTGAAGTAAGACACGTAAAAACCTATAATGCTAGCAATCCGCCATCTAACGAAACCACCGGTTCTATTTCTTTAGAATTTAGCAACTCGATGATCTTACTTCCTAAAGAACCGATGAAGAGTCGTTACTTTGATGAACGTGTAGGTTGGTTTGCCAGAAGCCAAACAGATTATGGTTTAGATGCTCAAAAAAGTAAAGAAGTAAAATACTTAGATCGCTGGCGTTTAGAAGTAAAAGAAGAAGACAAAGAAAAATTTAAAAACGGCGAGCTAGTTGAACCTAAAAAGCAAATCGTTTATTACATCGATCCTGCAACTCCGCAAAAATGGAGAAAATACATCAAACAAGGTATTGAAGATTGGCAAGTAGCTTTTGAGGCTGCCGGATTTAAAAATGCGATTATTGCAAAAGACGCTCCAACGAAAGAAGAAGATCCAGATTGGAGCCCGGAAGATGTTCGTTATTCAACGGTTCGCTATCTAGCCTCTCCAATACCCAATGCAAACGGACCTCACGTTAGTGATCCTCGATCGGGAGAGATTTTAGAATCAGACATCAACTGGTACCATAACGTAATGACCTTATTGAGAAACTGGTATTTCGTGCAAACTGCAGCGATCAACGAAGATGCTCGTGGTGTAGAATTTAAAGATGAAATTATGGGACGTTTAATTCGTTTTGTTTCTTCTCACGAAGTGGGTCACACCTTAGGTTTACCACACAATATGGGAAGTAGCGTTGCTTACGCGGTAGACGATTTACGTGATCCTGAATTCACCAGTAAATACGGAACTGCGCCATCGATTATGGATTATGCACGTTTCAATTATATCGCTCAACCCGGTGATGGTGATGTGGCTTTAATGCCGAATATTGGTCCGTACGATAAATATGCGATCAAATGGGGTTACAAACCTATTTTAGGTAAAACGGCAAAAGAAGAAAAGCCAATCTTAGATAAATGGATTTTAGAACACGCCGGTGATCCGCTTTACCGTTTCGGAAAGCAACAAAGCGGTGTGATCGATCCTACTTCTCAAACCGAAGATTTAGGCGACGATTCTATGAAAGCAAGTGCCTACGGTATCGAAAACTTAAAAAGAATTGTTCCCAATCTAATTGAATGGACCGCAGAAGACGGTAAAGATTACCAAGATCTAGACGATTTATACCAACAAGTTTTAGCACAATACAATCGTTATATGGGTCATGTTACGGCTAATATTGGTGGTGTTATTGAAACCTATAAAACTTACGATCAAGAAGGTGCGGTTTACGAACATTTAAGCACCGATAAGCAAGAACGCGCCATGAAGTTTTTACAAGAACAACTTTTCGATACTCCAGAATGGCTGCTTGACCAAGAGATTTTTGGCCGAATAGAATTCGATGGAAGTATTGAGCGTTTAAGCGATTACCAAACCCGTACACTTAAAAATCTTTTAGATTATGGTAGAATGGCTCGTCTTATCGAAAATGAAGAACTTAACGGAAGCAAAGCTTACGGACTTTACGATATGATGACCGATTTAAGAAAAGGTATTTTTAGTGAACTTAACAGAAACAACAAGATATCTTTATACCGAAGAAACTTGCAACGTGCTTACGTAGATCGTTTAGATTATTTAATGAACAATAAGCAAGAAGAAATTCCTGCGCGTTACAGAAGTTGGGTAACTCGTAGTAATATCGATGTGAACCGAAGTGATATTAAAGCCGTAGTAAGAGCAGAATTGAAGACTTTATTGAGTAAATTAAAATCTTCTCAGTATAGATTTTCAGATCAAATGAGTAAAATTCACGTACAAGATTTAATCGAACGTGTAGATTTAATTCTGAATCCGAATAAATAAGATTGAATTTTCAATTGCTAAAAAGCCGACTTACGAGTCGGCTTTTTTTATATGTTGTTGGTAATAAAATGCAGGAATTAATAATAAGATCAACAAGGGCTGAATTAAAAACCGTCGTACATAAAACAGTAAAAAGTGTAAATCGGGTTGCATCGTTGTAAGCAAATACAAAAATACCGGAGCTAAAATCAACAGTAAAATTCCATAAATTAAAGTAGAAAATTTCAAGACTTGCTTTGAAAACAACAAGACCAAAATCAATATGGAAACTAAACTATTCAGCAAATATCTAGCGATGGTCGCTCCAAAAAGCTTCCATAATTCAAAATCGGGAGCCGCGTAGTTGTGATAATTTCCACGGAAAAAATTCAGTAATGGGTCATAAAAGATTTCAGTTTCAAAAGTTCGTATCGCGGCTAAAAGCACAAACCCTAAAAACGCCAAGCCATATTTCAAAAACTTATTCATTTGCTTTTTTCTTATAACCGGCAGCCATTTTCACCCAAATGAGCCACAATACAAAAACACTTCCGTAAATTACTGCAGGGAAAGCAGTATCGTGTAAAAACTCCTGACTTTCAGGATACTCATAAATACCAATAGCCAATAGCGCAATTCGCACTACATTCATTACATAAATGAGCACGCTTCCTGCAATTAGGTATAAAAAAGTAGCTTTAAATTTGGTGTGAAAAGCGATAATAAAACTCACAAATAAAATAAGCACACTAATCGAATTACAGCCTTCGATGATTCTTGCCAAGTAATTTCCGTTCACGTACAACTTCATCGAAGGATCGTTAGGATGCTTCGAAATATGAGAATCGTAACCAAAAGCTTCGATCACACTCACCGTTTGATTAGACACTAAATGCGTGATATAATCGGGATAAAATTCATCAGAACTTCCGTAGAACAAATACAATTTATAAAAACCGGCCAGCACCAAATAGCAACCTATAAAAAGGACTAAAAATTTGATCACCGCTTTATTTTTCTTAAATATTTCTTTCAAACTAACAGCTTTAACTTCAACAAAGTTATACAAATAAGTATACCTATTTCTTAAATATTAAATACTTTTGCCTAAAATTAATGCGATGAATTTAGAAGAATTAAAACCAAAAGTCACCAATATATTGGCGCAAGAGCAGCTTTCTGTAGAACACCGCTTAGAAGAAATTTGCAATGTGCTTCGTGACAACATTTCTTACTACAACTGGGTAGGATTTTATTTTAAAAACGGAGATAAAAACGAATTAAAACTCAGTTCCTACGCCGGAGAACCAACCGATCATACGATTATTCCTTTTGGAAAAGGTATTTGCGGACAAGTAGCCGAATCGAACAACAATTTCGTGGTTCCCGATGTAAAAGCGCAAGACAATTACATCGCGTGTAGCATCACGGTGAAAGCAGAAATTGTTGTTCCGTTATTTGTAAATGGCGAAAACATCGGGCAAATCGATATCGACTCGAACACGATCGATCCTTTTACCGATAAAGACGAACGGTTTTTAGAATTCGTAAATGCTGAAGTAGCTAAAGTTTTAGAAAAATAAGTTGGGCGTTCCCTGCCGGGACGGGCTCTCGGCAGTCGCTTTTCTTAATTTCTAAAAAAAGAAATTAAGAAAGAGCTCCAACAAAGCCTCCATCCCTAACGCGTTTTTGAATTGATGAGTTGATGAGTTGATGAGTTGATGAGTAAATATCAAACATAGCTTACTAAAAAACTAACCAACTCCCAACTAAAATACTACTCTACATAAAATAAATCTGCAGCAATACCATCACTCAAAAACTTTCCTTTTTTGGTGATCAATATTTTTTCGTTTTCCTCCTTCAATAATTCTTTTTCAAAAAATACGCGAGCTTCTTTTTCAAAATAAAGCGCTAATTTTTCTCCGAATAAAGTTTTAATTTCCTGTAAATTCACGCCAAACTGCGTACGCAAACGCGTCATCACATATTCGTTATAACGATCGACCTCGCTTAACTCTTCCACTTCTGCAGGAACTACTTTCTGCTGAATAGATTTTATGTATTTGGTATTGTTATTCACATTCCAACTGCGATGTTCGCCATCAAAACTATGTGCTGAAGGTCCGATTCCTAAGTAAGGTTTTCCCAACCAATACGCGGTGTTGTTCTGAGAAAAATAACCGGGTTTCCCAAAATTTGAAAATTCATAATTCACAAAACCGGCTTCTTCCAGTGTAGCTAATAAAATCTCAAAATGTGCTTTCGATCGATCTTCATCGACCGGTTTTACTTTTCCGGTTTCGATCATTTTCTTTAAAGCCGTTTTTGGCTCAACCGTCAAGGCGTAACTCGAAATATGCGGAATCTTTAAAGCCAATGTCTGAGCTAAATTTTCTTGCCAACGCTCATCGCTCATTCCGGGAATGCCGTAAATTAAATCGATCGAAATATTATCGAAATACTTTTTCGCTAATTGTATAGATTGTAAAGCTTCGGTCGCATTATGCGCGCGATTCATTAATTGTAAATCTTCTTCAAAAAATGATTGCACACCAATACTGAGTCGATTAATTTTAGAATTAGCCAACTCTTGTAAAACTTCAGCATCTAGATCGTCGGGATTTGCTTCTAAGGTAATTTCAGGATGTTCACCAACAGGATAGTTTTCATAAACAGCATTTAATATAAAGTTGATTTCTTCCGCAGTTAATAAACTTGGTGTTCCGCCGCCAAAATAAATAGTTTCGACCGCTCCTTTGTTCTCCTCTTTTCGCAGCTCCAATTCTGTCACTAAAGCTTCCACCAACTCTTTTTTTTTCTTTAAAGAAGTTGAAAAGTGAAAATCGCAGTAATGACAAGCCTGCTTACAAAACGGAATATGTATATAAATACCCGACATTATTATTGTTCTAATTTATTTTTAGCCTCGATCCACTTCGACATATATTTCGTGCTTTGTAAGGTATGATGCATAAGCATCGCTCCCAAAAAGTTCTGATTTCGATGCTTTTCTAAATCTTGCTGAATCTTTTCTAATTCCTCAAAAAACTGTTCTGCAAACCTGTTTTCTTGGAAACGCTCATTAATGATCTGAAAGCCGTTTTGTTGTACTTTTTGCCAACGTTTTGGTTTGTCGTAAATTTTAATCGCTTCTTCTACGATCGCTTTTTCTTCGTTAGCAATTTCTCCCGGCCAAGGATATTTCCCACAAATCCCTTCAGCACCAATTGTCGTAGTAATGCTTGGCGTTCCTGCTAACATCGCATCGATAAACTTCCCTTTAATACCGGCTCCAAAACGTAAAGGCGCTAATAAAACTCTCGATTTCTTTAACACATTTTGCGCATCTTCTGCCCTACCTTTTACGATAAAACCTTGATGCTTATTTTGCAATTGCTCTACTTTTTGAGAAGCATAAGCTCCGTAAATTAATAAACGTGCTTTGGGTAATTCTTTACGAATGAGCGGCCAGATCTTTTCTTTTAAATATAAAACTGAATCCCAATTGGGTTGGTGTAAAAAATTCCCGATAAACACAAAGTCTTTGCGCTTTTCGTATGTAGGCAATTTCTTGATTTTTTCTTCAGAAATACTTGGCGCCAATAATGGTATGTAATGCAAAATCGACGGATTCACTTTAAATTTTCTCGCCAACAGATCGACTTCAGCTTCAGAAATAATTAACGAAAGATCGCAGCGCAATATACTGGCAATTTCTCGCTTCGCTTCATCGGAGTGTAAATCTTCTCGAACTAAAGTTCTTCCTTTTTTTAAAGCTTCGTAACGTGCTTTTCTAAAAAAATGTAAATCTTCGGTATCTAAAATTCGAATCGCATCCGGGCAATTTTCAGCAACACGCCAACCAAACTGTTCTTCCATCATAAAACGATCGAACATCACTACTTGTGGCGAAAGTTCTTTTACGTACGCATCAAAATCGGAAGAATTGGCAGTTATCTTTTTCTTTGTAATTCCTAATTCTTCAAAATTTATGGCGTATTCACTAGCTCTCGCCGGGCTGGCATAAATCACCTCATAATTGCGAGCTAAAAATAGCTTGATAAGCTGCATCATTCGGCTTCCTGCGGCAGATGAAGTGGGCTCGGGCCAAACGTAACCAATAATGAGTAATCGCTTCATTTTATGTTTTTTTTCACAATGTTTAAAAACAAATGCTAAAGTTTCTTCGTAATTTTACCGCAAATCTACGTTTATTCATGGCAGAAAACACACATCAGATAAATCCGGACCGGTGGGTCGATGAATATTCTGACTATCTGTTTAATTATGCCATTGTGAGAGTGAACGATAGAGAGATTGCCAAAGATCTTATTTCTGAAACTTTTTTGGCCGGTTTGCGTTCTAAAAAATACTTTAAAGGTGAAGCGACAGAACGTACTTGGCTTATTTCGATCTTAAAACGAAAAATAATTGATCACTACCGAAAGATCAATTCTAAAAAAGGACAAGCAGAAGTAAAAATAAATTACACCGATGAAGATCAAGAAGGTGAATGGCTAGAAGAGAAAGTAGCCGATAATTTTGAGCAATCTGCAGAAGACAATTTGGTGAACAACGAATTAGGTGCGGCCATCTACGATTGTCTAGACAAAATCAATCCCAAACACGCCAAAATTTTTAAGATGAAAACCATCGATAACTTTGATACCGAAGTTATTTGTAATGAATTTGGCATCACTCCGTCTAACCTATGGGTAATTATTCACCGTGCAAGAACTGCTTTGGCAGAATGTATGGAAGAAAAATGGTTAAAATAATTTATGAGTTCAGAGAAAACCGATAAAGAATACTGCAAATGTTCTGAGGCAAATTGCTATTGCGATAAGGCTCAATATAACGAAGCTGAAGATTGGGAAAGAGCACAACTACTTACACATTTAGACAAATGCCCTAAGTGCAAAGATTACTCTGAGCGCAATAAAAAACTTACCGAGCTTTGCAATAAAGCCAAACTTACTTCACTTCAAGAAGAAGAACGTTTAGAATTAAAAAGATTACTTCAGGAAAATTTAGACAAATAAATTTTGGCTTCCCCACAATAATACCAACCAAATTACCGGAATTAATTCTATCCAAAAAGAAGCATAATACGTTGATTGCTTTTTAGAAGAAAAGAAAATCATCACTCCTAAAACTACTGCAATAATTATTGCTGAAATTAAATTTTCAGTTTGCGCGGTCAATACAATTTCTAAGATCAAAAAGACCATTAAAAAAACATGAGCCAAACCTTTTGTTTTGGGTATTCCTATTAACTGCGGAAGTGTTTTTAACTCCATACTATCGTAAGAAAGATCTCGAATTTCAAAAGGAATAATCAATGCCAATACGAATACAAAAAGTTGTAAAAATCGCAGCATTACCTCAACAGAAAACATAAAACTGAAGTTCTCTAGTGGCAACCAAACCGCTGTTCCTGCCCAGACCAAAGCGATGATAAAAATTTTGATAGTTTGTAAACTGCGTAAATTTTTTCGGTTAGGTAAAAAAGGAACCGCATAAAGGAGCGTAAAAACTCCTAAAAAAGCTGAAACTAAAATCACCTCTAAACGCTGATAGGTTGCTATTACCAACAATCCTACAAAACAAGCCAAAGAAAACAGTTGGATCACGCGTAAATTCTTTGCTAAACTCATATGGTGCAACCTCGCTACACCGGCATATTTCACAAAATTATAACCGGTAACCGTACTTAAAAACACAAAAGCAACTAATTCTGTTGAGATTTGTACAGGCAACAGATACGCACTCGATAGCATTAATGCACAAACCGCTAAGGATACGTGAATACTACTATCGATATAAAATTTAAAGATTGCTTTTAGCCATTGCATATCGCAAAGGTAAGTGAAGCAAAGAAAGTCTTGGTGATTTCTTAACTATAAATTGTAATTGTTTCGTCATCCTGAACATGATTCAGGGTCTCATCAAGATTGAGTTTAATAGTATGAGATGCTGAATCAAGTTCAGCATTACGCTTTTATTCAGGAATGCTAAATATTCAATTTTGAGGGTGTAATTCGGTATAAAAATTCAAAAAATCATTTTAAGAAATATTCAGTTAAGAAATTGTCAACAATTCATTCATTTAAAGTGAATAACTTCGATTAAAAATCATTTTTAAAATTGTATTTTTGCGCACCACAATCACAACAATTTTTAAAGCTGATGAATACAGATTCTTTTGCGTTAAGACACATAGGCCCAAGGCCTGAGAACATTTCAGAAATGTTAAAAACCATAGGAGTAGATTCACTCGACCAGTTGATCTACGAAACTTTACCTGATGGCATTAAATTAGAAAAAGAATTAGACTTACCGGAAGCGTTAAGCGAGCAAGAATATCTAGAGCACATTACCAAATTGGCTCAAAAAAATAAACTATTCAAAACCTATATTGGTTTAGGATATCACCAAGCGATTATTCCACCGGTTATTCAACGAAATATTTTAGAAAATCCGGGTTGGTATACCGCATACACGCCTTACCAAGCAGAAATTGCGCAAGGTCGTTTAGAAGCCTTAGTGAACTTTCAGACGATGATCGTCGATCTTACCGGATTAGAATTAGCAAATGCTTCTTTATTGGATGAAGCGACCGCAGCTGCAGAAGCGATGACCTTGCTTTTTGCCGTAAGAGATCGCGCTCAGAAAAAAGATAAAGTCGTTAAGTTTTTTGTTTCTGAAGAAGTATTACCACAAACACTTTCTTTATTAGAAACCAGAGCAGAACCTTTAGCTATAGAATTAGTGGTAGGGAATCACGAAGAATTTGATTTTTCTTCTGAATTTTTCGGAGCCTTAGTACAATATCCGGGAGCTTCAGGTAAAATTTACGATTACGCAGGTTTTGTTCAAAAAGCTAACGATGCAGGAATTAAAGTTGCAGTAGCAGCAGATATTTTAAGCTTAGTAAAATTACGTGCTCCGGGAGAATTTGGAGCCGATGTGGTGGTTGGTACTACCCAACGTTTTGGGATTCCGTTAGGTTATGGTGGACCGCACGCTGCATTTTTTGCGACTAAAGAAGCTTACAAAAGAAATATTCCCGGAAGAATTATTGGAGTTACCAAAGATGCCGATGGGAAACCGGCCTTAAGAATGGCACTTCAAACGCGTGAGCAACATATTAAAAGAGACAAAGCAACTTCTAATATTTGTACTGCTCAGGTTTTACTAGCAGTAATGGCAGGTATGTACGCCGTATATCACGGACCAAAAGGTTTAGAATACATTGCGAACAAAGTACATCGTTCTACCGCTGAATTAGCAGACGCGCTTGAAAAATTAGGTTATTACCAAACGAATGAATTGTATTTTGATACGATTCAAGTAAAAGCAGATGCTGAAAAAATTAAAGAAGTAGCAGAAGCTAGTGAAATTAACTTCTATTATCCAGATGCCGAAACGGTTTCGATCTCGATTAACGAAGCTACAACCCTAAACGACCTCAACAACATTGTTGCTGTTTTTGCACACGTTGCCGGTAAAGAGTCTATAAAAATCGAAACTTTAGAAAAGAGCGTTTTAGAAAAGCAATCGGTTTCTCGTGATACGGAGTTTTTAACGAATGAGGTTTTCAACAAATACCATTCGGAAACTGAATTGATGCGCTACATCAAAAAATTAGAGCGTAAAGATTTATCGTTAAACCATTCGATGATCTCGTTAGGTTCTTGTACAATGAAGTTGAATGCGGCTGCAGAAATGCTCCCGTTAAGTTACCCACAATGGGGTAATATTCACCCATTTGTTCCAGTAGATCAAGCTGCCGGTTACCAAGAAGTATTGAAGCGATTAGAAGACCAGTTAACAGAAATTACAGGATTTTCAGCAACTTCACTTCAACCTAACTCTGGAGCACAAGGTGAGTTTGCAGGGTTAATGGTAATTAAAGCTTACCACGAATCTCGTGGTGATCACCACAGAAATATTTGTTTAATTCCTTCATCTGCTCACGGAACCAATCCGGCAAGTGCAGTAATGGCAGGGATGAAAGTTGTCGTAACCAAATCTACCGATAAAGGAAATATTGATGTAGAAGATTTACGCGAAAAAGCCATTAAATATAAAGACAATCTTTCTGCTCTAATGGTAACTTACCCATCTACACACGGTGTATTTGAATCGGCTATCCAAGAGATCACGCAGATTATTCACGATAACGGCGGACAAGTTTACATGGATGGAGCCAATATGAACGCTCAGGTTGGTTTAACTAATCCTGGGAAAATTGGTGCCGATGTTTGTCACTTAAACTTACATAAGACTTTTGCGATCCCTCACGGTGGTGGCGGACCGGGAGTTGGACCAATTTGTGTTGCCAAGCAATTAGTACCGTTTTTACCAAGTAACCCGATCATTAACACCGGTGGAGAAAATGCAATTTCAGCTATTTCTGCCGCGCCTTGGGGTTCTTCATTGGTTTGTTTAATTTCTTACGCCTACATTTCAATGCTAGGTCCAAAAGGATTAAAATCTGCTACCGAGCACGCCATTTTAAACGCAAACTATATTAAAGAACGCTTAAACAATCATTTTAAAACGCTTTATTCGGGAGAACGTGGTAGAGCAGCTCACGAAATGATTTTAGACCTAAGACCTTTTAAAGAAAAAGGAATTGAAGTGGTCGATATTGCTAAACGTTTAATAGATTATGGTTTCCATTCACCAACCGTTTCTTTCCCAGTAGCTGGAACGATGATGATCGAGCCTACCGAAAGTGAAAGCAAAGCTGAATTAGACCGTTTTTGTGATGCTTTAAATTCGATTAAAGAAGAAATTGACGCGATCGAAGATCAAGAAAACAACTTATTGAAAAACGCACCGCACACCATGGAAATGCTAACGAGTAATGAGTGGAATTTACCTTACTCTCGCCAAGAAGCCGCTTTCCCATTAGCGTATGTTGCCGATAATAAATTTTGGCCTTCAGTAAGACGTGTAGACGATGCTTATGGTGATCGTAATTTAATGTGTACGTGCGATCCTATTGAAACGTATATGGATTCTGAATAATTTCAATATTCATTATAAACCAAAAGCCCAATCCATCGATTGGGCTTTTTTCATGAACTGATATTTATCATTTTCTCAGAAAAACGATTCATTTACTTTTAAAAATTCAAAAAATACATTTCTCTTCATTTTTCTATTCATTCTAAAAAATTTTATGCTTAGTTTGGTGTTTAGAGAGGTAAAAAAACAGTTATGTCGATAAAAATAACAGGAGTAGGCAGTTGCATACCAAAAACCAGAGTTAAAAATGCTGATTTCTTAGAACACGAATTTCTAAATGAAGACGGAACTCCAATTCCCGGCGGAAATGAATTGATTATTAGAAAATTCAAAAAAATTACAGGAATAGAAGAACGCCGTTATGCACATAACGATTTAACTGCTTCAGATCTGGCCGGTAAAGCTGCTGAAAATGCAATCGAAAATGCCGGTATCGATCGTGAAACCTTAGATTACATTATTGTTGCTCAAAATTTTGGAGACGTAAAATATAAAAATACACAAAGTGACGCCGTACCAAGTTTAGGAAGTCGGGTAAAAAATTACCTGCAAATTAAAAATCCTTCTTGTGTAGCTTATGATGTGGTTTTTGGTTGCCCGGGTTGGTTAGAAGGTGTTATTCAAGCGCAAGCATTTATCAAAGCAGGAATGGCAAAAAAATGTTTAGTGATTGGTGCTGAAACGCTCTCTCGCGTGGTTGATATTCACGATCGTGATAGTATGATTTTTAGTGATGGTGCCGGCGCAACGATTATTGAAAAAGTGGAGGATGAACACGACAACGGAATTATTGCTCACGAAAGTGCTACTTATGCTACCGATGAAGCTTTTTATTTAACTTTTGAAGCTTCGTATAACCAAGAACTGAAAAGAGAAACCCGTTACATTAAAATGAACGGAAGAAAAATTTACAATTTCGCATTGAGTTACGTTCCGCAAGCGATGAAAAACTGTTTAGATAAAAGTGGCTATGGAATTGATGAGATTAGTAAAATTTTCATTCATCAAGCCAATGAAAAAATGGATCAAGCCATTTGTGAACGTTTCTACAAACTTTACGAAAAAGAAATGCCTGAACACGTGATGCCAATGAGTATTGCTGAATTGGGAAATAGCTCGGTAGCGACACTTCCTACATTATTAGATCTAGTAAAGAAAAATCAACTGGAAAATCAACACATAGAAAAAGGAGATGTTGTTATATTTGCGAGTGTCGGCGCCGGAATGAATATTAACGCGCTGGTTTATAAAATTTAAGCTTTGTACGAAAATACTTATCCCGATAAACGCTACCAGAAAACATTAGAATTTTTAGAAAAAGTTCATCCTCAAAAAACGCAAGTCTTAGACTTAGGTGTTAAAAATCCTTTTTCTGAAATTATGCAGCAAAAAGGTTTTCAGGTTGAAAATACCAAAGGCGAAGATCTTGACCTCGACTTTTCGAGTGTTCAAGAATCTGATGCAGAATTGGTCACCGCTTTTGAAATATTTGAGCACCTTATCGCTCCGTTTAATGTACTTCGAGAAATTAAAGCGCAGAAATTAGTCGCTTCCATTCCGCTTAGATTATGGTTTGCTACGGCTTATCAAGGGAAAGAAAAATGGGATCGGCATTACCACGAGTTTGAAGATTGGCAATTTGACTGGCTATTAGAAAAAGCCGGCTGGGAGATTAAAGCAAGTGATAAATGGACCAATCCGGTGAAGAAACTAGGTATTAGACCAATACTTCGCAAATTCACGCCGCGTTATTACATTGTTTATGCGGAACGCAAGGCTTAGTTTATGAAATTTTACATTGTTATTCCTGCGCATAATGAAGCCGATTGTATTGAAAAAACGCTACAATCTTTAGCTTCTCAAACGCTTTTACCAAAAAAAGTGTTGGTAGTGAATGACAATTCTACCGATGAAACGGCCGCTATTGTAGAAAAATTTTCAGCTGAATTTCCTTTTATTCAGCTTTTCAATAACACTTCTTCTTCGAAGCATTTACCGGGAAGTAAAATAATAAATGCTTTCTATAAAGGTTTCGAGCAACTCGATGAAAATTATGACGTGATCTGTAAATATGATGCCGATTTAATTTTTCCGAAGAATAATTTAGAGCGTTTAGCAGAAGAATTTCAGCAAGATCATCAGTTGGGAATGGTCGGTGGTTTTTGCTACATCGAAAAAGATGGTCATTGGAAATTAGAGAGTTTAACCAATAAAGATCATATTCGCGGCGCGTTAAAAGCTTATCGAAAAGAATGTTTTAAAGCCATTGGCGGACTCAAACCTTCAATGGGTTGGGACACGGTTGATGAGTTGCTTTGCCTTTATCACGATTGGAAAATTAAAACCTTACCCGATCTAAAAGTCAAACACTTACGGCCTACCGGAAACACTTATAATAAAGCGGCAAAATTTAAGCAAGGAGAAGCTTTTTACAAATTGGGTTATGGTTTTTCGATCACGTTTATTGCCTCTTTAAAACTAGCAATGCGTAAAAAGCAACCGCTTTTGCTGAAAGATTATTTACAAGGATATTTACAAGCGAAACAAAAAAAATTGCCTTCTCTGGTGAGTCCCGAAGAAGGCAAATGGATTAGAAAATACCGTTGGAAAAAAATAAAAGAGAAGCTCTTCTAATTTTCTTGATCGATAATTTTATAAAGTACTTTTCCCGTCATTCCGTTAGGGAAAGAAATTCCTAATAAAGCTGAAATAGTAGGCGCAATATCTGTAATTTCTGTACGGTTTGTTGTAGCTCCGGTATTAATTCCTTTTCCGAAGAAAATAAGTGGCACGTGTGTATCGTGACTTAAAGCACTTCCGTGCGTTGTCCCAAATTCGTAATAATCGATATAAGCAGGATCAAATTCGAAAGCGATATCTCCACTTCTTTTTTGGTTGAAACCGTTTTGCACCAATGCTTCAATTCCGTTTTGATAAGTTCCGTTCTCTAACATTTCGCGTGTAAAGACTTTGTAAATATGCTTGTAATTAAGCATAAAAGCTTTTAAATTTTCAGCTAGATCTTCTGCTTCAATATTTTTACTTTTTAAACTTTCATAATTGAAAAACACCTGATTGTTCGAGATATTTTCAATTAGATCGATCGCACCATATTCGTTCCCTAAATATGTTTTTATATCTTCTTCAAACTGATCCATCGGGAAATAACCTGAAGGTATTTTTTTTGAACTTAAAAACTTAGGCACATCGACCGCACCGTGATCTGCCGTAAGGAAAATAGTATAATTTCCTTCGCCTACCTTTTCATCTAAATACTCTAAAAATCTAGCGATATCTTGATCTAATCTCAAGTAAGTGTCTTCAATTTCTTTAGAATTCACACCGAAATTATGCCCTACATAATCGGTACAAGAAAAACTAAGCGTTAACACATCGGTTATTTGATCTTGCCCTAACTCTTCCGCATTAATAGCAGCCATCGCAAAATCTGTGGTTAAGCTATTTCCAAAAGGCGTATTTTTTAAAATACTTGTGATGCCATTATCATTACTCAATGCTTTTAAATCATAAGGAAATGCTGCTGTTTCACTACTTCTAAAACTATATTCATAAGTGTTTTTATCGATTCCGCTTTCGGTGTAAGTTTCAATCGGGTAAAGTGTGTTCCAAGTTTTCAAGTATTTTTCAGCGTGCTTTTCAGCATTAAAATTTTGCACCCAAGTTGGTAATTCTTCAAAATAATAAGTGCTCGAAATAAAGTTTGCGTTTTCGCCGCCTTCAAACCAAAAAGCACCGTTAGCCGAGTGACCTGCCGGCAAAATAGCTCCGCGATCTTTTACAGAAACTCCAATGGTTTTTCCTTTAAACTGTGTATGTAAACGGTTTTGATCGGCGAAACTGGTAGAAACCATTCGGTGAGGTGACATTTTTCCGGCGTTAGATGTGGTTCCTAAAGGTTCTACATTTGTATCTCCTGCGCAATACACCATTTGTTTTTCAAACTTATTGTACCAATCGTTACCAATAATTCCGTGATTTTTTGGACTTGTTCCGGTAAATACTGAAGCATGTCCAGGTCCGGTTTTGGTAGGAGCATAATTAAAATGATTATTCTTACAGTTATATCCTTCAGAAATTAATCTGCGAAAACCGTCATCTCCAAATCTATCCCAGAATCTAGTAAGGTAATCGTAACGCATTTGGTCGACCACGATGCCGACAACTAATTTTGGGTTTTCATGTATAGATTTAATACTATCTTTAACCTGAACAGTGCTTTCTGTATTTGTTGCAGCAATAGTTTTTTCTGAAGTTTTACAGCTAAATACAAATAAGCTCAAACAAATTAAAATTTGAATTTTTCTCATAAAAAATAAACATTAGGCTGCAAAAATAGGAATGTTGAAACTTTTAAAGATTAATTCTTAGTTAAATACTTTTATGATAATTTTTTCTATTTTAGTTTTACAAAAACTGTGTGAATGAAGTACCTCCACGATATTGGTGAATATTTTATAATGTTAAAGAGAGTTTTCGGTCGAATGACGAAAACTTCTGTACTTAGAGGTCTAATTTTTAAAGAGATCGATGATTTAATTATTAGTTCTTTAGGGATCGTTATTTTTATCTCTTTCTTTATTGGTGGAGTGGTTACCATTCAAACGGCATTAAATTTAAACAATCCTTTAATTCCTAAAAGTTTAATTGCTTTTACCGCAAGACAATCGATTATCTTAGAATTTTCTCCTACGTTTATCTCAATCATTATGGCGGGTAAAGTAGGTTCTAATATCACTTCTAGTATTGGTACGATGCGAGTAATGGAGCAAATTGATGCTCTTGAAGTAATGGGAATTAACTCTGCAAACTACTTAATTTTCCCTAAGATCGTGGCCATGTTATTTTATCCTTTTGTGATTGCCATCTCTATGTTCGTTGGGATTGCCGGAGCTTATGCTGCCGGAGTTCTTGGTGGTTTTGTAGCCGGTGAGCAATTTTTAAATGGTTTACAAAACGATTTTATTTCGTTTCATTTAGTTTACGCGTTTATCAAAACTTTTTTCTTTGCTTTAATTTTAGCAACCATACCGGCTTATCACGGCTATTATATGAAAGGCGGCGCGCTAGAAGTTGGTAAAGCAAGTACCACAGCTTTTGTTTGGACGAGTGTTGTTCTTATTCTTGCCAATTATCTACTAACCCAATTACTTTTAAGCTAATGATAAAAGTTAATAATCTACATAAAAGTTTTGGAAAAGAGGAGATTTTAAAAGGAATAAATACTGAATTTTACCAAGGAAAGACAAATTTAATTATTGGTCAATCCGGTGCCGGGAAAACCGTATTTTTAAAATGTTTACTTGGTTTGTTCGAGCCTACCGACGGTACAATTGAATATAATGGTCAAGCTTACTCTTCTTTAGAGATTGAAAAACAAAGGGAATTACGCCAAAAGATCGGAATGGTTTTTCAAGGTGGTGCATTGTTCGACTCGATGACCATTGCAGAAAATGTAATGTTTCCTCTAAAAATGTTTACCAAACAGAAAAAAGGAGAAATGATGAATCGCGTTGAAGAGGTTCTAGAGCGAGTAGATCTACGCAATGTAAATAATAAATTTCCTTCAGAAATTAGTGGTGGTATGCAAAAACGTGTGGCAATTGCACGTGCCATTGTAAATAAACCGGAATACCTTTTTTGTGATGAACCTAACTCAGGTCTAGATCCTAAAACTGCTATTCTAATCGATAATCTTATTCAAGAGATTACTAAAGAGAATGATATTACTACCGTCATTAACACCCACGATATGAATTCGGTGTTAGAGATTGGAGAAAATATCGTTTATTTAAAAAATGGAAACTTAGCTTGGAACGGCTCTAAAGATGAAATTTATAAATCTGAAGACGAGTCGCTTACCGATTTTGTTTACTCTTCAGAATTATTCAAAAAAGTAAGAAAAGCACAGTTGAAAGGATTGTAATTAATCTCTTTTAAACACCAAGGTATCCAATTCTAAGGTAAATTGTAACCACTCTTTTAGTTTCATTTCATTTTTCTGAATGTCTTGCTGCGGAATCGAATCTGCCCAAACTACACGAAACTCCGGGATCGTATCGGTAGTATTGAAATTAGAAATAATTTTATCGGCGTAGCTAAAACTTGCTAAACCATCATAATTGATCTTGGCTTCTTTGCTCACTTTGTTGAACGGAATTTGATGCTCTGCTAATTTTGAAAGCTTCTTCAATTCGGTTTCTAAAAATGAAATACGTTCATCTTTATTCAATATACTCAACGAGTCTCTACGCTTAAATTCTCGCATATACTGAAGCTGATCATAAGATTCTGTATTTTCATTCTGAAGAATAATTAAAGATGCGTCTTCTAAATTTTTATAGTTCTTCATTTTAGTTCGCCACAAACTAATCACTGAACTCGGGATTTCTTTCCCAAGAAAAGAAACTTCAATTTTAGGATCGGTTCCGCCATTATAAGCAAAAATGGTTGAGTTTTTCTGCAAAAAAGAATCTTCGTAAATCATTAATTCTTCTTCTACAAAACGCGTAGCTTCTTGCTTAAAATAAGACTCTTTCAGCATATTGTAAAACAAGTAAATACTTGGCACCATCACGATGATCGCAATAATAGAAGCAATTTGCGCGGTCACTCTTCTTCGCTTAGAATTAGCATAACGCACCAACGGAAATCCTAAAAGTTTTGAAACTACAAAGGTTGAAAGTGCGATAAACGTGGCATTGATCGAAAATAAGTAAAGCGCTCCGCCAGCATCAGAAAAATTACCTTGCGCCAAGCCATAACCAACCGTACAAAGTGGCGGCATTAAAGCGGTAGCAATAGCTACCCCAAAAATAACACTTGCAATGGTTCCTTTTTTGGTTTTGGCCACAATAAGTGCTAGACCACCAAAAATAGCCACTAAAACATCTAAAATTGTCGGATAAGTTCTTGCTTCTAACTCAGCATTGCTTCCTGTTAACGGAGAAACCCAAAAGTAGAGAAATGCAGTAAATACGCTCAAACCAACCATCACCCCTAAATTAATAAGCGAACGTCTTAAGGTATCGACATCATTAATCGCTACAGATAAGCCAATCCCGACAATTGGTCCCATTAAAGGTGAAATAAGCATCGCACCAATAATTACCGCAGTACTACTTACGTTTAAACCAATCGAAGCCACAAAAATAGAGAAAATAAGAATCCACGCATTGTGCCCTTTAAAGGTAATATCTTTCTTAACCGCTTCAATAGTAGAATCGCGATCGGTATCGCTGCGAATATCTAATAAGTCTGAAAGAAAACTTTTAAAGCTACCAAAAGTACCTTTCAAATCTTTTGAAAGCTTTTCAGATTTAGAATCTAATTCTGTATTTTCTTGTTGGTCTTCTTTCATTTAAATTAGGTCTTCTCCAAATTTTTCTTTAGCGAGATTTCTCACTTCTTTGATACCTTGCTCGTCACCTCTCGGGTAAACCAGCAACACTTCTTCATCTTCAACAATAATGTAATTGTCAATATCTTTTAAAACTACTAATTTATTTCCTAACGTACGAACAATATTATTCGATGCATTTTGAGTTAAACTTTTAGCGTTGATGAATACATTTTCGTTTTCATCGCGCTCTAACTCATCGTGCAAAGCTCCCCAAGAACCAAGATCGTTCCAATCAAAAGTTGCGGGGATCACACAAACATTTTCAGCCTTTTCCATAATTGCGTAGTCAATGGAAATATTTTCGGCGTCTTCGTAATTTTCATTAATAAAACGCTGTTCCTGCGTGGTATTATAGTAAGATTCTCCTTCAGCAAAAATCTCGTACATCGCCGGATTATGAATTTTAAATTCTTCGGTAATCGCTTTGGCACTCCACACAAAAATACCGGCATTCCAGACATAATTACCTGCTGAAAGGTATTCTTTTGCGGTATGGTAATCAGGTTTTTCTTTAAAATTTAAAACTTTATTAATGGCAGAAGAAGTATTTTCTTCATATTGAATATAACCATATCCTGTATGCGGGAAAGTTGGTTGAATACCCAAAGTCATCAATAAATCATCTTGTCGTTGGCAAGCATCAAAAGCGGTTTGTAAGTCGGCCACAAAAGCATCTTCATCTTCGATCCAGTGATCACTTGGTGCCACGACCATCATGGCGTCTTCATTTTGCTTCTGAATTTTTAAAGCAGAAAGTAAAATACACGGTGCGGTATTTCGCATTACAGGTTCTAATACAATTTGATTATCGGTCACACTTGGTAATTGTTCCTTTACCAAATCGTTATACATACCGTTGGTAAGAATAAGAATATTTTCTTCAGGAATAAGTTTTGCCAAGCGATTAAAAGTTCGCTGAATAAGTGTTTCTCCCGTTCCTAAAATATCATGAAATTGCTTGGGATATTTCTTTTTACTTACCGGCCAAAAACGAGATCCTACTCCACCGGCCATTAAAATTGCATAATAATTCTTATTCATCTATACGACTTTTACTAATTCTACTTCTACATTAGGCTGAAAAATATAAACGCTGCCCGAAGAAACTTCTTGGCATTCGTAACGTTTAATTCGCTTTCTTCCTTTTTTAAAAACCCTTCCGTTATCGATTCTAAATATACTTCCGTAAGGGATTTCAAAAATATAATTTTTATTGTTTTGCGCATCAAATTGTTTTAACGCAACTGAAAGTCTTGCATCTGTATCACTACTCGCTTTCGGGTTTCTAAAATGATGAGCAACAATTGGCAGTACCGATTGCGGAAAAATGCCCGGATTTATAAAGGGTAACATTAATTGCTGAAAGGTATATTTCCATTCTTTACCGTGAGGTTTTATAAGCCTTCCGTACTTTTCGAAAGCTACAGCGTGTGCGATTTCGTGAATCAAAGTAATTAAAAACCGATACGGATTTAAATTGGCATTAACCGTAATTTGAGCAATCCCGTTTTGCTTTCGGTAATCGCCGTGACGAGTTTTACGCTCATTAACGATTTTAAGGTAAATTCCGTTTTCAGCAATAAGGAGAAAGGCAGGTTCTACTGCTCGTTCAGGAAGGTATTTCGTTAAAATTTCTTTCACTTACGGTGTAGAATTTGAAACTTGTAGCAATTTACCGTTATAAAATTGAGCTCCGATTTGCGCAAAATTCACGATATACGACGCCATTTCACGAGCGGTTGTTGGCGGTTCGTAACCCGGGAAAGCTTCAGCTAACATTTCTGTTTTCACCGCTCCCAAAGCTAACACGTTAAATGAAGGTCCGCTTTCTTTATATTCTTCTGCTAATAATTCTGTTAAAGTAATTATCGCAGCTTTACTTGAACTATACGCCGATAAACCCGGAAATTTCACACTTCCTTGTACGCCGCCCATAGTACTGATGTTGACCACGTGACCATCAGATTTCATCATCGGAACAACTTTTTGCGTAAGCTGAAAGGTTCCCATTGCATTAGTTTGGTAAACAGAAAATAATTCTTCTGCAGTGATCTCGGTAAATGGCTTGTTCACTAATTTACCTGCGTTATTGATCAGAATATCAACACTGCTCCAATTCTCTTTCAGAAAACTTTCTACGTTGTCTAAATCTTCTGTTGAAGCTAAATCAAAAGGCAAAGCGGTAACATTCGATAAATTTAATTCTTGAACAGGTTTTGGGTTTCTAGACAAAGCTAAGATCTCACAATCTTGCTGAGCAAAAAGCTGAACCATTTCAAAACCAATTCCGCGGCTTGTACCGGTAATAACAATTCGTTTCATAAAATCTTACTGCTTATCGTTGAGTTGAATTTCTTTTTCTGCTGAATTTGCCATTCCTTCGATTCCTGGAATAATATCTTCCAGCAAATTCTTCATATGAGAAACATTCATTAATTCTGCTTCATCATCAACGTGATGATAATAGGGGTAATTAGAAAAATCGAACGTACATAAAGTTTGCGCAGGAATATTCATTTCTTGGTAGAAAGCATAGTTATCACTTCTTTTGAAGAGTTGAAATTCTTTAGCTTTTTCAAAAAAACCGAACACTTCTTTTTCAGCATATTGATTAAACTTTTCAGCTAAATTTGACCCCTCAAAACCGGTAACGTAAGCCGAATAAGTTTGATTTTCTAATGGAATACCGATCATTTCAAAATTCAACATCAAATAGATTGGTGCATTTTCTTTCGCTAGTTTTTGCGCTAAATGTTTTGAACCAATCAAACCTTCTTCTTCCGCAGAAAAAAGCACAAATAGTAAACTTCGTTTAGTTTCTTTAGCTGAAAAATACTTTGCCAGTTCTAAGATAGAAGCGGTTCCTGCCGCATTATCGTTAGCTCCATTCGCGATTGAATCTCCGTTAACCACTTGCTCACCTTTTAGAACACCAATATGATCGTAATGTGCTCCAAGCACAATAATTTCATTTTTAAATTTTGGGTCGCTCCCTTCTTTAAAACCAACCATATTGTAACCGTCTTTTCCTTTGTGAGAAAAGCTGTCTTGAAAGGTGGTAAAATAAGGTTTGAGCTTTGCTTTTTTGAACTTTTGCTGAATATAATCGGCAGCTTTTTTGATACCCGGCGTACCAAATTTTCTACCTTTCAATTCATCTGAAGCCAAATAATCTATAGATTCTTTAATGGAAGCCTCTGTAATTTCTGTCGATTCGTTTACAGTTTCAGTTGTTTCTACTTCTGAAACCCCTCTCTTGTT